>BNJT01002738.1_pt1 | contig 337440 bp, 401 predicted proteins | sample 8540491 | NCBI WGS metagenome assembly BNJT01 (sample SAMD00202455, study PRJDB9452) | human saliva metagenome | host: Homo sapiens | reverse complement strand
CGGCAACTGATTTCAGATGAACAACGAAACAGAACTATGAGTTGAATCATGATATCAATATCCAAATCAACCGCGAGCTGCACGCAGATCGATAAGTTCTTCGATGAAGAGACTGCAAAAATGAGTATGTTCGCCATGATAGAAACCACGAAATCTATGTCCGATGACGACCTCTCTGAAACCCTACTGCGTGTCCATCAGCATGTATCCATTCCTGCTTGACGGACTCTCATTGAAAATAGGTGGAGAAAGTAGAGCGCCAAAAGCATTTGGAGAGCTTTCGCGGTGAGTTTGTGAATTTAGGTGCGGTAAGTTCAATAGTTTGCAGGAGCCGGTAACAGTAGAGTAGCTTTATTTTGACCACGAAAGGAAAGATTTTGGTGAAACTATTTAGAAACCAATACGAGAAAACCATAGTAGAAACCACTTCTGGCATGCGTCTACGCAATCAATCAGCCAGCGGCAGCGCGCGGATACCAGTCCGTATTCTGGAACATTTCGCTTTTATGACAAGCCTTATTTTGACAGCATGTTTGGCGATTTTGTCTTTCCTGATATGACCTCGCCCTGACTGGGAGCGATTTTCTCGTTTCAAAATTCTTTATGAAATGGTTTAATGCGAAAGAACTAAAGCTATTTTGACTTTCTCCAGTGGTTACGGCAGCCATGCTCACAGATGGAACTAAGCCCGTGGATAGCGACTTTTGCGGAAATGTGCGCAGAGGAACTCAGTGAGGGAAATTTTCTTCATTTATCAGTCTGAGAGTGCAGACAGCCTTAGTCCTGCCGCCGACTCGCGCAACGAAATCAGTGATAATACCTTCAGCTATTCGCTCGGTGCTGGCGGTGCGGCGACAGGGCTCTATCAATGCTATCACACTGAATATCAACAGATTAATTCAATTAGGACATTGCTAAAGAAATTCAAAAATCCATAAATATCAAGTTGCTTACCGAAAATTAGTGAGAGAATACAAAAGCTGCAGGATTCTGCCTGTGTATGATGCTGGTTTTATTTCTTGATAAACAATTTTTGACCATCGGAATCAATGGAATGGTGGAAGCTGCGGAATCATCGAGCATAGAGGCAAGCAACAATACGGATTACATTTTGCAGTCATTATCTTAAAATATATTTACGAAGAAAATAGCAAAACAGCTCTATGGCATATATGTTCAACACGGAATTTGTTCCAGCAGAAACCTCGTGTGATGCTATTTGGGACAAGAAAAGATGGCTTGTTCGCCTCGTGAGTGCTACAACTCCTACTTCTACCCTGTTGAAAATGAAAGATTAATATTTTAGATAAAAATTATTCTTCACGGAAAAGAAATCATCCAATATCTGGATGGCGGCTCGATTTCTTCACCTCAATTTAGAAGAAACGCTGAATAAAGAAGGTTTCCTCAAATTACTGAATGCTACAGCATTAGCAGGGTGTAATTATTTCGTTTTAATATTCGTATTACTATCTGTAACGACTGTGACCATATGACAAACAAACTCTGTACGAGTGCAGCACTGTCATTCCAAAGGATATAGACCACGCTACTAGAGTGATAGGCTATCTAAAACGAGTGTCTTGTTTCAGCAATGCACGCCAGAAGGAACATCAGCTAAGACATTATCATCTTCAAAAATAATGAGCAGACTGTGGACATCAAAGATATCATTAGTGAAACAAATAGAAACCGTTCCCAGGGAGGCTGATGCTTCCCTCATGGGTGCGTATCATTCTGCATTCAAGGGACAGGGAATGACTTTGCCGAGATAAGACCCTACCAGTTCGGTGATGAAATCCGCAGAATAGACTGGAACAAAACCGCCTGATTCCAACAACCTTTGTGAAAAGTGATGAAGAAGAGCGAGAACCAACCATACTGCTTTTGGTGGATATATCGGCGTCTATGGACTATGGAACAGAAAAATTTCACTAAAAAGGAATTCGTGGCCGAAATTGCTGCAAGTATAGGCTTTTTCAGCACTGAAAAACAATGACAAAAGTGGGACTCATTCTCTTTGCGGATAAAGGTCTATAAAGTTGTCCCGCCACAAAAGGAAAACACCTTTTGGCTATGATTTCTGACATCATTTCATCTCGATTACATCGCCTCTGAAACCCATCTGGACAAGGCTCTGGAATATATGATGAATGTTTTAAAAAGAAATCTTTCTTTTTCGTTTTATCGGATTTTAATGATGATTTTTCAAGAAAAATACTGAAAAACCGCTTCTAAAAACACCAAATTTTTAGGGCTGAAAATCTCTGATGAAAAAGACAGCGAAATTCCTGATATTGGCTATGCTCTCCTCTCCGACAGCGAAACGGGAAAGCAGATTTGGGTAAATACATCTGACCGCAGATGGCAGGAAAATTTTAGAGAAAAATCAAATAAAAGAACAAAACAAAAGGAAATTTTCGAGAGTGTTTCAGCAGGATTCATCAGCCCTAAAAACAGGCGATGAGTATGTGAAAGAACTAAGAAAAATATTTCATAACAAAAATCAATAAAAGAAGGCATTTAAACTATTTTAGCTGCCATAAATAAAAGATGAAAAATATTTTTACTTTTTCTTTTTCGGAACCACATTTGGTTTGCGCAGCAGCTTTCCACGAGTTTGGATAAACAAAAATAGAACTCGGCGAAACAGCTGTTTTTCAAAGTTAAAATAGAAAAATCTAAACCAAAAATGTAATTTCAGCGCCGAAAAATGGGCTTTTTGCCGTTTAGTTTTTGAGGAACGAAAGACAGCATTTCCGAAAAATCCAAACAGCTACGAACGAATTATAGAATTTACGATTTATGAGGAAGGGAAACACAGCATCTTCTGCTGGAATTTAAAATCGGTGAGGAACTACACTGCACCACGCCTTATGAAATAGAGGTTATCAATCCCTACCCAGCAGGGCGAGGAAATCAACGACATCATGCCGAACGAAGAGGTAGAACTCTTTTTTCAGACTATTGGGAAATGTATAAAAACTATTTCTTTTGCGGGACTTGTTATTTTAGGGATTTTAGGATTTGTCTCTTTTTATTTATTTTTAATAGAAAAAGTCAAAAATCTGCGCGTAGAAAATCCAGCTTTGAAAACATCTGAAAAATTAGAACAGCTAAAAAGTAAAACTGATAGAAAAACGAATACTGCCTTTTATGTAGAGCTGATAGAAATCTGCAGAGGCTATCTTTTGCTGATAATAAAAAAATTCCTAGCTGACATTCTGCTCACAGAAGATTTGATAGATTTAATGAAAAGTAAACATTATATTTCAGATGAAGAAATAGAAGTCTTTGAAAAAGTGCTGACTCATGGAGATTTAGTAAAATTCGCAGAAAGACCATTCCTGAAAAACACGATGGAAAGTGATTTGACTCAATAAAAACATTATATATTCTACTCATTTTAACCCTAAAACAGATATAGACAATGTTTAATTTTTGAGTTTCATAGTCCGTGGTTTTTGGCTTTGTTTTTATTATTTATTCCTTTAATTATCAAGGATTTAAAGAAAAGAAAACAAAAGGCATTCTTCATACCCTCACCCAAAATATACAAACGGGCAATGGCTATTTTTGGGTAAATAAAATACTCACTTTATCCAAATATTTTATCCTCTCTGCCCTGATATTATCGCGCTGGCAAGCCTCGTACCCCATACCATTAAAAACAACTATGAACAGGGCATTGACATTGTTTGGCAGTGGATATTTCGCTCAGTATGCTAGCAGTGATTTTAGCCCAGCCGACTGACTGTGCTGAAAAACTTTCCCAAGATTTCGTTTCACAAAGGAAAATGACAGACTCGGGCTGGGTAATCTACGCGCATGAAGCCTTTTATGAGAGTGCCGCTGACCACCGACCACGAGGTAATTTCTCTACCGAAAATAGAAGAGATGCAGCCCGGCGATGTAGCCCACTGAACTGCCATATGCGAAAGGGCTGGCAGTAGCCACCAAACACCTGATAAAAAGCAAAGCCAAGAGCAAAGTAATCATTCTGATGACCGATGGAATGAACACCACAAGAAACGCAATGCCTGCTGAGGTTGCCAGCGATTTGGCTAGAAATAACGGGAATAAAAGGTATACACCATCGGTATTGGGACGGATGGATACGCAGAATCTCCAGGTTACTCCTTTTGGGGATATATATTTCACGCCTCAAAAAGTAGAAATAGATGAGCATTTGCTCAATTCTATCGCAGAAAACACAGGTGGAAAAATACTCCGAGCCGATTCTAGCGAGAGTTTAGAGTATATCTATAAGGAAATCAACCAGTTAGAGAAAACAAAAATCAAAGGAAAGAAAAACTACGAATACACAGAATTTTTCAGGGTTTTTCTATGGATTGCACTGGGATTTCTTTGTCTAGATGCAGTTTTGAGGTGGAAGTTTTTAGAAGTGTTCAATAAATATTTTATTGTTTTTCAAAAATACTGTCCCTGCTCCAGCCTTTGCATAAATATGCTGAAGCCCATTGCTTAGGATAATTTTGGGGCAGAAATTATGGTATTATACCTGCCGTTTGCTCGAAAACGCTCTCGGTGAGGGCTATATGAGGGCTTTGCATTCTAATAATATCTGTGGCTCAGTTTTTCCGTTACGAGCAAATCCATCCTTTTGGTGGTGCCGTTTAGTTCTATTTTTCGTTCCATGATGAGCGAAGAGAGACTTTTTGCCCTTTATAAAATGAAAATAATGACAATCTGAAGGCTGCCGCACCCACTCCTCTGGGGTAAGAACTAAATAAGCCCTGCGAACCAAATCATATGTATCTTTGTCCTGCTTTATTTTAAAATCAAAACTTGGCTCAAAAATTGAGCCTTGGTAATTGCATATTATGAAAGATTTAGAAATTATTTCCAAAAATATTAAAAATAAAGAATTTTCTCCTATTTATTTTTCCACTGGAGAAGAGCCTTACATACATAGACTCTTGCGTGAAAACTCCTTGAAAACGGCATTCTTACGGAGGAAGAAAAAGGCTTTCAACCAGATGATAATCTATGGAAAGATTCTTCTTATGCAGAAATACTTTCCTTGGCAGACCAATATCCTATGATGGGTGATTATCAGGTAATTATCGTAAAAGAAGCCCAAGATTTAAAGCTAAATGAAGAAGAACAGGATATTTTTTTGAGATATATAGAAAATCCCGTTCCCTCCACGATACTTAGTTTTCGCTCACAAACAAAAGAAAATAGACCTCGTAAGAGGTTTGAAAAGGCATTAGAAAAGGCGAAAATGCTCCACTACAGCGAGCCTGTAAAAAGATTACAATCTCTCAAAATGGATTCAGCAGGAGTGTGCTTCCCTTGACATCAAAAACTGCACCGAATATTCCTTTACGCTCTTGGCTGAATATTTAGGAAATGATTTGTCTAGAATAGCCAACGAGCTGCAAAAACTAAAACTCATCTTAAAAGAAAACGAAATTTTAGATGAAAAACTCATCGAAAAACACATAGGAATCAGCAAGGAATATAATGTTTTTGAGCTGCAGAAGGCTCTCGACTAAAAATAGTTCAGCTGCGTTCAAAAATCGTTTATTACATGGGCAAAAACCCTAAAACCAATCCGCTGGTGGCTCATCATAAGCAAATCTGTATGGCTTTTTCCAACATTGTTTTATACCACACTTGGCGGGACAATCTCCGCAGGTGATAGCTCTGAACTAGGAATAAACCCTTTACTTTGTGAAAGATTTATGCTGAAGCGGCTCGGTTTTATCCACTGAAACACGCCACCAGAACCATCTCCATTCTCAGGGAATTTGACCTGAAAGGAAAAAGGGACTCGGCACCAACCAAACTGAAGAAAACGAACTTGAAAGAAATGGTCTATAAGCTTTCTGAACATTGATAAATCAGCATTTAATTTATTTTTAAAATTGTTGTAAAAATCTCGCAGCGTTTCTTATATTTATCCTTAATTCTAAAAACTATCATTATGAAACTCTTTTAAAAATATTTTTTGGTATTGTTTTTGTAGGATTTTCGGTTCATTTGTCCTCACAACCTAAGAACAACGGACAAGATTTTCATCAGAAAGTAAGATTTTGGTCATTTCTGGACATCCTAATTTAGAAAAATCTAAGGCTAATAAAGCTATTTTTGAAAGAATTAGAAAAACACTTCGGAAAAACAAATCAGCATCCGCCGTTTGGACAAGCTCCATCCCAACTATCAAATCAATGTAAAAAGCGGAACAAGAAGCCATAAAACGCGGATTTCATCATCCTGCAGTTTCCTGTATTGGTACGGAACGCCAGCTACTTCTCAAGAAATGGATAGATGATGTGCTGTGCGACTATTTCAAAGGCAATAGGCTTTCGGGTAAATTCAAAAGACAAGGCGATAATTGCTTCCGTAGACCATAGGCGGCCTCGAGAGAAACGATACTCACCACCGAAACAAAAACGGTGGAAACCTACCTCATCCCTTTACAAGAAACCTTTGAAGTCATCGGTGCTGGATGGGCTTCTCCTGTATTCGTTTGATGCCGTTCCTCCAATAAGAATCTGTCAGAGACCACATTTCAGCATTTTGTAAAGCTTATTGATTTAATAAATGAGCACAAAAGCGTGTTGACCAAGGGTGCTGGTAAAGGGTTTTTCATCTTAAAAATCATCATATGTATCAAGAACTTTTGACCATAAAAGAAGGCGAGCGAACGCTGTCCATAATATCACGCGGATTAGTCAAACGACTGGGAACTGCTCCTTCCTATCTTGAATTTACGAGAGAAGTGAGATTCGGGCGACTTTTTGGGACTTTTTCCTTAGTTACATTCCTATGGAGTGAATAGTCCTTTTGTGATGCTTTGGAGCATCGTAACGCTTATTGGAAGAATATTTTTCAGGAATATGTAGATTTGGCCATATTTGATGAAGAGGAAGAAATGGAGCTGCTTTGCGAATGCTGAGCCTCTTTATGGTAAGTGAAACGGTGAGATTGTATTTTGGGATATTAGAAAATCTCAAAACGGCGAATATCCTATTTATCTCGTGGATTTTCCTGTGGGAATCTATTTTGCAGGAATAATTTTCAGGAATTCATCACCAATCTAACTCAGCGAAACCACTCTACAAATCAATACTAAAAATTCCGATACTGAGCTCGCTGTCGCCTACTTTTTGAGCCTTTACCTTTTTAATATTGAATAAATTATTTTATTTAGACAAAAAGTATGAATTTATGGATTTTGTGAAATATAGATTTGTATAAAAACCTTACTATGAAAATCAAAAAGATGATATATTTATTTTTGTTATCGTTATTATATTTGGTTAGTAATCAGTCTTCTGTGGTTGTTTCAATCCGTCTTACGAAAAAATAGACAAACATTCGTACAAGCATCGATTCTTATGACAAAAACACCCTGCTTTTAATCTGAATTTTTGGTAGACAAAGTAGCTTATTCCTGAATCCTGTTTATTTTCCCAACGGAGTGAAAACAGCTGATTTTACAGAACACTTAGAAGCTAAATTTAGAAATCTCGATTGAACAGAGAAGGATTATACGAGGTAAAGCTTCACCAAAGCAGGGTCTTAGATCCCATTCTAGTATACAAATGGAATTCAAATACTTCCAATATTCTTTATTTTTCATCACGGAGCATCGGAATATCCTTTTACGGGATTTTTTCTAACATTTTCAAAAAGAGATACTCAATGATTTGGTATAAATCCCAATCATAGTCCGAACTCCTTTTCACAAGCAAAGGGCTTTCTGAAACAGGCACATGAACCTATCGACCTTTATGGCAACGATGGTAACGAGTGAAATTAACCGAAAAGCTGCTGATTCACACTTTACGACAAAAGGAGGCTGTGACTATTGAAATCGGTGGATTCAGTTTGGGAGCTGTGATAGCAAACAGTATCGAGTGGCATATAATTCGGCGGATTTATGTATGATAGTAGGAACAAGAGTAATGAAAGTTTTTTATTTTCCCAAAGAAACACTACTGAAAGCGAAATCGAGCTGAAATAAATCATTACACAACACTTGAATTTCTCTGCCCAATGGCAAGAAAATCAACTTCCAAATGTATTTCATCATATTCGCTATGATTTGTTTTACCACTTCACGAGCACGCTCCCCGCTTATGGAAATCTGGAAGGAAATTTGGGAAACATAGACATTTATCCACTGTTTTCTGATGCAATGCGGCATATTTTGTTAAACACTTGAAGAATAAGAAATTCTAAAATGAACTATTAGATGCTTTTTGTGTGAGATTATATAGTTATGCATATATGAGCAACTCATATCTCTTTATCTAATATCTTGTTCAAACAAGTAAATTACCCCATGGCAATATCAATCAAACCTTAAAAGGCGTTGGGATGCTTGTTTTGCAAGAAAGATGGCAACTCAAAATCTTAGTGTATCCCTATCTGGACTTACCGGAGAGGGTTTGCAAGACTTCCGTGATTAAGCTCATAGGCGAAAGAGCGCAAGTTCCTTTATGAAATGGATATGGGAACATTCAAACCTCCATACCTCCTCATCCTATGCCGATTAGGCTCGGTGTAAGGTATTTCATTGAAGAAACAGACGATTTTACCCCGTGATTGATCATTGTTGGCTTTCTGGACGAAGTATTTGAATTGAGCGCTCTATGCTATTTTGCGGAAATGGCATACTATCGTGCAGTTTTGCTGGTTGCAAATACAAATGGGGAGTTCATAGGGGTTACGCTAAAAGACTGCCGTTTACCTAACCAAAAAGAATGTCCGCTTAAAGTTCATTAGTTGCAAACTGTTAGAGAATTGCCTATTTAGAAGGAGAAATCCACAGCGCTTTTTGGTATTCCAATCTGAAAAACTGTACCTTTGAAGGGTTGTTATACGACTGCTCTTTTATGGAGCAGAAAAGATAGAGACTCATGTGGTGAGAGATTATTCCGCCTGAAAAGTGGATAATTGACGGCGTGGATTTTCTAAGGCGGATATCATAATGTAGCTAATATTTTGTTATTTGAGGTATGAAGTCTTCAAAAAACAATTGTGTATTCAAGGCAACTGATGAATTTAATAACCGCTCGTTTCCATTATAGAAAATAGCGATAGTCCTTTAAAGAGAAATTGATAGAACATGCAAAATTATTCTACGTTCGCACACTACAACCCCTCATGAAGTAGCACATCCTAATAATTTTCATTCAAACATCCAGAAGAAGCAGAAACTGAGTCAGCAACTCACGATTTTTGTCTGTAAGGCAGCGGAAGCTGCTGCTGTGTTGTAGGGTGAAGTAATAAATCTTTCATATTTTGACTACAAATAAAAACATTATAAATGAATATACAAGAAACAAAATGTCCCCTCAGTCCTACTGAGATTTATTACATTATCTCGAAAAATCCAAATTTTTCGAATATGCACGCTGTAAGAAACCCACTTCTAAAAGAGCTGCAGGTAATACAAGCGTCTTTTCTCTTACCGTGAAACCGATGATCGTGGTGGGAAGAGCTGATTCCTACTTATCAGTTACTTGCACAAAAGATTTTTTCTACAAATCAATAGAAGGTAATAGTATAGACAAACTTCCAGTTGAAGTTCTAAAAACAGCTTTTGCCTTTGGTGTTTGACGGAGGTGTTACTCTTCTTTCACCCCGAAAATCATAGTGTTTGGGTAATATATGACGACCCTATACCGAATTAGTAGCTGATACTCCTTGATGAATTTCTTGAAAAGCAACTTTCCAAAGACAATGGATTTTAAATAAAATATAATACATTAAATACCTTTATATATGCAAAAAGTTCCTCACTCACCTAAGCACAAAACGCTTGTACGTAAAACTAGCGATTATCTATCAGTGGATATCCAATCCAAAAATGGAAATACGCTCTTTAGCGTATTTTATGGTGATTTATTTGAAGCTAAAAGGAGAAAAACTGCCTTTTTATTGTAAATTATTATACCGATGAAGCTGAAATTCTTTGTAAAATAGTAGCCAAAGACACAGAAACAGGCGAAGAAATATTACTTTTTGACGGCTACCGACACGGCTATAATGCAATGTTTTTGTGATGAGTTTGACCCAGAAGAAGTTGAAAACGAAACTTTGGTAAATACGATATTGCTCCTGCAAAATTCATATAGATTTTGGGTATTCTATTGATTATGAGGAAGAAAAAGAAGATTATGAAAGTAGACTGAAGAAGATAGAGTAACCCTTATCAATGGAGAAAACTATTTCTGGGAAGAAGTGAAAAGAAATGGCTTTTGACTATATCTCTATCATCTGTGAAACTGAAAATGGAGAAAAAGCAGAGATTGTATCCTTAGAATTAGCTTTAAGAATTTATACTTCTCCATAGAAGCCAAATTATTCATATCTTTGCAGAAAAATTTAAAAACAGCAATGCACAAAAGCAGGTTTTGTCAATAGTAGGAAAACCCAATGCTGGGAAGTCTACCCTTCTGAATCAGCCTCAGGGAGAGAAATTAGCCATTGTTACCCAAAAAGGCACAGACTACCAGACACCGTATTTTTGGGATTTATAACGAGGATGATGTCCAGATTGTCTTTTTCGGACACGCCTCGGCGTTCTTGGACCCCTAAATACGAGCTACAAGAGAAAAATGATGGCTTTCGTGAAAGAAAAGCTCCAAGATGCAGATGTATTTCTTTTCATCGTAGATATCGGACAAAAGCGAACCTTTCGGAATTTCTCATCGAGAAGTTAAATAAAATTCTGATTCCCCTGTCTGCTGCTCATCAATAAAAATAGATAAAAAGCAACCAAAAGGAAATGGAGGCCGCTGTGGAACACCGGCACAATCTCCTTCCGAAAGCAGAAATCCTACCGATTTTCGGCGCCAATGCTTACAATACGGAGTATATCCTCCCGAAAATTAAAATCTTTGACTTCCAGAGAACCCGCCATACTATGACAAAGACCAGCTTTTATGGACAAATCGGAAAGCGTTTTTGTCAATGAAACGGTGCGCGAGAAAGATTTTGCTCAACTACGAGAAGGAAAACCCTTACCCTGTAGAGAGTGGTTACTGAACTTTTCAAGGAAAAGGAAGGCATCATCTTCATAGACAGCATCATCTATGTGAGAGCGAGAAACCCAAAAGGGAATTTTGATAGGCTACAAAGGTGAGGCGATTAAAAAGTCGGCATCAGAAGCAAGGCTTGATTTGAGAAATTCTTTTGCAAAGAAAAATCCATCTCAATCTCTTCGTGAAAGTAAAAAGACTGGAGAAAGAACGAAAAAGACCTCAAGAATTTCGGATACAGATAGCAGAAGATGATAAAAATCCTTGACCAAGATTTCACCGAACTCAATCTTTTTATACAGCACTGTGGGGTCCCAGCAAAATTTTCATCTTGATGGATGAAAAACACGCACGAATACTGCCTTCCTACCCTCTTGGGCAATTTAGAAACCACGGCACCCTTTTTGAGATTATAGAAATAGAGGAAGGAGAACAGAGCAAGAACATAAACACCGCCGTGCAGCTTTTGGGAAACTCCTACGGAATTCAGCGCCGATAGGCATAGTCTGCCCATCTGCCTTGGCGGAGGCGTTGTCACGGACATTGGCGGTATTGTTGCATCCACTTACAAAAGAGGAATTCTTTCATTTACCTTCCTACCACTCTGCTGGCAATGGCAGATGCTGCTGTGGGCGGTAAAACCCGGCATAGACCATTTGTTTTTAAAAATCTAATCGGAACTTTTGCAGAACCGAAGCAAAATTTTCTTTTATGCTGATTATCTCCGCACACTGCCCTTCCTGCAGCTGAAAATCTGGCTTTTGCGGAAATGCTGAAAACACGGTCTCTCGTCGCTGATGCTGGACATTGGCAAGAGCTGATTTCCATTGAAATGAACTTTCTGCAGAGAAAATCGCGCCGTATCTATTACAAAGTGCCGAAATTAAACAAAAATCGTGCAGGAAGACTTCCACTGAAAAGCACATCCGAAAAATTCTAAAACTTCGGGCATACGATAGACACGCTGTAGAAAGCCTTTTCCTAAGAGAGGGAACTCCTCTGCTCCATGGCTGAAGCAGTTGCATTTGGGATGATTTGTGAAAACTTACATTTCTATTTGCAGCAGCTGATTTCTCTGGACACAGCGCCATATTATAGAAAATCTTAGTGCGATTTTTTTCCCGACCTGTGGATATTTCTAATTTCAGTGATGAGGAAATCATTACGCTGATGTATCAGGACAAAAATCAGCATGGAAACATTAGTTTTCGCTGATAGAAGGCATCGGCAAGGGAAATTATAACCAAAATGTTCCGCTGGAAAACATTATTTCTGCGCTGGATTTACACTCGAAGTGGATTAGAAAAACAAGATAGTTTAACATAAAATTAAACTATCTTTATTTTTACATAACAGCCGTAAAAGCAGCTGTAAAGCCAAAAATAATCCCGTGACTATTCGCCACGATTATAGGCCAATCTTTTTAGGTTTTCAGATCCCATAACCTACCCATAGGTGTGCAGTTAATCCCTCGCCACCAAAAGGCTGAAGAAAATCGCCCTTCATCCCTTGTAGATTGGAGGTAATCTGTGAAATATAAGACACACACATAAGCATTGCTGTTCCTGTAGCTACCCATCCCTAAAATGTTTAAGAATTTTTCCATGATATTTAAAATTTTAATTGTTGCTTTTCGTTTAACGATAATATAAGAAAAATATTTTATGCAAATAATAAAAACAGCGAGGGTTATGAACTTTGCTATGTGCTCTCATATGTAATGAAATTACTACTTTTATCCTTAAAACTATCTGGATAAACTATTTCTTTTTGCTTTTCTTCCTTGTACACTACTTCTTTCCATTAATGGAGAGTGTGCCTTCCTTGTCATCATACAAGTATTCTCCTTTTTCGTAGAGATTTTCTGATTTTTGTCTAAAATAACCGAACCTTCTTTTTGTTAGAAGGACAACTCAGCTTTGGATTCATCTTTATTAAACAGAAACAAATGCGCTGATGACTGCATCGCCTTCTTTCACTTCGATAGGATCTAATCTGACACCAGCCTCCCAAAGCTGCATACAAGTCTGCTGCACCACTCCACGAAAATCTTGCCGAAGAGATACACCCATGCTCATCTCTATCCAGCACCGACCAACGGCTTCTCTGAGTTTCTTCCACGTATGATTTGATTTTCTTTCACTTCTTCCTTTTTGGACTGTTACGAAAAACATAGACAACACTATTCCTGATAAAACTACTGGCTTTTCAAATTCAATTTTTGATATTTACAAATATTTAGTTATTATTATTACTCCACCAAAAAGTAAAGTTAAAAACTAAGCCCTGCCTCGTAGAGTTGATAACGGATAAGCGGTAGAAATCTTTATACTTGGTAACCAGCTGGTTATAGAAGAATTTCACTTTGGAAATTTTGTAGAAAACTATAATCTGCCGAGAAATTTATTCCCAAAACTCTCTGCCCTCTGTCACTTGTAGAATCATAGTGCTAAAATATTGGTTATTCGGGTTTTATTATCTCTTAATGCAAAAATCAAATTTAAGATTCAAATCACTCTTTTATCGTTCTCTGTTTTCCTCTGAACCTCATCTTAAATTTCAAATCTTTAAAAATATACCCAAATCCTACAACATACTCAGAACCAGAGTCTTCTGAAAGTGTATAATTCTGAAGTCCCAGACATAGGCTCTATTCTTGTTATACATGGCTCTGAACTGCATGTTATTCCTCATGGTAACATCAGCCCGATAAGCGGCGAAAAACTCCTCCAAATAGCCCACCTGAGAGAAACACATATGGATTTAGGTAGTTGCCATTTCTGTCCTTGTCTGATGAAGGTGTCGGTGTAGTTTCTGCTCACATCATAGTTATAATAATCTGAGCTGGACTGTATCCCTGCCACAGTATATGTAGCCTTATAGCCGTGCAATATGTCTATTTTAGAGAATGTCTATTGAGCATCGGGATATTTTTCAATCCTGAATAGATAATCTGCACAGTTAGGAAGTGGGAATTTGGATTTTGTAGGATTTTCTTTTGCTTAGATTTTTCCCACCAATAGCTGCTTTGAATGCAGGAATTAGAATATATGAATTTCCTAAACCATAGCCATCTGCAAAGCCATCAGCCCCAGAACTCCAGCATGAGTACTGGACAAAACTCTCTGCATTCTGCTACCATATCCAGCATAGAGTTGTCCGCCATCTTTGAAAGAAGTCCCCATCAATATATCCGTATAGAGAAAGCTATAATCTCGTTGCAAAAAGACAATCTATTGTTTGTCATTATATTATACCCACTATGAGTCAATGAGCTTGAATAATTTTGAGGAAAGATTTCAGGTCTATCTTCAGATCATTCATCGGCTGAATTTGGATGCTTCCTGTATACGCCTTAGTCTGCATCTGCACATAGAGATTCTGTCATCAGATCTGAACTCGTTACCCAGCTCGCTCTATCATCACCCCTACGGATATCCGCCTGAGAACCAAGCAAGAAGCCATATGTAGGCCCTCCTACTCCCTGTCCATATCCATAGAAATTAGGGAGATGAAAGTATCCCTCGGGAGAGAGATTCCACTGGTCTCATTATAGCTGAAAATCAACCTGCTTTAGCTGAAGATGTAAGCCCATAGAGAACAGCCTGTAATGGAGTCAGCCTATTTTTGAGGGTAGTGATTTTATTTTCTATTATTTTTCTAGTGGCTGCTCTGCATTGAATTTTTCCATTGCCTCTATCTCTGCTCTTTCTCAGCTGCATCGTATTCTCCAGTTTTTGGAAATACTTAAATTTAGAGAATAAACTCGGAATATCCACAGAGAGCTGTCGCCATCAGTAGTATTGTATTATTTTGGGCTAAATTCCCCAAAACTTGTTGAGAAAGAACTGCAGAGCTGAGCCGACCAGTATACTGAAGCCATATCCCACCTCCGCATTGATGAAAAATCCAAATACGGGAATGCTCAAACGGCAACTTATAGTTAAGCTGCACCTTTGTGATTATACAAAAACAGGTCTTCCTGCACGGAACAAATCTCTAAAAATAGAACGGTTATTCATTCCATTTACAGAAATATGGTCATTGAGCGTTCGGGTATACGAGTTGATATCCAATTTAGGGATTTAGTAAAATTAAAATCCAAGATTATACTGCCATCCGAAATAGAAAGTTCTTCCCTTATCACTTTGGAAATCATCCCCATGGGAATACCTGTCAGCAGTGCATCTATATTTCTATACTGAAGCTCACTGTATGTTCTATCCAGCTCCGCTCTGAAAGACAATCGAGTAGGAATTGGGTTAAAATTAACTCTTTTATCCAGCTCAGTATTTAGCCGCTTTGGATGTGTCGCTTATCAACTTATTAAACGGTCGTATCACCCAAGGTTTAAAATTAAAGATTATAATCCAAATATCCCCTTTGAAATACTGGCGATAATTCCTAGTCGTATAGACATCTCTATAAAAATCATCATTATAAACAGCCGTAAGGGAAAAAGGTTTTCACATCGTAGAATTTGGATTTTTCTCAGAGTTCATTCTCTGTTTCTGCATATTGACCACGCCTATACTTCTCTGCTGAGAGTAGGTTCTCACTATCAGCTGGTCTCTTACCGGGCTGTTTTTCAGTTCTACATCATTATCCAGCGGATTATACCTAGGGTCTTCTATGCCTGTGTATAAGAGTAGTTAAACTGAATTTTCATTCCTGCTTTTCTCTAGTAAGAATTTATCCAGATTCTACCGTGGTGCTGATGTGTAAAGTAGTATTGTCTGTCTCAGACCTTTCTGATGGTTTTTTGGACAATGGTTCCGAAACTCAACTGTAGATACCGATCCCGCTGGCATTAACCATCGCAAAATCACCTAAATTGAAAAGTCAAATTAGCATTTGCTGCGTATCCTCCTGGTTTTTAATTCCAGAAGCACGGATTTCATCTCACCCAAAGTAAAACATCTTTGGACACGCTGGATGCATCTTGGTTTCTACCCCCAATACCATGGTGATTGATATTCCCTATACTTGGGCGACCTTTACATAAATCTTCTTATTGGCATCGCCATAGTTTCCGTCTGTATATCCTAGCATCCGCAGGAGCGCCATTCTTATCTCTTCTTCCTTAATGGCGGTCAGTTCCGATAATTCCAGACTTACCATATTTTTCCGAAGGCCAGATTTCGTAAGGCGTTCTGCTGTTAGAAGAAGTATATTTAAGGGAAGCCTCGTATTCATAGTAGTTATCCGTAGCATCACTACCGAAAACGGATAAAGAACTTGGTTTTTATCATCCAGAGCCGTAGAGGTCAGATTTTCTCAAATCTTGGGCATGAACAAACATTTCCAGCTTTTCATACCTACGCAGATCTGAGTGTAGTGTTCTTAAACACCCCACGAGCATCATTACTCAGCCCTGTTACTTTCATGTAAAGAGAGCCTTCATTTTGTCTCTGTGTACCAGCCGTTCCGCTCAGAACCTCTCGGTCTATCCCAGGAGGCAGCACATATGGAGGCGCTCCTTGTCCGTTCTCTTCCAAGTTTACACTTCCTATCTCTAAATTGTCCGTATTTACCGTTCCAAAACCTTCGTTAGTGGTAGCATCTACAGCGAGTGGTTTGGTATATCTTCCAATCGGAACGAACCAAATCCAAGCTTCAAATCTAAGCGTAGTAGTCTCATCAAAACCTGTAAGAACCATTCTCATGAAACGAACATTGTTCAGCACATCTGTACTGCGCTCTCCTGCTGTGGTATCAAACTGGCTTACTGGAATACGGAAAAGATACCATTTATTAGTTCCAGATCTTCCGTCTTGGAATCTTGTGGAAACTTCCTTTACATCCACTATATTATTTTTGCCCTAAAAACCAAACTCGCTCTATCCAGCTTCACTGTATACTGGTTATAGCTTTCGTTTTTAGTCAAGGTTAAAATCTCTATTTACATCCTCGGCATCAGGCGTTTGTGTAGCATACTTCTAATGAATTGGCCTCTGAGTTTCCATCTGGCTTCTAAAATACTTGTATCGTTCCACAAGTAAACTAGCCTCGTGAGCCTTGAACTTATTAGACAATGGAAATACAAAGTCATCAGACGCAGGGTCTACAGCATTAGTCACAGTTGATTCACAAAACGAAGTCCCGAATTTCGCTGCTTCTGCCTGATTATCAAGACCATCATACCCTAAATCCTATGTAGACCGCTCCGCTCCCTCTGATGAGAACGCATAGAGCACAGGCGCTTGTTTAGGCTCGATTACCCCAGTTGGTAGTCGTTACATTCGATGGGTCTGAACTTGTAGGAAGTCCGTTTTTTCGTATTGTAAAAACGCCATCTTTTAGGACATCCTCAGAAACATTCCCTAGATGTAGCAATAACTTAGGATTTGTCCCAATGTTCCACCATCTGCATACGGATCCATCATCCAGAACTCTACATATTCTATATTAGAATTTCACAAAGTTAGAAACAGAAATTGACCGCATAAGTCCTCCCCATCTGTCTTGCGTCGTTTCTGATGGATTAAAGTTATAAGGTCCTCTTTCTGTCGGATAGTATGAAATATCAAAAAGTATTCAGGAAACTTTCTTCTCCTGCTACATAGTCTTTTATCGTGTATAATTCTCCTGATGCACTCTTCGTGAGGCGTGGTTAGATAGACTCTGCGCACTTACTCCATTAGGTGCAGACCCGCCTACTCCGTAGAACCTAGGGTCTATATTATACCAAGAAATAAGCCCCCTTCCGTAGCCATAGGTCAAAGTTATTACTTAAACCTGCTGTATTAAATAGTGGTCGCTCGTATTCTGCTCTGGTTTAGAAGCCAAACTCCACATAGAAGGCTCTTTCAAAGAAATACGAGAAGTAGCCTGCTCAAAATCATCTATATAAGACTGATTTTGCATGTTGTTATTCTCACCTGGGATAAGGTAAGCCGCCTCTGCTCGGAAGCTGATATTAGATTTTGGCTTCGGTATTAACTGAGCGGAATTTTATTCGTAATTCTCGTAAGGAAACGCGCCTCGTTATTATAGGCTATATTCATCCCGAGCATCGTATTATTCACTGCTTTCCTGTCCGAACTGGACTTTATGAGTTAAAGGTGTTTCTCTATAATTAACCATCGTAGCTCCGATGAGAAAATTATCACTGATTTTCCTTTTCTAAATTAAGCCCAATGAACCTCTGTGTATTAAATGCCAACTGGTTTTCCAGACTCACACTGATAGCCTGCCCAGATTGTTTAATCATTTTCATTGATAATCGTAACTGTTCCCAGCAGATAGTCCACCGTGTAGTCCACTCCTTCCACGAGTTCTACGCCGTTAGAAGTCACTTTCACCGAGCCTTTCGGAATATTCACCGCACCGAGGGGCTATCCCTGAGCTCCAGAGCCTTTAAACCTCCCTTCTAATGTATATCTTTGAGCCAAATTAGCCTGTGTAGCCACAGATTTCAGCTGTGTATATAAACCGAAAAGACAAATTTAGGGTCGTGTCCTCCCAAAAACATTTTTCTATGTACTTACCAAACGGCTGTGTTTTAGTAAATATCAATTTACCATTATTCTCATCAATGGTCAGCCCTGGGACAAAGTCAAACTGCCCGTCGCCATCCTGCTGTCCCGTCGCCATTAGAATTCAGTCTATCCCAGTTGAACAATTTCAGCAAGTTAATATCCTGAACGCCCGTTCCTGGAAGATAGCTGACCTTACCATTTGATGGGTCACGATAGTAAACATTCATAAAGAAATCTTCTGACGAAATCTGCAGTTCCATCCAGAGGATAGATATTCTTCATCATAAGATCCCACATAGGGAGATGTGGTTTTGGTAACGGTATTGGGTTTAAGCAATTTCGTTATCAATACAGTAGAATTATCCTCTGAAAACTCCCTACTTTATATACTTTAGAATCATCTCCATTTATGGTATATGAGAAAGATACCGCAAGGAGCTGATTATCATTTAATCGTTGGTTTAGGGAAATATACCCCAGCTGTGGATGATACCTAAACTCGTTTTTCGCTAAGTTTTTCTGGCTCTTCTATTAAAAAAATAAAAATTCTCCCCTCCTGATATGGCTGGTTGGTTCCAGTAGTGGCATCATAGAGAGATTGGTTTTTAATGGAATTATACGCTGTGGTTACATCACGGATTCCTCGTCAAATTAGAAACATCTCGATAAACCGTATTCACTCGAGTTATCAGGATAAGCCGTAAGCGCCCTTCCCCAAGTCCCTGACTCCCACTATGGTTTTCTGCGCCTGAAAGTCACCCAGAACCCTTGGTCCAGCACCCATACTTCTATCCTGTTAATCGCTATTTTAGAATTGATAAGAGGATATTGTAACAATGCTCCATCATAGTGATTATTAAAAATACTGCCCAATGAAAAAGTGCTGATTATCCTCGTAGTCTACTGCATTGATTTTTAAAAGCTTTTGGATGTTCCTCCATTTTGTGCAACTACGGTCTGCACCTCGCCCTGCTGCTGTGAAAAAGACAAGTGTCCCCGTAGTTTTTCCCTAGCTGAAACTCTGTCTTTATCCCAAAAGAGATTCAGAACCTCTAATCAAACTCGTAGAAAGCGGCATATTGATATTCCCAACTTCCACTCTCTTGATGATTCCATCCTCGCCGTTATCTCTGCCTCTGTCATTTCAGTTTCTTAGACAGCTTGTCTTGGGCATCTTTCCAAGAACCTCCTGTCACTAGTCCAGATAAGATTTACTTTATTTCTCAAAAAGCGAAACCACTCTGGGTATCATAGTTGGCTCTCAGCTGTAAGTTTTCTCCTACTTTCCCTACTATCCCTACATTTATCCTCTGCTGAACATCTATCGTAAAAGATTTTCTATTATTAGGAAGTATGAGTGGATTGTCTATTTTTGTCGTAAAAATACCAAGGTCAAAAGTAGCATACCCTCGTGGAATAAGCTCTATTTTGTTCCCTCCGAAAAATAGTTTCAAAAATTCGGTTTCTAATCGTGATACTCGGCAAAAGAGCTTTTTCTTCGCTTCTTCCTCCTTGTCACCTATCTGCGCATATGTTCCTTCGCCAGCCTTCTGACGAAAAATACTCACGAATATTTTTGTCCTGTCAGATATTGAGAATACTGCAAAGGTGTCATCGTAAGCGGTTCTCCACCACTAGATTCCCTATCTTAGGGATATAGATAATATCTCCCTGTTTTAATGTCATAAAAACGCCTCATAACGAGTGGGATTAGGAATTGTAAAATTCCTTATTCTCTATGGTTTCTTTTTCTCTGTCTGAGCCCATACATTATCACTGAATAATGAAAAGGAAAAAAATAAAGGAGCCGCCTTTTAGTATAGTCGCTTTTTCACGAAATCTGCCTTATATATATAAAAACTTGTTTTACCAACTCTTCTACACTCGCTTCTGGATTTTTGTTTCAAAAATCTTATCCGCTATTTTCTCACTGGTTTTTTTCTTGGATACCCAACACCTCCAATGCTGATAACGCTTCTTCTTTTTATTTTATTATCAAGAATTGCTGTGCTGCCCACTTCCTAAACCATCAAATTTCTGAACTTTATCTCTCAAATCTATAATGATTCTCTCTGCAGTTTTAGCGCCTATTCCTTTTCACTTTTTGAAGAATTCCACTGTTACCAGACAAAATAGCCTGAACAATATCCGAAAGCTCTAATGATGAAAGCAAAATCATCGCCGACACTGCTCCCACGCCATTTTACACTGATAAGGAGATTAAACATCTCTCTCTCCTCTTTATCAAAAACCAAAAAGCAAATGGGCATCTTCACGGATAATCTGCTGAGTGTATATTGTAGATTCTTTTTCCTAAATGCAGTTTTTGTGATGTCTGCACACCAATTCCCACATAATAGCCCACACCGCCAACATCCATGACAGCATAAGTAGGAGTCAGCTCACTGACAACACCTCTAAGATAAAAATCATTTGTATTTTTAAAATTCCCTACAAAGTTACAAAAATAAATTTAATTTTCTTCCTGATAATAAACCTTATAGAATTTCCCTTTTTCATCCTCGCCCTGTTCTATTTTTTTCTACGGTCGCCATGCACATAGATATGGAAGTTTTTATCCAGTTTTATTACGGACTTTATAGTTTCTGGCTTGTTTCTTTCACAGCTGCCTCTGAAATAGGAAATTCCTCTGCGATATCCACCTGAAATTCCTGCTCATATTCGGTTTTTATAATTAGAAAAAACTCTATCACATTTTTGTCCTGCAAAACCTCGTTGGTAAATTCATCAAAATCAAATCGCTCTTTTTCTTTGAAAAATTGATTGTCTTGTTCAAAGAAATCAGCTTGGTCAGCCTTCGAAACCTCAAATTCCTGCGGAAGCTGATTTGTTATATAGTTTTTATAAAGGCTCAGCGTGCTCTCCGTGCTGAAATACTCATCATTTTCTCTGGCGGATGTGCAGGAACTTATCAAACCAATATTCAGAATCTCCATTTTTATTATTGTCAAAAAGCCTTTACCACAAATCCCTCTTCCTTCTGAATGTTGTAAATCATACAGCCTTTGTCTATTTTACTAAGGTTAAATCCAAAATCCTTATTCACTTGGAAATTTTCATCTTCTGCCAAAACTTTCAAAAAGTATCTCCATTTTAAAAATCCCCAAAAGAGTCCATTTTTCTCGCCATTCTCTGAATCATCCTCAAAATAGACCACACAGCACTCCCCAGACAAAACTCTCGGATTATCAGTAATTTCATACAGATATTTGGCTATTTTTGAGAATGTTCATGAAACCAGTCTTTATCCTCAAAAATCTCCGAAACATAGGTATAAAGCTCATTGTTTTCTATATTAGATTCATGATAAAACTGAAATTTTTTTCTTCTGATTTAAAGGACTTTTATGAAAAAAATCTGATAAAAAACTCTCTCATATCCTCATCCAAAACCAATTCTCCCTCCGAAAGAAAAAGTCCCTCTTGATTGATTTTATTTCTACTCTATGGATAGATATTTTTGTAAACATTTTTATTTTATTTTTCTACAAAAATATGATTTTTAATTTATCATCCGTGCTAAATTTAAAGTTTCTCATTTTGCCTTATTTTTTTATATTTTTTTGAAGCATGAATAAACAGGGTAAAATTTGAAGATTTAGGGCTGATAGACTACCAAAAAAAGCATGGGACTATCAAGGAGAACTGATGCAAGAAATCATTGACATCAAACTAAAAATAGAGAGCTACCCACTGAAAAACCAATATATTACGCCTAATTTCTTCTTATTTGTAGAGCATCCACACATCTACACTTTGGGAAAAAAGCGGTGATGAAAAGCAATATGCTCATCAACACAGAAAAAAACTGAAAACAGATAAACGCCGACTTTTCGTGAAAAACCAATCGCGGCGGAGATATTACCTACCACGGATTTGGGCAGATAGTGGGCTATCCTATTTTGATTTAGAAAATTTCGTCACAGATATCCATCTGTATATGAGAAATTTAGAGGAAGTAATTATAAGAACCATGGCTGACTATGGGCTTCATGGCGACCGCTCAAAAGGCGAAACTGGCGTTTGGTTGGATGTAGGAAAACCCTATGCTAGGGAAAAATCTGTGCCATGGGTGTAAAAGCTTCCCTGATGGGTAACCATGCACGGCTTCGCTTTTAATGTCAATACCGATATGAAATATTTTGACTACATTATCCCCATGCGGAATAAAGGGCAAACAAGTCACTTCCTTAGAGCAAGAACTAGGACAAAAAGTGAATATAGAAGAAGTGAAGGATAGAAATAAAAACATTTCTGCAAGTATTTGATTGTCAATTTATTTAAAAATAAAGACCGAAAAATATTTCGGTCTCTCTTGTTTAACTATGAACTCGTTTTAAAAATTATATGCGTATCCTAAATTGATAGATCCAGCATTTGCATTATTTCTAGTAAATCCTTTGTAAGAGAAATATAAGTCATGTCTCTTATCAAAAGAATACCCTAACTTAGGCTGGTAATAGAAAGAACCATTTTCATTTTTAAATCTTTTTTTAGTAAAAATGCATAACCTAAATCTGCTCCTAAGAAAAACATTAGAATCACCTAAAAGTAAATTCTGCTGTAGCAGCTACTGGAATTATTCCAACATCAGGCACTTCATTTTTAAGAGTTACAAGAATTAGATCTGTTTTTGTTTTTTTACCAAAATAGTGAGAATATCCTGTAGCAACCCCTAATCTGAAGTTCTCTGCCAATGGATAAAAGGTATGCTAAATCTACACCTGCTGTAAAAGTAGTAAATTTACCAAAAATCTCCAACTGGTATACCTGCATTTTACACCTAATCTAATTCCAGATTCAGTTTTTGAGCATTCATTAATCCAAAAAGTGCTAAAGCACCTGTTAAAAAACAACTTTTTTTCATTTTTACAATATTTAATAGTTATTGATGTTTGATTCTATACAAAACAAATGCCAAACTCCTAAAAAACCCATAAACAAGGAAAAAGACACTTTTAAACTCTTATCCGTTTATTATTTTTCATTTCAGTGATGGTTTCTGCTGGTTTTGCCATTAAAAATCCCAGACCCAGAAACTATAATATCCGCTCCAGCCTCTGCAACTTCCTGAATATTATTAAGTTTTATTCCGCCATCTACTTCTATTTCTATATGATTATAGCCTTTTTTTCCATAATCATTTGTTTTAGTCTTTTTATTTTATTTAGTGCATTAGGGATAAAAGACTGCCCGCCAAACCCCTGGGTTCACAGACATTATCAGCACCAAATCTATCTCCTCCAATACCTCTTCTATAACGCTCAAACTCGTGTGAGGATTTAGAGCAACCCACTTTTACAGCCTAAACTTCTGATATGCTGGTAATGTTCTATGAAGATGGTACAAGCCTCAGCATGAACGGTAGATAATCCGCTCCCGCCTTTACAAAGCTCTCTACATACCGCTCTGGTTTTTCTATCATAAGGTGAACATCGCAGGAATAGAAGAATTTTTCTTAATTGCTTCCACTACGGAATTCCTATAGTAATATTTGGGACAAAATGTCCATCCATCACATCTATATGCAGAAGGTCTGCACCAGCGCTTTCCAGCATATGGATATCTCTGCTCAGATTACAAAAATCCGCAGACAATAAAGATGGTGATATCTTTTTTTCATGGTTTATTTTTAGTGATTTATTCCTTTATGAATTCCTTCTATGAATCTTATAGAGCCTGATTTAGCGCTGATAACTACACTTTTTAGTAGTAATAGTTCCGTTTTCATGGAATTTAACTCCGTCCAGATAGCCTCCACTCGTGATGCCTGTTGCAGAAAAACAGCATTTTCAGATTTTATCAATGTATCTAAATGTATAACCTCACTGATGTCAATATTTTTCTTTTTCAAATTAGCGATTTCCAGACTCCAGCTGTGGCGCTCTCATTCCCTGCATCTCCGCCATTAAGGGCTTTCACTGCACACGCCGCCAAAACTCCTTCTGGTGTACCGCCTATTCTCATCAATACATCCACACCTGTGTCTGGCATTGCCGCTAAAAAGCGCCCCCAAAACATCTCCATCTGTATGTAGTGTAATCCTTGCGCCTGCTTTTTCTAATCTCCTCTATCATAGTTTTGTGGCGAGGTTTATCCAAGATATAAACCATCAAATCATTTTACTTTTTGCCTTCCGCCTCTGCTATTCTATTAAGGTTTTCTGTAACGGATTTGGTAATGTCAATCGCATTTTTAGCCTTCTCTCCTACTACCAATTTATTCATATAAAAAGGAACTCCCTGGATTCCACATACTTCCTTGGTCAGAAGCTGCAATTGTAGCAGATGGCATTGGGTCTTCCAAGGGCAAGAAGATTAGTCCCTCCACTGGATCCATCAGCGATATCTACACGAGGTCCATTTCCATTTCCCCACCGTTTCGCCGTTGTAGAGCATGGGCGCATCATCTTTTTCTCCTCGCCAATGATGATAGTTCCATGAACATCAATATACCGAAGAGATTCACGCATCCCATCCACTGCCGCTTTTGTCCCTCCGTTCTTGTCCCCTGTTCCTATAAAAGCTGCCGCAGAAAGAGCTGCAGATTCGGTAACTCTCACGAGTTCCATGGCGATGTTATAATCTAATTTTGACATTGTTATTAGTTTTGGTGTTAAAAATATAAAATATCTGGCTGCAAAAAGTTTACAGCCAGATTTATTATTTTCTTAGGATGAAGCTAATTTTAGCACGATAACTCCGCTTATGATGAGCAATATACCGAGTGTTCGCATAAATGTGAGAGCATCATTATAAAACACTACTCCCACTACGAACGCTCCCACGGCACCCATACCTGTCCAAACGCCATAGGCAGTACCCATAGGAATTGTCTTCTGTGCCACCCAAAGCAGGGCACTGCTCACTCCCATACATACTACAGCTATGGTCATTCCCTGCCAGCGGAAGTTTTCATTTCCAGCCAGTTTTTAGACCGATAGGCCAACCGATTTCGAAGAATCCTGCTAAAATCAAATACACCCAAGCCATTATTTCAAGCTTTGTCTTACATATTCTAACTGATTAGCAGACAATAGTTTATTAGATTTATCTACGATAAAATCAGCATATTCTTTCACGAAACACTTTTCCCTGGAGCTCTGAAATCAAACTGCTCTGGTTTTTCTTTGAAGAATTCTCTGTGAACCCTTGTCCAAACCAATCTACCATCAGTATCGATATTTACTTTTTGTCACACTACATTTCACACGCTCTTGTGAATTCATCAGCATTCACACCTTGTGCAGAAGGGTCCATAGCACCACCAGCAGCATTGATTCTTTCCACTTTCCGCTCTTGGAACAGAACTTGAACCGTGCATTACCAGAGGAAAACCTGGAAGCTGTCTTTGAATTTCTTCTGATTCTGTCAAAGTGAAGCCTTGCTTTTCCTGAAAACTTGTAGCTCCGTGGTCTAGTTCCGATAGCTACCGCCAAAGAATCACACCCTGTAAGTTCTACGAATTTTTAGCTTCTAGTGGGTCTGTAAGCATCGCGTGTTTTTCATCAACTTGATATCTTCTTCCACACCACCCTAGCATTCCCAATTCAGACTCTACGCTGATTCCTTAGCGTGAGCTCTTTCCACTACTCTTTTCGTGATTTCTACATTTTTTTCAAAAGACTCGTGAGATGCATCAATCATCACTGAGCTGTAAAAATCCTGAATCTATACAATCGTAGTACGTCTGCTCATCTCCGTGGTCTAGATGCACCGCGAAAATAAGGTCTGGATAGATTTCTTCAGCAGCACGGATGATGCCTTCTATCATTTTTAGGATTGGCGTAGTTTCTCGCTCCTTTTGATAACTGAACGATGAATGGCGCCTGAGCTTTTAGCATGTCCTTCGAAAAGCCCTAAAGCCTGCTCCATGTTGTTAATATTATACGCTCCTACTGCAAATTTCCCGTATGCAGCCTTGAATAATTGATCGGTAGTAACTATCATTTCTTTTATTTTTATTGGTTAATTTTTATTTTAATGAATTTACAGCCTCACGATAGCATCAGTTGTAATTCCGAATTCTTTATAAAGTGTTTTATATGGCGCTGAAGCTCCGAATCTGTCCAAACCTATCACTCGCCCTCTTCTAAGCTCACATATTTATACCAGCCCAGTAACTCCTGCCTCTACCGCTACTCTTTTCAGAATGTTTTTAGGCAAGACAGACTTTGTATTCTTGTGGTTGCTCATCAAAGCATGTTGGTACTCGGCATAGAAACTATTCTTACTTTTTACGCCCTTTGTTCATTAAGTTTAGCTTTTGCTTCTACAGCCAATTCCACCTCTGAACCAGTAGCGACTGATAATCGCCTCAAAATCTTTTATCTTCACAAAGAACATATCCTCCTTTCTGAAGCTTCTTCAGATTCTGCCCATCCAAGTCCTGGCTCATCATAAACAGGAAGATTTTTGTCTGTAAGAACTAAACAAGTAGGTCCTTTTTATTCTTTAATGCTGATTTCCAAGCTTCTGCAGTTTCATTAGCATCCATAGGACGGATTACAGTCATATTTTGAATCATTCTATAAGCCCAAAGATGTGCTTCTGGCTGGTGTGTAGGTCCATCCTCCCTAATCCGATGGAATCATGAGTCAGCACATACACCACCTGCTGCTCCATAAGAGCCGACATACGCATCGCAGGTCTCATGCTAATCCGAGAACACGAAGAATGTCCCTGAATAAGGCAGAACCTCCATGAAGAGCCATTCCGTTCATAATCGCTGCCATACCATGCTCACGCACCCGTATCTGATGTATCTTCCTTTTGGGTTTTCTGGAGAAAAGATTCTTCTCCTGTTGGAAGAGTGTTGTTAGACGGTGTCAAATCCGCTGAACCGCCCATCAGCTGAGGAATATATTTAGCATATGATTTAGAACCGTTCCCGAAGCAGAACGAGTGGCGATTGCTTTCTCGGAACCGAACTGAGGAATATCAAGAGCTTCTTTGGAGATTTCTCCTTTTATGCTGTTTTCTAATTCTTTAGCAGCCTCTTGGTTTTTTTATTTTTATAATTTTTCCCAAAGTTCATTCCACTGGTTTTCAAGATTTTGTCCTTTTTCTTGAGTTTTTAGCTCTTAAATCAGAAATTTTCATTTGGAACGAAGAAAGATTTGTCTTTTGAAGACCTAATTTTTCTTTCATCAGTCTCGATTTCTTCCGCTGGAAAGGCTCTCCGTGAGCTTTGGAAGTTCCTGCTCTATTTGGCGAACCAAAACCGATGATAGTTTTTACAAATGACGATAGACGGCTTAGATTTTTCTTTTTGCTTCTGCTATAGCAGAATTGATTTGGTCATAATCATGCCCGTCAATCTCAAGAACCTACCATCCATACGCCTCAAATCTCTTTCTGGTATCTTCCGTGAAAGAAATATGTGAGGCCCGTCTAGTGATGTTATTGCTGTCATAAAGCATAATCAGTTTTCCTAATTTATTATGCCCAGCAAAAGAACACGCCTCGTGGGAAATTCCCTCTTGCAGACAGCCATCACCTGCCACCACATAAGTATAATGGTCTATAATCTCACTGCCTTCTCTATTATATCTTGCTGCCAAAGAAGCCTCTGCCAGAGCAAAACCTACTGCATTGGCTACGCCCTGTCCTAATGGTCCCGTAGTGGTCTCTACTCCAGCCGTTACGAAGTTTTTCTGGGATGCCCAGGAGTTTTACTTTCCCCATTGTCTAAATGCCTTCAAATCATCCATTGACAAATCATATCCATAAAGGTGCAACAAGCTGTAAATACATACTACCATGCCCTGCTGATAGGATAAATCTGTCTCAGTTGAGCCATTTAGGGTTTTTGGGGTTAAAATTCATATGTTCAGACCAGAGAACAGCACACACATCTGCCATCCCAAGCGGCATCCCAGGGTGTCCAGAGTTCGCTGCTGCCACACCATCCACAGAGAGCCCTCTAATAGTGTTCGCAATGATTTTACAAGAGTTCATATATTTAAAATTGGTTTTTATTTATTTTTACATAAAAATAGAGAGACAATTATCCTTATCTCTCTTATTATTTCAGCCCAAAAACAACTCCACAACATGCTTGCCAAGACCATCTCTTTTTATTGGGTACAAAAACTCATTTTTATTTAAAAATTACTTTGGTAAAGGTAAGAAATAAATCAAATACAACCAAATTTTTGTAATCATCCTTTTTCTATTTATTCTTTTTCTCTTTTAAAAACTGTGTGTTTTCAGCCTGAATATGACAACCTTACGGCTATTACTCAGATAATTCTAGTTTAGAAAATATTTCCTCGGCTATCTTTTTCGCTGCTTTTAATGCTTCCTCCCTCAATGATATCCACGAAGCCAGTCTTACATTTCTTTTTCGAATCCAATTTATCGTAATGAAATTCTTTCAAAACTGCTGTCCGTTTGTCCAGTTTTAGGATAAAAGCACAATGCTTTTTCGGCATCCCAATGCAAATTATAAACAAACATTTGTTTCAAATCCTCATCCGAAGGGTTATTGGTTTCAATGATTTTCCATTTGGTATCGATGACAAAAGTTTTTTTGCTCTATTTGCAAAATAATATCTGGGCGTATGTATTTATTTTTCCAGAATTTCTTGGAGATCTTGGCGAGACACCTTCTCCTTATCCTTCTTATGTTTTTGGAGAATGCGGAAAATATATTCTTCCACAGAGCATTCATATCAAACAAAAAGTGTGAGCAAATTTTCGCTTCCGTAGTTCAAACTCGGAGAATAATTCAGGATAATGATTTTAGCAATATCAAACGCCTTTTTGGTAGTCGTTGTTTTTCTGTCAAAAAACTATTTTTCGGAAATGTTTCTCACTTATTTCTATGTTTTCAATTTCTTGAAATTCAAAAAAGCAGTCGGTTCAGCCTATCCTTCAAAGCATCATTTACAAAGGTTTTTCAGAATCCGTAATCCCTTGTACAAAAATCTGATGCAGCAGATGATTCCTGTCATAAACCTGATGCTCACAATAAAACCGCTCCCGATGCACCAAATTTTGCTGAATATTTTTCGCAAAAAGCAGTTTTCCTTTTAGTGCATTTTTGATTGGATTGGTTCTTTTGGTATCTCTTTATCAAGCCTTTTATTTACAAGTCGTTCTATCTCAGTAAGATACATCTCAAAAATAAACATCCAAAATAGAATGATGCCTTTTTGAGCTGAGTTTCCGAAACGGATTCCACCCGAATGCGCTTGCAGACTTTCAGCATATTGAGCAGTACGCTCTGCCACAAATTTTTATCTGCATCAGCCTTTTTATCGGCCTTTGGAAGGATTTCTATGGTCAAACCACCGACCTGAATAACTCCGACATAGTTCTTAAAAATAATCCCATTATGACCAATTGTAAAGTATTTATTCTGATGCAGGTCATTAAACCTCACCATTGCATCAAAATGATGTTTCCGAAAAATCTCCCGATTTATCATACTTTAATCTTTGATGCTCAAAAACCTGTATAAACTTCTTACTCTGCATTTCCTAACTCTCATAAATAGATATAAAGGTTTTTCATCCCATTTGTCAAAAGAAGTAATATGGTATATTTTTGTCTTCAAAAAGCCTTCTTCGTACTTGAAATTTTTCAGGGAATGCTATTTCATTTTTCAACTGATTTAATAAACTCTCCTCCCAAAACCAAACCTATTTTTTTCCAAAATCTCCGTAGAAATACTCCTCCAAAAGCGGAATGATTTTATCCTTGAAAGTTCTTTTGCAAATCTACTATATTCTGAATACCAATAAAATACGAATGACCGATCTGATGGTCTTTGTCTATCAGCAACTCTATTCGCTGGTTGATGGTTTTTAAAAAGTTTTCTTAAATCCACCTCTCCTACCTTGGATAAAATGTCAGGTTTAGGGCTGCATTTCCACAAAGGAAAATCTTCTCCCTAAGGGCGGTATCCAGAGCCTCCACACTTCGGTCAGCAGTGTTCATCGTCCCGATGATGTAGACATTATTAGGAACAGAAAAATCTTTGCCAGAATAAGGGAGTTTTTACCTCAGTGTGCTCTGGATTTCCTTTTCTTTTTGTCTTCCTCTAAAAAGCGTGATGAGTTCCCAAAAATAGCAGAAACATTACCACGATTGATTTCATCAATAATAAGGACATGTTTTTGGTTCTATTGCTTCATTTTGAATATAATTATATTTTTTTCAATGATATAATTAGCCACAGATTTCGTATAAGGTGCCCAATCTAAAACCTCTCCTGTTTTTAAATAATGTTCTAAAAACTTCTTTTTAATTACAGCCTCATTTGCTTTTTCTGTATTTGAATGAAAACGAATATTGTTCTTTGAGTTTTTTTATATTGTAAATTCTTTTTGCATGAACTAATGTTTCTAGAACTAATTTATTATCAACTGAATTATCAATTTCATCTAATAATTTTTGATAAACAACTTCAAAAATTATCCGATGTAATTTCCTTTTGAAAAAGCGTTTTTACAGATTGATTTAAAAATCCCATCTTTTCACCTCGTAAACCACATTACCATCTATAGTTTCGGGTTTTATTCCTTCAATAAAATCTTCATAGCTCAAACTCTGATGAAAAGTCGTGAAAAACGATTTGCCCTGCTTCTATCAGCTCTTCATACTCTTTGTTGATTTCTTCTCTGGTTATCGCCTTCTTTCCGTTGATGATTTCAACAGCCATTTTCTTCGTGCGGTAGGTTTTTCCTGTTCCTGGAGCACCAAAAAGGATTTGATTTAATGGAATAGCTGAGGTTTGGTCTGTGTTGCTCATTAGTTCATTGATATTTTTATAAGTTCATTGATATTTATTTGATTTTTCTGATTGGTCTAAAAACTTCTTTTCGGAAATCAGCATCAAAAAGCCATTTTTTTCCAATTCTTCTTTGTTATGTTTGAGAAAACCCGAAATTTGAGTTCTATTAAGCTCTTTCTCTATCGCGTTAAATATGGATTGCTGGTGTTTTAAGACTTCTGAAATGTTACTAAATCCATTCCAAAAAGCCGTAGGTTTTCCATCAAAATCAAATATTTATTACTTATTGGTTCTTCAGAAATTGTATAGAATTTACTAGCATTTTCACAAGGCTCTATATTCCAAACATATCTCTGCCCGATTGTAAAACAATTTGATTTTTTTATTACTTAAATTAAAAAACTAATCTTTCATCACCTTCTTGAAGACCAAATCTTTCGATTATTAAATCTAAAAACTGTAATATTCTTCTAACTGCTGTCTATTGAATTTTTTTCAAATTGAATTCCATAATCCTTTTTCAACTTTTGATTATTTACATCTCTATAAAATCATTAGCTACAAATATACTAAATTTCCCCGCGCGCCCCTCTTCCAAACCATAAAAACTACCCTGTTTTCTGAGGCTATTTTTACCAATCCTTCCTCCCAAATTTGGGAGGAAGGATTTTTCTATGAAAAACTGTTTATTTTCACTTCTTCAAAGTCAGCATCTTGGACATTGTCTCCGCCTTGCTGCTGACCACCTGCTGCACCTGCATTTTGGCTGTGCTTCGGCTTGAGCTTTGTAGAGTTCTTCAGAGGCTGCCATCCATGCTGCATCTAATGCTTCTGTTTTAGACTTGATAATCTACATTTTTCGTTTCGTAAGCTGTTTTTCAACTCTGCTAATGCTGTTTCTATTCCTGCTTTTTTGTCTGCAGAAAGTTTGTCTCCAAATTCTTTTCAGTTGTTTTTCAGTTTGGAAAAATCAGTCCATCAGCTTTGTTTATTACTTCTGCATCTTCTTTTTCTTCGCATCGGCAGAAGCGTTTTTCTTCAGCTTCTTTTTTTCATTCTTTCGATTTCAGCTTCAGAAAGTCCAGAACTTGCCTGAATCTTGATAGACTGCTCTTTTTCCTGTTCCTTTGTCCTTTGCAGAAACGCTAAGGATACCATTAGCATCTATATCAAAAAGTTACTTCGATTTGTGGAACACCTCTTGGCGCTGGTGGTATATCTACCAAGTCAAATCTACCGATTTCTTTATTGTCGTTAAACATTGGTCTCTCACCTTGTCCTACTCTGATGGTAACCGCTGGCTGATTGTCCGCCGCTGTAGAGAACACCTCTGATTTTTCTTGTAGGGATAGTCGTATTCGCTTCGATTAGTTTTGTAAATACAGACCCCATAGTCTCGATTCCAGAGAAAGCGGCGTAACATCTAATAGCAATACATTGTTCACATCTCCTGTAAGAACTCCCCTTGGATAGCCGCACCGATAGCCACTACTTCATCTGGATTTACTCCTTTAGATGGCGCTTTTCGAAGAATTTCTCTACCGCCTCCTGAATTGCTGGAATTCTGGTAGAACCACCCACTAAGATAATTTCATCAATATCAGAAACGCTCATTCCTGCGTTAGCCAAAGCTGATTTACAAGGTTCTATCGTTCTTTCGATAAGGTTGTGAGCCAATTGTTCAAACTTCGCTCTTGTCAATGTTTTCACCAAGTGTTTTGGTCCAGAAGCTGTAGCCGTGATGTACGGAAGGTTGATTTCCGTTTGTGTAGAAGAAGAAAAGCTCTACTTTTTGCTTTTTTTCAGCTGCTTCTTTCAATCTTTTGAAGTGCGATAGGGTCAGTTTTAAATCTACACCTTCTTCGTTTTTTAAACTCTTCTGCCATCCAGTCAATGATTACATTATCAAAGTCATCTCCTCCAAGGTGAGTATCTCCGTCTGTAGCTTTCACTTCGAAAGAAGCATTTCCATCCACTTCATACATCTCCAATACAGAGACATCATGCGTACCACCACCACAGTCAAACACTACTACATTCATGTCTTTTTACCTACTTTGTCTAATCCGTAAGCCAAAGCTGCTGCCGTAGGTTCGTTGATGATTCTTTCTACTTTAAGACCTGCGATTTCTCCTGCTTCTTTAGTTGCCTGTCTTTGTGCATCATTAAAGTAAGCTCGGCACGGTAATACCGCTCTTGAAACCTCTTGCCCAAGGTAATCTTCAGCTGTTTTCTTCATTTTTTTGAAGAATCATCGCAGAGATTTCTTGTGTTGTGTATTCTCTATCGTCTATTTTTTTACTTTTTACAGTATCATTTGGCCCAGCCACCACTTCATACGGAACTCTTGAAATTTCCTCTTTGTCTTTAGAGAACTGTGTTCCTATGAATCTTTTAATAGAGTAAACGGTTTTCTTTGGGTTTGTTACCGCCTGTCTTTTAGCTGGGTCACCCACTTTTCTTTCGCCATCCTCTGTAAATGCTACGATAGAAGGTGTTGTTCTTTTTCCTTCTGCATTTGGGATTACTACTGGGTCTTTACCCTCCATTACTGCCACACATGAATTTGTTGTTCCTAAGTCAATTCCTATAATTTTTGCTCATAATATTATTCTTTTTTTATTAATAATTATTTTAATTTTTACACTTTGATTTTGTCAATAATCATACCACTAGAATTTTTCTTATTTTTTTGTCAATTTTATTTTATTTTTATGTCAAATTGACACTTTTTAATTTTATTTTGTATGACTTATTTAAATTTTTGTCACAAAAACTCTTCTCATCATCTAAAAATATTTATCTTTGAGCATGATTTTTAGTAGCGAATACCGAAGGATTCACAAGCTCAGACATTGGAGTGTCTTTGAAAGGTATGGAGAAATTTCCTTTATCTACAAAACGCTCTATTTTTCTTATTTTACGGGATATTTCTTTCTCGCTATTTTTGGAATGATGGTTTATCAATACATTATTGGTAATTTTGAATGGAAATATTCCTTTATACTGCTCTTCCCTTCGATACTGCTTTTTTTCAGAAATCGTGACCAACCTCCCTTATTCCATTATTTTGGATGATTATGGGATTAAAAATTAGGAAACAAGGACAAAAATTAAATGGAAAGAAATAGAAAAAGTAGAGGGCTTCCATGTGGGAGATGATTCTATAAAACTCGTAATAACACTGAAAAAAACAGCCAAGTAATAAAAATACAATTATCAAGAAAAAAAGACAATACGCCCTATCTCTGCATCAAAATTTATCACGAGAAATACTCAAAATAAAAAAACCATTCTTTTTAAGAATGGTTTTTCATATTATCTTAATCTTTATAAATTCGCTCTATTTCGTGGCGAAGCTTGTCCATCACTACTTTTCTTTTTAATTTTTCAAAGTAGGAGTAAGCTCTCCCCTTTTCGATGGTAAATTCCTCTGGAAGCAGCATGAATTTTTAATGTGCTCATAGGAAGACTGTCCTTTCTGCACCTCTGCTATGATTTTTTTGGAATTTCTCTTTTATATTCGGCATTTCCAAGAGTTTCATTTTTTTCTGCAAGGTTCAGTTTTAAGATAATCCTTAAACTCAGCCAACTCCTGAGAAAGCGCCTCAAAATTAGGAACAATGAACGAAGTCACATATGGTTTTCCTTCGGCTACGACAAGCGCTTTGGGAAATGCTCGGATGTGTCTGCAATGGGATTTCTATAGACTGCGGCGCAATGTATTTCCCATTGGAAGTCTTCATCAGATCCTTTATTCTATCCACTATATAAAGATTTCCATCCTCATCGATACGCCCTGCATCTCCTGTTCGGAAATATCCATCCGCAGTAAAAACTTTCGCTGTTTCCTCTGGATTTTTGTAGTATTCCTTCATCACTCCATCATACTTCACCAGAATCTCATTTTTCTTCTCCTATCTTTATTTCAACCCCTGGCAGTGCAACTCCCACACTTCCGTGAACGAAATTAACAGTCGGATACGCTGTAACCGTAGCACAAGTCTCAGACAGTCCATATCCCTACAATTATAGGCATTCCTATAGCAGCGAAAAAACTCTGAAATTTCTTTTTCAGCATCGCTCCGCCCACAGGCATAAAGCTGAGGTTTCCTCCAAGTTCGTTTCTGATTTTCTTAAAGACCAGAGCCGAATAAAATTTATATTTCAGTCCTAATAAAAAAACGGAATTTTCTCTCCTTTTTCTTACTCTTTTCTGAGTATTTTACGCCTATTCTAAGGGCTCTACGGAAAAACTCTTGTTTCAGACTGCTGGAACCTTCTATTTTATTAAGTAAAACTTGATAAATTTTTCTCATAAAGTCTCGGCACCGAACACATTGCCCAAGGTTTCACTTCCTTCAATGCCTGAGAAACATCTTTTTGGATTGTCTAAAACCGCCACATGCCCACCTGTTGCGAAAAAACAAACGAAGACCATCCTCTCTCAAAAAATATGGCTCAGCGGCAAAAACGCCATAGAAATCTTATTGTGAAGATTCTCTATATTAAAGAATTCTTTATGCGCTTTGACCACTGCATAAAAAATTCTTATGAGTAAGCACCACCTCTTTTGGTGTCCCTGTCGTTCCCGAAGTGTAAAGTATTGTAGCTACGCTGTTTATATCTACATCCGTGTATTGGAATTCTTTATCGTATGCATCTTTCCATTTAGGAAGGTAGTATTCCTGCTCTGTCGGGTTTTTCCAGCTGAATAGAAGAAATCACTTGTAAATCAGCAAATTCCGAATTTTGTTTAATTTCTCTAACAATCTCCAGCTGCTTCTCTGCACCTACCAAAATTACCTTTTATCTCTGTTTGTCTTAGGATAAATTCTACCTGCTCCTTACTATTCGTAGCATAGATAGGCACCGTAATTCCACCTAATGACTGATTGGCAAAATCCACCAACATCCAATCTTTTGGAATTATCAGAAAAAAATCCCAAGTCTGTCTCTTGTCTTTATACCAAGGGATTTAAGGGCATTAGAAACCTGCGCTAAATCCTCTCCAAACTCCCTCCAGCTCTTTGTTTTCCACGCTCCATTTTCCCTAAAAAGACAATGCTGGCAAGTCCCCAATGGTTTTAATATTTTCATGTATTAATTTGAGTACACTCATAAATATGTTATTAAGTCTTGCAAAGATAAAATTTTTAATTATATTATGCATCAAAAACATTATTTTTTTCAATTACTAAACATAAAATAACCACCCGCTCAATACCTCTATATTTAGACACAAATATAATTTTTCTATCATTTAAACATAAAAATAGGAAAGTCCCATAAAACCGAACTTTCTTATTTAAACTTTTTTCTTAAAAAAACTTCATTTACTATCTGCTTTCACCCCCTTCACCGTCCCATGGAATAGTAATGCAGTGCAGAGAACACCCCTTTCTTTCAGCTCTTTACTTTGAGCTGTACACCATCTCTATTCCCACCTGTTTTATATCAGCAGCAGTTTTACATTTTGTAATCTCAATCACCAAATCATCTGGCAAATCCACCTTAAAACGATACGGAAGCATACTCAGCTGGCTCTTTGCCGTGATAGGTTTCAGCCCTGGGATTATCGGAATAGTTATGCCCTCTTCCCTGCATTTATCCACGAATTCAAAAAGAATTTTTGATTATCAAAAACATCTGTGTCACCACATATTCTGCTCCTGCTTCTTGTTTTTCTTCAGGTTCATTATATCCTGATGCAGACTCGCCGCCTCCATATGTTTCTCTGGATAACCCGCAACGCCAATGCAGAAATTGGTCGGCGATGGCAGTTCTATATTATGATCAAGATAAATTCCATTGTTCATTTGTTTGATTTGATGAACCAAATCAGAGGCGTGAGCGTTTCCGTTTTTTCTGGTTTGAAATAAGTTTCGGACTTCATCACATCACCACGGAGAGCCATCACATTATCTATCCCCAAGAAATCCAAGTCTATCAGGAAATTCTCCGTTTCCTCCCTATTAAAGCCTCTCCACAAGATATGCGGAATAGCATCTATATGATATCTGTTCTGTATCGCCGCACAGATACCCACTGTTCCTGGGCGTTTTCTTACCACTTTTTCTTTCCAGCAAGCCATTTTCATGCTCTACATATTCGTATTCTTCTCTGTGATAAGTCACATTAATAAAACTAGGATTATACTCCAAGAGGGTCTATGGCATCAAAGAACAAATTGATATTCTGTCCTTTAAGCGGCGGCAAAGATCTCAAACGAAAAAAAGAGTCTTGCCATTGGCTTTTTCTATGTGTTCTGTTACTTTCATGATTGTTTATTTTGTTGTTTATTTTTATTTTTAAATCTATACGCTACGCCCAAAGCTACGAAAATTATCTGATTCCGATTTAAAAACAGAAAAATCCAGCTAAGGCGTCTAATTGTAAATCATTGGTTAATAGGTATTTAAGCCCAGCAGACAAATTATGTTTTGGTCTTACAGCACCAAATGTTCCGTAATACTCCCCAAATGCAGTCCATTTTCAGCAAAAGAATAGCCCAGCTGCGAGTTCATCACCATATTTTCAAAAACCATCAGAACTTCCTATGTTGTAAGTGAGTGACCATTTCGACAAAAATTCACAATCTACCGCCAGAAGAAGATCGGCATTGATTCTATCTCCCTCCGTGTCATCATACGCCAGATATCCCACCAGTGTAAAGAGCAAGCAGATTTTTCTTTATTTAATAATCTCTGCTTCACACTCAGGGTAAAATCATTAAACTGAGTATGCCAAAATATCCTTCCCAAAGTCCGTATCTAAACGGATTTCCGTTCCTTTCAGCAGTCCATAGCGAAGCATCAGACTCGGCGCAAATTCCCCCTCTGAATATTGCAGCCCTCCTTCTATCTGAAAAAGTACCCTTCGGCAATACATAAGTTCCCTCGTTTTGGTCTGGTCTATCCGTATTGATAGGCTCTATTTCCTGCTCCTGTCCCCAAACATTTATTCCTAATAATAAGAATAATGCATACAAACTCTTTCTCATTCCTAACTCAAACTTGCTTTAAATACTTTGTTTTCCTGCCAAAAATAGGACTCAACCATTTTCTAGCAAATTCCTCATCTACGCCCTTTCTTTCGATATAGTCTTTCAGCTGGTCTTCACAGATTTTACCAACTCCAAAATATTTCGCCTTTGCATTAGCGAAATAATACCCCGAAAACCGCTGCCGTAGGATACATCGCCAGACCAGCATCCATCAGCTCTATACCCAATGGTTTCTTTCACTTTCAGAAGTTCCCAAATGGTAGCCCTTTCCAAATGGTCTGGACATGCTGGATAGCCTGGCGCAGGGCGGATACCCTTGTATTCCTCATCTATCAACTCCTCATTGCTAAGGCTCTCATCCGCTGCATACCCCCAGTATTCTTTTCTCACTTTCCAATGTAGAAATTCCGCAAACGCCTCCGCAAACCTATCTGCCAGAGCCTTCGCCATGATGGTAGAATAGTCATCATTTTGGGCTTCATAATATTTCACCAATTCATCCGTACCAAAAACCAGCCGTCACTGCGAAAGCACCTATATAGTCTTGTTTCCCAGTGCTTTGCGGCGCTATAAAATCCGACAAAGCGAAATACTCCTTCCCTGCCGATTTTTCAACTGCTGGCGAAGTGTTCGGAAAACGAATTCTTCCCCATCTTTATCTAAAATAATATCATCTCGGTCATTAGAATTGGCTGGAAAAAGCCCAAAAAATAGCCTTAGCTTTTAAGCAGTTTTTCATTTAGAATTTTATCTAAAATCACCTGTGCATCAGCCCAAAGCTCACGAGCCTGTTCTCCTACTTTTTCATCTTCTAAAATATCTGGATATCTGCCGTGCAAATCCCAGCTTCGGAAAAACGGAGACCAATCCACGAAAGGAAGAAGCTCACGGAAATCCTGATTTTCAATGATTGTAATTCCTAATTTTTTTAGGCTTAATGATGGTTTCGTTTTTCCCAGTCTATTTTAAATCTCTTTTTCTCTTGCCTCCTCTATGGATACATATTCTTTATCCGTCTGCCGTGCCAAAAACTTCTCTCTGAACTCATCATATTCCTTTTTAAGTTCTTTCTTGTATTCAGCAGATTTTTTTCTTCGCTCAATAGTGAATTTACAATGTTCACCGTCCGCGAAGCATCTCCGCCATGCACCACTGTATTGCGGTATTTTGGCGCAATTTTTCACAGCTGTATGGGCTTTGGAAGTTGTCGCACCTCCTACCAACAGCGGAAAATCCAGATTTTGCCTGTCTAATTCAGATGCCACATATTCCATCTCATCCAGACTCGGCGTAATCAAAACCACTCAGCCCAATGATATCCACCTTTTTGTTCTATCGCTGTCTGAATGATTTTTCACAAGGCACCATCACACCTAAATCTATGATTTCGTAGTTGTTACACGCTAGTACCACACCCACGATATTTTTTTACCAATATCATGGACATCGCCTTTCACCGTCGCCAAAAGAATTTTACCATTAGAAGGCTTAGAAGTGTCTTTTTTTCTGCTTCTATAAATGGTTCTAAATAAGCCACTGCCCGTTTCATCACCCTTGCAGATTTTACCACTTGCGGAAGAAACATTTTTCCACTCCCGAAAAAGGTCGCCCACTACGCTCATCCCAGTCATTAGGGTTAATTTCTATGACATCCAGCGGTCGCCTTGCTTCCTTCAAAGCCGCTTCCATATCCTCCTCTATGAATTTGTCCACGCCTTTTACCAATGAATAGGTGATGCGTTCCTGCAAAAGGCTGATTCGCGCCAAGACAGGTCTTCTACTTTTTCTTTTTGACTGATTTTACTTTTTCGGAATAGTCCAACAAACGCTCCGTAGCATCATCTCTTCGGTCTAATATCACATCTTCTACCAGTTCCAAAAAGGTCTTTTGGGATTTCATCATAGACTTCCAGCATGGTAGGGGTTTACGATTCCCATATTCATCCCTGCCTTTATGGCATGATACAGAAAACACTGAGTGCATCGCTTCCCTCACCGCATCATTTCCTCTAAAATGAAAACGAAACATTAGAAACTCCGCCGCTCACAGACACATATGGAAGATTCTGACGAACCCACCTTTGTCGCTTCTATAAAAATCAATTGCATTTCGCCTATGTTCCTCCATTCCCGTAGCCACAGGGAAAATATTAAGGTCAAAAAAATAATATCCTCTGGCGGAAAACCCACCTTGTCACCAAAATTTTATACGAGCGCTCTGCAATCTCTATTCTTCGCTGGTAATTATCCGCTTGGCTCACTTCATCGAAAGCCATTACAATAACCGCCGCACCGTATCTTTTTATAATTTTCGCTTGGCGAATAAACTCCTCTTCTCCCTCTTTTTAAACTGATGGAATTCACCACCGATTTTCCCTGAACCACCTGCAGATCCAGCTTCTAAAAATCTCCCAACGGGAAGAGTCTATCATAATCGGAATACGAGCAATATCAGGCTCAAGCTATCAGATTGAGAAATTTCACCATCGAGGCTTTCCCATCTATCAGCCCATCATCCATATTTACATCCAGAATCTGGGCTCCTCCTTCCACCTGATTTCGGGCTATTTCTAAAGCTTCTGTAAAATTCCCTTCGCCTATCAGCCTCAAAAATTTCTTTTGATCCTGCGACATTCGTCCGCTCTCCTACATTCACAAAATTAGATTCTGGCGTAATTACGAGCGGCTCAAGCCTGAAAGTTTTAAATATCTCATTGATTTTTAAATATTTAATGACTAGTGACACTATTAAACTATGGAATAGCAAACAATACATGAGCAAAAAGGCCTTTAATACCACAGCTTACCCCAAACATGCTGTTATATATCTCATTAACACGAGAAATATTTTCTGGTTTTACATTTTCATAAGCAAGCCCATCCATCATCAAGTATTTATTGAAACCATAATATGTTAATAATATCCTTTTTGACAATTCATCATACCAATATGCTCCCAAAGTAACCAATATTACCAATATGCACAAAACCCCAAAAAGTATCATCCAAAATTGTTATTAAAAACTTTATTCAATTTTATACCGATAATTATTGGTAAAAATGATTGCTGCCATCACAACAATATCGATTCCTTTGCACCATATTCTCAATCATTGGTCTTTAGAATTTTTATTCAAAATATATAAGCCTCAAAGTTAAGTTTTTAAAAACATATAGGAAGGTAAAAGAGTACCTCCCTATTCATATGAAAACATTGAACAATTTTAAATTATTCTTTGATAGTAGCAATACTTACTCTGTTCCAATCTGGTTTCTGAGAACATGTGACCAATACCTTCTCCTTCTGCTACGATACGATCTCCATCAATTTTGTATTGTTTAACAAGAACAGATTTAACTGCTTCCAGCACGAGCTTTAGCTGATTCTTTCGTTAACCTCGATACTTCCTTCTGGTGAAGCAAATCCTTTGATGATAACTTTGCTCTTAGGATATTTCTTCATGTAAGTAGCGATTCTAGCTACATTCGGCTGCTGAGAAGGAGCGATGATAGTCTTTCCTTGTGCGAAAGTAACTACAGATTCTAAAGTTCTCTTAGTTTCTACTACTTTAGTTTCTATTACTTCTGGTTTTCTGTTACGAGCTTCAGCTAATTCTTCTTCTAATTCGTGGATACGCTTTCTAGCATCTCTCAATTCTTCACGAAGTGGTCCAGACTTATCTTCTACTACTAGGTGCAGCAGGCTCTTGAGCTGCAGTGATGTGGTGAGCTCCGTTGCTTCCTTTAAATCTGTAAACAATTCCTAAACTTGCTTGTGTAATAGAGTTGTTGTTGTTAAGGCTATGAGCTTGCTGATCTGCTGGGTGTCAAACCGTATAGGGATTGATGGACTAAGTTTAATAGCCCAAGCTTTAGAAGCACCCTAAGTTAAGCAAGAAGTTAGCACCAGCTTTAACAGTCATTTCATTAGAATCATTTCTACCTGGATAATATGAATGGAACCATCCTGGTCCAGCAAAAACTTCTACTTCAAATGTACGAGGAGCTCCTTTGTACCCAGCAAAGATGTTGCTAAGATTAAAGTTACCCTAACATAGCCACATTAGTGTGCTCGATAACCAATGGATTACGGTATCCTGCTACATTGTTGTTGATATAAGCAACACCATCAGCACTAAGACGGAAGCTAGGAGAAATTTGTTTTCCTACTTCTACACCGAAGTTAAGTCTTGTAGACTTTAAAGAAAGGATAACCTGTAGTTGGAGTGTATCCCCTACATTTACACCTACTTGCCAGTTGTCAAAAAACTTACTGTTACTAATACTACTTACACTTTGAGCATTAGCTGCTATTGCAGCACCTGCTAACATTGTTGATAAGAAAAATCTTCTTCATTTCTAAACTAATTTTTATGAATTAATGGTGCAAATATACATTTTATTTTAAAAAAGCGTATTTATTTTATGATTTTTTTAACATTTTTAAGTATTTTTCCCTTGGCTTATAGTTTTTTTGTAAGATCTACAATAGCCTTTATATGTTCTGGCGTAGTCCCACAGCAACCACCGATAATATTTATCAATCCTTTATCCAAATATTCTTTTATCTGTTCTGCTGTCTGCTCGGGAGTTTCGTCATACTGCCCAAAAGGCATTGGGAAGCCCAGCATTTGGGTGAGCAGAAATCCTAAAATGAGTCTGTGGAGCAATAGCCTCTAAATATGGAACAAGCTGTTTTTGCGCCCAAAGCACAATTAAAAACCTATACTCAGCAAATCCAAAATGAGAAACCGAAATAAGGAAAAGCCTCTGCCGTTTGTCCGCTCAGAGTACGCCCAGAAGCATCGGTAATAGTCCCTGAAACCATCGTAGGAATACGAATTCCTCTCTCCGCCTGAATTTCATCAATCGCGAAAAAGAGCCGCCTTTGCATTGAGCGTATCAAAAAAACCGTTTCCACCAAAAGAATATCTGCTCCGCCATCTAACAGCGCCTCCGCTTGTTGTTTATAAGCTTTTCTCAGTTCATCAAAGGTAATAGCTCTGTAGCCTGGGTCATTCACATCTGGGCTAAGACTAGCTGTTTTATTCGTAGGCCCAATAGATCCCGCTACAAATCTTGGTTTGTCTGGAGTTTTAGTGGTGTAATCATCACAAGCTTTTCGGGCAAGTTTTGCAGATTCATAATTGAACTGATAAACAAAAATCCTCCATATGGTAGTCCGCCATCGCAATGGTCGTGCTGGAAAAAGTATTGGTTTCTATAATATCCGCTCCAGCCTCTAGATACTGCCTGTGGATTTCATCTATCACGCTGGGCTTGGTGATGGACAGCATATCATTATTCCCTTTCACAGGATATGCCCAATCACGAAACTGCTCTCCACGATAGTCTTCTTCGGTAAGATTATACTTCTGAATCATGGTTCCATAGCTCCCATCCAGAATCAAAATCCGATGCTCAATGCATCATTTTAGTTGTTTTTGTATTTTTCAAGTTTATTTTATTTAAATATTAGTTTCCTATTTCTATTCCTTTATTCTTCAGAAAATTCACACACTTCATCATTGATATTAAAAGCTGTTATTCTCTTTAATCGAGGAAAATTTTCCACATCGTCAAAAAGACTGAATATTATAAACTTCATCCTCGCCATCCCACTGTGGAGAAATCTGCATATAGATTTCATTTCCTCCATCTTGATAAAGTTCTGTGATTTTCCACCCATTTCTTAGGAATTTCCAAATTTCGGAAATATTCAAAGCTTCTGGAATAGGCTCATAACCCTCTTCATCTGGATTTATTTTCCGCTCCACATATTCAACAAAATCATAAATATCAAATTTTTGGTTTTTAGTAAATCCTGATTATACATCAGTTCTTCTATGACCAATAATTTAAAAATTAAAATCCTTAAAAATCAATAACTTCACCTTTTTCCTTTTTTTAAATTTATATGGATTTTTCTTTTTAGATTTAAGCTTTTGGTTCGGTCTGATAAATACAGACACTCATAATTTCCTGTGCCCGACAGTTTTTCTTCTTTTTCGCTGGCTATACAGGCAGAAATCTCCATTTTACCAACATTATATTCAACAAAAAGGTAATCCTCTTTTTGATTTTAATCACTTCTTTGATAAGGTTTTCCTTCAATCAAAAATTCTCCATAAAAGGGATTTTTCAGGAGAAAATGGATAAGGCTTGGTTTTTGAAATCTGCAGATTCAGTTCCACCACCTTTTCCTTGGAACTTCTCCAAAGCATCAATTCCTAAATCATCCCAAAGAGTAGCGCTGAAAAAGCACATAGCCCCCTTCATCAGCCTTGCCATCACTCATTAGGACACTGAGTAGGCTCGCCCAAAATTTCTTTTTAAATCAGAATATAAAAAAACGGAAAAAGAAAAACTTTTCCATTTATCTTAAAATTATCTGTATCAACATGAATATTGACTGATTTTCTCTCCTTTTTCCAAAAATTTTATCCAAGAAACTCATGTTTATTTCTTTTTATCTACATACCTACTACTCCAAAGGTTTTTAGGGGTAAGTTTCCTTTACTGCATTATTATCCAGACTACCATACTGGAGCATATATACATCATCTTTATCCCACTAATAATAGCCCTCAATCTGCTCAAAAAGTAGCTGGGTATGCTTTTTAATTTGGCAAGTTCCAAAAATACATAATTTTTATCCCTACCCAAATCAAGGTCTACATCATTTTTATAACTTCAAATGTTTCTGCATCAGCATCTTCTACAAGAGTGGTTTCTTTGGACATATTGCCACCGCGTATCCACTTATAGTAGACCTTACCATCCTTTACTTCGTATCCTAAATTACACGAAATAAGAATAATATTCAATATTAAAATAAACTAAAAAATATTTTTGCTGATCATTCTGATTTTAAAATTTATTCCCAATCTTACTCCAAAGCCTGTTTCAAATCCGCAATAATATCTTTCTACATTTTTCCAGCCCTACCGAGCAGCGAACCAGCCCTGCTGTGATGCCTACTTCGTTTTCTTCTTCACTTAGTTTAGAATGAGTAGTGGAAGCTGGGTGAGTTACTATGGTTCTAGTATCGCCTAAATTAGCTGATAATGAGCACATTTTTGATTTTATTTAAGAAATTTCTTCCGCCTTCTACACCGCCTTTCACTTGGAATGCCACGATACTTCCACCCAATTTCATTTGCTTTTTGGCAACTTCATGATTTGGGTGTGATTTTTTAAAAAAACGGATATTTCACAAATTCTACATTAGGATGTTGTTCTAAAAACTCTGCCACTTTCAGCGCATTTTTCGCAGTGTTTCTCTACTCTTAGAGCCAATGTTTCCAATGATTTAGACAACACCCAAGCGTTAAATGGTGACATTGCCGGCCCTGTATTTCTCGCAAAAAGATAAATTTCACGAATCAAATCCGCTCTACCCACAGCGACACCGCCGAGAACTCTCCCTGTCCGTCGATAAGTTTCGTAGCCGAATGCACCACAATATCAGCTCCGTATTTTTATAGGCTGCTGGATGTATGGCGTAGCAAAAGCAGTTATCCACCACGAAAAAGCAAATTATGCTTTTTGGCGATTTTTTTCCCATTTTCTCCAAATCTAAAAACCTCTATCGCAGGATTGGTAGGAGTTTCCAAATAAAGAATTTTGGTCTCTGGGCGGATGTATTTTTCTATATCTTCCTCATGTGCTTCAAAAATAAGTGGTATTGATATTCCACTTCGGAAAGTATTTCGTAAAAAGTGTATGTGTAGAACCAAACACCGAATGGCAGCTGAGTATGTGGTCGCCCGCCGAAAGCAGAGAAGCCAGCGTACATATATCGCCGCCATTCCCTGTAGCAAAAGCGTAGCCCGTTTCTGCGCCTTCCATTTTTAGCGATTTTATCGACAAATTCAGTCACATTTGGGTTGGTAAATCTACTATAAAGGTTCTTTGGTTTTTCCTCCGCGAAACTTGCTCGCATATCCTCTGCATCCTCAAAAATAAAACTTGATGTAAGGTATAACGGCACTCGAATGCTCATCATACTGAGTTCTGTCTGTCTGTGTACGAATAGCAAGTGTTTCGAAATTTTGTTTATTGTTTTCCATGTTTTTATTGTTTTTTTATGATACATTCTTTCCAAACGAAAATAAGAAAATTTCAATCTGATCTGGCTCACATTCCAGCTCCTTTGAAAGTTCACTCATTTTCTCTAAATACTCAGAATATTTTTTTAAGAGCCTTCTCTCTTTAATGAAGATAACTGATTTAATTCCGATACTCTTTTTCTATTAATTACATTCAGAATTTGGTCATCTAAAATCAGTGCTTTAAAACCATCTATTTTAGCATTTAGAAAATATAAAAATTTAGACACTGTGGATATTCCTAATCCTTTTTATTTTGAAACATCTTCGACCAGTTCCTCTGTTGAAATATTATTATTCTTATACTTTTTCTAAAATTATTTTTAATTCTTCCAAATTCTCTTTTTTTCCAACAACTTCTATATTATTACCTCTTCCTCTGGTTGGATATCCCCCATAGCAGCACTTTAAAAATAAATTCTTCTGTTGATTCAGTATCTTCAAAAAGCTTTTCTCTATTTAATCTTACCATTTTACCATTCCCATAAGTAGAAAAAAATTTTTCCTAAATAATCATGATTAGATATAATTTCACCCCAATTTTTTTCTTTCTATAAGGAATGATTGTTTTTTTATATGGGAAACTGCGAATAAAAATCCTTTATACTCGAAGATACTAACACTATTAGCTTCAAAAAGTCATCTTTTTGTTTTTGCTATTTCTTTTGAGTTCATTTAAATAAATATCATTAAATTTTTACTTTCCTCCCAGCTCTGCCAGCTCATCTTCATCCAAATCTTCTTTTAGGATAATCCCATAATCTGGATGTATCACATAGAGTCCTTTTTCTAAATCTTGTGCATATTTCTCAAAAATCTTTCAGAGATTGTGCTTCTATACTGCGATCTGCATCATCATGCCACATTTGGATTATCTGCCCTCGTTTTCCTTCTTTTGAAGGGTCTAGGTCTATCATTTTACCGTTACCTCCTCCATCGGCTGTTAGAGAAATCCATTTAGGGATTCCACCAAAAATCAGGTTTTATCCCTTCCTCTGGACTGCAGCCATAGTCTTTATCATCTTCTGAAAAATCACCACCATCATATAATTCTTTCCAGATTTTATATTCATCTATAATTCTATCGATAGAGAGCCACTCTTCCCCCATTAGACAATAGCCTTCTTTTCTCTCCATTATGGATGCGGTAGATTTCCTTAAAAATCCTCTGGCAGAGCATAGCCTAAAAACTTCTTCTAATCTTTCAAAAATCCTCATCAGTCGCTCCATCATTTAATTGATATTCAAAAATCATCCTTATATTTTTTTCTTGCAAAATATTGATTTGCTTTTCTATTCTTTCAAGAATTTCTTTCATCTTATTTAAACTTAAAATTTAATTAACAAAATTTACTATAATTGATTCGCATCTTCAATTTTTACCCAATTGGCAAATATTAACAAAGTCTCAATATATCACTCGAAAACTCCTCTTGCAGTCACTTTTCGCACCTGCTCCTGCTCCCATGATAACTATTGGGTTTTCTCCGTAACTCTCGGTATATATTTCAAAAAATAGAATCCGAACCTTTCAGCTGTCCAAGTGCCGAACTTGCAGGAACAGACACCAATTTCACATCCAAAAATCCCTTTGTCTTGGCTCAAATCTCCATGTAAATCCCCCACATAACGAAGCACATGATTTGACTCTTGATTTCCTTTAATAGACTGATATTCAGCATCCAGCTCTTCTAATCTAGAAATAAACTCATCTTTGTCTATTCCTTCTAAATTCTCTGGGATAAGGTTTCTGAATATTGATATCGCTAAATTCATTGATTAAATCTAATTCTCGCCAAAATAAGCAGTTTTCTAGCCACATCATTTCCGCTCAAATCCTCACGAGGGTCTGGCTCTGTAAACCCTTTATCCATGGCTTCTTTGATAATGGTAGAGAATTTCTCATCGCGCACCGAAAAATTATTAAAAATATAACTAAGCGACCCCGAAAAACACCTTTTATTCTTGTGATATTTTCTCCCGAAAGGTGGAGAAGTTTTATCGTGTCTATCAGCGGCAGTCCTGCTCCACATTGGTTTCATAAAGGTATCTTTTTCTTGTTTTTATCCAAAGTTTTTCGCAGATTTCTGTACTCTTGTATCGGTAATGTATTGAAAATCTTGTTAGAAGAAACAATGTCAAAACCATTTTTCCACAAAAGTCGGATAGTTTTTACAAAATCTTTACTCGCAGTATTATCCACTAAAACCAAGTTTTTCAAACTGATTTTTCTTTTACAAACTGAAACAAATCCTGCAAAGTGTTTTTCCGAGCTGCCGAAAAAGCACTTTTTGTCGCCAGTCGCTACCAAAACCACCTTTATTAAAGACTATATTTTTAGAATTCGCTATCGCTATGATTTTCAGATTGATACGCTTTCTATTCTGAATATCATATGAAGAATCTAGAATCTGCTCTATCAGCGTACTGCCTACATTCCCATGCCTCTACCAGCACTCAAATGTACAGTTTTACCTTTCCAAAAAATCTCCAGTTTCTACAATGTTTTTACCTTATCTACTTGATTGTCAGAAACTACCAAATTAACTCTTCCTGCTGATGCTACCTGATTGAGAAGCAGAGGGAATATTTTATTTTTTGTAATTCCGAAAGAATCTTTTGAAAATTATCCGTTACCAGACCTATAACAGCCAGATTATCAATACTATAAATCTGACTAACGATTCCGCTTTTTCAGTTCCTTTTCAAATTCTTTTCTAAGGCTTTCCACCGCTGTTTCTGCCTGATGCTCATCCACCAAAACAGAAATTCCGTTTTCTATCGCCTGCTGAGAAATCACCCCTACGCTGACTCCCGCACCTTGTAAAGCATTAAAAATACGAGAATCTATCCCTATCTGCCCCAAAAATCTCTCCCTTCGAAAATTAACTATCGCTTTATTTTTGTAAATCGTGATTACATTATTTTCTTCCATATTATATCGTGTTGATTTTTATATAATTTTACCTAAAATTTCGTTTAGCTGTTCATATTCCATCAAAAAGGCATCATGCCCATGGATGGATTTTATCTCGTGATGATACACATTTTTACCATTATTTTTCAGAAAATCATAAGAATTTTTAATCTCAAAAAGCAGGATAATGTAAATCCGAATCCACTCCTATAAGATGTATTTCGAATTGATTTTAAGCAAATCTTCTTCCTTGGCATCAATAGTTTTAAGAAGCTGATCTCATAGTCGATATGCCTTTATATCAAACCTATTATCCAAGGCTGTTCCATGATAATTGAGCCAGTCGTGAGATTTTAGAATATTCTTCTGCTCGTCCTGTTCGCGCTTAAATCTCTGATTAAGAGACTCTGGCGTACGATAGTTGAGCATCGCATGAATACGGGCTTTTTCGAGTGGTTTGTCTTCGCTTTCGAGCAGAAATTCCTGCACCAGACACTGTGAATGCAGCCAGTCCGTTGTCTTATAATCCGTAGCCACAGGAATGAAAATTTTAGCCAAATAAGGTGCTATACAGAGCATTTCCCACGCGATAGACCCGCCGACAGAACCTCCCACCAAGGCATAAAGCTCCTCTATTTCAAGGTTTTTCCAACCCTAAAACGAAAAGCCTCGCCATGTCTTTTGCGGTAAAGTTTTTATAATTGTCAATGAAAAAACCATCATAGCCATTCCCTGCCACATTAAAGCAGACAACGGTATATTTTTGTAAATCTATCACACTCCCATACCCCACGAGGGTTTTCCACCAGCCCTTTTCGCCTGCCACATTAGAGTTTCCTGTAAGGGCGTGATTGACCAAAATCACAGGCGCTGTATGCAGTTTTTGGACCAAAGACTTGGTAACTCAGTGGGAAGTCAGTATACAATACCCCGCTCTGAGTAGTAAAATTGTCTATTTTAAGATGATTAAGCAGCGAACTTTCCAATTTTGTTTAATTTTTATTCTTGAAAATGCTACTTTATTGAAAAATGTAGTGTTCGTTATCTCCCTCTTTTAGCGAGTAGAATTTAGCACCTTCTCCACAAGTATCTGGAGGGTTGCTAAGGTTTCACAGAGTCTAATCTCTCCACCTTTCTTGATAACATTTTCAAAATTATTGACTAATGTGAGACAAATATAATACGATTTTGATTTTGCAAGATATAAATTTAGAAAAATTACTCTTTCCCTGATAGTAGTTATAATCTTTGATAATCTTATCTATAAACTGCTTTTTCGGTAAGTTCTCTGTGGTCTATTTCTAGTTTAAGGATTTCTTTTTATTTTATTAGACAACTGACGCAAAATAATCTTGTCATAGGTCACCACAGCTTTTCTGAAAATTAGACTTTATAATCCTCATATCATTATCAGACAACAGTACAACTTGCGGAAAACTCAGGGACATAATCCTGCTGAAGGTTTTCTAAAAATCGTATGAGAAATATTGATTTTGATTTTTAAGGGAAATCACCGCTGTTCCAGAGACCATTCCCCAAATCTTTGATTATTTTTAGAGCCAATAACCGTGATAAGCCCCACTATTCCACCACAAGATATCTACAATTCTGAAAATCCAGCGGATAAAATAATCCCCAAAACTCGCCTGATAACCGTCTATTTTTACCACTCTGATTTTCATTATTTTCTTCCCAAAAGTCTGCCCTTCCATCAGGCTCTCACAGACCAAAGTATAAAGATGAACCGGCAGAGTAATTATCCCAAAAGAAAAGGCCATCACGGTCCAATCATCCCAACCTTTCAGCACATTATCTACATTTAAAACCTTTAAATAGAATGACAAAAAGGGCAATTAGATAAGCCGCTTTGATAATCATATCAATGAAAAGCCAATATTCTATCTCCTATACTAGCAATATTAAAATTAATATTTACATTTTTGTGATGTATTTATTGCAATTTTAGACATATTTTTACTAATTTAGCCGAATTATGAGAGAAGTTTTATTAGGCAAAAATAAAGAAAAATGGTTGGAAATAGAGCAAGTTATTGATGGAAAAAAATTAAAAATCCAGACGACCTGTCTTCTTTATATATAAATTTAGTGAATGATTTGTCTTTTTCGCAGACTTATTACCCAAAAAGTAACACCACCATTTATCTAAACCATCTCTCCAGCCAGATTTTTTTCAAAATCTACAAAACCAAAAGAATAGAGCAAAACAGGCTTTTATATTTCTTCAAAAACGGAAGTTCCTCTTTTGGTGTATGAAAATTATAAATTCTTGCTTTATGCCTTTTGTTTTCTTCTTGATTTTCACGGGAATAGGCGTTTTTATCGGCTCATTATGACACTACATTCGTGGAGCTTATTTTTAGGGGAAGCTATGTAAATATGACCATAGAAAAACATAGAAAAAGGTAATGCTGTGGGCGTTTACCAGCAGGGCTCCAACTTTGGGAGTGCTGTCGCCATCATTCTAAACAACATCCGTGTGGGAGCTAACCTATTTATTTTAGGGGTTTTCGCAGGGGCTGGGAACGCTGCTTTATTTTATGTATAACTGTATTATGCTGGGGGCATTTTCAGTATTTTTCTATCAGCATGGGGCTGGAAGACAGCTTGAGAGGTATCTGGATTCATGGGGTTTTTGAGATTTTCAGTATGGTGGTAGAGGCTATGGCGGGGCTTATTTTGGGGAGTTCTATTTTTGTTTCCGAAAAACTTATTCGAGATTTAATTCCTTTAAAATAGGAGCAAAAATGCCATCAAAATTTTTCATCAGCACCATTCCTTTTTACTATTATTGCAGGAATTTTTAGAAGGGTTCGTTACCCGCTATGCTTTAAAATGAACGAGTTTTTTTCAATTCTATTTTTTGATTTTGGGAATGCTGGCGTTCATCAGTTTTTATTATTTTGTGTATCCTCATTTTGTTAATAAAAAAATTAAAAACAATGTTTGAATTTTTATAAGAGAAAGAGATTTCAGCGCCTTAATTTCTGATTCTTTTATTTTCTTCAAAATCTATGGGAAAAAACTATTTTAAGAATTATTTCTTGATAAATGGGCTGCTGCTTATACTGATGGTAATATTAGCAGTGGTGGGCTATCGCGAGCTTTTTCTCAAATTTTCGGCTCTAATATGGATGGGCAGAACCGCTACTTTTGAGGAATATTTTCGAGCAGAATGTAGGAACACTGATTTTAACTACATCACTGATTTTCATTTTGTTTTTAGCCACGGCTATTATCAATTATTGTTTCCCTGTGCTGTATATGAAAAAGAGCCAGCGAGACAGGGAAATACAAACATCAAAGCTGATGAAATACTGAGCGATCTAAAAGCAAACACAGGGAAAATACTTGTACTATTTTTGGGGTTATTATTCATCATTTCTCCTTTGATTCTGATAGTTTTTGGTATCAGTATCTTACTAGTTTTTCTTACTAATAGGACTGGTTTTAATTTTATTATTAGCACCTATTACGATAAATGTGATCAATTTCCTAATATATGATTATCTCCATACAGAAAGAGTGATTTTTGGTTCGCTATACTATGCCATCTCTGCTCAATTTAACTATCCAAACAAAGAAGGCAAATCACCTTTTTGGAAGTATTGGGCATCGACAGTGGTCACATATCTTATCATAAATACTGTGGTTTCTATCATTTGCTATTATTCCTATGTTTTTCTCCATAGCAAGGGCTTTGAGCGTGAAAGATAGAGACTTGAGACGGCAGCATAATGGCTTTTTATGATGATTATCACCTATGCACTGATTATGCTTGTAAGTTTTATAGCGAATAATTTGATTTTATGTAAATATAGGGGCTGATGTACTATGACAACCGTATGGACCTTCATAGAAGAAATGGATTTATCTGAAATAGAAACTATTGGAAGGAATGAGATTTAAGTTTGTTTCACTTTTAATTTTCTTTAGCTGTTTAGGGGCTTTTTTTCAGGGACAGGTTCAGTAGATGAAGAGGAATCTGATGATGTCTTTGAACAGACATTAGATGACTATACCTATCAGCGGCAAATGGATTCCTTGCTGGGCTCCATGAAAGAGACTGATGATGTAATTTTCCCTAAAAACCTTTCCAGAAAAATTATAAAAACAAGTATAAGTCCGAAGAATTTGACTATACGCTACCAAAACCCAAAAGAATCTATTTGGGATAAAAATACAAAGAGCTTTTGAGAACTTTTAGAATCTATTTTTGGGAAAAATCGATTCAGCAAACCGTTTTGATTTTCGCGGAAAATGCACTCTATTTCTTGCCGTCGTGATCATAGGTTTTTGTGCTTTATTTCTTGATAAAATTCCTTATCTCGAAAAGAAGGCAGCTTCTTCTTTGGAAAGAAAAAAACAAAAATCAATATAGAAACGCAGGAACTTCATGAAAATATCCACGAAATCAACTTCATGGACAGCATCAAAGACTATGAAAGAAACCGTGATTTCAGATATGCTGTGAGGTATCAGTTTCTCTGGATTTTAAAAGATATTAGCCGATAAAAATATCATAGAGTGGAATCCAAAGAAAACCAACCGAGACTACATGACCGAAATCAAAGAAAAACAACTACAAAGAAAATTCCGAGATGCGCAAAAATATTTGATTATGTATGGTATGGTGAATTTGAAATTGATGAAAAATTCCTACCACAAAAATGAAAGAAAAATGGTCGGTTTTTCATGAAAAATATAAGCTGAATGAATAAAACATTTAGAATTTATGGAATAATACTCGTCATCATTTTTGGTGATACTGGGACTGCTGGAAGTCAATAAAACCTGAGGTCATAGATCGGCGGAAGAGTATGACATCCATAAGAAAACTCCTTTCGGGCTGTATGTTTTCAAACCAAGAAGTAAATGGACTTCTCAAAAATGTGGAACGCGTGGAGGTTTCTCCATTTAACTACTACAAACAAAATCCCTAACCTTCCCACTCATAACATTCTGATTTTCAATAAACACTTTGATGATGAGTCTTGGAAAAAGATTTTAGAGCAGACAGGAGCTAATGTATTGGTTATCAGTAGTGATTTCTACTCGCTGCCTGACACCATAGAGATATGTATGAGTATATATATGTTAATGACGAAGAACAGACCCTTCGATCTATTAGACAAAAACTGAAAAAAACAAAATCTTAATAGACAAAACTCCTTCTGAGAACAGGTTTTACAGAAACTGTATCCAGGTCAGAAAAATTTTAGGCTACATCGAGAGTGATAATAGCAAAGTCGGTATCAATTTTATCCAAGTTCCTTTTTGGAAAAGGTAATTTTTATCTTCATTCGGAGCCGCTTATTCTGACCAATTATTATCTCCTAAAAACCCGAAGGGCATAAGTATGTAGAAAATGTATTTTCATACCTTCAAATGAGAAAACTATCTGGTTTATAGAAAAATTATGATAAAAAGAGAATCCCAGTCGCCGCTGAGATTTATCCTTCAAAATGACAATCTAAGACATGCATGGCAGCTGCTACTGGTGGGATTACTGCTTTTTGCGCTGTTTAATATCAGAAGAAAACAGAGAATAGTCCCTATCATAGAACCACTGAAAAACAAGTCTGTAGAGTTTGTGAAAAGCATCGGAAATCTCTATCTGCAAGAGGGATCACCACATGATATGGCTCAGATCCAATATTTCCTCAATAAAAGTGAGATTGGATTTAATGATTGACACTCAGTATCTGGATGATAGTTTTATCAAAAGACTACACCTAAAAACAGGGAAAAACATAGAACTGATACAAGAAGCCGTTGATTTAATAAACAAAATACAAAAATCAGCATATTCAAGTAAAAACACTCTGATTTGACGAAAATAAACGAAGTTTTAGATAAAATTTTAAAATCATAAAAATGGAAAAATATAGAAAAATGAACACCCAGAAACTCCAGCTACACGTTCCAGTCAAGAATAGATATGACAGAACTCCGCGAAAGTTTAGATAAAATAAAAGCCGAAATAGGAAAAGTCATCGTAGGACAAGAGAGCATGATAGAGCATCTCCTCGCTGCCCTTCTTTCTAATGGGCATGCCCTGATAGAAGGTGTTCCAGGAGTGGCAAAAACCATCACAGCCAAGCTCCTTGCTAAGACTATCTCTGTGGATTTCAGCAGGATACAGTTCACACCAGACCTTATGCCTTCGGACATTTTTGGGAACATCTGTTTTCAATATGAAAACCTCTGAATTTGAGTTCAAAAAGGACCTATCTAATTTCATCCTTATAGATGAGATTAACCGTTCTCCCAGCTAAAACTCAGGCGGCACTTTTTGAGGTGATGGAGGAAAGACAAATCACCATGGACGGCACCCCTGCTATGCGATGGAACTTCCTTTCTTGGTGGTGGCTACCCAAAAACCCGATAGAACAAGAGGGAACTTACTGACTTCCAGAAGCCCAGCTGGACAGGTTTTTATTTAAAATAAATGTAGTCTACCCTAATCTGGAGCAGGAAATTACCATTATCCAAAACCAGCATCAAGACAAGTCTTCAGACAAAAACAGTAGCCATCAATACTGTAATCTCAGGCGAACAGCTGAAAAGATTTCAAAACCTTGTAAAAGAGATTATTGTAGAGCCTCATCTGATAGAATACATCGCGAAACTGGTTATCAACACTCGTGAAAACCAATTCCTATATTTAGGTGCTTCACCGAGAGCGAGTTTGGCTCTTCTTCCAAGGCTTTCGCTGCGATAAGAGGAAGAGATTTCGTAACTCCAGAGGACATAAAGAAGCCAGCTATGCAGTGCTTCGCCATCGTATAATGGTTTCTCCTGAACGAGAAATGGAAGGACTTACCACAGATGAAATCATCAGACAAATCTTAGAAAATATAGAAATTCCTAGATAATTAGTATCTTTGTGGAAGATAAAATTTTTATTTATGAAGAATTTAGAAGTAATTGCATTGATAAAATTCAAGGCCGAACAAGTATCCGAAATCCTTGACAACTTGAAAAGTTTTAGTAGAAGAAAGCAGAAAAGAAAAAGGCTGTATCAAGTACAATCTGATAGAAGATATAGATACTGAAGGGCATTTTTATCATGAGTGAAACTTGGGAAAGCCAAGAAGCCCTAAATCTGCATAACCAGACGAAACATTTTATCAATTTCGTAGATTTGGTCAAAGGAAAAGAATGCAGAAGTGATTGTTTATAAAGGCAATAATAAATTTCATTAGAAATTCAACGAATAGAACCAATTTCTATTCGTTTTGTTTTAGCAAAATACACCACACGAGCCGATGAATGAGCATTTATTTGATTTAATAGAAAAATACCAATCGTAATGTTTTTCCTTACAGGAAGGGGCGGGAACAGGAAAAACCACCTTCCTGAATGATTTCGTGAAAAATCTCGGAAAAATCATATCATAGTGGCTCCCACAGGCATCGCGGCTATCAATGCTGGTGGTGTCACCATCCACTCTATGTTTGGGGCTGCCTCTCAGACCCTTTTGTTCCTACGGTAGACAGGATAGATGCTAATATTGCTAATAACATTTCAGACCTGCTCCCTCATTTCAGATACAGAAAAAGACAAACTAAAACTCCTGCGCGAGGTGGAAATCATCATCATAGACGAGGTCTCTATGCTCAGAGCCGATGTCTTGGACATGATGGATTTTGCCCTCAGGACAGCCAGAAGAAATCAGCAGAAATTCGGAGGCGTGCAGCTGCTTTTTCGTGGGAGATTTATTCCAGCTTCCGCCTGTTATTCGAGGAAGATAGCGAGTATATCCTTCAGCGGTACTACTCTCCTTTCTTCTTTAATGCAAAGGCTTTGGAGGAAAATGGATTTTGCTCACGATAGAGCTTACTGAGGTTTTTCAGACAAAAAGGATAAAGAATTTTTAGACCTACTGAATGCGATTCGTGATGGAAACAACAAATTGGTGGATTTCAACAAATTAAATGAAAGGTATTTCCTGATTTTTGAACCTAATGGGAGAGGCTTTTCGTTCATCTCTGTTCGCATAACAAAATGGCGGATAGCATTAACCAAAAAGAAAATCAACGAGTTAAAAACGCCTTCATTTTTCTATAACGCTTCTGTTTTCGGAGACTTTTAGGAAAATATGTTTCCAAATGATGAAACTTTGAGAACTGAAAGTCGGCGCGCAGGTGATGTTCATCCGAAATGATACACTCTGGCGACAGAAAAATACTACAACGGCAAACCTCGCCGAAATATCACGCCTCACAGAAGATAAAGGTTTTCGCACTCTGGATGGAAGCGATGAGGAACTAGAAATAGAAGTCTGGGAACAGAAAAATACACTCTGGGAGAGGACAAACAGATAAAAGAAGAAATCACTGGAAGTTTTGAGCAGCTGCCTCATCCGTTTGGCGTGGGCAGTTACCATCCACAAAAAGCCAAGGGCTCACTTTTCGACAGGCTTATCATAGATGCTGGACAGAGTTTCACCTCTGCAGGTCTATGTGGCGCTTTTCCCGATGCAGGACTTTGGAAGGATTTATCTAAAATCCAAAATCACGCCTTCGGTTATTTTCAAAGATGATAGAATATCTCATTTTCAGGAAGATACAAAAGGCGAATGACAAGATAGAACAAATCATAGAGGCCGAAAAAAATACCATTACAGCATCAAAAAGTCCTGAAATACACCGATTGCGGCTGGTTCTTACAATCTCTGGAAGATTGGTATGATATTGCTAAAAACTCAAAAGAAAACTCAACGAAGAGAAAACTCAAACTCTATATATCTCACTGAAAACCAACATAAAAGAATTATATAAAAAGTCTGTGAAAAATTTGAGAAAAATCCTGCTTCAAAAAGGCGACCAAATTACACACGGACAAGAAGAATGGCAGGAAATAGAAAAGAAAGCAAAAGGCGGAGTCCATTTTTCTTTGATAAAATAAAAGACCAAGTTTTTGAGCCTCTGAAACAATTTTTATTCCGAGACAAAAACGAAAAAGGTCTTAAAGAACATAATGAATTTCTCAAAAATCTGGCTGAGTGATACGGAAGATTATTTAAATGATTTGAAACTAACGAAACTCTTAGAAACCGAGTTATTTGACACTGATAAAGATGAGAAAATCAGCACAAAAATCGCAAAAATTCCGACTCATATCATCACCTACAAACTCTTTGAAGAAGGGAAAAACATTGATGAAATAGCGAAAGAAAGAGCCCTCACACCCAGCACCATCGTAGGACATCTGGCTAAATTCACTGATCAGGGCGTTTTGGATTTAACTAAAATTATAAGTTCCGAAAAATAAGTATTTTTGAGAAAAACTTTTAATGCACAGCCACAAAACAGCCTAAATGAATGGAAAGAAATTCTCCAGATGATTTTTGACTATCACGAGATTAGGCTGCTTTGGAATCATTACAAATACCTGAGCAACAGGGAATTATAATTTTTATTTTACATTTTACACGAAATATGAGCAACAGCACTATCATATTATTTTTCATCGGACTGAAATTTAAAAAGTGGTTCATCATCACTTTGCTTATTTCCTTTGCAGTGGCGTTTATCTCCACCTACCGACCTATTCTTACCAAAGAAATAGTGGATCTGGTCATCATCAAAGAAAAAGCCGAACAGAGCTGATGAACGGGATTTATCTGCTATTAGGGATGGTTCTTTTTGAAACTTTTCTGCAAGTGATGCTGTATTATCTTTCTAATTTCATTGCTCAATCGGTAATTCGGGACATCCGCGAACGCCTTTATGCAAAGCTGATTCATTTTCAAAACTTCATTTTTGACAAAACTCCGATTGGGAACTTGGTCACTCGTGCTGTGGGAGATGTAGGAAACCGTGCAGTGCGGTCTATACGGATGGTTTTCTGATGGTTTTTTGCGATGTTCTTCGTGTGGTGATGGTCATTGGGACTATGTTTATGGTGAATAAGGAACTCAGCTACATTGTCCTGTTGATGCTTCCTCTGATGTATCTTATCACAAGATTTTTCAGAAAAACTAAAAAGTCTCGTTTTCCACAGAACGAAATCTTACTTCTGTCCAAAAACAGCTTTCGTGCAGGAAAGACTGGCTGGAATGTCCATTATCCAAGTATTTAACCGACAGAAAAGCAGAATTTAATAAGTTTGACAAAATCAATATAGAACTGAAAAATGCCTTACTGAAAAACAGTATTTTACTTTTTCTCTTTTTCTTTCCCGTTGTGGATTTACTCGCCTCGCTATTCATCGGTACTATCTTGGTTTATGCGGGCTATAATGTTATCAATGGCAAAGAAGTGGGCGCAGGTGATATCATCGCTTTCATTCAGTTTATTTCATTATTAGTCAGACCATTACGACAGATAGCGGATAGATTTAACAATATCCAAAGAGGACTGGTAGGAGCTGAACGAGTTCTAAAAATCATGAACGAAGAAGAAAACCTTACTCCGAACAAAGGAACCACTCAAAAAGAATCTTTTGGAAGGGAAAAATAGAGTTTAGAAATGTAAAATTCGCCTATGATGAAAAAGCAGCAAGTCCTGAAAGGAATAAATTTCACTGTAAATCCAGGCGAAATGGTGGCCATCGTAGGTGCTACCGGCGCAGGAAAATCACCTATAATAAAGCCTAATTACAAGGCTTTACGACATTACCGATGGTCAAATTTTTAGTAGATGATACCGACATCTACGATTACGAGCTATACCATTACAGAAGCCAAATAGGCGTGGTTCTGCAAGATGTTTTCCTATTCCAAGAAAGCATTGCTGAAAACCCTTACATTAGGGAATAAAAATATCATCATTAGATGAGATAAAAAGGCAGCGGAAGAAATAGAAGTCAATGATTTCATAGAAAAACTGCCCAATGGATATCATTTCATCGTAAGCGAAAGAGGTTCTTCCATTTCACTGGGACAGAGACAGTTACTATCTTTCCTAAGGGCTTATTTAGTAAATCCTAAAATTCTCATTCTGGATGAAGCGACTTCTTCCATAGACCACGAATCCGGAAAAACTAATTCAAAAAGCGACGGAAAAATCACTAAAAACAGGACTTCCATCATCATCGCGCACAGGCTCTCCACGATAGAAAAAGCTGATAAAATCATCGTAATGCATCAGGGCGAAATCGTAGAAATGGGAACTCACCAAGAACTCCTAAACAAAGACGGTTACTACACTGATTTGAATAAAAACAGGAGCATAAATGAAAACAACAAAGCCTATAAAAATAGGCTTTTGTTAATTATTTTTCTGGACGATAATCGCCACGGCATTCAGGTTTTGTGCATTATCACGGAAAACCTTTCTCATCGCGAGATTCTTTTTCCTAGCAGCAAGGTTGGTCATTATATTAAAGAAAAATTTTCAGCGTTCTGAAAAATCCTTCATCATCTATTATTCTTTTTGGGTTCTAATAAATGCATCGGGTTGGTCTCTACTTTCACCACAGAAAAGCCTTCCTTTTCTAAAAGTTCCGTCCATTCAGAAACGGTTAGTGGACGAGCATTGACCTTTTATTGCCAGCGCTAATTCCTTTTTGGATTTCGGCTCTCCGCTGGTATCTCATCTGGTGTCAGCCAAGCTCATGAATTCCAGTAGAATCCGCAGGTTTCAAAATTCGGTAGGCTTCGCGGATAATTTCCGATTTTCTGTGGTCTGCATGCATTGTAAGCATCGCTCTCTCCATAGACTTTATCCACACTATTGCTCTCCAAAGGTGGACTCTGCTGCATTTCCGATTATAATTTTAAAATCCTTTCCTTTCAGCCTGTTTTTGAGAATTCCTGCCGCTTCTTCGTTCAGTTTCTACGCCTGTATAGCTTTTTAGGATTTTTACCAGTGTAATTTCCTGCTGTAAATCCCAATCCTGGCGCGAACTCCACACATCATCATTCGGGCTGATATTCAGTCCTATCATCTTCATACTCAGCTCCTTCCCTCCTGGGCGCAGTACTCATTGCCCATTTTTGCCAAAATCCAATGACCTTAGCTGGTGTTCATATTTTGTTCTTTGCTCATGATTTAGGATTTTTCGGCAACGCCCTCACTTTTTGATGAATCTAACTTACTAAGCGTCAAACGAATAACGCTTTTCTCGCAATGAGATTATGCGGAACGCCTCCTGACAAAGTCAATAAATCTCCTTTAACTTCGTAATTCTGCCCTTCTACACCAAAAATAATTTCTCCTTCCAGCAGTTCCACCATCAATGGGAAAAAGGCGTCTGATGCTCTTTTCATTTCTTGGTTTTCTCGCATTAGGATTCTAATTTCTTTCGTAAAATCAGTTTCAAAATTGCTTTTTATTGCTGGTTTATTTTCATTAAATTCTAAATCTTGATAAATCGATGCTGTCTTCATTTCTTTTTAAACATTTTTAAATTTGAGTTTACAAATGTATAATCTTTATTTTTAATCATTCTAAATTACTTTATTTATCTCTACTCTTTTCTTATTTGATATAAATTCTTATTTTTGCGAAATGTTTAGATATTTATCTTTTAAGCTTTATACTTACTTTTTCTCGTTTCGTGTAGTAATGATGCTCAGCCCAAACCAAAGGGAGAGCTGCGTTTTGGAGTATCCCTGAAGCTAAGCATATTCCATTCTCTTCGGAATGTCCAGTTTTCTTTTTGAATATTCAGACTTTGCAAAAATACACCAAGCAAAAACAAACCTGCTGGTACAATGTGGCTTATCCTACAATGAAAGCCAATATTTTTGTGACTTATTTCCCTATCAAAAATGATTTTTAATCTACATATATAGAAGTAGAAAAATGGTCTATGAACACACCATCAGAGCTTCTGCAATAGATACTAAATCTTTTTCTTATCCAGAAAAAGAGTTTTTGGGGAACTTTTATGAACTAAAAGGGCAGTCTGCATCTAATATCCAAATCTATATCACACGGACAGCACTCGCCATTTTGTAACGGCTAATTTATACTTTAAATCTAGACCAAGACCAGACTCTCTACAACCTGCGGTAGAATACATCAAGAAAAGACTTGATGCACATGATAGAATCCTTCGAGTGGAAACATAAATAATTAAAATACATATACTTACAATCAGATGAATCTTTTGGCAGTAGGAACTGTAGCGTTTGATGCTATTGAGACTCCTTTTTGGAAAAACAGATAAAATTTCTAGGTGGTGCAGCTATCTTATATAGGGCTTTCCGCTTCCGTTTTTAAATGCTAATGTCAGCCTTGTTTCTGTCGTTGGTGGAGATTTTCCACAGGAATATTTAGATTTATTGACAGACAAAAATATCAATATAGAAGGAATAGAAATTTTTCCCTAATGAAAAACTTTTTCTGGGGCTGGAAAATACCATAACGACCTGAACTCCAGAGATACTATGGCTACAGAATTGAATGTTTTAGAAAAATCTGAACCAAAAATTCCTGAACATTGTAAAGAAATTATGATATCCTGCTTTTTAGGAAATCTTCATCCTAGCACACAGCTCTCTGTTCTAAAATGGCATGTCTTGCCGCCCTAAACTGGTGATTCTGGACAGCTATGAATTTTTGGATGAACCACACTTGGGACTTACTGATGGAGGTCATTGCTAAATCTGATGTCATCACGATAAATGATGAAGAGGCACGACAGCTTTCTGGAGATATTCTCTACCAAAAGCTGCTCAAAAAATCCATAAAATGGGACCTAAATATGTCATTATCAAAAAGGTGAGCACGGAGCATTATTATTCAGCGAAGGAAAAGTTTTCGCCATTCCTGCCCTGCCTTTGGAGGAGGGTTTTTGACCCTACAGGGAGCTGGAGATACTTTGCATAGGAGGTTTTGCTGCACATCTGGCAGCCACAAAAAGCATTTCTTTTTGAAAATATGAAAACTGCTGTGATAGTAGGCTCTGCGATGGCATCTTTACCGTAGAAAAAGATCGGAACGGAAAAGACTTTTGGAGGTTTCTCCTATGATTTTGAAACAGAGAATCAAAAATTCAAGAGCTTACCACTTTTGAGGGTAGATTTGAAAATTTAAGAAATAATTATAATAATTTAGATTTTTCTCACAAAGAAATTTAATTTTTGTAAAACTAATTTTAGTAAAAATATGATAAAAATATCAAAAAGGCATTACTGCTGGGGAATTGTACTATTTTCCTTTCAAATAAATGCGCAGCTGCAAAAAGGACAGCTCGTGGATGGTATTGCGGCAGTGGTTGGAAATGAAATCGTTTTAGAATCAGACATCACAGAGCAAAGAAAACCATAGCAAAACAAATGGGCGAGAAACTTCTGGTGACAATTGTGAAGTTGTAGAGAGCTTACTAAACAACAGACTACTTGTCTACCATGCTAAAAAGATACTCTAATCCCAGATAGAAGCAAGGAAATAAAAGAACAGGTTAATAATAAATACAACCAAATTCTAGCTGGTTCCTTCCGAAAAAGCGATGCTAGATACATACAAATTCAGAAATTCAACTGAAATGAAAAGTATGATAGAAAAATAGATTCTGACAGCTACTACGGACAAAAGTGAAATTTGCCAGAATTACCGAAAAAGCAGATATCACACCAAGTGAAGTAACGGTTTCTATAATACTTACAAATACCAATTACCAGAGGTAAAAAGAAGAAACTCATCTTGTCTCAAATCGTGATGTATCCTAAACTAAATGATAAACACAGACGGGAGATTATAGATAAACTGATCAAACAAGACATCCTAAACGGAGAAGACTTTTGAAACACAAGCCAGAATCTACTCTGAAGATGAAGGCCTGCATCCAATGGCGGAGCTTCTGAAAATGTTTCTAAAGGAAACAATGGTAAAACCTTTTTCGAGGCAGCAGCTCTCAACCTGCAAGAAGGCGAAATATCAGACCCATGTGGAAACAGAATACGGATATCGCATCATCCAGCTAGTAAAATCAGGAAAAATATATGATGTCAGACATATCCTATAAAAACACTCCAAATGCAGAGGAAATAGAAGCAGCTAAAAAGAGATGGAAGACATCCGAAAAAGAATCATAAACGGAAAAATCACTTTCAGAAAGAAGCTGCTACAAAGTATTCTGATGACAAAAGCACAAAATACAATGCAAGGATAATCCTTGGCGAAGATGGAGGATACAAACAGGAAAAACTAAACCTTTCTCCATCTATCTCTTACACATCGCAGGTTTATAACAAAGGAGATATCACAGATGTATTTGAAGATGAGCACAATAGAGCTGTAATCTTCATAAAAATAGAAGATGTCATTCCTGCCCATCCAAGTAGACCTTGCTACTGATTTTGAAAGAGTGAAGAATATGGCTCTCAACAAGAAGAAAAACGAAATGCTGGAAAAATGGGCTAAGAGCAACTTCCTGATACTTTCATATCAATAGATAAGCGTTATCAAAATGTTCTTTCTACCCTAAATGGAACAAAATTCAACAAAAATAAACCAAAAAGCCACTCAATAATCTGAGTGGTTTTTCTTTATCATAATGGTTTTCTTTAAAGCCATATTTTATTATCTTTGTCGCTACACTTTTTGGAAACTTTATGAACACACCACAACAGACAAACTATACAGAGAGATAACATCAGAAACCCTCGAGCCTCGCGACAGTGTGCGCCTTCGTCCAGGGATGTACATCGGTAAACTCGGGGAGACGGCTCTGCGGCGGATGATGGGATTTTATATTCTATTAAAGGAAGTTTTGGATAACTCTATCGATGAATTCCGAATGAAATTTGGGAAGAGAATAGATGTTAAAATCAATGATGGAAAAGTCACTGTCCGTGATTATGGGCGAGGAATTCCTTTGGGAAAAATCGTAGATGTAGTTTCAAAATGAATACTGGTGGGAAATACGATGACGGCGCCTTTAAAAATCCATCGGTCTCAATGGTGTAGGAACCAAGGCAGTCAATTTCTTTCTACTCTCAGGTAAAATCTGTCCGAGATGGGAAAAACCAGATCAGCCCTAATTTCATGAGGGTAAACTAGTGGAAGTACAGAGGAAACAGACACGACCGAAAAGAATGGAACGGAGGTAAGTTTCATTCCTGACAGCACTATTTTCGTAAATTATAAATTTAGAAATGAATATGTGAGCGTATGCTTCGCAATCTATACTTATCTAAATTTAGGACTGAAAATCTATTATAACGATTCTGTTTTTCGAATCTGAAAACGGGCTGAAAGACCTATTAGAAGAAGAAATAGACGGCGAAATCCTTTCACCCTATCATCCACATAAAAGGATGAAGACATGGAAATAGCGATTACCCATTCGGATAAATCCCAGTCAGAAACCTATTTTTCATTTGTCAATGGACAATACACCTCGCAGGGAGGACTCACCTAAATGCCTTTAAGGAGGCTTTTTGTGGAAAACCATCAAAGAATATTTTCAGGGAAAAATTTTGAGGCTGCGGACATTAGAAAATCCATCGGTGCGGTGTACATCAATGTGAAATCCTGTTTTGAGTCTCGAGACCAAGACCAAATTAGGCTCTACCACTATGGGACAGGATGCGAATGGCAACGAGCTGGAAACCATCCGAACTTTTGTCAATAATTATATGAAGAGCAAACTGACAATTTCCTTCATAAAAATCCTGAAATTGCCGATGCTATTCACCGTGAAAATATTAGTTTCTGAAAGGAAAAGAAAAGAACTTTCGGGGAATTCAAAAATTAGCAGAGAAAGAGCCAAAAAGTTTCTCTTCACAATAAAAACTAAGAGATTGTCGACAGCATTATAATGACCAAAAAGGCAGCCAGAAAGACTGAAACTCAAATATTTATAACAGAGGAGACTCTGCATCCGGCTCTATCACAAAGGTAGAGATGTGGAAACTCAGGCTGTATTTTTCTACTAAAAGGAAAACCTCTCAACTGCTACGGACTAACCAAAAAGTAGTGTATGAAAACGAGGAGTTTAACCTTTACAAGCCGCTCTAAATATCGAGGAAAGTCTGGAAGATTTGAGATACTAATCAGGTCATCATCGCTACCGATGCCGATGTAGATGGTATGCACATTAGACTTCTGATGATTACTTTCTTCCTTCAGTTTTTTCCCTGATGTGATTAAAAATGGACACCTGTACATTCTCCAAACACCTTTGTTTAGAGTAAGAAACAAAAGAAACCCGCTACTGCTACACTGAAGCAGAGCGAATAAAAAGCTCTAGAAGATTTAGGAAAAACCCTGAAATTACGAGATTTAAAGGGCTCGGAGAGATTTCGCCAGAAGAGTTTAAACACTTCATAGGGAAAGATATTCGCCTTGAGCCTGTGGTGGTGGGTAAAGACACCACGATAGACCAGCTCTTGAGTTCTACATGGGAAAAATACGCCTGATAGACAGAACTTTATCCTTGAAAACTTGGTAGTAGAAGAAGCTATAACAGAGTAAAATTTAATATTCAACAATTTATTTTTGTATCATGAGATTAAGCAACAGAAAAAGCGCCTTTATACAATTTTTACTGACTTTTTCCTGCTCTTTGCGATAATAGGCGGAGCTATGACTTTTTAAACATCATCAAACTGCCTGTTTTTGGGAAAATGGCGAGCATATCCTTTTACTCATCGGAGGAGCAGGATTAGTGATTATCTTCCTGAGAGGTCGCCAGATATTCGGAATACGATAGCGATGGAGAAGCTCTCTCAACTTTAAAAATCACTCTATCATCCCTTTTAGGAAAAAGAAGCAAAAAGATGAATTCCCCAAAATACAAACTCGTTTCATTTGAAATCGTAGATGCATTATTATTCAAAAAGGTTATATATAAGAATTACAAGTAAAAACACAAAGAAAGTATCCTAAAATACGATATTTCCTACCTTACAAGCAGTGAAATAAGGATCTGAAACTTTCTTTACAACGATAATAAAAGCCAACAAAGAAAAACAGCGATAACAACGATAGATAGTATGAAACAACATAATTTATTTAACTTTACACGAAGGAGAAGAAAAACAAGACAAGGTTTTACAAGATGTCTTAAAAACATTTCATTCAAAGGGCTAACCTTTGGATTTTTGGCGTGATGCTATATTCATTGCATCTATTGGTCTGAATGTCAATTCTACAGCTGTGATTATCGGCGCCATGCTGATTTCTCCACTTATGGGACCTATCGTAGGAATTGGGGTTTGCCCTTGCCATTTATGATTTAACTCTTCTAAAAATCAGGAAAAACCTGCTCACCGCCACTATCGTAAGCCTTTTTAGTCTCTGCGATTTACTTTACTCTCAGTCCCTTTAAAGAGGCTCAGTCTGAGATTTTAGCCGAAACATCACCTAATATTTATGATGTTTTTGATTGCTTTCATTGGTGGAATTGTAGGAATAATTTCTATCACCCGTGTGAAAAAGGAAATCCTATCCCTGGGGTAGCTATTGCTCACAGCAAAGCGTTTATGCCACCTCTTTGTACGGCAGGTTTGGGCTGGCAACTTTAATTTTAAATTTTTGCTGAGCTTTATATTTATACTCTATCAACTGTTTCTTCATCGCCATTGCTACATTTACTATTGCTAAATTTCTTAAATACAAACCTGTTTCTACTCAGGACGAAAAATTTGACAGAAAAAGTAAAATATTCCATTTATATTTTGTTTACTATTATGATTATTCCAAGTATTTTTCTTGGCTTATCGTCTCATTAGTATGATAATATATGCACAAAAAATGTAGAAAATTTCATCAAAAACGAATTTACAGACAGAGGCCACGGTGATTTATAAGAAAATAAACAAAAATGAAACACACAAAAACCATAGAATTGGTTTTTACTAAACCAGCAGAATGGACAGCATTGAAATTCAAGCGCTTAACAAAAACTTTCTGACACTTATGAAATCAAGGATACAAAACTCTGATAAAAATAATTCATCTAATCTAAAAGTGAAATTTTAGCTGAAATCAATCAGCAGAACAAGAATTTCTCTGAAAAGATATCATCATCCAAAACCTTACTGCGGAGCTGAATGAATACAAATTTGATGACCGACAGCTCATCAAAGAACTCAGAATCATTTTTCCCAGAGAGAGAAAAACATATCTATCGGAAAACTAAATAGTTACGAAAAGATTACTCGTAAACAGGAAAATACCTATCCTTTACCAGATCAAAGAAAAGAGAAGCTGGATGAAGAAAAGCTGAAAAATTGACTCAAAACTAGGTTAAACGACCAAAATATCAGACTGATAAACACAAAATAAAATGCAGAAAACGAACATAAAGAAGAAACTTTATATCTGGGCTTTATCAAGATTGGTTTCTTGATTACGCCTCTTATGTGATTTTTAGAACCGTGCCATTCCATCTGTTTATGATGGTTTTAAGCCCGTTCAGCGCGTATCATGCACTCCATCGCGCGAGCTGGAAGATGGAAGATACAACAAGGTGGCGAACATCGTGGGAAACACCATGAAATACCACCCGCATGGAGATGCCTCCATCACAGATGCCATGGTGCAGATTGGTCACAAAGAACTCCTGATAGACACTCAGGGAAACTGAGGGAAACATCTACTAGGAGACTCCGCAGCGGCGGAAGATACTTCTGAAGCGAGGCTTACGCCTTTCGCTTTGGAGTGGTTTTACAACCCTAAAACTACAGAATAGTAAAAACTCTATGACGGAAGAAACAACGAGCCTGTGGACCTTCTGTGAAGTTCCGCTGCTCCTTGCGCAGGGTGTGGAAGGTATCGGTGTGGGGCTTCTCTACTAAGATTATGCCTCACAATTTCAATGAGTTACTGGATGCTTCTATTCTTCTTTTATCTAAAAGGGAAAAAGTTTCCAGCTTTCACTCCCTGATTTCAGCACGGCAGGCTTCTGGATGTTTCGAACTATAATGATGGAAAACGAGGTGGAAAAATCCGTGCAAGAGCCAGAATTATTCAAAAAGACAAAAATACTCTATGCATCACGCAGAGTTACTTTTTCTAAAAATACAGGTGACCTGATTGGACAGCATTTTAAAAGCTAACGCAGGGTAAAATCAAAAATCAAAAAGATGAGGACAATACTTGATGAAGTAGAAATCAACATCTTATTGGCTAATGATGTTTCGCCAGACATGATGATAGACGCCCTGATGCTTTCACGGACTGCTGAAGTTTCTATTTCGCCGAATGCCTAGCGTAATCGTGGGAGACAAACCGATGTTCCTTTCGGTTTCGAAAATACTGAAATACAACACAGACTACACGGTTTCTCTTCTGAAAAAAGAGCTGGAAATAGAACTGCACGAACTTCAGGAAAAATGGCATTTTGCGAGTTTAGAAAAATCTTCATCGAGAATGAAATTTTACCAAGAAATCAAGGGTAAAACCAGCAAAAGAGGAAGTTTATTTCGGCAATTGATAAAGCATTAAAACCATTTATCAAAAACCCTATGCGTGAAGTAGTTACGGAGGACATTGCCCGACTGACAGAGCTTCCTTTCATGCGAATTTCTGCGCTATGATAGAGATAAAGCACTGGAAAACATCGCTGCACTAGAGGACAGAATGGAGCAGGTGAAACATGATTTGGAAAACTTGGTGGATTATGCCATCAATTATTTCCAAAACATCCAGAAAAATATGGAAAAAGACAAGCCTCGCCGTACGGAAATTCGTGTTTTTGACAACATAGATGCGACCAATGTAGCGGTAGCAAACGAGAAATTCTACATCAACAGAGCCGAAGGATTCATCGAACTTCGCTCAAAAGATGAATATGTTTTTGACTGTTCAGATTTAGATGACATCATCACTTTCCGAAAAGATGGAACAATGCTGGAGTTACCAAAGTGGAAGCAAAAACCTTCATCGGAAAAGATATTCTGCATGTGGGCGTATGGAAAAGAACGACAAACGAACCGTTTATAACATGGTCTACCGCGAGGGAAAAGACGGTCCATATTACATGAAAAGGTTCTCGGTAACGGGAGTTGTCGAAATAATGACACAAACTTGCTTCGGATGTAAAAGGCTCAGAAGTGCTGTATTTTTCTGCAAATCCAAAATGAGAGGCAGAAATCATGAGTGTTTTACTAAAACCAAGTGCTAGAATCAGACAGAATCGATATAGTTTCTCTGATTTGTTGATAAAAGGGCGTGATTCAGAAATCTCGTAACGAAATATACCGTTATAGAAACTAAAAGAAGGCATCCCTACGCTGTGCTCCGAGAAAAATTTGGTTTGATGAAAAGCGTAAGACCAGATGAATGAGGGAGCAGGAGTTCTGCTGGGCAGCTTTAAAGGACGATAAAATCCTGACTATCAATACAAAGGAGAAAGCAAAACTGATTTCATTTGACCTGATGAATCGTTTTGATGATGATTATCTGATTTTTAGAAAAATGGCATCCAGAACAGGCTGTTCGTGCATCTATTATGACGGCGAAAAAGGATATTTATTTCATTAAACGATTTTTATTAGAAAACACGGCTAATAGTTCAGAACTTTATGCCGAGTGAGCATCCTAAAATCCTTCATAGAATTCGTAGAACCAGCGATGGCTGCACAGCGGAAATTATCTTTGCAAAAGATAAAAACGGAAAAGAAAAAGAGCCAGAAACCATTGATATTGATGACTTTATCTCTATAAAAAGGGACTAAAAGCAATGGGAAATCAGTTCGTAAAAGAGAAAATAAAATCCATAAATACTATACAATTCCAGAATCGAAGGAAGAGGAGGAAGAAGAACCTGTACAGCAAGAAGAGCTGGATATTCCAGAAGATGGGTTATAGGAGACTATCTAACTGATTTTGAGATGTCTACCGAGTTATTAGAAAGATTTTTGCTCTCAAAACAGCATGCCCTACCTAAAATGGCTGAAGGGCATATGTGCCATATCAAAGTCACACAGTACAGCAAATTAGAGATTATAAATCAATGCCTAATAACTCCCACCAAATAACCATCAATGGAACGCTGGAACCAGAGCTTTTTCTTTGTCTTTACGCATGAAATCGCCATTTAGTGGCTTTTTCATGAAAAAGAAAAATATTCTTCCACATGGAAAAAGAATGGAAGATGACCTTTTCGGAAAATGCTTTTTGAGTATTTCGATTTATTCTGAGGAGCTGAAACCTTTGATTTTAAATTTTGCTAAAAATCCGAAAGCTAACTTCATGTCCAGCCCAGAGCTGGTAAAATATTTTGACAGTGAACACTCTGATAATAAAGCCTATGTGGAGGATTTGCCCATTGGAGAAAAATTTATTTATCAAACGGACATTTACCAGATAGAAGAAAAGAAGAAAAAGCGTTACCTTTTGCAAAAATCTCAGTACAGGGAGAATGTATTTATTCAAATCCTGTGCGAGAGTGGAGCGGACAAAATAATGATTAACGATGAACCCAAATAATAACTATTGTGTGTCATAATGGCGGGCGGCATCGGAAGCCGTTTTTGGCCTATGAGTACGGGCTAAATTTTCCTAAACAGTTCCATGATATCTTGGGAACAGGAAAAACTATGATACAGCAGACCTTTGAGCGGATAAAAGACAGGTGGTTCCTGTGGAAAAATATTTTTGGTAAATCCAATAAGGAATATTTAGAACTGACATCTGCTCAAATACTGAGACTGACAAGAAAAACATCATCGGAGAACCTATGATGAGAAATACTGCGGCGTGTAACATCTACATAACCAACAAAATAGCAAAGATAAACCCAAATGCTAACATCGTTGTACTGCCAGCAGACCATCTAATTTTAAAAAGAAAAACTTTTGTGAAAAGATAGAATTTGCTTTTCGAAAAGGCGAGCCAGAATGACTATCTCATCACGCTCGGGATACAGCCTACACGCCCTGACACAGGGCTACGGCTACATTCAGTTTTCGGATGAAAAATCAGCTGAAAATATGCAAAGTAAAAACTTTCACTGAAAAAAACCTAATTTAGAAACAGCAGAAAAATTCTTAGCAACTAAAGAATATCTCTGGAATGCAGGGAGTTTTTCATCTGGAATGTGAAATCTATCAAAAAGCCTTTGAAAACTATCTTCCAAAAATGGCAGAACAGTTCAAAACTGAGGGCATACAACACCGAAAAAGAAGCGCCATACATAGAGGAAATTTATCCTAATATGAGAAAATATCCATAGACAATGGAATTTTAGAAAAAGGCCGATAATGTCTATGTGATTCCTGCTGACTTAGGGCTAGTCTGCATTTGGGAACTTGGACTTCTGTGTTTGAAAATGCTGAGCGAGATGAGAACAACAACACCATCTCTAACAACTGCAATGTTTATAACGCAAAAGGAAATATCATCAGACTCAAAAACCCTGAAAACTGCTGTAGTCGATGGACTTACGGACTATATAGTGATAGATACGAGAGGCTCTGACTCATCTGCCCAAGGAGTAATGACCAGCTTATCAAGGAATATGTGGCTGATTTAGAAAGCAAAAATAGAAGAAATGTTTCGTTTGTTATCAAAGAAAACCAATTTATTTTCGGTTCCTACCTACATAGGAGCTTTATTGCTTTTTATTCTAATTTCAAACAGATTTGGAGTTTACATTTCCTAACATTTTCTCTACCTCCATCGCCTTTGTAGGGCTGGCGATGGGCTATGTTTTGTTCAATAAAATTTCTCTAAATAGAAAAACCCATCTGCCGCTGTTTTTGTACTCTATTTTTATTTTTTTCATTTTATGATGGAAATCTGGATGTAGGGATTTCTATGGCGTTATTTACCAACTCTATTTTTATTATTTTTTTCTTCACAAATGAAGATGATAGAATCAGGAAAGATTCTTTCCTTTTGATTAGTAACATACTGGCTGTCAGTTATATATTCTTACCGACAACTTGGACGCTTTTTATTTTTGTAATTATCCATATCATTACCAAATCAGACAAAAATATTTAAAAATATTTTCCAGCTTGTTTTGGGATGTTTTATGGTAATTTTTGGGATATGCCTGCCTGATGTATCTGCTTGAAATAGACATTCTAACGGAAGACTATATCCCACTGATTTCCAATGAAATAATTACGGATTTTTCCTCTTTTTATAACTTAATTCCCATTTTAGTAATGTGTATTTTTGGCTGTGGGAGATCATTTTTATGAATTTGAATAAGAAGAGTCCGACTAGTAAGTTTAAATACGCTTTCTTGTTGTCATTTTTATTGGTTCAAATCCTTATTTTGGTATTTTTACATGGGTTCTCATGCAGGGAATATCTGTTGCTCGTTATATTCCCTATCAGCATTATCCTGAGCCGATTTTAAGGTTTTTAAAATACCCTTGGCTGCAAGGAGCTGGGACTTTGGATTATTATAATTTCTTGTCTTTTGGACAAATTTAACCCTAATTTTATAAATTTAATATGATTCAAATAGATGATAAACTAATTTCTGAAGATTTATTTTTCCGAAGAATTCGTGTGCAACCTTGCTAAATGCAAAGGGGAATCTGCTGTGTGGAAGGCGATGCAGGAGCTCCCTCTGGATGAAGATGAAACCAAAATATTAGATGAGATTTACCCTAAAAATAAAGTCTTATCTCCCCATAGAAGGAATCCAAGCCATCGAGGAGCAAGGCACCTATACGCTTGATTTTGAGGGAGATTTGGTTACTCCTTTGGTGAATAATGCAGAGTGCGCCTATGTGATTTTTGATGAAAAAGGCTACACCAAATGCGCCATAGAAAAAGCCTATGAAGACGGCGTTATTGACTGGCAAAAGCCTATTTCCTGCCACCTCTACCCTATTCGTATCACAGAATATTCTAATTTTTCTGCGATTAACTACCACGAATGGGACATCTGCTCTGATGCCTGCACCTTGGGAAAAGAATTGGGCGTGAAAGTCTATCAGTTCCTGAAACCACTCATCCGAAAATACGGAGAGGAGTTCTACCAAACCCTGTCAGAAGCGGCAGAAGAATGGGAAAAAGAATTCGGGAAAAGGATAAAAATCCAATTTCCCGAAGTTGTTTTTATTTCTATTTTCTTTATTTAAAATACGCTTTTAGCGAGTAAATCTAGTATTCTTTGCTAGTTTCATAATTTCTGGCATATCTTTTTCTGAAAACAGCAAGGAACAAATACGCATCCGCTCCTTCATCAAGATGGCACAACCAAAGATGGTATAGGGAAAGCTGTTTTCTCATATGCAGGAACAGATCTGCACTATAAGTATCTGTGGGATATTCCCATTTCCAGTCAGAAAAATCAGCTAAATCCAAAATATATTCTTCCAATTCTTCAGCATAAAATTTCCAGTCAGAAAAGCGGCAGACACTCATATTCTCTTATAATTTCTATCACAGGTTCTGTCCTTTGGATTTTATGAGAATATTCCATCATTTCAGCCATGGCTTCTGATATATCCCCGTATTCATCAGGCGTGTATTCCTCTAAAGCCTTTTAATAATCTTTCTTTGTTTTCATCAATTACATCCTGCTCCACTCCACAAAAAGCTAGAAATTTTGCCAAATGCTCCTGCGTTGGCATTACTTTTCTTCCTCTGGAATTGGCTTTATATCAATTTTTCACATCTAATTTATCCTCCAAATGAAAATAAATATCCGTTGCCAATTTATTCCAGCGCTTCCCTACGCCAAAACATCTTCATAGTAATCGCTCTCTGGATCCAGCCATCGGTAGCCTTTCGCCTGTGAATAAAGCTCATGCTCTTCATAATAATCCCCAGTCCCTGCATCATTGTCTAAATCATAATAAGTGACATTAAAAATCACCATTAAAACAATGAATTCAAACATATACATACGGTTATAAAAAGTATCATACCCAGAAATAACTGTATAAACATACCCTATTCCATCTTTTTCAAAAATTTTCCGGAATAGGTTCATCAATGTTGAGAACTCGCTTCCTGAAATCATCTGCCAAAGCCGTAGATGAAGAAAAACCGTATTTTTCTAATGTTTTTCTTAAAATCTGTATTTTTCGGACATATCCTGAGGAAGAAACCTATTCCTACAATCACATCTGTAAATTCTGATGATTTATCCAATGATATAACTTCATCATTTTTCAATAAAATACCGTTCAAAAAGCCAGCTTCAAACTCAAATTTGATTTCATTTATTTATTATTTGATAAATTAATTCTAAATGTCGTTCCTTTCCCAACCTCGGAAGAAACTATGCTGAGGTCTCCGCCATGGTATTCATTAATCACCTTTTTGCCAGAAAGCCCCAGCCCCAGCCTCTTTTTCTTGGTTGAAAACCCTGGGTTAAAGACTTTTCTGATTTGAGGAATTTGTCATACCGCAGCCATTATCCTTAAAATCTATATAGATTTGATTATCTTTCTCCACGAGCGAAATTACCAATCGTCCTTTTGCCTTTCATAGCATCCACGGCGTTTTTTTCACTAAATTTTCTATCACCCAGCTCATCAAAAATCCTGCTGTGTGGAAATGAGAACTTCCCGCTCTGAAAAGGTACAGCACGAAAATCCACTTGGCTCAGAAATTCTCGTTTTTAAATAATCAAAATTCGTTTGAATTGTTTCTGATAAATTGAGGTCGTTCAGCTCTGGAACAGACCCTATTTTAGAAAAATCTTTCAGAAATTACCATCAGTCGTTTTTACATCTTTTTCCATTTCCAAAACCCTTCGTTATCAGCATTTTCCATTTTCAAGATTTCCACCCAGCCGATCATAGAAGAAAGAGGTGTTCCTATCTGGTGCGCAGTTTCCTTTGCCAGCCCTGCCCAGAGATAGTTTTCATCTGTCCGTTTTATCGTTCTAAAAACCAAAAACAAACTAGTAAATACCCGCCTATCAAACCTGCCAAAATCAAAGGATAATAGTCCAGTCTATCCAAAAACAAGGAGTTTGAGTAAAATACATATTGATTCTTGCCATTGGGCATTGTGATAAGGAAAAGGCTTATAGGTTCTTCCCATTTTTGAATCAAAACAGCTAGTTTTTTTAGGGTCTTCCACGATTTCATCTGGAATATTTCTATAAGTTCCCTCGGCTAAAAATAGGCTCATAGTTTTCATCTGTCAGAATGATGGGAATAGAGTTATTATCCTTTAAAACAGCCAAAAATCAGCTCCAGGGTTTCAGGGTCGTTGATATACTCATCCTGCATAAATTTCATAGCCGTCGCGATGACCTCTATCCTCTGAATTTCTTGTTTTTCAGCCTGTCTATCAGCATAGTAGAAGAAGCAGCCAAAACCACCACCGCAAGAGTGAGAAACAAAAATATAAGCCAACGGACAAATGATGAAGTGAGATACCTCATTTTTATTTCAATATATCTAAAAAGTTTAAACAATTTTGCATTTACATTACTCCATGGTAGTTGTTCACTATCACCGCAAAGACATACTTTTTACCCTCTTTTCGATGTGTGGTATCCTGCATAGGCTTTTGGCATCCTTTATCGTTCCACTCTTTCATTTTCATGCCGTTATACAGAGGCATAGATTCTTCAAATATAGGGAACCAACTTTGTTTTTTACCCCAAATCAGAGCCTGAACTTCCGCCCTTGCAGAGGCATAGTTCTGTGGCGAAAAGCCCGCTTCCGTCAGCGAAATTTATCATCGGTGCTTGGATTCCTTTACTTTTCCAAAAATCTTTGAGAATTTTCACACCATTTGAAAAAGAAGAATTATTATTTTTAACCTTTCCAAAAGTTTTTACAAGGGTTTCCCCATACAAATTGACACTTTTTCTCATGAACCAATAGACTATTTTTGTCCATTGTAGGAGAATGATGCACCAAAATTTCTTTCCCCTTTAAAGACGCATATTCCTTCCTTCTATCAAAAAGCTGTGAAGCAGAAATTACTTTTTCCTTTAAGCTCTATATCATTGTTTGACAGCCAATTATACATTTCCAAACCAAGCTGCATGGGTGGATTTGGGACAGAACCAGAAACTACGGTCGTCTTTCCACTAGGAAGAGTTCCATTGATATAGGCTACCTCCGAATACGGCGCCGTGTAGATGATACTTCTGTCCCCCGTTTCCTTCCCTGCTGTCTGGGTTTCGTTCACCCATTTTACCTGCTCTGGAAGATTTACAATTTTCTTGAAAGATGTAGAAACCCCTTGCATTAGCGCCTCCACTTATATGCATATCAAACTGATTTTCACGCCAGTTCACTCCCTCAGACTCCCTGCTCCGTAATAATTTCCTATATCATTCCAAGGCCAGCCCCAGGGATAGTCTGAATATCAAAATAGCTGTCATCTATTATCAAATTTCCTCCCATCTTATAGATTCCCAATGACTTAATGGTTTGTATCACTTTATTTTTGAAAAATCCTCAGGTTTATAGCCTATATATCGCCAGCTGCCGAGTGTAGGGTCACCATTGGAACTTACTATCAAATCTCCTGACAGCCTGCTCTTCCTCTATATTTCCTGTAAGATACTTTGGTGGTGTATCAGAAATCTTTCCCAAGCATCTCCAAAGCCGCCATCGCCGTAAAAACCTTCTGTGTGCTCGCCGTAGAAAGCCCTTTTATTCCCTTTGATATTCATAAATAAAATTCCCTGTTCATCGGCTACATAGAAAGAAAGATTAGCCGAATACATCTCTGGTTCATTCAAAGACTTTTTGGTCGCTTGGTCTAATTTTTTTAGAAATATCTTGAGACTCTGAAAAAACAATATTAATAAAAAGCAAAAATATTTTTCATCTTAAAATTTTATTATATTTCAAACGCTGATGGCTGTTATTTTATTTTTAATTCCTGCATGTAGACTAAGGTATCTTTTGGCAAAATTTCTGGGTGAAAAATCTTCACATAATCCCTTAAAAACCAAATCTGCACGAACAGCTCCGCTCTCAAAAATATCATTAGCCATCCCTCTCCTTCTTTTTATTCATCCCAAAAATTTTTCCCTTTCTGATAGACATCCAGTTTTTCATAAAATAGCATTCATAGTCAAAAAGTTCTTTTTCGTTCTATAATTGCCTGCATTTACCCAAAAATTCAGCATTTTAGACTTCACAAAAACTTCTTCAAAACTAATCGGCACAGATATCTTGGTTTTTCCTTAAAAATATAGTCCGCTCCTGCATCTTTTTAGATAATTAGCCGAAAAAGTTTTTCCTCCAGCGACATACCAGTGATTTCCATACATTTCATTAGCCAAAAACTTTCGGGTTTATTAGGTGATTTCTGTGCTTTTTGTTTTATACTTTCATAATCATTTTTGATTTTAGCATAGATTTCCTCTGCCCGTTTTTCCTCTCCTAAAAAGCTTCCCAAACAGCTTTAAATAAGCCGCTTTATCTAAAGGCGTTTCCTCAAATATTCATCTAAAAATGATTTTTATCCCATTATCTTGCAGGATTTTATATGTATTTTTCGAAAGTTTCTATGTAATTCGTGAAAAATCACATCTGGTTTTAGTTCAAGAATTTTTCAATATCATACTTTTTGGTCAGAACCTACATTCTGAATTTTATCTATAAGTTGCTGAATTTCATTTGAATAAACATACTGAACTCCCTGAAATTCCCACTATTTTTTCTTCCTGTCCAAGTTCTAAAAAAATATCCCAAAGGCTGTTATTAAGCAAAACCACTTTGGAAAAAGGCAGTTCATTTTTCAAAAAGAATACTCAAATTTTCTAGATTTTTAATAAAAATTTTGTCATTTTGCTCACTATATTGAACATTTTCAGAAATCACTTCCCAAGATTTAATTGATTGGTTATCAGATTTCTTACACGACAACACCACAAAAAGCTGAGCGATGTATAATATTTTTCCATTTCATAGTTCAAAGAAAGCAAAAAGTATTATATTTTGCAAAACTAAAAATTCAGGACGCGTAGCTCAATTGGATAGAGCGCTAGATTACGGCTCTGGAGGTTGAGGGTTCGACTCCTTCCGCGTTCACCATAACCCATAAAATGTTTATTCTTAAATGTTTTATGGGTTTTTAGTAAAAATAGTAAATTTTTAATTCGTCAAAGAATAAAAACAGACTGAAAATTTAGCCATTAAATTATTGTAATGATAATATTTGTCATTTTTAGATAAGTTTGCCAATTGGGAATTGGCTTACCTTTCTGCTGCTCTTGGCAATGAACAATTAGGTACAACACAATACACTGTTTTGTATGCTTCAACCGACAAAGAAGCAAAAACCTCTATCGGCAATCTCAAAGCCTTACCCTGACCTTAGTATTTGGGAAATTCCTGAGGATATTTCAGCTCTTGTGTTCATTGGTGCAGAAGGTTCTTGGCGCAATCTTTCTAAGGAACAAACCTCTCAACTACTAACACTTGCCAAGAAAGTAAAAGCTAATGGTAAAGTATTAGGGAGCTATTTGTGATAGTGCTCGCTTTTGTGCAGTGAATGGTTTGTTGAACGATGTGAAGCATACCGTTAATACTTTTTGATGAGATAAAAATGCTCCTCTCTATACCAATGGAGAGAATTTTCATCCTTACTGCCACTGAAGCCGTGAGTGATAACGAGGTAGTAACCGCCAAGGGTGATAGCGCATTGCATTTTACTGTAAGCGTACTGCGTGCTGTAGGTGATATTCCCGAAGAAAATATACAATTTTTCTATAACCTACACACCGAAGGTTTCTGCAAAGCAATACAAAGACAAATTAATTTTACTAATTAATATGAATTCGATATAAGAAAAATAACTTTTACTTGTGAAAAAGGGATAATCAAGACTTGCTACTTATTCTTTCTTCCTTGAAAAATTAGGAAAAGTAATGATCATTCCTACCGCAGTCATACCCATAAATAGATAAAGAATTTTCTCTTCTATCTTTTCAACAAAAATTGAGTAAAATACTACATCTAACAATCCTAAAAAAACCAACTATTAAACTCAATACTCCCAGCTTATAAATAATGTTTGGTAATTTGATTTTACTGAAAAAGCACTCCTAAAAACAACAACAAAAAGGAATATATAACTACAACAAACCAAAACTCGGAAATCAGCGTATAAAGAAGAAGCACAAGCCCTAAAAACAACACTCACTCCAGCAAAAACGGAAGAAGATATAGAGTATCAATAATAAAGTCTGTATGTTTTTCATATTTCTAAATTAAGTAATTATTTTCATTTTACAAAACAAATTGCTTCATACTCAAAATATTACTTAAATATCATAAAACAAAAACACTCTCAAATTTTATTTGAAAGTGCTTTATTAACCAACAAGTGGCCCCACTTGGGCTCGAACCAAGGACTTGCTGATTATGAGTCAGCTACTCTAACCAACTGAGTTATAGGGCCAAAAGGATACTTCCTTAACAATTGGTTTGCAAATATAAATAAAATTCACAAAACAGCAAAAACAAATTCAGGATTTTTATTTCAAAAAATATAAAAATACTGTTTATCAGTAATTACATTATCACAGAAAATTAAAAATTATCAATTTTATTACAATATGCATTAAAAACCGTGAAAAATGTAATCTTTTTATTATATTTGTCTCAAATATGTTTTTGAAGGACAAAAGAATTAGTTGACGCTATTGCTCCAGATTCAGAATGGGAGCCAAAAGCACAGACCAAATTGATTAATTATTTTTGGGATGATGTTTTTGGTTTTATATTGAAAAGTGCAGACAGAAACCATCGCAGATGAGCTTACTGTGGCTGTTTTCTCGAAGTATTAACTAAACTGAACCTTTATGATGAAAATTTTTCAGTTTAAAACTTGGATTTTTGACCATTGCACAAAAATTCAGTGATAGACTATTAGCGATCCAGAGAGGGAAGTTTTCACGGATGATTTTAAAGATGTAAAAACGAATTTGAAAAATCTCCAGAGGAATTATTGATTTCAAACAGCAGCAGCAGCATATCGTCAGCACGATAGCTTCCATGGATGCCCAATACAGGAAAAATCATAGAGCTAAGATTCTTCGAGGAAAAAAAGCATAAAAGAAATTGCAGAAACTCTAAATATCTCGGTTGCAAATACAAAAGTGAGAATAATGAGAGCATATTGGCGAATTATTAAAAACGAATAAAAATACTATGAATAAAGAGGTTTCCGAGACAAATACCATAACTAATAAACCCAAGTGGATAAGGGTAAAACTCCCAACGGGAAAAACTACCGAGAACTCCGCTCATTGGTTGATAAATATAAGCTGAATACCATCTGCCAGAGTGGTTCACTGCCCGAATATGGGCGAATGCTGGGGCTATGGCGTCGCTACATTTATGATTTTGGGGAATATCTGTACTCGTTCGTGCGGTTTTTGTGGTGTAAAACAGGTAAACCACTGGATATCAACTGGGAAGAACCTGAAAAGGTAGCCCGTTCCATCAAGCTGATGAAAATAAAACACCTGTCATCACCTCGGTAGATAGAGATGATTTGAAAGATATGGGCTCTATCCTCTGGGCAGAAACAGTGAATGCTGTAAGGAGAATTTCTCCCGAAACCACATTAGAAACTCTCATTCCTGATTTCCAAGGAGTTACAAGATGTTTAGACAGAATGGTAGAAGTGGCGCCAGAAGTAATTTCACACAATATGGAAACCGTGAAAAGACTGACAAGAGAGGTGAGAATTCAGGCAAAAATATGAAAAAAAGTCTAGATGTCCTCAAATACCTAAAAGATGCTGGACAGCGAAGAACGAAAACAGGCATCATGCTGGGGCTTGGCGAGGAAAAAGATGAAGTTTTCCAAACCATAGAAGACATAAGAAATGCCAATGTGGATATCATCACCATCGGGCAGTATCTTCAGCCGAGTAAAAACATCTGCCTGTGAAAAGATTTATCCCTCTGGAAGAGTTTGAGGAATACAGAGTCTTTGCGGAAAAACTTGGGATTCAGGCATGTAGAGAGTTCGCCTCTTGTAAGGAGTTCTTATAGAGCGGATAAAACATATTTTATAAACCAATAATAGAAATAACAATTTAAATTCAACCATAATTATGAAACTTTCAACATTAGGCATTTCGCTTTTTAGCAGGGGCTTATTTCCTTACCTCCTGCTCCACACAGAAAAATACAGAAAAAAACAGTAACAGTAGAGGCAAAAAGTGACGGATTTCCTATACCAGCTCCACCACACCATGACCATGGGATTGCCCTTGATTTGATGGATACTTCCAGTGCGTCCGCAAGATGATTTTTACAACTATGTAAACGGCGGATGGATGAAAACTGCTGTAATTCCTTCTGACAAATCTACTTGGGGTTCTTTCCAAGAATTAAGAGAAAAACGGATGAAAAATTCACTAAAAATCCTAAAAACATCCTTTCTGAAAACTACCAAAAAAAGGAACTGAAGGACAGCAGATTCAGGATTTGTATGCTACATACATGGATATGGACAAGCGTAATACAGACGGCATCAAACCTATCGAAAAGGATTTAGAAGAGATAAACTCTATCAGAAACCTAAAAGACCTTCAAAAATTACCTTATAGGAGCAGTAAGAACTGGGGACAACCCGCTATACGGATGGAGCGTTTATACAGACCTTAAAACTCTAAAATGAACGCTGTTTATCTTGGTGGACCTCGTTTAGGTTTAGGGAAAAGATTATTACCAAAAAGAAAATGAAGCGAACACTAAAACCATCGCTGAATACAAGAAATATGTAGCTTCTCTATTGCAGATTTTTGAGGCTACAAAAATGCTGATGCTACGGCGCAGAAAATCGTAGATTTTTGAAAAAGAGTTTAGCTAAAACCATCCTAACTAACGAGGAAGGAAGAGATGCTAACAAGCGATACAACCCAAAAAAACTACGCTGAACTTTCTAAATTGGTGAAAAATGTAAACTTGGCTAACTACCTGAAAGAAGCAAATTGTAAACACAGACCGAGTGATTCTATCCGAGCTGAAATATTACGAAAACCTTGACAAATTTATCAATAGTAATAATATCGCTCTAATCAAAGATTACCTAAAACTTCGCCTTCTTTCTGGAAGCGCTACGAGCCTTGACCAAAGATTGGATAAAATCAACTTTGATTTTTTTACAGCAAATATCTTCAAGGACAAAAAGAGCAAAGAACTATGGACAAGAGAGCTCTTAGCCTAATCAACAGCGTTCTTGGTGAAGCTTTCGGAAAACTATATGTTCAAAAATATTTCTCTCCAGAGGCTAAACAAGAAATGGAAATCCTCATAGGTTACCTGAAAAAGGCTTACCACAAGCACATCAGCGAACTAGAATGGATGTCCAGCGAAACAAAAACTAAAAGCTCTAGACAAGCTACACAAATTCTCTGTAAAAGTAGCCTACCCGAACAAATGGGAAGATTACTCTAAACTAGTAGTAGAATCGCCTAAAAATGGGGCTTCGCTTTTATTCTAGCTTAAAAATGTAGCTGAATGGAGCTACGAGAAAAAGCCCTAGAAAAAGTAGGAAAACCTGTAGATAAAGAAAAATGGGGAATGCCGCCTCAAACGGTAAACGCCTACTACAGCCCTACAAACAACGAAATCGTATTCCCAGCGGCTATTCTACAAGCGCCTTTCTTTGATTTCAAAGCTGACCCAGCAGTGAATTTCGGAGGAATAGGAGCGGTTATCGGACACGAGATTTCTCACGGATTCGATGACGGAGGAGCTCGTTTCGATGGAGACGGAAACCTCAACAACTGGTGGACAGAGCAAGACCGTAAGAATTTTGACATCAAAAGTAAAAACAACTTGCTGGAGCAGTACAGCAAATACGAGCCTGTGAAAGGAAGTTTCGTGAATGGTGTATTTACCAGCGGTGAAAAACATCGCGGATTTAGGTGGAGTTGCCATCGCCTACGATGCCCTTCAAATGTACCTGAAAGAAAGAAAAATCCAGGTGTCATCAGCGGTTATACCCAGAGCAAAGATTTTTCCTAAGCTGGAGCTACTATCTGGAGAACTAAATCTACAGGAGCAGTACCTCATCAACCAAGTGAAAACAGACCCGCACTCACCAGGGTTCTACAGAGCTTTTGCTCCACTTACCAATGTAGATGCTTTCTACAAGGCATTTAATGTAAAAGAAGGAGACAAACTCTATAAAAACCAGAAAACAGAATCAAAATCTGGTAAGAAAACCATAAAAAATCCATCACGAAATGTGATGGATTTTTATCTATTATCTCTTCCCATTTATTCGGATTACTTTCTTTAAAATTTATTTTTCAAAAGATTAGGGATTTTATTTTTCATTTTCAATGAATACCAAATATACAGATGAAAACCAATATAAAAAAACATTGAACATCCTAATAATAAAAGATATTCTATAAGGATACACTGATATTGATGGATACCACCAAAAACATAAAATATATCAGAAATATTAAGGTCAGAAACAGCATTCTATTCGCCTTTATTTCCAATCATCAACCAAATAAAAAGCTGATAAAACCAAAACAATGCTGAAAAACAAATTTATTATAATATACTGCTATCCCAAAAAGCAATATCCCTTCTCGCTGGAAAATAGCTATTTAAAAAAACTCAAAACCAGCTCCTGCAAGACAATATATAATATTATCGCAAAAACCGATGACACACATAGCCGAAGCCTGCTATTTTTCATCATTCTTCGCAGGTTTTTAAAATCTTCTGTTTTCAAAGGTGGTAGGAAATAGCCTTTCTCAATGAATCACTTTTTGCTCTGTCTTTTATACAGGGTTTCCCAAATTTAGACCCCATATAGACTTTTTCCTTTACTTATATGCCAATAATATTTATCCATTATTAATAATAATGTTTCTTCTTTTCATATTTCCTTTTTACTTCCTTTATTAAAATATCTCTATATTCTTTTATTATTTACAATATGTTGAGGATTATGGAGCAAAAACAACTATAGCAGCTGCTTTGACACATTTTTCATTAATATATGTTCCTATATTATCTTTGTTAGGATATCCATTTTTATTTATAAAATTTATTACTCTTTGGAAGTTTAGAGAATCTATTTTTAATATTTGATTTTTTTATCTATAACTATTCCTTCTTGTCTTATTCCTTGGTCTATTCCATATATTTCCACACAATTCAAAGGCTAAATTATTTTTCTGAATTTCTTTTTACTCTGCGCTGAACATCCATACAAAATCACAAATAAAAGAAGAACTTTTATAAACACACTTACTTTTACTATACCTTTCGCATATCTTATTTTTCTCATTTACTTGAATGACTTTTTCTTTAAAATTTATTTTAATTACGATTTTATTATTTACCATTTTTCAAATCACTCTATCAAAAGACAGCTAAATTTCCCGCCACATTAGAAAATTCCAGTAGTGGCATAGCGCTCTACTTCAAAGGGCTTTATTTTTCAGTTTTTACAAATTCTTCTGGTGTCATTGTTTTATTAAAATATTTTATATATTTGCAAAGTAACAGGGCTCGGGTGGTACTAACCCTACCTGTCCGATAACCTTAGAGTTACAAAAGGCAGTATTTCAAGAATACTGCTTTTTACTTCTATACAATAGTACTTTCCATTCTACTTTTATCTGGCTATCCTTCATATTTTCCCTCCTAATTACCAAAAATATTTCCAATACAATCAGCTAAATTTTTCACTTCTTTTTCTGCTGACTATTGTTCCCAAAGATAATTAAATTTTCGACGCAGAGTAATATAATTTTGTTGTAAATTTGTAGGATTATTAAATCTAATAAGAAATGTCAAAGCCGAAAAAGGAGCAAAACGAATATATAGAAATCTACGGAGCACGCGAACACAACCTGAAAAACATCGATGTCAAAATCCCCGAAACCAGCTGGTAGTCATCACTGGGCTTTCTGGCAGCGGAAAATCTTCCCTCGCGTTTGATACCATATTCGCCGAAGGACAGCGCCGCTACATCGAGACTTTTTCCGCCTATGCCCGCCAGTTTTTGGGTGGTCTGGAGCGTCCTGATGTGGACAAGATAGAAGGGCTCTCCCCTGTCATCGCCATCGAACAGAAAACCACCAACAAAAATCCCGCTCCACAGTAGGCACCGTTACAGAGCTTTACTGACTTCCTGAGGCTGCTCTTTGCGCGGGTTTCAGATGCCTACTCGCTCACCACTGGCAGAAAGCTGGTCAGCTACACCGAAGAGCAGATTTTAGAAGCGATAAAATCCAACTACAAAAGACGAAAAAGTCCTGCTCACTGCTCCTGTAATCCGTGCAAAGAAAGGACACTACCACGAACTTTTTCGTACAGATGGCAAAGAAAAGGCTATAGCCAAGCTCGAATTGATGGGCAGCTGCAAGACATTGAATACGATTTAAAAACTTGACCGATACAAAAACCACGATATAGACATCGTTATAGACCGCTGGATTATCGGCGAAAGTGCCACCGAATCCCGTATGGAGAAGTCCCTCCGCACGGCTTTAGACATGGGCGAAGGCGTCATCGGAATACAGAAATTCGGTTCGGATGAAATAGAATATTTCTCTAAAAACCTGATGGATGAGGACACAGGGGCTTTCCCTTGCACAGCCAGAGCCAAACACTTTTTCCTTCAATTCTCCGAAGGGAAGCTGTCCGCACTGCAAGGGACTGGGAATGATTAAGAAAAATCAACACCGATTTCTTTGTAGAAAACCCAAAAACTATCCATCTCCGCAGGTGCTTTGAAAGCCTTTAGAAACTTATAAATTCAGTAAATGGGTTTTTAGCGCAGATTAGCAGTATTTTAGAGCTTTTACGGACAGAGTCTGGACACGCCTTTTGAGAAAATCTCTCCAGAAGCGCTAGACTACATCTACAACGGCATTCACCTGCAAGAAACCCGCGAACTAAAAACACGCTGGAATCAGCAAAAAGATAAAAATAGAGTTTGATGGACTGATTTCCCATTTGGAGCAAATCATCGAAGACAAAGAAAAACTACGGAGCCACGCAGATAGAACGCGATTTTACGGGTGGAACAAATCTGCCCAGAGTGCAACGGCGCAAGGCTTCAGGCATCAAGTCTAAGTTTTTAAAATCGATGGCAAAAACATCGCCGAAGTGGCAGCATTGAGCCTTTCTGACCTGATGGACTGGCTGAATGCTGTGGAAAAATACTTTCTCCGACAAAAATAAAATCATCGCCTACGAAATTCTAAAAGAAATAAAATCCAGACTGCGATTTCTACTGGATGTAGGCTTGGAATACCTCAGCCTCAGCAGAAGCTCCAAAAACCCTCTCTGGCGGCGAGTCCCAGCGAATCCGTCTAGCTACACAGATAGGCTCCCAACTGGTAAATGTGCTTTATATCTTGGATGAACCGAGCATCGGACTTCATCAGCGGGATAATGAAAGGCTCATCAATTCCCTGAAAAAAACCTCCGCGATATCGGAAATTCGGTTTTAGTGGTGGAGCATGACAAAGACATGATTTTTAGAAGCGGATGAAGTTTTAGACATCGGCCCTAGAGCAGGAAAAACACGGCGGCGAAGTTCTTTGGCAGGAAAACCAAAGGATTTATTAAAAGCTGATACCATTACCGCTGACTACATTACAGGCAAAAGAAAAATAGAAATCCCAAAAGAGCGAAGACACGGCAACGGAAATTCGCTGCTGCTGAAAGAGCCACAGGAAACAACCTGAAAAATGTAAATCTGGAAATTCTTTGGGCAAATTAGTGGTCGTTACAGGTATCTCTGGAAGTGGAAAATCCTCCTTATCAATGGGACGCTCTACCCTATTCTCAATAAGCATTTCTATCGTGCCGTGCAGGAACCTCTACCCTATAAATCGATAGAAGGGGCTGGAAAACATTGACAAAAATAGTAGATGTAGACTCAGACACCTATCGGAAGAACGCCACGCTCCAACCCTGCCACTTATACAGGTGTTTTTCGGAGATATCAGAACGCTCTTTTCCGAGCTCCAGAGGCAAAAATACGAGGCTACAAACCAGGAAGATTTTTCCTTTAATGTAAAAGGAGGAAGATGCGAAACCTGCCAAGGCGGCGGACTGAAAGTCATAGAAATGAATTTCCTCCCAGATGTGTATGTCCACTGCTGAAACCTGCAACGGCAAAGCGTTTTAACAGGGAAACACTGGAAGTGAGATACAAAAGGCAAATCTATTTCTGATGTCTTGGAAATGACCATAGATGAGGCGGTGGAATTCTTCCAGCCTATCCCAAAAATCTACAACAAAGTGAAAAACCTTACAGGAAGTCGGGCTGGGATACATTTCGCTGGGACAGCAGTCTACCACGCTCTCGGGTGGAGAAGCGCAGAGAATAAAACTCGCCACAGAACTCTCCAAAAACAGACAGGAAACACACTCTACATCTTGGATGAACCTACCACAGGGCTTCATTTTTGAGGATGTAAAGATACTGATGGACGCCATCAACAGACTGGTGGATTTAGGAAACTCTTTCATCATCATAGAGCACAATCTGGATGTGATAAAACTCGCTGACCACATTATAGACATCGGCCCAGAAGGCGGAAAAACGGCGGACAAATCGTAGCCGAAGGAACACCTGAACAAATCATCAAGAAACAAGAAAGTCCATAACAGGAAAATTCTTAGCAAAAGAAATGAAAACAATAAATTTGGTTTATTTTAAATATGAAAAAGACTATTATTATCATTGGTTTTATTCATTTCGAGGGCTGATTTCAGCGCAAGTTTATCCTAAACTGAAAAAGGAAGCTGCCAATTTAGACCAGTTTATCCCAAAAGGCTGGGAACTGATGGGCAGTGTAAATGGCGACATCAACAAGGACGGCATCACGGACTATGTTTTCATACTGAAGAGCAAAGAAAAATACAAAATCCCTGATGATTTCATGAATAAAGAGTTTGCCCATAGAATTCTCGGCATCGCCTTTGGAAAAAGGGCGGCGGATATCACTTGGCTCTTCAAAATAATAAATTTTCATCATCAATGGAGACCAAAAACTCTTCATTAGATGAGCCTTTTTTCAGGATATGCAAATCAAAAACGGAACGATTTGGTTCAAGTTTTACTTCTTCTACAGCGCAGGGCAGCTGGTGGGTAAGCAATGATACCTATGTTTTCCGCTACTCAGAACAACCGATTTCGAGCTGATAGGACACGAAAGCTCTTCCCTCCACAGGGCAACCCACGAGGAATCAACCACCAGCACCAATTTTTCCACCCAAAATGCACCATTCCACCTACACGGATGAAAACGGAAAAACCGAAACTGTGAAAAAGAAAAGTGAAAAAACATGAAAGCCTCTGCCGATGGAAGAAATAAACCTGTATGATTTTCAATCCTTTGCGATTCTTCACAAACGAATATCTCTCGCAATATAGAGAATAAACATGAGAGAAAAGTTATTTTATGCTGAAAAAGACTGCTTTTATTATCGTTAATTTTGGTTTCTATGCCTTTGTTTTTCGCAGATTATCTTCACGGAAAGCATCATCAATACAATAGATTCTACACGAACAGTACAGGGAACCATCGCTCCAGAACTCAACTCAAAACGGAGAAAAGAAAAATGTTTTAACTTTAAAAATAATGCAAATATCAACTTTCTTGCTCAACAAAAAGAAGTATATCACGATTATCAACCAGATGGAGACTCTCCACTTATGGCGAAAAACTGAATGTGAGCAGCGGCCACATCCACACCGAATACCGCTATTTGGTGAGACCTAGCTATAGAGCTCTATCCTTTCGCGGAAGCTGTCTGGGCGCCCAGCCGAGGCTGAAAAATACGCGCAGCAGGAGGTCTCAGTCTCGCTATAGAATCTTCAGCACGAGTGAGTAACACTTTCCACAGGAATAGGTCTCTTTCTACGAATACGAAAAATGGAACTACAAAGGCGTTCCCAATCCTAGACCCACAGGATATGGACAAAGACAGAGCAACAAAAGGAGCATAAAAAGGGCAGATATTTGCGAGTTTTAAGTTTGATTTTGGTGAAAAATGGAATATAATTACCAGCGGATATACGCATTTCAGAAACTGATAGCAACATAAAAAACCCGCGCATCGCGTATAGTATAGATGTAAAGCATTCCGTAACGAAAGCATTTCGGGATATGGCTTTCTTACAAAAATACCATCCTTACAAAAACCTGTTGTCCCTATCCGAAAAACACTACACAGTGCTTACGGGCGGTGTTTTCATCTCATTTTTAATGATATTTTTGTTTAATTTTTAAACCCAAAAACTATAAACACTTCATTAAAAATGAATTTAGAAGAAAAATACAGAAACGCAGAAACCAGAATTTTTCAAAAGTGGTTTTTCCTAAAATAGCCAACCACCACGAAACCATGTTCGGCGGCGCTATCATGGAGCAGATGGTAGAGACGGCATTCATCACCGCAACGAGATTTGCGCGAAAAGCCTTTGTAATAAAGCCTGCGACCACACGAATTCCGAAAACCTGTGCCAGAAAGTTCACTGGTGGAGTTCATCGGTAAAGATAAAATCCATAGGAAACACCAGCCTAAAAGTAAGCGTGGAGGTCTTCTCCGAAGAGATGTACTCCGACCGCCGAGAACTGTGCGTACTTGAGGAATTCAGCCTCGTAGCCATCGGCGAAGACAGCCGTGAAAATATTAGACTGATAAAAACTCCCCCTGCACCCGCCAAGTTTTTATGTCTATCTGGAGAGTTTTCTGCTTTACTGGCTTTCTCGCTGGGTTTTCTTTTGTGGCTTTTCTCCTTCTTTGTTCTCGCCTTTATATTGGTATTGATACTGTCAATAATCTGATTTGATGAAGCAACAAAACCGCCGAACTTCTCTTTTCCACGATTTCCATGGCGCTAAGGTAAGTTACAAGTTCTTGTTAATAAGCTCAAATAAAGGCTTTTCAGCGTGGAAGCACTCGGCGAGGTTTGATGTTTTGCCACCGAATCATCATATTTTAGAACGGACTTCGGCAGAAGGCATCCTGCTTCATTCTCAGCTCCAGAACGGCTTCGAAACGCCCATGAGGCAGAGACACTCACAGCATCATATCAGGTTTTTGGAGTTCTGGTAATGATTCTATCATGGTGGGTTTCCTCGAATAAGATTTCTGCGCCGTCTTGGCACCATATGAACACTTCGAGAGTTTTTCGCCGATGCTCCTGTATGTGCGGCAGTGCGATATTTTTGTAACCTGAAGATTTTCCCCCAGCGCCCGCAGTGCTTTTGTCCCTCTGTGCATCTGGCATCTTCTAATTTGGAGAATACCGTTTCGCGTTTCACCGCATCGGTGATTTGTCCTGAGGAGTTTCTCTAATTCATCAAAGAAAAATTCTAAGGTATTTGTCATCATTCACCTCAGGACTTTCTTTCCTGTAAGTTCTACTCACGAAGAGCAAGGTCGCTGATTTCGGATACTCTGGCTTGGGTGCTTAATTTTCCATATTATTTTATTTTAAATTATTTATTTTATAATCACTCGTCTTATTTGTTTCAAAACTAATGATTTTTACGAAATAAGAAATCTTATTTGCTCCAAAACTAATTGTTTTCCAAAAATAAGAAATCTTATTTTGCCCAAAATAAATGATTTCTAAATAAAATTTGTTGTTTTTATTACACAATCCTTTCAATTTCTCCTCCAAAAATCGCGATTTTTCTCCAGCGTGTCTTTTTGTTTTTTTACGCTCGTTTTCTACAATTTCAGGTTTGGCGTTGGCCACGAATTTTTCATTGCTGAGTTTTTCTCCACCGAAACCAAAAAGCCTTTCAGGTAAGCTCAATTCTTCCTCGGTTTTTTCTTTTTCTTCGCCCAAATCTAAGTTTTCGCTCAGCGGAACAGAGATTTCCACCGCTCCCACTAGGAAAGTAAAGCTCGGCTTATCCGTTTTCTCGGAATAATGAATTTCAGAGATGTTCGCTAGTTTTCTGATTACATTTTTCATTTGCAAAAGAGCTTTCGCTGGTGAACACTTCCACTTCTTCCCTTGGCGAAATCCCTTTGCTCTGGCGGTAATTTCTCACACCTGAGATGATTTCTTTCGCCGTATCAAACGCAGAGATGATATTTTTCATCAAAACTTTCTGCATTTTTTTCTGCTGGGCGATAACGAGCGCTTCTGATGTGTTTTCGCTCCGCGATATGCTGATAAAAGCTCCTCCGTAAGGAACGGCATAAACGGATGAAGAAGTCTCATCAGTTCCTCAAAGAACTTGATGGTTTGGTCATAAACCTCCTGAGAAATACTTTCCCCAAAAATTAGGCTTTCACCGCTTCCAAATACCATGAACAGAAGTCATCCCAAATCAATTTGTAAAAGCAAATGCAACGCATCTGAAATTCGGAATTTCTCAAACTGGTCATTGATTTCGCTGATGGTTTTATTCATCTGATTTTCAAACCAAACGATTGTTTGTTTTTTTCAGCCTCACCTGCTGGTTTTGCTTCTTTTAGTCCAGCTCTGTGTCAGCTTAAATGCATTGTATATTTTTCGTTGCAAAGTTTCTTCCTTGCAGCATCAAATCCTCATCAAAAAGAAGGTCATTTCCAGCCGCAGAACTCAGCAAAAATCCCCTACTCACGCTGTCCGCACCATATTTGTCAATCAATTCCAACGGGTCTGGTGAGTTCCCTAGAGATTTGGACATTTTTCTTCTTTGTTTGTCCCTTACAATCCCTGTAAAATAAACATTTTTAAACGGAACTTTTCCTCTCCATTCCAGCCCTGCCATGATCATACGAGCCACCCAGAAGAAAAATAATATCTGGCCCTGTAACCAAATCTGCCGTTGGGTAATAATAGTTAATATCCTTATTTTCAGGGTCTAAAAGTCCATCAAAAACAGACATCGGCCACAGCCAAGAAGAGAACCAAGTGTCCAGAGCATCTTCATCTTGGCGAAGGTCAGCCATTTCTAAATTTGGGTTTTTAGCTTTGGCTAATTTTAGGGCTTCATCGATGTTTTCAGCCACTACAAAATCATTTTCGCCATCGCCATAGTAATACGCTGGAATGCGCTGTCCCCACCATAGCTGGCGCGAAATATTCCAGTCGCGGATGTTTTCCATCCAGTGTTTATAGGTGTTTTTGAACTTTTCGGGATGGAATTTTATTTCATCATTCATCACCACATCCAGAGCAGGTTTTGCGATTTCAGACATTTTTAAAAACCACTGTTGTGATATTTTTGGCTCTATCACAGCTCCTGTTCTCTCGAAGTTCCTACTTTATTTACATAATCTTCGGCTTTTAGCAAAAGATTTTTCTCTTCTAATTCTTTGGCAATGGCTTTTCTACCTCAAAACGATTTTTCCCTGCATAATGCAGACCATGCTCGTTCAGGTTAGCATCATCATCCAAAATATCAAGCATCGGAAGGCTGTGTTTCTGTCCGATTTCATAGTCATTGACATCGTGAGCAGGAGTAATTTTTCAAAGCTCCTGTCCCAAATTCTATATCCACATAATCGTCCTCAATAATCGGAACGGCACGATTTACAATCGGAACAATGGCTTTTTCCCTTTCAGATGAGCGTATCTCTCATCATTAGGATTGATACAAATAGCCACATCGCCAAAAATAGTTTCTGGACGAGTGGTAGCCACAGTAAGGAACTCCTCTGAGCCTTCTATTTGGTATTTTTAAGAAATATAATTTTCCGTTTTGCTCCTTGAAAATCACTTCCTCATCAGAAATGTTGGTTTTCGCCTCTGGATCCCAGTTTACCATTCTATAACCACGGTAAATCAGCCCTTTGTTATACAAATCAACAAAAAGATTTTATCACCTGTTGAGAAAGCTTTGTCCTCCAATGTGAAACGAGTTCTGTCCCAGTCACAAGAGCAGCCCAGTTTTTAAGCTGTTCTAGGATAGTTCCACCATACTGATTCGTCCAGTCCCAAGCGTGTTTTAGGAATTCCTCTCGGGTAATATCCGATTTGCTAACGCCCTGTTCTTTCAGCTTAGCCACTACTTTCGCTTCTGTAGCGATGGACGCATGGTCTGTCCCTGGCACCCAGCAGGCATTAAAAGCCTTTCATTCTGGCTCTTCTCACCAAAAACATCCTGAATCGTGTTATTCAGCATGTGTCCCATGTGGAGAATTCCTGTAACATTGGGCGGCGGAATGACAATGGTGTAAGGCGGTTTGTCATTCGGTTCAGAATGGAAAAATTTGTTTTCCAGCCAGTAGCTGTACCCATTTTTGTTCTGTTTCTTGCGGATTGTATTTATCTGGAATTGCCATTTTATTATTTTTAGATTTGCAAAAAATAGGATAAAGCAACAAAATTATTGCAATTTTTATTCAAAATTAATCAGTAATAAAAAGCCATTCGGTGTGAATGGCTTTTTAGGTTTATAAATTAGGATTTTTAAGTCTTGCTTCTCTTGGGAAAGGCAGCGTATAGCGGGCATCTCCTGAGCTGAGCGTGTAAGTAGTTCCATCATAAATATGGATAATAGAAGGCTGGGTAGTTCTTCTTAAATCAAACCAACGAAGCCCTTCGAATGAAGTCTCTCTCGCTCTTTCGTTCAGTAGTTCTGTGTAATATGCATCACCAGAAAGTCCGTTAATAGTCGTTGTAAAATTCGCTAATCCTGTGGAATTATATCTCTTCGCTGCTAAAGCTAGTAGAGTATTTTTAGAATCTGTTTCTCTTCCTAATTTTGCCAAAGCTTCAGCTTTTATCAGCATCATCTCTCCTACACGGAAAGAAACTTTGAATTCATTAGAAGTATTGAATTTTTCGTTCTATAATTCGCACCATCGGCAGTGAAATATTGAGCAAATCTCAAATCATTCGTTTGGTCAAAAAGAGCAAGATGCTCATTACTCACTCTAACAAAACGATTGGTCTCGCTGGTAACAACCGCATCCAAATTCATGATAGATTCCACTGATTTATAGCTACTTGGAAGGTATGTAAAGGCATTAAAAATCCACCAAAAGTAGACTTCGCTGCAAGGACGGTTTCTGCCTCTGCCAGAGCATTAGCCCACTCTCTACGATACTGATGAACACGAGCTTTCAGGGCGTGAGCAGCCACGGTAGTAAAACGATAGTTATACCCTTCATCAAATTGGCTTTTTATTAAGCAAAGTCAAAGCCTTATCAAGGTCAGAAAGAATCTGTCCATACACCTCGTCCAATGTCGCACGAGGAAAATCTCCCTCCAGCTGAGGACTTGTTACTAGTGGAACTGCTTTTTCGGAACCGTTGCTTCCTGTATAGGGCTGGAGCATAGAGGTTTATCAGCTCAGAAAATATGTATAAGCTCTCAATGCATAGGCTTCACCCAAAAATCTGATTGATTTCTGAAGTGGAAGCATTGTATTTCATCGTATTTTCTATAATATAGTTAGAATGAAAATCGTCTGATAAAAAGTAATGTGCAGAAGAATCCTTAGAACCAGGGAAATGGAGAGGCCTCGCTCAAGTGAAAATCGTCTGCAGACTTTCGTTGACGTTCCCTGCTTTACTTCATCTGTTTTAGGTTTGCTAATGCTTTATGCTGAGGATAAAGATTATAGGCACAGTAAGAAGCGCTCGGAAATCTTCCGCTGTCTGTGGGATGAGTTTTTCCCATGGAGTGATGTCCAGAATATCTCTCACAAGAAGTAAGTCCTGTGGATAAAACAGCACTGATGAACAGGGCTTTTATGATATCATTATTATATAATTTATTGAATATTAAAAACTTAGATTTTAAACCAAAAACAATAGACTTTGAATCGGCTGGGCATATAGATTCCCATAAGTTTCAGGGTCAAAATATCCTTTTAATTAGTTCCGAAACCAGCGCATATTTCTACCCTCTACATAACTCTCAGAACTAATCCTGTGCATTATGAAGCATAGAAGACGGCAGAGAATATCCTAAACGGATGTTATTTATTCTGATATAGCTCATTTTCTTCATCCAGCTGTTAAAATGATTAAGAGCCAGCAGAATCAAAGCTATTATACCATAGATAAAACCATCTCTGCCCTGGAACAGTATTTTCTCCTATGATTCTAGAAAGTGTAGTATTGGTATTATTAGGCCCTTAAGCATTAAGAATATCTGTAGAGTTATTCTGTCCTCTATCCACTGTTGTAAAGTTATAGGAGGATTGGCATCACTACCCATTTTATTTATGTTAAACACCACGGAAACCATAAAATCCCAGTTTCCTATATCAAAAGGTATTGGTAATCCCTCCGTAGAATTTAGGTCTCTCTATCTCCGATGTAAGTATACAAATCTCTGTAATTCCATTAGCAAGATACTCACTCGATGTATCCTACACCCCATAGCAGAAAGTTTATAAAAATCTACCGTAGAAACTTATATTTCCGTTTCTGTCATAGAACTAGAGGAAGTCCATTGGCATCCAGCCCCTGCTGACCTTAGACCAAAACAGCATTGATAGGATAGCCTTTTTCCTGATGGATAAAATTACTAAGCCCTTCGTTAATTTGGTCTATATTGCTTCCGGGTTGGCTGCGATGTTGAAAGTCGTAGTCCATCTGAATTTTCTCTATCGATATTTTATGGTAGAAATTCAAAACCTTTGCTGGTAACCTCCGCCCAGTTTACGCTCATTTAGTTAAATCCTGTTTCTTGTGGAAGCTGTTTTACTCCCATCGGGTCTGTTCCTTTCTGTGATAGAAGTCAAGGTTAAAAATTAATCCTGTTATTAAACAATCCAAAATCCAATCCCACATCCACAGTTCCTGGTTTTTCCCATCTTAGCAATGGGTTTGGCGCACCTTCGATGTTGATGGTGTTTTCTGTTTTGATTAAGGATTCTCGCTGTGCTGTATCTTCCTCTGAAGAATGGCGATGTATTTTCGGTCTATATTCTCAGCCGCGTGAACTACAAATTTTGAACATACTGATGGTATTATTATCCTTCAAGAAGTCCTCATTTTTCACATTTCCAAGCCACGGATGCCGCCCAAATAGGTTCCATCTCTTATTGGTTTCGCTCTGAAGAGTTAGTCCATCATATCTCACACTTCGAAGAATGTGTATCTATTACAAAAGTATAGATGCTCGTCCCAAAGAAAGATGCGTAGAATTATGCCTCACTGTCTGTTACAGGAAGGTAATTCGCGTTTCTAATCTCGCTGTTTGGGATGTTTAGAGGAATGGATGTTTTCTGTCTTGGGTTTGTAACCATACATTTGGCTATTTACATTTCTATACTTAGTTTCCTCTATTCCGAACCTACAAGGAGATTGACATCATGTTTGTTTATCTGCTAAATTCTAAAATATTTTTAAAATTATATTCAAAATTATTCGCATTAGAGATGTTGTAATAGTCGCCCTCTGGAATGATATAAGATGTAGTTCCTCCCGAAGTTAGCTTAGAGGCATCTCTTCTTTTCTAAGGAAATAAGTCTGCTGCGGCATACTTTTTCCGTAGTTTTTCGTACTGTACGCCCAGCTGAGAACGGAACTCCAAGAACTTGAATATTTTATAATCCAAATTCAAAATCCCACAAGCGATTTCGTGTTCAGATCATATTTCGTATTATCCTTCTCCTCCATGTGGTTATACGGAATTCTGGTATCTCCGTCCATGTAGTTCACATTTTGATCATAGACATCGTTTGCATTCTCATCCTTTTGGTTTTAGATAAGGATTAGCACTTCTGGAGTAGTAAGTCGGCGTGATATTCCCAGAGCATCAGACAAGAAAGAAGACTGCGTATGTGTTTGTCCCAAAGACAGACACGCCTACTTTTAGTTTGTTATTGATTTTAAAAATCATTTTTAAAAGTAAGGTTAAGTCTCTCAAAACCAGAACCTATCACCGTAGACTGCTCATCGTAGTATCCTAATGATGCGTAATAAGCGTAGTTATCAGTCCACCTGAAGGCTAACGGAGATACTGCTTGTTTATCGCTGTTCTGTAGAGTAGATTTCCCCAATTGGTATTCACATTTCTCAGTGCATTGATTTCTCTCTGAGAAGCCGCACTAATCGCCGAAAAACCACCGCTGCGGAACAAATTCCAGTCGTTATTCGCTAATAATATTCTCGCAACCTCTCCATTATCTTTTTCTGTAATTATCTAAATCTGAGCGAGATGCCATCATCAGTTCCCCAATCTACTTTTTGATTTAGAATTCATCAAATTAGTTTAGAAAAATTCGGTCTTAAATTGACAAATGTACTCGCTGAAAATTAACATCTCATTCGCCCTTTTTCCCGCTTTTGGTCGTCACCAAAATCACTCCATTGCTGCTCTCGCTCCATAGATTGCCGTAGCCGAAGCATCTTTCAGCACAGTGATGGACTCTATATCTTCTGGATTAAACCCTGCGATAGAGTAATTTTAAGGTCGTTAATATCCTTCCCTAGAATCATATTTGAGCGCATCACCCATTTCCAAAAGGCATCCCGTCTACCACCCAAAGCGGATCGGTGGAACCTGCAAGTGAGGCTGTTCCTCTAAGTCTGATAGCGCAATCTGCCCTGGCGTTCCTGATGCCGGCGCAACGAGCAAACCTGGCACTCTACCCTGCAGCATCTGGTCTATGGATTGCACAGCCTTTTTGCTCTATATCTTTCATTTTTCACCACATCCACAGAAGAGGTGATTTTACTTTTTCTCTATCTTTTGGAAACCTGTGATTACTACTTCCTCTATCTCCTTGGTCTTTGTTTTAGTGCTGTCCACAGGTGTATTCTGAGCCCAAAGGACACTCGGTAAAGACTCAACAAAAATTTCGTTCTTCTCATTTTTAATTTGTAAGTATTATTATTTTTCTCTAATGCTTTATTTAGTCTTATCAGCATATCTTCGTAATGATTTTCTAGTTTGCCTCATCTGCCTTATTTTCTGCAACAAGGATGATTTTCTTCCACTTTTTATCCAGCTCTGCTCTCTTCCTTTAGACCCACCTCCGAAAGGCGTTTCATTCCACTGAAATACATTGTCAGATTCCTGCTCATCTATGCTGTGCTTGTCCTCCAAATTATGGTGCGCATGGTCACAGATCATGACACTCTTACCGAAAATACCTTTCTCTGTCGTAAATACGCCCCACATCTATGATAAGTGCATCTCACTATAGTTCTTCTGTGTCATCCTTTCAGCGATAGTCAAGCTCTTGTTTTTCGAGATTTATCAAAAAGATAAATTTCCTCAAATCATCGAAAAAGCTCTGCTATGGTCATTATCTTTCGTTTCCTTCTGTCTGCAAGAACTCTGCTTCCAAAATTCTCAAAAAGCCTTTCATCATGCAGCAGATTATACAAAATAGTGGCCTGTCTCTCTGAAATATTATGCAGCGACTGCTCTACTGCTTCTGCTGGTGTGTTTTGGTGGGTTTTAAAACATCTTTTAACGGATTGATAAACAACCATTTCGGCAGGGGTGAGAATATTCTTTTTAAGAGTTCAGCGCTTCTTTTTGAGTTTGATAAGGAACAGGGATGTAGGGATTTCATGTTTACTTCCTTTATCAAAGGCGTGAGATAAAACCCACCGATGTTCGCTAAGTATGCGTGTTATGGACATACCATTGGTTAATCACCTGATTATAAAAACGCTTTCGCCTCCCTCATAGGTTTCGCCGTCTTTCGTACTCCATTCTATGATATTGGGAATTGTAAGGTTGATAATTCCGTATTCTCCTGCTTTTCATGGCATTATTCCTAAATCCTCGGACTGCGAACGCGGGTCTATGGTTTCGGACTGCTGCTCTCCGTAGAAATACTTCGGATCGCCATCACGTGTTTATCTATCCAAGATTTAGTAATGCTCAGCTCCTCTTCTGAGGCTGGATTTCCCTGTCCAACAGTATCGAGAGTGATGCGAAATTCATCATAAACACCTATTTTTAGGGTGATTTGTTTCACGCCATCGCCTTCCTGTGCGACATCAGTTAAACCTCGCATAATCCATAATAGAAGGCGCTGTACCGCCCATTTTTCGGTAAAATCTGAGCTTTCTCAAAATCCTCTACGAGAATACGCAAAAGATGAACCCATATTGTGCCTTAGCCAAATGTATGTCCACTTCATGAGATGAAACAGAAACGGATAGCGTTTGCCATTTTAGCATCTGGAGAAACGATTTCCTCTCGCCTCTGGGTCTATGATTCCTGTCTGCACGCGCATCCAAGACTGGAGAAGTGTCATCACATTATGCCACCAGATGATCATCCGATTCCGAATTTCTCCCATGTACGAGGATCTACCAGAAGGTCCCATGGCATTTGCCATAGATGAGAAGCGTAGGTAATTACCGAATACCGCACATCATCTACATCAAATTCTTTATCTTCTGGGGCTGGAAGTCTTGCACTGATTACATTTTTAAAACCTGCCTTTTCAAGGCTTTGTTCCAGTCATGAACGCCGTCTATTATCGCCTGCTGCCACTGTTTGGGTGTTGCATGGGGTCTATGTAATAAACTATCGGCTTTTTGGGCTCTCACCAGCTGTCCTGACAGGTATTTTCCTACCTCCTGCTCTTTGGGTTCTAGGCGCCAGCGCGTGATGAGCTCCTTGTTATCTACTCTCTGTTGTTTATCAGAAAAATAAATCTTCGAGGTGGTAAAATATCCTACTCTATCATCCGAAAAACGCCCTACCATAGGCTCTGGAAGAAGAACGATGTTTCGTGGTCGTTCCACGGTGGTCGGCTTTTTCTGCAGTGGTTTTACCTTCGGAAACTTGGGTCGTAAGCTGATTTTATGACAACATTCTGCGGGAAAGCTCTTCACTTCTTCTATATAAGAGTCTTTGGTTCTCACCCTGAACCGCCCATACCGATGTTATCAAAAGATTGTTACAAAACTCTTGGAGTTCCATTGACAAGTATTCATCCTGCACCACTACGGCAGAGTCGTTTTCCGTAGGTTTTTATCTCAAAACCTTCTATGATGGACTCTACATGAGTTGTCCCCTCACAGAGCGCGCGATGTTGTCTTTCTTATGTTACAGCTGATCTCAGTGGGTCAAAGCTCTTGCCCATACTTTATTATTTTTCTCATCCTTGCAGAAACGGATAAGTTTGTTTTCGTAGTTCATTCCTTGTTGATACCCGCATTGTTTATCTGAGCGGGAACGGAGAGAAATTTTATTGACAATCAGCGGGTCTTTTCCCAGCACTTCATTAGGAATCTCGAAATAGATTTTCTCTCTATGGTATGGATTTTAAAAAGTCCGTCCTTGTGACTGCATCTTTCTATAAAAATCGTTATAAGCTGCGTATTGCCTTTTGTTTGCTGTGCTGTCTTTTTCGCCTCGTTTTTCGGTCTTTGTGGCATCTTTTTCTTGTTTTTATCTTGAGAAAAACAACTATAGACTGAAACAACAAAACAACCAATAATATTTTCTTCATTACAAAATAAGATTATGTTAGAAATTTTTAAAAGGAAGGGCAAAAACTAATAAGTTTTTCTTAAAAATTAAAATGTTTTGATAAAAATTCTATAATTTTTCTCTTCTCATAACCTCAAAATCACCTCCATCTTTGCAGCAAAGGCGGTTTCAAGTTAAAAGTACAAAATCCATTATTTTTATAATTCCTTTAAAAATATTTAATAAAACACCTATTGTATTAAATACAACATGTCTTGCAAGACTTACCATAGATGTTGCATTCAATACTGACATTGTGCAAGTCCTAGCAGACATCTTGTAAACTTTGCAAGACATCGTGCGAGACTTACAAGACTATCGTGTAAGACCTGCAAGACCTTGTTTTTCTCCTTTTCTCACATCATTTTTCAATTTTTCCACATGGTTTTCAATTTCCCATCCCTTTGTGGCTTTATATTATATTACTTTTTGCGGAATGTTTAGGTATCTATTTTTAGGGTGTGTTGCACTTTTGCACCATCTCTTGCAGCAGAAGAAACCCGCCCAAAACCAAAGGGGAACTCCGCTTGGAATATCCCAAAGCAAAATATCAGGCATTTAATTCTGCCTGTCCTGCTCACCTTTGAATATTCGGACTTTGCCGCACTGCACGAAGCCAAAAACCATGTTGGTACAACTTGGTCTATCCTCAGATGAAGGCCAATGCTATTCCTTACCTGCTTCCTGCTTCAGAATGATTTTTCGGCTCCATGTAAAGGAAGTGGAAAAATGGTCTATGAGCACACCATCCGTGCTTCAGGCAATGAAACCAAGTCTTTTTCTTACCCTGAAAAAGAGTTTTCGGGAATTTCTATGAACTGAAAGGCAGTCTGCATCAATATTCAGATTTTCTGACCGACAGCACGAGGCACTGTAACGGCAAATCTATACTTCAAGTCTGACCAAAGCCCGACTCGCTGCAGACCCGCCATAGACTACATAAAAGAAGACCTCATGCATATGATAGAAACCTTCAACTGGAAATAATCTTACACAACATAGAGCAAGAATAATGAAATTATTAGCCGTAGGAACCGTGAGCGCTGATGCTATCGAGACGCCATTTGGAAAGACAGACCACATTCTGGGAGGTGCCGCCACTTATATAGACTTGCCGCCTCCGTTCTCAATATAAAACCGGCATCGTGTCCGTTGTAGGGCGGGGACTTTTCACAAGAATATCTCAACTTATTAAAGGAACGAGACATCGATATAGAAGGAATTGATCTTTCCCAGAAAAAACCTTCTTCTGGTCTGGAAAATACCATAACGACCTCAACAGCCGCGATACACACTGGCAACAGAACTGAATGTTTTGGAGAAAATTCAATCCCAAAATACCAGAACACTGCAAGGACATCGACAATCTGCTCTTAGGAAACCTCCACCCCAGCGTACAGCTCTCCGTATTGAAGAATGTGGAAATGCCGCCCAAGGCTGATTATCTTAGATACGATGAATTTCTGGATGAACCACACTTGGGATTTATTGATGGAAATCACAGGCAAAGTAGATGTCATCACGATAAACGATGAAGAGGCAAGACAGCTCTCGGCGAATACTCGCTCCGACAGCCGCCAAAAGATACACGAAATGGGGCCTCAGTATGTAATCATCAAAAGGAGAACACGGGCTATACTTTTTCAGCGAGGAAAAATATTTACGATACCCGCCCTCCCTCTGGAGGATGTCTTTGACCGACGGGCGCCGGAGATTCCTTTGCGGAGGCTTTGCCGCGCACCTTGCCAGCACCAGAAAGTTTTGGTTTTGAGAGACATGAAAACGGCGATTATCGTGGGAGTGCTATGGCATCCTTACCGTAGAGAAATTCGGTCGGAAAGGCTCTTGGAGGTTTCTGCCAAACCCTCTTGAAAACAAAGAATCAAGAAGTTTCAGAACTCACCACCTTCAATATTGATTTATAAATTTAGAAATAATTATAATAAAATGTTTTAGTATTTCTCTCGAGAAATTTAATTTTGCACCATCAATAATCAATCTTTAGAAATGATCAAAGAAGCAGTAGACAAGTGTTTCTAGCACTACTATCATTTTCTTTTTCCCATACATGCACAGCTCCAAGGACAGCTGGTAGACGGCATTGCAGCTGTAATCGGAATAGAATCGTTTTGGAATCCGATATTACAGAACAGAAAACTACGCCAAAGCACAGGGAATGGCCGCTGCCAGCAGGTGCGAGTTTGTAGAAAGCCTGCTGAACAATAAAACTTCCCTAATTTACCACGCAAAGCAGGACACACTAATTCCGAACCGAAGCAGAGAGAGCCAGACCGTACAGAAATACAATCAGATTGCGGGGCAGTTCCCTTCAGAAAGGGCGATGCTGGATACCTATAAGTTCCGAAACGCCACAGAAATGAAAAATGCCATAGAAAAGATAGATTCAGACGGCTACTACGGACAGAGTAAACCTTCCCGAATAACGGAGGAAAACGGATGTTACCCCAAATGAAGTAACAGACTTCTACAGCATACGCCTACTTAAATACCAGCTTCCAGAGGTAAAAAGGTGAACATTCTTTCTCAAATCGTAATGTATCCTAAACTAACGGATGAACATAAAAATGAAATCATCAACAGACTTTTAAAAACTAAAACAAGAAATCTTGGATGGGGAGAGTTTCGAATCTTTGTGAGAATTTACTCGAAGATGAGGGCTCTGCTTCAAATGGCCGGACTTTACAAAAATATATCCAGGGAACGATGGTAAACACTTTGAGGCAGCCGCTCTTAACCGCAGGAAGGAGAAATCTCCGACCCAGTAGAAAGCAGAATGGCTATCACATCATTCGAGCTTGTAGGATCGGGAAGATGTAGTGATGCAAGACATATCTTGATAAAAATACACCTACCGCGGAAGAAATAGCCAGTGCAAAAGGGATTAAGACATCAAACAGCAAATTTTAGATGGTAAAATATCCTTCAAAGAAGCTGCCCATAAAAGTATTCGATGATGAAAAACACTAAATACCATTCTGGAATCATCAACAACGAAGAAAAGGCAAAAACAAAATAGAAAAACAAATCTTTCTGCAAATATTGCCTATCAAATCGCGGGATACAATAAAGGGGACATCACCGAAGTTTTGAAGATGAACTCAATAGAAGAAAAAGTGGTTTCTATCCTTAGAATAGAAGATACGATACCAGCCCACCTAAATAGACCTCAATATCGATTTGAAAGGGTAAAAAGAATGCCCTCAACAAGAGCGAAATTGTGGAAAAATGGATTAACGAAAAGGCTGCCAGAAACCTTTATCTCCATAGACAGATACGACAGCTGCACTTTCAATTCACAATGGAAGAAAAATAAATTCTAAAAACTCTTAGCCCAAAACTAAGAGTATTCAGTTTCACAAAAATATTTTTCCACAAAAATTGATTTTTTAAAAACGCTTTCATTAGTTTTGTATCTTATTTTTGAAGAAAAGATGAGGCGAACTCTTAGGACAGGTTAATTATTCGGAAGACAACATCAGAACCCACTTGAGATGGCAGGAACATATCCGCCACGGCCAGGGATGTACATCGAGTAAAACTAGGCGATGGTTCCTAGCGGATGATGAGGATGACATTCTGCTGAAAGAAATCTTGGACAACTCTCTTGATGAATTCCGAATGAAAGCCGGAAATAAAATAGAAATCAGCATAGATGACAGCAAAGTGACCATCAGGGACTTTGGGCGATTCCTCTCGGAAAAGTGGTAGATGCGGTTTCAAAATGAATACCGGCGGAAAAATACGATTCAAGGCTTTTTATCTGTGGGGCTCAATGGTGTCGGAACAAAAGCAGTAGAACGGCTCTTTCAGATTATTTCAAGGTAAAATCTATATCGAGATGGAAAATCAAAAACTGCCGAGTTTTCAGGAAATATTCTTCAAAATCACGAAGAAATAGAAGATAAGGATAAAAACGGAACTGAAATCACTTTCGTTCCTGACCACGAAAATTTTCATTAACTTTAAATTCCAGAAAAAGAATATATTGACGGATGCTCAGGAATTACGCCTATCTGAACCCAGGGCTGAAAATTATTTTCTCAACGGGGAAACTTTTTCTCTGAAAATGGACTTAAGACCTGCTTCAGGAAGAAATTAGAGGAGACATCCTCTACCTATCATCCACCTCAAAGATGATGATATAGAGGTGGCTATCACTCATTCCGACAAATCCAGACGGAACTTATTTCTCTTTTGTCAATGGCAGAACACCACTCAGGGTGGAACACACCCTCAATGCCTTTCGGGGAGGCTTTGTGAAAACCATCAGAGGGTTTTTCAATAAAAATTTTGATGCTTCGGATATTAGAAAATCATCATTGCACGATTTCCCATCAGTATAGAAGAACCTGTTTTTGAATCCCAGACGAAAACAAAAATTAGGTTCAAACGAAATAGGTCCTAATAGCCTCAATACGGACTTTTTCGTTATTGATTTTCTGAGTTGGATAATTTTTCTCCATCAAAACCCAGAAACTGCAGAGCCATCCAAAGAAAAATTTTAGTTTCTGAAGAGAAAGAAAGGAGCTTTCGGGCATCCCAAAAATTAGTGAGAGAAAAGGGCTAAAAAGTTTCGCTTCACAATAAAAACTGAGAGACTGCCGCCAGCAGTACAACGACCAAAAAGCGGAAAGAAAGCTGAAACGATGATTTTCATTACCGAAGGAGATTCTGCATCCGGCTCCATCACAAAAGACGCAGATGTGGAAGCTCAGGCTGTCACTGAGGGTAAACCACTGAACTGCTATGGTTTAACAAAGAAAATAGTTTATGAAAACGAGGATTCGAACCTGCTCCGAGCGGCATTAAACATTGAAGAAAGTTTGGAAGACCTCAGATACAATCATGTCATCATCGCGCTACTGATGCCGATGTAGATGGTATGCACATCAGACTTCTGATGATTACTTTCCTTCCTTCAGTTCTTCCCTGATGTAATTAAAAATGGACATCATACATCTCTCCAGACGCCTTTGTTCAGGGTAAGAAACGAAAGTGAAAGAAACCCGCTACTGCTGTGCAGAAGCTGACAGGAATAAATGCTCTAAATGATTTTAGGAAAATCCAGAAATAACTAGGTTTAAAGGACTTTGGAGAGATTTCCCAGAAGAGTTTAAACATTTGCTGGGAAAGATGTCTGCCTGAGCCTGTGGGTTATAGGGAAGATACTACCAGACCAGCTTCTGGAATTCTACATGGGTAAAAACACCCCTGATAGACAGCAGTTTATCCTAGAGACCCAGTAATAGAAGATGCTGACATTTAAAATTAAAATAAATGAGACTTTCCAACAAAAACAAAAGCTCCGCTGTACCATTTCATCTGACTTCTCGCTACGCTATGCCTCATAATAGGCTGTATGATGTCTTTCTCAAATATCATCAAACTTCCTGTTTTTGGGAAAATGGCGAGTACATCGCTTATCTCTTTAAGGAGGACTGTATTTACATTATCCCCTCATCTGCGCGGCAGACAAATTTTGAGATACGACAGCGATGGCGAAGTTTCTCACTCAGAAAGTGCAGACATAATTCCTCGAAGAGAAAGCAAGAGATGAATTTCCTAAATACAAACTGATTTCTTTTGATATTACTGATGCTGTTCTGCTCAAAGACTCACATAAAAATAACGAGCAGAAGAGAAAATGAAATTGTGTCCTAAAATACGATATTTCCTACCTTTACAGGCGATGAAGGAGGCAAGGGATTTGAAACTTTTCTTTACAACAACACACACAGCCAACAAAAGAAAACAACGATAACGACAATAATAACTAAGTATGAAACGACTATAATCTATTTAACTTTACACGAGGGAGAAGAAAAACAAGAAAAAGTCTTTACAAGATGTCTTTACATTTCATTCAAAGGAGGGCTTAATCTTTGGTTTGGCACGCTAGTATTCATAGCATCTATTGGCCTGAATGTCAATTCTACGGCTGTGATTATCGGTGCCATGCTGATTTTCTCCACTTATGGACCCATCGTGGTGAATTGGGGTTGCCCTTGCTATTTATGATTTAACTCTTCTATCAGGACCTACTATGGCTACGCCTAGTAGAGTCTTTTAGTCTCCACATTGTACTGACTCTCGGTCCCTGAAGAAGCCTCGAGATCACAGCCAGAAATTTTGTAGAACATCACCTAATATTTATGATGTTCCTAATTGCTTTCATTGGTGGAATTGTAGGGATAATTTCCCATCACCCATTATGTGAAAAGGAAATCCTATCCCTGGGGTAGCCATTGCCACAGCGCTTATGCCGCCTCTTTGTGCAGCGGTGTGTTTTGGGCTGCAACTTTCAATTTTAAGTGCTGGAGTCACATACTTTATATTCTATCAACTGTTTCTTCATCGCGTTACTACATTTACTATTGTTAAATTCCCAAATACAAACTCTGTTTCTATCTAAGGACGAAAATTTGACAGAAAAGTAAAATATTCCATCGTATATTTTGTTTACTAATATGATTCTTCCCAAGTATTTTCTTGGCTTACCGTCTCATTAGTAGATAATAACACACACATATGGAAAATTTCATCAAAACGAGATTTACAGACAGAGGGCACACAGTGATTTATAAGAAAATAAATCAAATGATACCGCCAAAACCATAGAGTGGTTTTACTAAACCAGCGAATGGACAGCATTGAAAATCAAACGCTTAACCACTTGCGACAGTTACGGAAATCAAGGATACAAAACTCTTGAGTAAAATAATAACGCCTAATCTAAAAGGTGAAAGAATTTTAGCTGAAATCAACCAGCAGCACATGGGCGATCTCTGAAAAGAAAGATATCATCATCCAAAATCTTACTGCGGGGCTGAATGAATACAAATTTGATGACCGACAGCTCATCCAAAGAACTTAGAAGTCATTTTCCCAGAGATAGAAAACATATCTATCGGGAAACTAAATGAGTTACGAAAAGATTCGCGTAAACAGGAAAAATACCATCCTCTACCGGAGATCAAAGAAAAAGAGAAGCTGGATGAAGAAAAGCTGAAAAATGGCTTCAGACCAAGTTAAACGACCAAAATATCAGACTGATAAACACAAAATAAATGCAAGAAAACTTGAACATAAAAGAAGAAAGCATATCTGCTTTATCAAGACTGGTTTCTTGATTATGCCTCTTATGTGATTACGGACCGTGCCATTCCATCTGTTTATGAGATGGTTTTAAGCCCGTTCAGCGCCGTATCGGCGTGCATTCTATGCGCGAGCGCTGGAAGATGGAAGATACAACAAGGTAGCAAACATCGTGGGAAATACCATGATACCACCCGCATGGGGATGCCTCCATCGCGGATGCCATGGTGCAGATTGGTCAGAAAAGAACTCCGATAGACACTCAGGGAAACTGGGGAAACATCTACACAGGAGACTCGAGCAGCGGCAGCGTAAGATATATCGAAGGAGCGCTTACGCCTTTCGCTGGAGGTGGTTTTTAACCCTAAACTACGGAATGGGTAAAATCCTCATGACGGAAGAAACAACGAGCCTGTGGACCTTCCTGTGAAATTCTTTGCTCCTTGCACGAAAGGCGTGGGAAAGGCATCGGTGTGCTTTCCACTTCAGGTGCTATGCTCACAATTTCAATGAGTTACTGGATGCTTTCTATTCTTTATCTAAAAGGGAAAAAGTTTCCAGCTTTGCCTGATTTCATACGGCAGGGCTTCTGGATGTTTCCAACTATAATGATGGAAAACGAGGAGGATCCGTGCTAGAGCCAGAATTGTCCAAAAGACAAAAACACGCCCTATGCATCACAGAGTTACCTCTTTTCTAAAAACACAGGTGACCCCACTGACAGCATTTTGAAAGCAAACGAAAAGGCAAAACCAAAATCAGAGGTACAACACTTTCTGATGAAGTAGGAAATCAATGGCTTATCTGCGCATAATGATGTTTTCACCAGATATGATGATAGATGCCCTGTATGCTTTTCACGGACTGCATGAAGTTTCTATTTCACTGAACGCCTGCGTAATTGTGTAGGGACAAACCGATGTTCCTTTCTCGGTTTCGGAACACTGAAATACAACACAGACCACGCGGTTTCTCTTCTGCAGAGAACTGGAAATAGAACTGCATCGAACTTCAGGAAAAATGGCATTTTGCGAGTTTAGGATCTTCATCGAGAAATGAGAATTTATCAAGAAATCAAGAGGTAAAACCAGCAAAGAGGAAGTTTATTCGGCGATTGACAACTGCTTTAAAACCATCTCAAAAACCTTATGCGTGAGAGGTAGTTACGGAAGACAATGCCCGACTGACAGAGCTTCCTTTTCATCATGCGAATTTCGCGCTATGATAGAGATAAAGCACTGGAAAACATCGCTGCACTGGACGCATAGAATGGAGCAGGTGAAACATGATTTGGAAAACTTGCGGATTATGCCATCTATTATTTCCAAAATATCTCAGAAAAATATGGAAAAGACAAGCCCTCGTCGTACGGAAATTCGTATGATCAAACATAGAAGTGCGACTACAATGTAGCGGTAGCAACGACGAAATTCTACATCAGCAGAGCCGAAGGATTCAGTCGGTACTTCGCTCAGATGAATATGCTTTTTGAAGCTGTTCAGATTTGGACGACATCATCACTTTCGAAAAGATGGAAACAATGCAGGTAACCAAAGTGAAGCAAAACCTTCATCAACGGAAAGATATTCTACATGTATGTGAGCACATGGAAAGAATGAGATATTCGAGAGAACCGTTTATAACATGGTCTCACCGCGAGGGAAAAGACGGCCCATATTACATGAAAAAGGTTCTCGGTAACGGGAGTTATCCGGAAATAATGAATACAAACTTGCTTCGGATGTGCAAAAGGCTCAGAAGTGCCGTATTTTCTGCAAATCCAAATGGAGAGGCAGAAATCATCGGTGTTTTACTAAAAACCTAGTGCCAGAATCAGAAAAACAGAATCGATATGAGATTTCTGACTGATTTAGCGATAAAAGGGCGTGATTCCAAAAGGAAATCTCGCAACGAAATATCCTCGCTAAGAAAATAGAACTGAAAAGAAGAAGGCATCTCTGCGCTGGCCTCCGAAAAATTTGGTTTGATGAGAGCCGCTAAGAAGACTCGAATGTGGAGAGAGCAGGAGGAGTCTCTGCTCCGGCAGCTTTCAAAGGTGATGATAAAATATTGATTCTATCAACACCAAAGGAGAAGCAAAACGATGTTCATTTGACCTAATGAATCGTTTTGATGATGATTAATCTGATTTTGGAAAATGGCATCCAGAACAGACAGGCTGTGTCGTGCATCTGGCTATGACGGCGAAAAGGATATTTAGTTTCATCAAACGATTTTTATTAGGACACGGCTAATATTCAGAACGAAAAGCCAGTGAGCATCCTAAATCCTTCATAGAATTTGTAGGGAACTCGAAGCGATGGCTGCACAGCGGAAATTATCTTTTGCAAAAGATAAAAACGGAAAGGAAAAGAGCCAGAAACCATTGATATTTGATGACTGATCTCCATTAAAGGAATAAAAAGCAATGGAAATCGAGATCGTGAAAGAGAAAATAAAATCCATAAATATCACAATTCCAGAACCGCAGGAAGAGGAGGGAAGAAGAACCTGCAGCAGCAGGAAGAAACGGATATTCCAGAAGATGGAGTGATAGGAGAATTATTTTAAAACATTACAATGCTCAATAGCTCATATTTATCATCATTACCACGATTGCGATATAAGTTACAAAGGCATAGAAGACACTTTTTAGAAAAATATAAGTTCAATATCTCAATGATAAAACCCGAAAAGAATATATTCGGCTGTTGTCATCGGGATTTCTACATGCAGACTTTATGCATTTGTTTTTCAATATGTTATCTTATGACCTATTTCAGGGAATTGTAGTCTTTTGGCAATTTTGGGGTTTATTTTCCTATTTATTTAGGTTCTCTGCTTTTTAGGAAATTTACTGAGTTTTTACATTTATAAAAATCGATACAGTACTCCGCTGTCGGTGCATCAGGAGCGGTTTCTGGCATACTCCAGCTATTGCAGTCGCTCCAAATGAAATGGAAAATCAATTTTCCGCTCAGGATGGATTTTTGGAACTTTTATACTTCGGATATTCTATTTATATGATGCTTTACCCCTCAAACAATGGGACAATACTGGGCATTCTGTCACTTGGGCGAGCTATTTTTGGATTGATTTTTGTGGCGGTTCTATTCTCCTTTAGCATTCACTACGAATTGGCCTTATCTCACTGCAATGTCCCTCCCGCTGAGGCTATATGGCGTATAGAATTTTCATTACAAAAGATAAATTTTAACTTAAATTTTATTTATTCAATAATAATTCCATAAATTTGCAAAATTATATCACGGGGCTGACTGGTTTCTTATACAAGACCGTGGGTAAATAAGCATGCAAGAGAACCGTAGCGCGATCTCTTTAATCCCTTGCTACAAATTTTAACTGGCAGCAGGTAATAGCTCTGCTGCTTAATCAGAGTATAGTAAGATTAGCGTCCCGAAAGTATAGTAAGGAAACAAGATGTCTCACGGAAGCTCCGTTCTGCGGCGTCCGATTCTGGGGCATAGGAAATGCGGAAATGCCTTTGGGAGCTTCGACCAAAGGACGAAAAATTAGATGATAGCATAAAGTTGGGTGTTTGTTCTCGCTTTGTGTCGAAAAATAATAACAAAATAAGCATGTAGAAAGTTTATTTGTTTGCTTTGTTTTGACGAGGGTTCGAATCCTCCAGCTCACAAAGTTTGTAATTTACTATAAATCAATACTTTGAAAACAAAAGCAAGTAGTTTATAGTATATGTAAGTTTTTCATTATCAACCTCCTACATAATAGGATAATGAGTTACAGTAAAAATTCATGCACCAGCAGACTTGTCTGAAAAATGCGTAGTGTATATATCTATTCTGGTGGCAATCATTAAAAAGTTTATAAAGGATTAGCAAAAGAAGACAACTATGCTGATAGAATGCTAAAAGCAGAAGTCCTCCAATCTTTTATAGAAAGAGACCTCAAAAAGGATGGAATCCAGAGGATTACCACAGCCAGAAGATTTAGGATACAACATTATACAAGCATTTGATTTTGCCTTTGAAATATTTTGAAAAGGAGATGAAAGCTACTTTTCAAGATTATTCATCTGTTTATCGTGCTATAAAACCAACCATCATAGTTTAGGGATGGCAAAACCACGATATTAAAGAGTTTGATTCCTATCATGTAAAAATACTCCTTGATGAAGTAAAAAGGCTAAAAATGACTCAAACAAAAGATATAATAAGGCATCCTAATGTATTAAGGTCTAGTTTTCTCAGCGTTAGGGATGATAATCAAAAACAACCCTGCACAAGGACTGGATTATCTACCAGAAGAAACGCCAATAGAAATGGAATTAAAGTACACGGAAGAACAAACCTTGATAATTCAGCATTTCAATAATGTTTGCCCTAATTTTAATATCTTCCTTAAATATTATATCAATGCGGAATTAGACCAAACGAAATAAGACAAAATAAAATGTTCTATGATAGATTTTCAGTAAGAACATATTTTTACTTCCATCAGAAAATAACAAAGACAAAAACAAGGAAAAGTCCCTTTTTCAAAAGGATTTAAAAATGATTTATTAGGTCTTGATTTGTCAAATCTGACTTATTATCTATTTGGAATTCAAAGCCTTATTGCCGAAGAAAAGGCAAATTATTCAAAAACATCTCCTTACCAAGATGTCTATCAATGTTGCTGGTAACCTTTGGAAGAGCATGTAAAGGGTATATTAGGAATCAATAAAAATGTATGGTTTAAAACACAAAAGCGCAAACGATAAAAGAAGCAACGGAATGAATATAGAAACAGTAAAACAAATATTTGGACACTCCTCTGAAAAGATAACTCAAATATATGCAAACCAAACATCAAGAAAGGGGAATTTGAAAAAGCAAGAGCGATGATGCCTAAATTTCAATAAAATGTACCAAGACCAACGCACCTATAAACAGGCGTTTTATTTTAGGTGCTAGCATGAATACAACTTTTGTAATCAAAAATCTGTTTGTGAACAATTTTATAACGGAATGTTTCCCGATAAACAAAACGCTAACATATATAAGATAAAGAACCATTACAAGTATAATTATTAAAAAGAAATACATGTTTCTTTATTGTTCTTTCAATGATATTTGTATTGTTTTTAATCTTATAGGCTCTCAAATCACAAGAGTTGCATCTATATTTTTCTCAAATATTTTGCTTTTATTTTTGAGAATTTGACAATTTACTCTCCGCTTTCTTCTCGATGATCCTCTGATGATCTTCCGATAGATCCCCTGTTTATGTTTTTATAATGATTTTATAGTTTTGTTGCAGATTCTTTAATAATAAAAATAACACATCTGGGAACATTACCATATCATTTTTCATTATCTGACGATACTGATACTACTTTTTCCGTCTTGGAACTCAACATCTAATATCTCCCATTTTCTATCTAATTTGTTAAAACCCCTCTCCCAAATAGTACATCCAATTGTCCTAGTATCATCACAATATTTACAATCTTCCGTTAATAATACTCTAACATCTTGTTTATTTTTCCTATTAACATCTTTGTTTTTACTATATTATCTGCCATTTATATCTCTCATTGGGTTGTTTTTCAATAATTTTATCAAATTCTAATTCCACTCTAGATACTAAGAAAATGACAATTACTATGCTTAAGATCATAACTAAAGGTATTTTATGTTGTTTTTATTTTAAGAACCATAATATCCTCTTTTCACTGCTCTAACTTCATTTACTTAATAATATTTATAATTTTTGTTTTTGCTCCTTATTGAGCCACAAATAAATATATTAAAAACTAAATTTATTTACATAAACTATCAAAATTTTAATAAAGTTACTCAGTTTCTTTTCAAATATCATGTTTAATTCCTTTTCTTTCAGTAGTCCCTCATGGGTCAGCATCCCGTTTTCATCAGCAAAAACCCAGAACGGATAGGCAGGAACTCTGCCGCCAGCCAACTCGTAGGCTATTTTATGCAGTCGAAGTCCCATTAGACACGAGGTATATTTCTTCCCAAAACTCATATGTTTGTATGTATTTTTCAGGGTTGATGCTTATAAAATAAACGCTGTCCATATGCTTTTGAGGAAGTTTTGATAAAATCTTCTGCACTCTGCACTCCGCACCATTCGGTGGTGAATAAAACAACCACTGGTTTAGGATTTTCTTTTCTAATTTTTCACTTCCTCGAAAAACTACTCAGCATCTGAGGCATAGAAAAACAGGACAACACAACGCTAGCGAATTTTGGTTTTCATATATTTTATTTTATCGTGTATCTTATTCTAGGAAACCTCTGATTTTTCTGCATCGGAGCGTATCCGTAGGATGGTTCAAACTCACTCCATTTTGGATTATTGGTTCTGTATCTTTATCAAACGGGTCAAAAGGTCTTAGAATAGGGTCTTTCAGAGTGAAATTAAACAAGTTCTTCACCGCCATAAATTTCCAATCCATTGTCAAACTTAGTTCTCAGCTGAATATTAGCCAAACCTATACCATGGCGAGTATTCTGGTCGAAAATCCTTCGGAACGGTGATAAGGCGCATCGGCCCATAAACTTCGCCCGTAAAATCTACCCCAAAATTTTCTACTAAACTCATAGCTGAGCGCATAAGTTCCAGACCATTTTAGGTGCCCGAGCTGCTCGTATTTTGTGCGTTTCGCCCCCTTCTTCATACTTTTCAAAACATCCATATAGGAGTTGCCCCTATATTTAAGCTCAGCGGAATACCGAATTTTTATATTCGCTCCCAATGAAATCCCTTGCTTATCGTATGTCCTTTCGGGTTATCATAGATGATTTTATCGCTATCTGTCCTGTATCAGCTACTATTTTATTCGTAAAATAGGAATCAAAAGCAAAGCATCTATGTATCAATATAGCCGTTTCCTGCGGTTGTGAGTAAAATTGATATTTCCGTTGATGGATTTTTCTGGTTTCTAATGTCTTCATGACTCTTCTCTCGCATTGGTAAGTGACTTGTGGCTTCGGTAAGACAATGCACACTCGACCAGTCCCAAAAACTCGCTCTGATGCTGGTCGCGGGGCTTGGGCTCGGTTATAAAGCCAACCTTGGAGAATGGATGAAATCCATGATTTTTACTGTGGTCTAATCCATACCCCAGCAAAAAGCGAGTGTTTGTCATTAAAGGTCCATTGGTCTCTGCACGAAAAACTGGAAGCCAGTCGCTGGTCGGATTATTCGTTCCGTCTGTATTCTGTGTTCCTATCGTTAATCACTTCGTGGTATAGTTATGGCGCAAAGTGACTCCTGCAATCAGGTCATAGCTTTTCCGAAATTTCTATTCAATAAAACTGCCCAAAACTCGTGCGCTGTGTCGCATCAAAGCTTCGTTCCGTATCTAGAATCTGATTATGATAATTAAACGAAAGCTGTAAGAACAACTGCTCCCACCGTAGGAAGCTGATAAAAGCCCTATCGCCCTCTCGAAAGCGGTTGGTATAGATACTTTTCGCCATAGACTCATCGCCGCCTCTATGCTGTTTCTGCCACTGGGCTGCCCTCCCAATCGGTCTTCATACGCTATCTTGCCATAAAGAAGCCATTCTATTGTCTTGCTTAAAACTCCACTTGTTAAACACAGAAACTCCGGTCTTGGAGCGTGCCCATCCATGAAAGTCGATCCTATATCAATTCTATTGGTAAAATTAAAATACTCACGCTCAAGATAGACGCTGCTTTTCTTACCAGCATTGAATTTCGTAGCCAAATCCATATTCTGCTCGCCCCAAGAAGTCGTGCGTAAATCCGAAGCAAACTTCGGTGCAGTCAAAAGCATTTTTAGTAATAATATTGATGGTTCCTCCATCGCCTCTGTCCATAAACAGAGACGCAGGGCCTTTCACGGTTTCTATTCGCCTATCATAAATTCGAGGATTCCACTCAGACCGTGCACCGTAGAAAGGGAACTCACTATCGGCATTCCATCGATGAGAATCGGCAGAGTAAGGCCCTTCCAGTCCATTGATGTGGATATCTCCTGTATTACAAAACCGAGCAGTTAATCTGCGAACGAATCCCATTAACCATAGAAATCGATTCTAAAAGATTAGAAGTCGGATCAAAATTTCTTGGTGTAAATTTCCCACTGGAACGGGACTTTTTGGACTTAGCTGATAGGTTTCAGCGTTCCTGTGATAATCACTTCATCTACATTTTTATCCTTGTGAAGGAGTCTTGTTTTGTATTTTTGTGCATTCATCAGACCCACGAAAAACGAGGGCTGATAAAGGAAAAAGTTTATAATTTTCATAATATAATTAGATTTAATTAGAAAATAAATGTTAGCAAAACTAATATTTTTAAAAATACACAAACCAAATTTTTATTTAAAATAATTCTAAAAAGCATTTTCTTCATCAAGAAATATTTCACATAATTTTGATACTATTGGATTTCTTTTATCAAAAATCTTAATTTCGCGACATTATTTTTATTAATGAAAAACTGGACATTTCATGGAATAACATATTAGGCTGGGCAGTTTTGGGATTGCTCTGGTTACCTATCTATCTACATGGAGCATAGATTCAAGCTTTTTGGGACACAGGAGAATATACTTATCTGCTGTAAAACTAGAAGTTACCCACGACCCAGGAGCAGCACTGTTTCCAGCTGGTGGGCGCTGTGCGCTATTTTTAGAGTGTCAGGAACGATACTGTACTCACTGATTATCAATGCTATGTGTCTGCGCTATTCAGTAGCATTTACGATTTTATTTCTTTTTGGACAATCACGCATTTAGTCCGCAAATTTTAAACATACGAAAATGGAAGAACTCAGCCCAGCAGAATGATTTTCGCATGCTGTTTTCTGGAGTTATAGGCTCGCTGGCGTTTACTCGGATACTTTCTGGTATTCTGCGCTGTGGAGGCGAGGTTATTCTATGGCATCTATGTTCATCGCACTTGCTAGTCTGGCTGATTACAAACATGGAGAAAACCGAATATCATGACAGTGACAGCCAGAGATGGATCATCCTGATTTTCTTTATCGTAAGGGCTTTTGTGGGGGTCCATATGATGGTAATGCTGCAGTTCCTGCAGTGATGCTTCATCTATTATGCAGAAATTACAAATTCACTTGGAAAAACTTTTATCATTGATAATTTCATCGCTTGGAGTTTTAGCATTTGTTTTTAAAAGGAATTTTTCCTATTGTGATGAGACTTTTTGGGAAGGCGAGATTTTCTTTGTAGTGAGTGTCGGACTGCCGTTCCATTCGGGAACTATCATTGCGTTTATGATCTTGGTTGCTTTCTGTTATTATATCATCAGATACACAAGAAAACCAAAAACCATCTATACCAAACCATCGCATTATCAGTAGTTTAGATGATTATTGGGTTTCGTGCTGGATGATGATTCCTATCAGAGCCAATGCCAATCCTCCTATGAACCTGAACAATCCCGATACTGCTATCGGTATGCTGGATACACAACCGTGAGCAATATGGCGACTGGCCTACTATGCATGGACAAAACTACACCGCGCATCTCGGGTCGCGCACGGAATAGAAAAAGAAACGATGATGGCGGCTACAAAATCCATTAAAACAGGCGATGTCTACGAGAAAAACGACAGGAAAGTATGACAAAGTAGATGAACGCCGCCGCTATGTTTTAGCCAGAAAGATCAGCATCTTTTGCCAAGAATGTTTTAATCACGACAATACGGTGATGTCAAACTACATCTCCATGACGGCGCCCCTGATTTTGAGTTTAATTATGAGTAATAAAGAGGCTGCTGACAACCCTTATGCCCACGAGTTTTTTGAAAAAATTAAAATCAAAATATAAAGATGGAACGATCACTGCAAAAGATTATCTTGAGTGTAAAAGGCTGATTTAATTAAAAATCAGCCTGCCGGCACAAAACCTCCATTATTTCATTGATTTTCAGAACGGATGATATTTCGCTCGTTATCTGATGTGGAATTTTGTAGGAAGACAAAATGACTTAGAAGGACACACATGGAAAAACCAATGGAAACTGGATAAAAGCAGATTCCCGCCATTGACAATGTGTATGCTGGGAGACCAAGACAACCTTCCTGAAAAATACAAAGATGAAAGCACCGTATATTTTTCTTCCTATTCCTTTCCTCCTTGGAATTATTGGTTTTTATCTATCAATTGAGTAAGATTTTGGAAGGTTTATGCCTTTGCTTTCTATATTTCTGCTAATGAGCGTAGGAATTGGTCTTTCTACACAGGCGTAAAACCTTTTGAACCAAAGGAAAGAGACTACGCCATGAGTCGGCTCGTTCTATGTTTCGCAATATGGATAGGTCTGGGCGTAGCAGGGATTTTCGGTTTTCTCAAAATAAAATATTCTTATAATATCGCTACGGGGAGCATTCTACTTGGAATTCCTCTAATGATGGAGCTTCGAACTATACACCGCACAACCGAAGCGGGCGGCTACCGCCTACGACTACGCTTATTCTGCTCTAAAATCACTGCCAGAGCAGAGTATCCTTATCGTTTATGGGGACAATGGCACCTACCCTACTTGGGCTATCAAGAGACAGAAAATTTCAGGGGATGATGTCAGTGATTAACTACGAACTCCTCGCTACTCCTTGGAATATAGACCAAGCGAAAAGGGACACTATACCAATCAATGCCTATGCACCTTCGGAGCTCAGCCACGAAAGAATACCGCGATGGAACAGACTGATCTATCTGATGGACAAGGAACACTGGGAAAACATTTTTAACAACATGAGAAAATGGAATCCCAGAAACAGAACTAGCTTCTTTCAGAAAATATCTTACCCAAGAGACCATCACCTTGAAAGAGAAGCGATGCAATTCCTCCCGCAATAAATCGGAGAGAACAAGAATACTATTCTAAAATGCTCTTCGGTGAAGAACAATACGAGAAGTTTAACTTTCTTCCTGTAAATAAATTTGTCCTTCCTGTAAATGCGGCAAATGCGGTAAAAGCAGGTATTATCAAAAGAACAGGATGTTCCTTTTGGCTGAAAAGATTATCATCAATTACGGAAAATCACTCTCTCTATAAAACAACCTCATCATCATGGATATGTTGTGAATTTGATTGGAAAAAGACCGATAAGTTTTTCTTCGGGCGGAATTTATTCTGAAGAAAATTCTTTTATCTAACTTCATTATCTGCAGTTTGATGGATTCAACTATCGTTTGGTTCCTATCAAAACTCCTGAAAAATGCGGAAGGAGATGAGGCCAGTGGATGCCGACAGGCTACAACATTGTGAAGAATTTCCGCTGGGGAATTTCAAAGATTTGAATGTTCATTTTGATGAAACCTGCACTTCTAATATCATCAGCTACCGCATAAGTGCTGGAAGAGCCATGAAGCTCTTTCCTTAAAAAGACAGAAAGCCTTGGAATTGCTAAATTTAGCAGAAAAAGAAATTCCAACAAAGAAAGTACAATGACGCAAGGTCGCTAAGTGCCATTGTGACAGGCTACATCATGGCTGGTGAAGAGCAAAAGGTCTGAATCTGGCCGAACTGAGATATTCTCAAGAATACGACTATTATACAGGAGACTTTCGCCATACGAGACAACAGTTTGTAACAAAACAGAAAATGACTCAAGCACGGCTCTACTCCATGGTTGTAAATTCGGTGTAAGCGCCCTATCAATGGGGCGAAAAAGACAAAGGCTTATCAATATTTGGTAGAATCCATCAATGTTGTTGATAAAAGATTTGATAATTTAATCAAAAATTTAGAAGCAATGGGAAGCGGAAAAAGCCTATGACGAGGCTCAAAATGTACAAAAGAAGATAGTGCCTTTGTACCATTACCTCTTGAAGTGATGAAACCTTTTGACTCCACTTACGAGCAAGATAAAACACATTGAAAAACAAATCATTAGGGGTTTTCCCAATAACATCAAAATATTGGCTCAATATTTGTTAGTAAATTTAGTATTTAATTAAAAAGTAAAATTTTATGATTAATTGGAGATTATTCCTTTTTGGTATAGGAGGATTTATGTCTGCACAAGACTATTTCATTTGACACTACAATAGAATACGGCTCAATAGAAGCCAATTCAAATGGATACCGCACTTTTACTTTCAAAACACAGGTGACAAACCTTTAATTTTTATCAAATGTAAAACCAGCTGCGGATGCACAGTCCCAAAATGGAGCAAAAACACCTGTACAACCAGGAAAAACAGGAACCATAGGGTGATGGGCTATGACACCAGCATAAAGGCGCTTTCCATGGGGGCATAGAAGTTTATTCAATGACCCTAAAAAGGAAGAACAACTATCTATATATATGTAAAAATAAACCTAATTTCTCATAATTGTTAAAACTATCTATTGGAATTTTTATTTTTCAATAGATGGTTTTCTTCTTCTGTTGAAACGATTTTAATTTATTCAAGATATACCAAATACGATATATATATTTAAGCTAAATTAAGGAACTATCTGGTAATATTCTTCATTACTCTTTTATGGTATCGGTGGTTAAACTAATGTGTATGGTAAGTGACTTTATAATGTGGTTATTTTGTTTTATAAAACGTATTTTGTAGAATAAAGCTTGTCCGTTTTTAGAGTATAACTGCCTTTTTCTAAAACAACACTTTGAACAATATCTCCATAGATAAATCGTTCTTTGATTTCATTTCGAGCAATACAAAAACTTACAAAAGAATATAGGGAAGTGATTAACATGATTAAAATCCTCCACAGCCAAAAATTTTGATTATTTGTATTCATAATTGATGTTGTTTAAATTTACTCCGCAATTACTTCATAATCAATCTCAAAAGACTCAAAACCTGTGATACCATTTTTCTTCTATGAAGCTTGTTTCAAGCGCTCGGAGCACCTTGAGTACTTTTGCTGTTTTTATACTTATTTTTACATTATTCTTAACAAATTTAGACCAAAACACTCCCCTATAAAAAGACTTCTTGTATACAACAATCTTAGTTTTAGGTGCAAAAGTAAGTAATAATATATATATATTCACAAGATTACACTATAAACTGGAACTTAACATCTAATAAGAATAATAATTATGGTAATTTGTACGATATTCTTAACAAACATCATTTAAAATGAGAAAAGCGCAGTATTAATATTGTATTTTTCCTATTGTCTGAAATAAGAATATAATTGTAATTTCGTGATATAATTATTAAAAAGTAAGTATTATGATAGAATTGTTACAGCCCTATATAAGTATCACTCTAAAACTGAGTTACGGGCATGATAGGAATTTTGGCTTTTCTGCGAATCACAGGTAAAGCACAGATGGCGCAAATAACCCCGCTTGACACTGTAAGTGCTTTTGTTATTGGCGCATTGAGTTGGTGGTATTGTATAATCGAATATGTCAATGTGGCATATTATATTTGCTTTGATTGTATGGACTGGCTTTCAATATGCTTGTTCGTTTTTGCGATGCGTTCTGCACGCATGAGACATATTTATTAAGGGAGAAAGTGTTTTCCTTGTTAAAAAGGGATTATAAACTTTGGAAACTTCAAAAAGAAATAGCCTCGAGATGGAACAATTTCGTATGTTGCTAAGACAAAAGGGTATTTTCTCTAATGTTTGATGTTGAAGATGTATTATTCGAAACGAATGGTGCAGTTACAGTTCTTCCTACAGGAAAAACGGCAGATTCTTTTTAATTGTAAACAATGGAGAATTTGTAGAGAGTGGTCTTGCAGGGAGTGAAATCAAAGGAATGGGCTTTATATCATATCAAGCAGAAATGAAACTTTTAACAGTCCATCGGAGCTTTTCTGTATGGAATGGACACCGAATAAGGGCATTTATTTTGTCTCTTATGAAGGCAAGGTAAAAGCGTGGGATAATAGAAATTGAGGCTCACAGATTGAACCTGATAATACCCAGGTATAAACCTTTTAAAAATAAATATAAGTCCGTGTTAAACAATAATTTAACACGGACTTATTTCTTTACAAGATAGAACAAGAACTTTTAACCTAAAAACAATGTGAATGCTTAAATACTCCGATTTTGTAGCATTCAAATAAGTTTGTCCGATGATAAACTTCTGTGCTAATAAAAACCTATTCCTCCTCCCACTCGCATAAATTTAGTGTTTTTATTATTAATTTTCTGTATTTTGCTCCCATTTTTCAACGAATTTTTGCTAATGAAACAGCTTTTAAAAGAAAAATTATTCCAATAACCAAGATACCAACGACCTTATAAGAGTCCTAACGACGAGGGATATCGTGTTTTTGGAATAGCGGCCATCATCGGTGCTGGGAGTTTCAGCAGTCTGGGGAAGCCATTTATAAAGGCGGCCCTGGGGTCATTTTAGTGTATATCATTTGTGGCGTTTCTTGCTGTTTTACTGCTCTCTGCTATGCGGAGTTTGCCAGCAGAAATTCCTACGGCTGGGAGTGCATACACCTACGCATACGCTACTTTTTGGGGAGCTGGCAGCATGGATTATCGGCTGGATGCTCATTATGGAATATAGTTTTGGGAATATTTGTGTAGCTTTTTCGTGGTCGGATTATTTCACTTCACTGCTTGATAATTTGGGACTGCACATACCCGAGATACCTCTCGTGCAGCTATACCGAGGCCGAAAAAGCAGTGAAAAACGGCTCTCAAAATTTGAGAGCTGATTTCCGCTTGGGAGAAACGCTCCTCGCTTGGGTTCTTTGAGGGTGATTTTTGACCTCCCTGCCCTATTGATCAATGCCCTTATCACTTGGATTTGCTACATCGGCGTGAAAGAAAGTAAAAATTTTAATAATCTTTTTGTTTTAATCAAACTACTTGCGATAGTGCTGGTTATCGCCATTGGTGTTTTCTATATCAATGCTGATAACTGGATGCCCATAGACACGGCAACGGGCGAAAAATCATTCCTTCCCAATGGTTTCACAGGGATAATGTCTGCCATCAGCGGTGTGTTCTTTGCTTATATCGGTTTTTGATGCGCTGAGCGTGCTTTCGAAGAGACCAAAGACCCGCAGAGAGACCTACCCAAAGGGATGATTATTTCTATATTTCTCTGCACGGCTATTTACATCGCACTTACTGTGACCCTCACGGGCTGGTGGATTATAGAAATTCAGAAGGCATCGGAGACCCACTTTCTTTTGTCTTTAAGGCTGAAAATATCAATCTTCCACTGATGGAATTTATCATAGAAGTGGTTGCCATCGTGTCCCATTACTACTGTTTTATTGGTTTTCCAAATGGGACAGCCAAGAATATGGTATGCCATGAGCCGTGATGGACTGATTCTGAAGAAATTCAGCAGATTCACAAAAGAAGAACAGAACGCCATCATTTGCTACGATAGTTACAGGATTTGTGGTAGGGTGTCCCTATCCTATTCACGGACAAATCTTTCATACTAGATTTTTACGAGTATAGGGACTATTTTGCCTTTGTTTTTGGTGTGTGGCGGAGTTTTTGCTGCTTCCAGCAAAAGAGAAAAGTAAAAAGGGCATTTTTCACCTTCCTTATATCAATGGACAATGGATTTTTCCGCTGCTGTTCATCGGAGGTCTTTCTTTCATTTATCTTCTGTATCCTTCGTTTTTGAAAACTTGATGGATTTCAGCGATGAGAAAGAGGGAGAATTTAGATTTGCTATTTTTGTTTATATTTTGCTGAATATAGGGCTTTCTATCTTAGCCTTTGTCAAATTATCCCTGATTCCTCTACTTGGGCTGAGCTGCTGCCTTTACCTCATGACAGGAATGAGCATGGAAAAACTGGTTCTGGTTTGGGATTTGGTCTGCTGTGGGAGTTTGTATTTACTTTGCTTATGGCTACCGACACAGCAACCTTCATGATAAACAAAAACTCACTAAAAAGTGAGTTTTATTTATGAAAATAATATCAAATTTCGTGTATTCTGCTAATTTCTTAGGAATTTTTATTCCGTCAGCAGTTTTGGTTGTTTTTCCAATAGCGCCGCCATGATTCTCGAGTAAAAGCCATTGCAGAGCCGTTCAGCGTATGCACCAACTGAGTTTTTCCATCGGCTTTGTATCGGCATTTTTAGTCTATTGGCTTGGAAAGTCTCAAAATTGAGACACCGAAGAAACCTCCAGCCATTTTTCCTGGACCGCACTCCACACCTCAAAATCATAAGTCAGCGCAGAAGTAAAGCCCATATCTCCACCGCACAATCTCAAAAATTCTAAACGGAAGTTCTAGGTCTGTCAATAGTCCTTTCACATGCTCCACCATTTCTTCTGCAAGGGCTTGATAAAAATTTTTCTGGTTTTTCTATTCTTACGATTTCCACTTTTTCAAACTGAGTGCAGCCTGTTCAGCCCTCTCACATGTGCTCCGTAAGACCCTGCCTCTCTTCTATAACATTGAGAAAAAAGCCGTATTTTTAACAGGGCAGTTCTTTTCCTCTAAAATCACATCTCTGTAAATGTTGGTCACGGGAACTTCCGCTGTAGGAATCAGATACAAATTATCTTCATTCACGAAATACATTTGTCCCTCTTTATCAGGAGAGTTGCCCTGTTCCATATCCACGAGCTTCGTTCACCACATGAGGCGGATTTACTTCCATATACCCTGCTTCTGTGTTTCTGTCCAGAAAAACTGAACCAAACTTCTCTGTAATTTAGCTCCCTTGCCTAAATAAACTGAAACCAGCTCCGCAATTTTCACACCAAGCTCAAAGTTGATAAGATTATATTTAGATGCTAATTCCCAGTGTGGAATCGCACCCTCATAAGACCTTTTTACATCGTGTGACTGATAAATATTTTCATGCTACTCATCCTGCAAACACCTGCTTTCACAGATTCATGCGGAATATTTGGGATAAGATACAAATTTCTGTGAAAGTTTCTCTTCTATTTCGTTTAGTTTCTGCTGAAGGTCTTTGCTCCACCTCTTTATACTGAACGTGTTTTTGCTTGCGCTTTCGGCTTCTTCTTTTTCCTTCTTTCATCAAAGCCCTATTTCTTTTAGAAAGTGTGATTTCTGCCAGCTGAGATTCCATATCAAACTGAACTTTTTCTTTCATCATCCAGCAAAATAGCATTATCTACCAGCTCAAATCTTTGAAAATTTCTCTTTTTAAGTCCTTCTAAACTCTATCTCTATGTTCTTTTAAAAATTAACTTGTAACATTTTAAGAAAATTTAAATTCACAAATGTAAGCATTATTGATTAAAAATCCGCTTTATTAGAATATTTTTCAGATTTGAATTTTTATCAAAATATCTTTTTCTTCTAACCATATAGACTCATCATTAGTGAGTTTATTTTTCCTGTATTGGCATTTATCCAAACACAAAAAACTGCCACTCTCAACTAAATTGTGAAAAAGAATATACATAATGATCATCAATAATTAGGGTTGGAGAAAAGAAAAGTTTCATCATAATTTAAATCATATCCTATCATATAAATATTTTGACTCATAGGTCATTAGCTTCTTTGAAACTAATTTTATATTTCTTTTCTTGAACAATTTTCTGGAGAACATGGAAAAACTTCATGATTTTTAAATAACTCTCACTTGGATTACAACCTAATACATGTAATAGTGGTATTTTAATAATTATTTTTGCATTTATTATATCTCAAAAATCTATGTGTTCAGGAAACAGGAATAATTTCTCCAGAAACAGGCTCTAAAAATACGAATATCATTTTGTTTTCTTTATCCACATAAAAATATGATAAGTTTCAAAAACGAGACATCCAGGTTGTAGCCCACCGTTATCTGATAAAATGGCTTTTTCTCGATAAGATATTCTTCTACAAGAAACGCAAATTCATGCTTTCCATTAGTTATTTTATCGATATGTTTAGATGCTTCCTGCACCATCGGCAGGGCTAAAACTTGGGCTTCAGCCTCTTCCTGTGTATATTTTTGGCAGGCTGATGACACGAGAAAACAGAAATGCAAAGACTAAAAATACTTTTCATTTTTATTTTTGATTAATATTCATTAAAAATGCTTTTGAATCTGTTTTCAGTCTTTGGTTTTTGGTAGCGACAGCATGGCAAGAACTCTGGATTTCTGTGGGTTGAGCGATTGCAGAAGCCACAAGTGATATTTTGCATCCTCCACTTCTGCATCTGGTGTCGTGGCGCCTGTAGGAACCCGCGAAGAACGGACAATCTGAATGCCCTGTTTTTGAGCTTTTACAGCCAAATTCAAAATTAGAATGATACTAAATTCCATTCCCTACACCAGCATAAATAATTCCGTCATGTTTCGCATCAATAAAGGCTTTCATCGGAAGTTCTCGACGCATTAGCGCAGCCATAGACTATCCTACTTTCGGCGAGAGTCAGCGATGCCACATCAAAAACTGATTTTGTAGTATGCAGATTTTGGGTATTTTGCTGAAAATAAACTTTCCCATGATGGATATAGCCTATTTTTGCCAGAATTTGCTCCTGTAAAAAGGTTTCCACAGCGGTCGTATGGTGTTTTTATCACATCTTTCGCATCGAGGATATCTCATTCATCACTACAACTTCACGCTGTTTCCTGTGTTTTATCAGATGCAGCGACGACAGCGTTATACAAATTAAGCGGCCCGTCTGCACTGATTCCCGTGGAAGGACGCATAGCACCTACCATCACTCACGGATTTAGAACTATGAACCGTAAGATTCGGGAAATAAGCCGTTTCCTCCATCGTGCTCTGTTCCGTGGGTAGCCACTACTCCATCATAGCCCTCTTTGTTTTAGGATTTCGTTTATTCTTTTTGGCTAATTTAGAGCCAAATCTCATCATTCATATCCTGAGAACCTATTTTCACTAACTGCTCACACCGCTTACTTGGGCTACTTGGTGAATTTCTGGAACAGCCTGTAACAGCTCATCGATGCCCTTTGCTCCTGCTTTGTAGTTGCTTTCGGTAGAGGTTTGCTCACTCCTGCGATGGTTCCGCCTGTGGCTACTAATTCTGATTTTTCGGTTTTTGTGCAAAAAGCACCGCTGAAATTTGAAGAATAAAAAATTAAAATTAATTTAGTATTTAGTTTCATGAAAAGTTTGATTTAATTGGGTAAATCTAATCAATATTTTTAATTTAAAGAATAGATTTTAGCCTTTTCAAATATTTTTAATACTTTTTGCTCTCTTAATCATAAATGCTAAATTCTAAAAATTATTTACTTACAGGCTCTATTTCATAGGGGCTTCCTTCATATGCTGAAGGATGAAGACATACAGGCAGTTTCGATAGAAGCCGTGGTCATCTCTCAAAGAGATATAAAAACCCAGCCCATGAGATTTTAGCTAAGCTGGTAGCCACACACATCAATAATCCTGACTAACCTAAAATCATGCTTCTCTGAAAATCAGTCCCAGTATGGAGATAGCATTTAGCAGCCTTGGGGATAAGTTTCCAGAATACGAAGATCTATAAGGATTTGAAAAAAGGTAATGGAATCTTCCAAAGGAGCAGCCTAGGGGAAATGATGATGGCGCTTCCTGTTTTTATCTCAGAAAACATTTCGGATTTTTATTATCAAAAAGCCCTGAAAAAGCGCGCAGAAATCATCAAAAAGTAAAAAGTAGACGGAGTCGGTATAGAGGACAATGCCATGTTTTTCCCAGCTAATGAGTTCCACTTTTCATCAAATATAATTTCTACAATAATTATATTCATATTTTGAACAAAAACTTCATCTCGCCGCTGAATGATAATTTCACCTCAAACTATGATTTTTGAGCTGGTGGACAGAGATTTTCAGGTTAATGAAAATGGATATTATAAAATCAATTTTAAACCTAAAGAGCCTCTGACTTGGCTTTTGAAGGGACTTTGCTGATTTCGCACAGTAACTATTCGCTTTTTCAGAATTACAGCGAAAAATAGGTTCTGCGGCGAACCTGAACTTTATCAACAATATCGTAGTAGACCAAGAGCTCAGAAGATGGGCGATTCTGAGAATACACATGCCTGTAAAGTCCCTCGTTACGCTGGAAACCGCGAAACTGGGCAAAAAACAGGAATGGCGGGGAGTTTTGAAGTATTATGTTTCGAGCATAAAATCAACCAAGATTTTGACGAAAAATATTCAACAAACCTATCACTGTTCTGCCTAATGCGAACGAAAAGATGAGCAATACTGGGGAAAAAGAACAGACACGAACCGATAACGGAAAAGGAACAGAAAACCTATGCAATGATAGATGAGGTCAAAAATCTCCCTTCGGTGAATCTTACATAGATGTTTTGGAAATTATCCTGAGAGGCTACTATGAGGCTGGAAAAAGATTGATTTAGGCCCGATACTCTACACGGCTGGATATAACGATGTCGAGGGATTTCAGGCTGAGAGCTGGTTTTAGAACCAATCATAAATTCAGCAAGAAATGGGTTTTCAACGGATATTTGTCTTACGGATTTAAAGACCAGCGAGTTCAAATGGCGGCGGCGTGGATTACTATTATCTCACGAGATCCATGGACACAGATGGGTATTTCTGCCCTGCATGATTTAGACCAAGTGGCGCTGCAGTATGGTAATTTTTACAAAAGAAAAATTCCTTTTTGACGCCTTCTCTAAAAACGGAAAAATGCTGATAAGAAAACCTTTCTGGAAAAATAACTATGAAATCTATTTCCAAAGGGATTTTCTAAGTTCTATCACGCAGAGATTTACTCTGAGACATTCTACCTTTGACCCATTGTTTGATTCGTCCTACACGACCTACACGGATGAAACAAAAGGGAATGTATAATAGTTTCAAAACTACTGAAATGATTTCTGAAACTCCAGTGGAAAATGGGAAGAAAAACCCTGCAATCTGAGAAAAACAGACCTATAACGGTGAATAAAAACTTCACTCCTACGGTTACTTTCAGATTTACTCATGCCTTTAAGGAATTTTTGGGAAGTAATTTTGAATACAATAAAATCCACCTAAATGTCCAGCAAAAATCCCTATGGAATTTTCTTGGGACAGGGGAACTATTCCTCACAGCAGGGATTATCCCAGACCGTGTTCCTTATCCTCTTTTGGAAAAATCACTTGGGAATAATTTTATACAATACCAAATCTCATTTAACATGATGCGTTTCTTTGAGTTTACAAGTAATAGATTTTTCTCCCTACAATACACCCAGCACTTGGAAGGTCTGATTACCAATAGATTACCAATAATTAAAAATTAAATTGGAGAAACCACTTCACTTTCAATTATTTAATAGGTGATTTAGAGGAAAGATTTAACACAAATGGAGCGCTAAACAGCCTGAACGGAAAGCCGTACATAGAAGTTGGCTATGGTTTTTCTAATATTTTTAGGTTTTTACGGGTAGATTTTGTTCATGAGACACTCATCTGAACAACGCCAGCTCCGTTTTTGAAACCAATCCGCCTAAATTTAGCATAAAGTTTCGGCTCAAAATAAGTTATAATTTAGAAAATGCATACCTTGAACTTAATATAAAAATAGAACCGCTCCAGCCATGGAATGAGATCCTGATGGCGGAGCTTATAAACATGTGGTTTTGACAGCTTTACAGAAGAAAATGACGAATTCTGGCGTATGTTCCAGAAGATTCTTTCAGCGAAGAGGAACTAAAAACCTTTGACTGCTGAGCCACGATGAAGTCAAAATTTCCTACACCATTCAGGAAATGCCCAATATCAACTGGAATGAGGAATGGGGAAAAGAATTTTTCGCCGATAAATGTGGAAAACAAAGTCCTTATCCGTGCCGAATTTCACGAAAGCCAAAACACGCCGTATGAAATCATCATTCAGCCCAAAAATGTCCTTCGGTACAGGGGCATCACGCCACTACTTACCTGATGATTCAGCAGATGCTGGATATGGATTTCAGCGGTAAAAAGTGCTGAGATATCGGCTGCGGAACTTCCATTTTTAGCTATCAAAACTGAAAGGCGCAGAGGATGTTTTAGCCATTGACTATCGATGAATGGGCGGTGGAAAACTCCAAAAGAAAAATGCGGAAAGAAACCAGATGAATTTCCGAATAGAACAAGGAACAACAGAAAACCTGGGCAAGGAAAATTTTGATATTATTTTGTGAATATCAATCGAAATATTTTTGATTTCGGATATCCCTACTTATGCTTCGGTTTTTGAACAGCGGCGGAGAACTCCTGCTTTCAGGGCTTTGTTTCTTCGATGTTAATGATATTTTTGGAAGTCTGCACAAAGCATAATTTAGTTCTGAAAAACCAAGTCCAAAGAGAAGAATGGGTAAGCCTTCTTTTTAGAAAACCTTAATCCAAATAAAATGCAAACAGTCTTATTACCAATATTTTACCTCCCTCCTATTTCTTGGTTTTCTGAGTTTTGTAATTCGGAAAATCAAATTATTTTTGAGCAGGAGGAACACTTTCCAAAAACAGACTTATCGAAATAGAGCCTGTATTTTTGGGGGCAAATGGAAAACTTCCTTTAATCATCCCAATAAACCACAATGGGAAAAGGGCTTTTCGAGATATCGAAATATCATATTCGGAAAGATGGCAAGCGCTCCACTGGAAATCAATAAAAACGGCTTATCAGTCTTCTCCTTACTTTTGAATTTTATGAAGACCAACTAAAGCAAAATTTATGAAAAATCAACCAGAAATTTTTAATTGATTTTTAATCTAAAAAGTCTGGAAATTCTTCAAAAAAATTATTGAAAACAAACCAAAAGTTTTTCATTAACCGAAGAATACATCAAAAACACCTTCGGCAAAAGGATTTTAGGGAAAGTTTTTCAGCAAAAATAGAACCTTCCTTCCAGCAGGAGGATATTACCAAACTTTTTCTGATAAACTGGGCTTTATCAAAGATCTTTCCGTAGTAGATTTGCTCTGCAATCTAGGGCCAGAGGCTGCTTCTTACCTAAAAATCATAGAAATGAATAAGAAAAATTATTTTTCCGCTGGTTTTCTTGGGACAGTTGTTTTCTGCACAGAGTTTTAAAATCGTTCCTTTGGGTGTTTTTGAGTGGAATAGACGAAAGCAATCTTTTCTTCTTATCTCACTCTCTGAGCCGAGCAAGAGTCCTATCTGGCTCTGGATGCAGGGAACGATCCACACAGGGCTGAAAAAGTTTTAGTTTACACAAGAGTCTGAGCAATTTTTGAAAAGAGAAAAATCAAAGGATATTTCATTTCGCATCCGCATTTTGACCACAGTTCTGGGCTGGTTATCAACTCGCCCGAGGATTCTAAAAGAACATTTATGCAGCGGAATTCGTGATAGAAGCCCTCAAAAAAACATCATTTTTTCTTGGGAAGCTTGGGCTAATTTTGCCAATGAAGGCGAAAAACCTATTTTAGGAAAAATACTACCAAGCTGAACACAGATGAATGGACAAGTGTGGAAAACTACTGATTTACAGCTGAAAATGTATTATCTAAGCCACACAGGGAAAAACCTAAGCTCTGCGGCACTTATAAAAATACTGAAAATCAATACTTTGTATATTTAGGAGATACAGGCGCAGATAGAATTGAGGGAACGGAGCAGCTTGCTGATTTATGGAAAGCCATCGCTCCTATTATCAAAGAAAAAAAGGCTGAAAAGCCATCGCCATAGAATGTTCTTATAGCAACGAACAGCCTGAAAACCAACTATATGGACACCTCACTCCTCGCCTATTGACCGAGGAAATGGAGAACTTGGAGAAACTTGTCGGCGAAAGAAGGTCTGAAAGGCTTAAACCTTATCATTACCCACATCAAACCCTAAGAAAAACATTCATCAAAAAGTTAAAAACTGAGTTAAATGTTTTTGTATAAAAAAGGGGATAAAAAATTATCTTTGCTGAACAAGGAAAAAGTAATTAATTTATAAATAACAAATTTACAATGAAAAAGTACTCATTGCAGCGGCGTTTTTAGCGTCTTTTTAGTTTTGCTTTTTGCACAAGACAAAATGCAAAATAATGATTTGAAAACTTGGTATCACAAAGATTTTTCAACTACCAATGTTTATGGTGTTAATACCAATAATGCTTACAAGTTCTTAGAATCAAAAGGATTAAAGCCAAGAACTGTTGTAGTAGGGGTTTTTGGACAGCGGTGTGGAAGTAGATCACCCTGGGCTGATTAACAACATGTGGAAAAACCCAAAATGAAATCCCAAACAACGGTATAGATGATGATAAAAACGGCTATGTAGATGATATCTACGGATGGAATTTCATCGGTGGAAAAACTGCTGATGTAGATGCTGATAACCTAGAAGTAACTAGAGTTGTAAAAGAATACCAAGATGTATTTGAGGGTAGTGATTCTGTGAAGAATAGTAAACCAAGCCCAAATGCCAAGAAGAATACAAAATGTATCTGAAATCAAAAGAGATTTTTCAATACAAAAGGAGATGAGGCTAAGAGAAATTACCAGTATTTCAAAGGATTTAACGATGCTATCCCAAGCATTGTGGCTACTATGAAAGGCAAAAAACCTTACTCCGCAGAACCTTAGTTCCATCAAACCTGCAAACCAAGAAGAAGCAAGAAATTTACAAATCCTAAATTCCATTGCTCAAGACCCTTCTAACCAAGGAAAAACACCTAAGGAAGTAGAAGAATATTTTGCAGAAAGAAATCAAAGGTGCTTTTGAAACACTACGAATCTCAGGCGACAAAACACTACAATCTTGATTTTTGACCCAAGAGCAGAAATCGTAGGAGATGATTATGATAATTACAACGAAAAATTCTACGGAAACAACCATTACGAAGGGCCTGATGCTTCCCACGGAACGCATGTTTCGGGAATCATCGCGGGTATCCTCACGGAAATGAAGTTCAGTATGGTGTAGCTCATAAAGTGGCTAAAAATAATGACTGTGAGAGCTGTTCCAGATGGAGATGAAAAGAGATAAAGATGTTGCTAATGCCATCAGATACGCCGTGGATAACGGTGCTAAAAATCCTGAACATGAGCTTCGGGAAGCCTGTTTTCACCAGGGACATGTTTGGGATGCGATGAGATACGCAGAAAGCAAAAGGCGTTCTTTTAGTAAAAAGCCGCTGAAAATGACAAACCAAAAACCTTGCGGAACACCAGTATTTCCCTACAAGTTTCATGAAACCATCGGATGACAAAACCGATTGTGAGCAATATGATTGTAGTAGGTGCTAGCACCAATGACAAAAGACTTCCTGAGAGCTGGTTTCTCCAACTATAACGGCAAAATGGTAGATGTTTTTCGCACCTGGTCAGGAAATCTATTCCGCTGTGCCAGATGCAAAATACGAATACCTGCAAGGAACATCTATGGCATCTCCGGTGGTAGCTGGTGCAGCAGCGGTGCTTTTGGGCATACATGCCGAGTCTTACCCTCAGCAGATAAAAGAAGCACTCGTAAAAACGGTAAATAAATCTACTGTAAAATGCAGACACCAATGAAAACAGCAGATTTGACCAAATTTCTGTTTCTGGCGAGTGATAGACCTTTACAAAGCGGCACAGTATGCTTATAACAACTTCTACAACAAAAAAAGCACACGCTCCACAAAAAGGCTAAAAACAGCTAAAAAGGCTAAAAAAATAAGCTTTTTATACTTCTATTTTTATAAAAACCTTACTATTCCTGAAGAATTAGTAAGGTTTTTAGCGAAAAATTTCTATTGTGCGAAAATACATTTTTATAAAAATATAAATTTTGGTTAATATTTTTGAGAATTTAATAACAAATAACATTGTTTATTGAAGATTTACATTGTATTTTTAATTCCTGCATATTGTTTGTTCAAAAATACTATTGTATTTTAGTCCCTGCAATCCGTTTGAAACAAAAATACAAGTGTATTTTAGTCCCCGCAACCTGTTTGAAACAAAATACAAGTGTATTTTTAGTTCCCGCAACTTGTTTGAAATCAAAAATACAAGCGTATTTTTAATTCCTGCAATCTGTTTGAAATAAAAATACAAGTGTATTTTTAGTCCCAGCAATCTGTATTTAGACTAAAATCCTATTGATGAAGTTTTTAAAGTTTGGCATAATTTTTAATTAAATGAAATAAATTTCATAATTTGCAGTTATATATTAAATCAAAAATTTTAAATCTATGAAAAGGTATCTAATTATCGGATGTGCGGCTCTGCTTACCGCAGTATCATGCGGCACGCAGCAGACCCAGCAGACAGAAACTACGAGCGTATACAGCCTGAAAGGCGAGTGGGAAAGTGGTGTCGGTAGATTACGACAAGAAGTTTAAAATAAAAACCCTTCCACGAAGGAGCAGATGCGAAGTGTTTCGTAGGAAGCACCTGGAAACTTATCCCGAACAACTATTCGAGCTATACCCTGCATGGCGGCAGCAGCTGTCCAGAGGTTTATCAGGCGATAAAATTTGAGGTGACAAAAACAAGGAATTTAGGGTTTAAAAAACTTAAAGAAAATGTAAAAGCCAAAGAATATAACCGAAGGATATGTTCTTCAGCTGGAAAAACCACCAAGAGAATAGTTTTACATTAACACAAAATTTGTCTTTTGAAGGGAAAAATCTGACGGTTCACTATCAATTTAGAAGAATAAAATAAGAAAAATCATGAATATACTCAAAAACAAGAAAAACGCAGTGGTGCTGGGACTTTCAGCAGTCTGCTATTCACGAGCTGTGAAGCGGTGAAAAATTCTAACAATACGCAGAGGGGCGTTGCCATAGGAGCGGCGAGCGGTGCTGTAATCGGTGGGATTTTAGGAAACAACATCGGTAAAGGTGGAAACGCTGCTCTGGGAGCTGTATTAGGCGGAATCGTAGGCGGCGGCGCGGAGGAATCATCGGAAACAAGATGGATAAACAAGCCCGAGAAATAAAAAAACTGCCCTCCCAGGTGCAGAAGTAGAAAGAGTAAATGAAGGAATAAAAAGTAACAATGAAGGAGAATATGGTGAATTTTTGCATTTAACTCCTCTGAACTCAGCTCTGCTACAAACAAATTTGGACAAACTAGCTAAAGTATTGGTAAACAAACCCAGATACCAACATCAATATCTACGGGCATACCGACAGCAAAAGGGACAGATGCATACAATATGACCCTTTCTGAAAAAGAGCAAAGTCTGTGGTAAATTATCTCGCTTCACACGGCGTGAAAAGAAAATAGAATGTTTGCCAAAGGAATGGGCGAAAGCGACCCTGTAGCGACCAACGAAACCGAAAGCAGGAAGAGCAGAAAACAGAAGAGTGGAATTTGCCATCACTGCCAATGAAAAATGATAAAAGATGCCCAAAACGAGCAACTAAACAAAAAAGCCTGAAATAATCAGGCTTTTTATTTTCTGTTTTTCTTTGTAGCGGCGGTCTGGTGTCCCATCTTTTTAGTTTTTATTCGCCCTTGTAGCGCTTGGTCCGGCGTTCCATCTTTTTAGTTTCGCCCTTATGTGTTTGGGAATTTTTGGTGTTTTTGTTCTTTTTGTGGTGGGTCTTTTTATTCTGTTTTTGTCTGAGCAGAACCAAACACAAGCCCCAATGCTAACAATAATACTGATACGATATTTTTCATTTTTATAAATTTTTATATTATAAAAACTAACTAATTTTTATCTACTCTATAATATATTTTTGTTTTAAAATTGATGTTTTCAATTATATTACTATTTTTTGTAAGCTTTAAATGGTAAAATCTATGAAAAGAACGATAAAAGACTATATAACCCTCCGAGGGCGTTGCTATGGGCGCTGCCGATGTTGTCCCAGGTGTTTCAGGCGGGACAATTGCTTTTATTTCGAGGGATTTATCAGGAACTTATTGATTCCATCAGTAAAATCAATTTAGAAGCCCTGAAAAACACTCAGAACCAAAGGGTAAAACCAGCATGGGAATACATCAATGGTAACTTCTTCACAGCTCTTTTATTGGGCATAGGCATCAGTGTTTTTATCCTTAGCAAAGGGCGTAAAATTCCTTTTTAGAAAACCAGCCTATAAGTGTCTGGTCGTTCTTTCTCGGGCTGATGGTGGGCAGTATATTATTCCTTTGGAAAGACATCAAAGAATGGAATGCTGCATCCATAAGCACTTTAATCATGCGACTTTTACAGCTTATTATATCACTACCATTCCTCCGCTGGCGAGTAACAGCGGACTGATTTTCTTGTTTTTCTGGGGCGCTGGCCATCTGTGCGATGATTCTCCCAGGTATTTCAGGAGCTTTTATTTTTGGTTCTTTTAGGAGCGTATCATACCGTTTTTACGCTATTGACACATTAGATATTAAAAATACTGATTGTCTTAGGGACTGGGCGCTGTTACCGGAATTTTTATCTTTTTCAAAGGCTTTGAAATGGCTTTTTCCCACCACCGAAATCTCACTATGGCGGGGCTTACGAGGGTTTATCATTGGTTCGCTGAACAAAGTATGGCCTTGGAAAGAAGTTTTTGGACAAGGAAATAGATTCTAACGGCAAAGAAATTATCCTTTTAGAAAAAGCATTCTGCTCACAGCCCCTTTCAGGGAGAACCACAGATTATTCAGGCTTTACTTTTAGGCATTGCTGGGTTTCTGCTCATCTACAGCGTTGAAAAAAATGGGCATCAAAAGTTCAGAGATAATGAATCAGAATATTTTTGATTTAATAGAACATACCAGCAGAAATGTTTTCCTTACGGAGAAAGCCGGAACAGGGAAAAACCACCTTCCTGAACCATTTTGTGAAAAACACCCGCAAGAAGCACATCATCGTGGCTCTCTACGGGAATTGCGGCTATCAATGCCGGCGGAGTTACTATACATTCTATGTTCGGGCTACCACTGCGCCCTTTCGTGCCTACTGGAGCGGATAGATACCAATCTTGCCAATAATATTTCTGATTTGCTCCCTCATTTCAAATACCGAAAAGACAAGCTGAAACTCCTTAGAGAGGTAGAAATAATTATCATAGATGAAGTGTCTATGCTACGGGCAGATATGTGCTAGATATGATGGATTTTTCGCTGAGAACAGCCAGAAGAAAACCAGCAGAAATTCGGCGGAGTGCAGATACTTTTCATTGGCGATTTGTTTCTAGCTACCTCCCACGTTTTGAAGGAGGAAAAACGAATATATTCTGAAAAATATTACAAATCTGCATTCTTTTTCGATGCCAAAGTTTTAGAGGAAACAAACCTGCTGACCGTAGAACTCACAAAAGTTTTCCGCCAAAAAGATGAAGAATTTTTGAATTTGCTAAATGCTGTCCGAGATGGAAATCCTCTCCTGCACACCTTGAAAAACTCAACCAAAGATATTACCTGATTTTTGAGCCGAAAAACGAAACTTTTGTTCATCTCTGCTCACATAACAAATCTGCTAACGACATTAACACTGAAAGAACTACGGACTCCCTCCTATTTCTACAAAGCTTCCATTTATGGAGATTTCAAGGAAAATCTAATTCCTAACGATGAAACTCTGGAACTGAAAAGTGGGCGCCCAAGTGATGTTCATCCGAAATGATACCTCATCAGACAAGAAATATTACAATGGAAAACTTGCCATAGTTTCCCGATTGGAAGAAGACAAAAATATGGGTGATTTTAGAAGGAAACGAAGAGGAAATATCGGTAAATAAAGAAGTCTGGGAACACTATACCCTCGGCTCAGACCGACAGATAAAGGAGGAAGTCATCGGCAGTTTTGAGCAGTTCCCTATCCGTCTGGCTTGGGCTATTACCATTCATAAAAGTCAAGGGGCTCACTTTTGACCGCCTCATCATCGATGCGGGACAGAGTTTTACCATGGGACAGGTCTATGTAGCGCTTTCGCGGTGCCGCACTTTAGAGGGAATTTATCTAAAATCCAAAATTACTTCTTCGGTTATTTTTAATGACCGTAGAATTTATGAATTTCAGGATTTTACAAATGCCAATGACCAAATAGAACAAATTTTTAGAAGCAGAAAAATACGATTACAGCATAAAAAGTTCTGAAATACACTGATTGCCTTTTGGTTCAGCCAAGCTCTGGAAAAACTGGAACAAAGCAGGGCAGGAATCTAAAGTATTAGACCAAGAAAAAGCCGAGAACTCTACATTTTTCTAAAAACAACATTCAAAAAGCCTAACGGATGTTTTCAATAAATTTGAAAAAGTTTTACTCCAGAAAAACCGCTAAATTTGTCCAAAATAAAGAATCTTGGCAGGAAATAGAAAATAAAGCTAAAGGCGGCGTGAATTTCTTCTTTCAAAAAGGTAAAAGAGCAGGTTTTTGAGCCTTTAAAACAATTTTACGCCGAAACAAAAGGTATAAAAGGACTGAAACAATACAACGAAGAGCTGAAAACATGGCTGGATGATTTAGAAGAATATCTCAAGAATATAAAAGCTTGTCAGCCTTTTTGGATATTATGCTTTTCAATGCAGAAAAAGATGAACCGGTAAGCACTAAAATAGCCAAAGTTCCCACACACATCATCACTTTCAATTATTCGAAAAGGGGAAAAGCGCAGAAGAAATTGCCAAAGAAGAGGGCTTACCTACGGAACTATTATCGGGCATTTGGCTAAATTTGCCGAACAGGGTGTTTTGGATATTTCAAGAATTATATCTGAAGAAAATATAGAGATTTTCAAAAACTTTTGAAGAAAAATCCTCAGGAAAAACTTACCGAATGGAAAAAGAATTCTTCCCAAGGATTTTGATTTTCATGACATCAGACTGCTTTGGAACTATTTCAGATATTTAGAAAACAAAAAAATAGTTTATCCAAAAAATATCATTGAGCAGCTTTGCCAAGCGGAGGCCTCCATTAAGGAGCTGGCGTTCCAAAAATATCATTAAATTTATATTGATACGCATAGCTTACCCCTCTCTCCATGCGGAGTGGCTGCATAGATTTTGTTTGCTGCTTTATAGAGAGTCGTACAGCCAGTCCATAAGCGTTCCTGATTGTATTTTTGTATTTCTTCTTTGCTTTTCGTATCCAAAATTTCAGCGTATTCTGTATAGCTGTATTTCTGGGAATCAATAAGTTTGCTGTCCCAGAGAGAGTGCAGATTGGTTTTACTTCCGAAATAGGTAATTTCTATCTTGTTTCCTCCCAAATCCTCCGCTCTTCCTGTATGCAGGGGCTGAGCCATGTCTCCCATCAGGTGGATTAGGAATTTCAGAGCTGTTTTCTTTCCTCCTTTGGAAGATTTTTATTTTTCAATGTTTTTGGATAAAGCCAAAATCTGGTTATACACATTAGGATGGTTCTCTTTTTCACTTTTTCTTCAAAAGTCTTAAAATCCGCCTGAGGTTCTACATTGATATAATGCCACTGCGAAGTCCCTTTCAAGTATCCGTAGAGTCGGATTTTATAGCATCTGCCCAGTTTGCCCAGTAGACCATTTTTCTTTTCCGAGAAGTATTTCGCGTTTAGATTTTTCGGGAGAGATGGTTTTTCTGCAATTTCTGCAATTACTCTATGCCCTGTAACTCCCCAAGCAAAGATATATCCTGATACCAAAACACTGAGAAGCAAAGAAAGTTTTACTCTTAAATTTGTCATTTTTCTACAATTTAATTTCTAGAAATAATGCCCAAAGGTAACATTTTTATCACATTTATAAAAACATTATCTATTGGTTTTTATTTTTAAAAACACTATTTTTGCACCGTAAAAATTAAGATGCAAAACATTAGAAATATCGCAATTATTGCGCATGTAGACCACGAGTAAAAACTACTTTGGTAGACAAAATCATTCACGCTACAAGTATTTTCAGAGAAAATCAAGAAAACGGAGAACTCATCATGGACAATAACGACCTCGAAGAGAGAAAGAGGATTACTATCTTGTCCAAAAACATTTCGGTTAATTACAAAGACACCAAAAATAAATGTAATAGACACCCCTGGACACGCCGATTTCGGAGGAGAGGTGGAAAGAGTGCTTAAAATGGCCGATGGAGTAATTCTCCTTGTAGATGCCTTCGAGGGACCTATACCACAGACGCGTTTCGTGCTGCACAAAGCTTTTACAGCTCGGGCTGAAACCTATTGTGGTTATCAACAAAGTGGATAAAGACAACTGCCGTCCAGAGGAAGTGCATGACAAGGTTTTTGACCTGTTTTTCTCTCTGGATGCCACCGAAGAACAGCTGGATTTCCCTACCTACTGGGTCTTCCAAGCAAGGCTGGTTCAATACAAGTTTGGAACCTACCGACAGCATCCTGCCTATCCTTGACGGCGTTCTGAAACATGTTCCCGCACCGAAAAATGAGGAAGAAACCTCCAAATGCAGATTACTTCTCTGGATTATTCTTCATTTTTAGGAAGAATTGCCATTGGGAAAGTAGCAAGAGGTTCCGTAAAAGAAAGGTCAGTGGATTGGTCTGGCTCAGGGAGGAAACCAGATTGTAAAAAGGCAAAAGTAAAGGAACTATATATGTCTTTGAAGGGCTGGGCAAAAAGAAAGTATCAGAGAGTTTTCGCGGGAGATATCTGCACGATTGTAGGATTTGACAAATTCCAAATCAGGGGATACTTTTGTAGATTTGGAAAATCCTGAGCCTTTTGGAAAGAATTGCCATTGATGAACCCACACTGAACATGACTTTCAGTATCAACAATTCTCCTTTCTTTGGTAAAGATGGAAAGATATGTAACTTCTAACCACCTGAAAAGACCGCTTGGAAAAAGAATTAGAAAAGAACCTTGCCCTCAGGGTACAGCCTACTGATGATGCCAACACTTTCTTAGTCTTCGGGCGGGGGATTCTCCACCTTTCGGTTTTGATAGAAACCATGAGAAGAGAAGGCTACGAGATGACCATCGGGCAGCCGCAGGTAATTTTACGAGAAATAGACGGCGAAAAATGCGAACCTTACGAAACCATGGTGGTAGATGTTCCCGAAGAATATTCTTCCCGAGTGATAGACCTTGCTACCCAAAGAAAAGGTGATTTGCTCATCATGGAAACCAAGGGCGAAATGCAGCATTTGGGTTTGATATTCCTTCGCGCGGGCTCATCGGACTTCGTTCCCAGATGCTTACCGCTACTGCGGGAGAAGCCATTATGGCGCATCGTTTCCAGCGAATACAAGCCGTTCAAAGGCGCTATCCCAAGCCGTATTAACGGAGTTTTAATTTCTAAAAACCAAGGACGAGGCAACGGCCTACTCCATAGAAAAACTGCAAGACCGAGGGCGTTTCTTTGTAGACCCAGGGGGAAGAGGTGTATATGGGAATGATTGTGGGAGAACAAAACAAACCCGGAGACCTTGTCGTAAAATATTGTAGAGGAAAACAGCTCAATAATATGCGTGCCGCAGGAAAGGATAAAAGATGGAAACATCGCGCCGAAAGTCCTGATGACACTGGAAGAATGCATGGACACATCCAAGCAGATGAAGCGATAGAGTAACGCCCAACTTCATCCGAATGCGTAAAAACTACTCTCCGAGGAAGATAGAGCGCGCCGAGAGGAGGAAGGGCATAACAGAAACTCCCTGCCGACTTTATCCTAAACTTTTATAATAAAGTTTTAACACAGAAATTTTTCATAAATTAAACCAAGGCAGTAGGCTCTGTACAAATGGTGCAGGTCTATTGTTTTTGTTTAAACCAAATTCTACTCATTATTTTCAGGCTCTTGGAGAAATCTCTCAACATCTTGGGAAGAGTTTAACGCCAGAGGAAAGCTCCCAACATCTTGGGAAAGCTTAACCTGCCAGAGGAAACCTCCCAACTTCTTGGGAAATCTTAACATATCATTGGGAAATCTCCCGATACATAAAAATCGCAAAACAGCATGGCTGCTATCTCCATGATTTTTGTTTAGCACCACGAGTTTCTGTCTCGGGTAAAATTCGCTCCCTTTATTCATAGGGGTTTGGGCTTTCATGTGGAAAAATTATCGCCTTTGATTTTGATTTTATATATTATATTGTTTTTGTATTGGCATATTCTTTTTGTGGCGTTAAAAGAATATACTTATTTTACCTTTAAAGCTCGTGTGGCATTTAAAACGGCAAATACCATAACACCTACATCGGCAAAAACTGCCATTCCCATTGTTGCTATACCAATGGTGGAAAGTGCAAGCATACTGCAACCTTAACGCCAATAGCAAATATTGCATTTTTGGCGTGCAATGCCTATTGTTCGACGAGAAATACCGATGGCTTTGACAATTTTGGAAGGTTTGTCGTCCATTAAAAACTACATCTGCAGCTTCTATGGCTGCATCACTTCAAGTGCTCCCATGGCTATGCCAATATCTGCTCGAGCTAATACTGGAGCATCGTTTATTCCATCGCCAACAAAAAGCAAGCGTGTTGTTTGCCGATTTTTCGTTAAGCAGGCGTTCAACATGTTCAACTTTATCGGCAGGCATTAGTTCACTATAATGCTCATCTATACCTAATTGCTCAGATACAAAGTTTGCAACCTCTTTGTGGTCACCTGTTAACATTACAGTTTTTCTATTCCCACTTTCTTTAATGATGTAATAGCGTGTGCAGAATCAGTTTTTATTTGGTCAGATATGATGATGTGCCCAGCATATACTCCGTCTCATCCCAACATATATTATGGTACCTTTGAAGTGATTACATTTGTCGCAATTTGCTATTTCTGCTCCAATTGATTTCATCATTTTTCATTTCCTACATATGTTTTTTTGCCGTTGATTTCGGCAGAAATACCTTGACCGGCAATCTCTTTTATGTTTTTCAACTTTACAATCACAAGAGTTGTCTTTGTAGGCATTACATAATGCAGTAGCAATGGGGTGAGTAGAATATTGCTCTACATGGGCTGCAAGATGCAAGAGTTCCTGTTCTGAAATATTATTTGGATGAATGGATTCCACCTCAAAAACACCACGGGTTAGTGTGCCTGTTTTTGTCGAATACAATTGTTTTGGTGCGTGCTAATGCTTCCATATAGTTGCCTCCTTTTATAAGAATACCAACGTGTCCAGCACCACCAATACCACAGAAGAATGATAAAGGGATGGAAATCACTAAAGCACTATGGACAACTTACAATAAGAAATGTAAGTGCACGATAAAAGCCAAGTAAATAAAGCATCAGTATAGCTTGCAGCAAAAATGGCGGAATAAACGCTAAAAAGAGGCAGAAATAACTACTATAGGTGTGTAAATTCGTGCAAATCGACGAATGAAAGATTCGCTTTTTGATTTGCTTTCGCTTACTTCTTCTACTAAATTTAAAAATTTTGGATGCAGTAGAATTGCTGAAAGTTTTTATTCACTTTTTCACCTTCAATACTCCTGATATATTTACGCAACCAGATATGACAGAATCCCCAAATGCTACATCCTTGGGAACACTTTTCTCCTATTAGTGCTACCGTATTTAAACTTGAACTACCTTCAATTACTTCTCCGTCAAGCGGAATTTTTTTCGCCTGGTTTGATGACAACTACTTCTCCAACAGCAATAGTAGAAGGATTTACCACGATTGATTCGCCATTTCTTAAAACGTTAGCTGTGTCTGGATGTATATCCATTAGATCTGAAATGGAGTCATGAGTTTTATCTTTAGCATAATGTTCAAACAATTCGCCAATTTGGAAGAATAACATTACGAAGACACCTTCTAAGAATTGAGGCTCGCCATTGGGTAAAAAGCCCACAACGAAAGCTCCTATTGTGGCAACAGCTATAAGAAAATTCTCATCAAAAGGGTCGCCCTCCATAATTCCTTCTACAGCTTCGTGTAATACATCGTAGCTGATAAGTAAATATGGAATAAGATAAATGATGAGTATTTGCCATATCGGTAGATTACAGTTACGCTCTGTTAACCATGCTACTAGTAACAGCACAGAGGTTAGACCGATTCTTAGTTTCTTTTTCATTGTTTTTAGATTTGTTACTAATTTCGATGCAAAAAGTAAATAAAAGAGAATGCAACAAGTTGCAAAGTTGCTGTCGCATTTAAATAAAAACTTCATAAAAAGGATAAACACCAATAAGTTACCTTTGAAAAGCCTGAAAAAAATAGGTGAAAGCAGAAAATAAATAAACTTTTTATTCGTCTGTTCAGCAATTAATACTTAAAAAGAACCTTTCGCAGTTTTTCCCTTATCTGCTGATGCGCCACAAAGTGATAATCCATCTTCTATTTTTCTGTTTAAAAAATCCAAAAATAATCTATTTAATTGGATTAAACAAAATTGAGTCAGCTAGATTCGTTTTTAACAAACTTTAATACTTATTTTTGATTATTAAACATTTTTGTTAGAAATTTACCCACTCATTTTACAATTATGTCAGAATTACATCAAGCAGAAGAAATAAAAATATTAACTGAAAAAAATACAAGTTCAGAACCATCATTTCTCCCTTTTTAAAGGAAGAAATCAATAAAGCCATCATCGGACAGGAATACATGGTGGAGCGCCTTCTCATAGGACTTCTTGAAATGGACACATCCTGCTGGAAGGAGTTCCAGGGCTGGCAAAAACCTTGGCTATCAAGACCCTTTCCGAAGCGGTGAGCGGAGAATTTTCAGAATACAATTTACTCCCCGACTTGCTCCCCAGCGGATGTCATCAGGACGATGATTTATAATGTCAAAAGAAAAATGATTTTTGGTCAAAAAGGACCTATTTTCGCTAATTTTGTTTTAGCGGATGAAATCAACCGTGCGCCTTCCAAAGTGCAGTCCGCCCTCTTGGAAGCCATGCAGGAAAAACAAGTAACCATAGGCGATGAGACCATGCCGCTGCCAAAACCTTTCTTGGTTTTAGCAACGCAGAACCCGATAGACCAAGAGGAACTTACCTCCTGCCAGAAGCGCAAAGCGACCGTTTTATGCTGAAATGCAAGATAGACTACCCTTCTTTTTGAAGATGAGCGAAAGGTAATGCGCATGGTAGCTACAGCCCACCAGCCGAAGATAAAACCAGTAATTTCGCTGGAAAACATCTCGGAAGCGAAGGAACTCATCAACCAAATTTACCTTGATGAAAAGATAGAAAAATATATTCTTGATATGGTTTTTGCAACCCGTTATCCTGAGCAGTACGGACTTGCTGAACTGAAAGATTACATCAGTTTTGGTGTTTCACCGAGGGCGTCTATCAACGGCTATGCCTCTCGTGCTGTGGCATTCCTCAAAAATAGGGCTTTCGTGATTCCAGAAGATGTGAAAAGGCATCGCAAAGATGTTCTCCCGCCATCGTATAGGGGCTTACCTTTGAGGCCGAAGCGGAAAACATCAGCGCAGAAAAATATTATAGATAAAATTTTGAGCAAAATACAAGCTCCTTAATGGAAAAATGCTCCGCTATCATGACATACGAAGTGGTGCTGCAGGAAGTCCCTGGGCAAATCAGCCTTTGTTTCAGTATCACGGGCTGTCCTCTGCGGTGCGAAGGCTGTCACTCACCATTTTTATGGAAAAACGGAAGCGGCGAAATTTTGACAGATGAGCTGTTTGCTGATTTTTAAACAAATATAAAAAGTATGATTTCCTGCGTCCTCTTCATGGGAGGCGAATGGGAGGAAGAAGATTTGATAAACAAACTAAAAACAGCCGAAGACAATGGACTAAACACCTGTCTTTACACAGGAATGGAAGATGTTTCTGATGAGATTAAAACCATCTCACTTGGCTGAAAAACAGGGCCTTGGATAGCAGAATTGGGCGGATTGGACAGCCCTGAAACCAATCAAAAATTTATAGAGGTGAAAAACTAATAAACTACTAAACCATTATTTTGTAAAACCATAAAAATTTAACACCATGATTCGTCTAACACCTTCACAAATCAATAAGAAAATTGATTTTATCCAAAATTACATCAAAGCAGGTAATGCCGCATCGGCTTCTTCTGTGGATGCAAACGCAAATGTAACCTCCAAAAACATCGCAACCATGGAGGCTGAAATCAATAAGGATATCAATATCCAAATCAACCCGCGAGCTGGTGCGAAGAAAAATCGCAGATATTTTCGATGAAGAGACTGCAAATGAGTATGTTCGCCAGATAGAAAACCACGAAATCTATGTCCATGACGAGACCTCTCTGAAACCCTACTGCGTGTCCATCAGCATGTATCCTTTTCTGCTTGACGGACTTCTGAAAATAGGCGGAGAAAGTAGAGCGCCAAAGCATTTGGAGAGCTTCTGCGGTGAGTTTGTGAATTTAGTTTTTGCGGTAAGTTCGCAGTTTGCTGGAGCTTTGGCAACGGTGGAGTTTTTGCTTTATTTTGACCACTTTGCAGCGAAAGATTTTGGTGAAAAACTATTTAGAAACCAATACGAAAAACCATAGAAAAACCGCTTACAACATGTGGTCTATGCAATCAATCAGCCAGCGGCGGCGCGCGGATATCAGTCCGTATTCTGGAACATTTCGCTTTCATGACAAGCCTTATTTTGACAGCATGTTTGGCGATTTTGTCTTTCCTGATATGACCCGCCCTGACTGGGAGCGATTTTCTCGTTTCAAAAATTCTTTATGAAATGGTTTAATACCGAAAGAACCAAAGCTATTTTTGACTTTCCTGTGGTTACCGCAGCCATGCTCACAGATGGAACTAAGCCTGTGGATGGTGATTTTGCGGAAATGTGCGCCGAAAGAACTCAGCGAGGAAAGTTCTTTCTTTATTTATCAGTCTGAGAGTGCAGACAGCCTGAGCTTCGTGCCGCCGACTGCGCAACGAAATCAGCGATAATACTTCAGCTATTCACTCGGTGCTGGCGGCGTGGCGACAGGTTCTATCAATGTTATCACACTGAATATCAATAGACTAATTCAGCTAAAGGACATTACTAAAGAAATTCAAAAATTCATAAATATCAAGTTGCTTACCGAAAATTAGTCGAAGAATACAAAGCCGCAGGACTTCTGCCTGTGTATGATGCTGGTTTTATCTCTTTGGATAAACAATTTTTGACCATCGGAATCAATGGAATGGTGGAGGCTGCTGAATATCTGGGCATAGAGGCAAGCAACAATACGGATTACAAAAATTTCGTAAGTCATTATCTTAAAAATCATTTACGAAGAAAATAAAAGCAAAACAGCTCTACGGCTATATATGTTCAACACGGAGTTTGTTTCCAGCAGAAAACCTCGGTGTGAAAAATGCTATTTGGGACAAAAAGATGGATTGTTCTCTCCTCGTGAGTGCTACAATTCCTACTTCTACCCTGTTGAAAACGAGAAGATTAATGTTTTTAGATAAAAATTATTCTTCACGGAAAAGAAATCATCCAGTATCTGGATGGCGGCTCGCTCTTCATCTCAATTTAGAAGAAACGCCGAATAAAAGAAGCTTCCTCAAATTACTGAATGCCACAGCATTAGCAGGGGTGTAATTATTTTTGTTTCAACATTCGTATTACTATCTGTAACGACTGTGACCACATGAGACAAACGAACTTTGTACGAGTGCAGCAGCTGTCATTCCAGGACATAGACCACGCTACCAGAGTGATAGGCTATCTAAAACGAGTGTCTTGTTTCAGCAATGCACGCCAGAAGGAACATCAGCTGAAGACATTATCATCTTTCAAAAATAATGAGTAGACTGGACATCAAAGATATTATAAAAAGTAAAACAAATGAAAATCCGTTTCCCGCAGGGAGGCTGATGCCTCCCTCATGGGCGCATATCACTCTGCATTCAAGGGACGGGGAATGACTTTGCCGAGATAAGACCCTACCAGTTCGGTGATGAAATCCGCAGAATAGACTGGAACAAAACCGCCCGATTCCAACAGCCTTTTTGTAAAAGTGATGGAAGAAGAGCGGGGAACTACCGATATGCTTTTTGGTGGATATTTCGGCATCTATGGACTACGGAACGAAAATTTCGCTAAAAAGGAATTCGTGGCCGAAATCTGCGCAAGTATGAGGTTTTTCGGCACTGAAAAACAATGACAAAGTAGGACTCATTCTCTTTGCGGATAAAGTCTATAAGTCGTCCCGCCACAAAAAGGGAAAAAGCACCTTTTGGCTATGATGTCTGATATCATTTCATCTGATTACATCGCCTCTGAAACCCATCTGGACAAGGCTTTGGAATATATGATGAATGTTTTTCAAAAAGAAATCTTTTTCTTTTTCGTTTTTATCGGATTTTAATGATGATTTTCAAGAAAAATACTGAAAACAGCTTCTAAAAACACCAAAATTTTAGGGGCTAAAAATTTCTGATGAAAAAGACAGCGAAATCCTGACATCGGCTATGCTCTGCTCTCCGACAGCGAAACAGGAAAGCAGATTTGGGTGAAAATACATCTGACCGCAGATGGCAGGAAAATTTTAAAGAAAATCAAATAAAAAGAACACAAAGGGAAATTTTCTCAGAGTGCTTCTGCTGGATTCATCAGCCTAAAAACAGGCGATGAGTATGTGAAAAGAACTAAGAAAATATTTCAAAAATAACATCAATAAAAGAAGGCATTTTAACTATTTTAGTTGCCATAAATAAAAGATGAAAAATATTTTTACTTTTCTTTTTCGGAACCGCACTTTGGATTTTGCGCAGCAACTTTCCACGAGTTTAGATAAACAAAAATAGAACTCGGCGAAACGGCTGTTTTTCAAAGTTAAAATAGAAAAATTTAAATCAAAATGTAATTTCAGCTCCAAAATGGGCTTCTGCCGTTTAGTTTTGAGGAAACGAAAGACAACATTTCGAAAACCCAAACAGATACGAACGAATTATAAATTTACGATTTACGAGGAAGGGAAACACAGCATTCCTGCTTTGGAATTCAAAATCGGCGAGGAAATCCACCGCACCACGCCTTATGAAATAGAGGTTACTAATCCCACCCAGCAGGGCGAGAAATCAACGACATCATGCCCAACGAAGAGGTAGAACTCTCTTTTTCAGACTATTGAAAATGTATAAAAACTATTTCTTCGGCGGGCTTGTTATTTTTAGGGATTTTTAGGGATTTGTCTTTTTATTTATTTTTAATAGAAAAAGTCAAAAATCTGCGTGTAGAAAATCCAGCTTTGAAAGCATTGAAAAATTAGAACAGCTAAAGGGGCAAAAACCTGATAGAAAAGAACGAATACCGACTTTTTCTATGTAGAACTGATAGAAATCTGCAGAGGCTATCTTGCTGATAATAAACAAATTCCTGCTGACATTCTGCTCACAGAAGATTTGATAGATTTAATGAAAAGCAAACATTATATTTCAGATGAAGAAATAGAAGTCTTTGAAAAAGTGCTGACCTCGTGGAGATTTAGTAAAATTCGCGAAGACCATTCCTGAAAAAGAATACGATGGAAAGTGATTTTGACTCAATAAAAACATTATATATTCTACCAATTTTTAACCCTAAAACTAATACAGACAATGTTTAATTTTGAGTTTCATAGTCCATGGTTTTTGGGCTTTGTTTTATTATTTATTCCTTTAATTATCAAGGATTTAAAGAAAAGAAAACAAAAAGGGCATTCTCATACCATCTACCCAAAATATACAAACGGGCAATGGCTATTTTTGGGTAAATAAAATCCTCACTTTATCTAAATATTTTATCCTCTCTGCCCTGATTATCGCGCTGTCAGAAGACCTCGTACTTATACCATTAAAAACAACTATGAACGGGGCATTGACATCGTTTTTGGCTGTGGATATTTCGCTGCCAGTATGCTGGCAGGGATTTTAGCCCAGACCGACTGACTGTACTGACTTTCCCAAGATTTCGTTTCACAAAAGGAAAATGACAGACTCGGGCTGGTCATCTACGCCGCAGAAGCCTTTTATGAGAGTGCCGCTGACCACCGACCACGAGGTGATTTCTACCGAAATAGAAGAAATGCAGCCTGGCGATGTAGCCCACGGAACCGCCATAGGCGAAGGGGCTGGCAGTAGCTACCAAACACCTGATAAAAAGCCAGTCCAAGAGCAGTAATCATTCTGATGACCGATGGAATGAACACCACAAGAAACGCAATGCCTGCCGAGGTTGCCAGCGATTTGGCTAGAAAATAACGGGATAAAAGGTATACACCATCGGTATTGGGACGGATGGATACGCAGAATCTCCTGCGGTTACTCCTTTTGGGGATATATATTTCACACCTCAAAAAGTGGAAATAGATGAGCATTTGCTCAATTCCATCGCTGGAAAAATACAGGTGGGAAATACTTCCGTGCTGATTCCAGTGAGAGTTTTAGAATATATCTATAAGGAAATCAATCAGTTAGAAAACAAAAATCCAAGGAAAGAAAAACTACGAATACACAGAATTTTTCAGAGTTTTTCTGTGGATGGCGCTAGTTTTGCTAATTTTAGACTGGATTCTGAGATGGCGGGTTTTAAAAATATTGAAATAATGAATTTAGAATTTGGAAATACAAAATATTTATTTCTTCTGCTTATTTTACCGATAATTTTATTTTAAGTTTCTCTTTTTAAGTGGAAAAAGCGGACTAAAAATACTTTTTGTCGGAGATTTCATGATTTAATATTCAGCCGAGAAGAAAATTTTCCAAAAATTTGTTCCTTTTTGTTGATTTTGGCTGTGTCATTTTTAGTTTTAGCAATGACAGACCTCATCAGTACCGAAAAAGAAAAATACAAGTAACCAGAAATCGGGAAATGTAATTTTTAGTTGATATTTCCAATTCAATGAATGCGGGAGATATTGAGCCATCTCGGCTGGAACATGCAAAACAAATTGTAATTCAGTCTCTTAGAAACTTAACCGATGAAAAAGTAGGCATTGTGGTTTTTGCGGGGAAGCCCACTCTATCATGCCACTCACTACCGACTATTCTACCGCAGACCTCTACATCCGAAATATAGAAACCCTCCTTATCCAAAAACAAGGAACAGATTTCTTCCTAGCAGTGCAAGAGGCTGATAAAAAGCTGAATAAAGCATTTTTCTGGAACATAATCTTAATAAGCGATGGCGAAGACAATGAGGATAATTATCAAAAAGCACATAGACCTTGCCAAAGAAAACAATATTTTCCATTTCCACTGTAGGAATTGGGACAGAAGAAGGAGCACCGATTCCCTGAATATCAGTTCAATTTTTATTCCGATTTTTAAGAAAAATGAATACGGCGAAACCATCATTACCAAAAGGCAGACAGAATGTCCTAAAAATCCCTTGCCGAGCAAACTAATGGAAAAATATATTGATGGAAATAATCTCGCCGAAAGTGTCCGCGAAATTATTAAAGATATTAAATCCTCTGGAAAAGAGCAGACAAAAGTCATATTTATACCCAGAACACCTCATTATTTCCAATGGTTTTGGGAATTTCTGTTTTTCTGTTTTTATTATCTATATATTTAATCCTAAAAAGACTTGAATATATAAAAAGGAGTTATAACATGATAACTCCTTCTATTTTATCCACTTCACTTATAAAGCTTAATTACATGGTCTGCATCCAAAACGAAGCAAGAAATACTGCAACTTATATATTTAGCATTGCTGCTTTCATTAGTCGCGATGCTGTATTCTAAGCCGTCAAATATTCTGTAAATCTCAGCAAGTTTCTCGCTGTCGTTGATGAGAATGAATTATAGAGATAATTCTCTGGAAAATTATGTTGTTCTTCTAAATTGATTCTCAGTTTTTATAAAATTCTTCTACTCTGTTAGTCTGTTCATTTCTTCTAATTTATTTGGTTAGAAAAAGTGTTTATCAGCTGAACTAAATTAGCCATAAACATTTTAATGGAGATTGCCAACAAAATTATGCCAAATGCTTTTTTGAGAACCATAAGTGTCCCTTCGTTTATTTTTTTGGACAAAAGTCAGATGATTTTAAAATAATGTAAACAAATAGCATGTTGAGCAAAATAGCAATGACAATATTGATAACATGATTATTTGCACGAAGCAGAAAGAGTCGCCGTAGAGAACCTGCTCCTGCCACCAGAGGAAACGCAATAGGAATGATAGAAGCAGCTTGCATTTCTTCGTTTTTATGAATATCTATTCCCAATATCATTTCCAAAGCAATGATAGAAACAACAAACGCCCTGCAATAGCAAACGAGTTAATATCCAAACCAATGATTTTTCAGTAATTTATCCCCCAAGAATAAAAAGAGAGCATAATTCCTGTTGCTACAATCGTTGCTTTTTCGGATTCTATTTTTCCAAATTTTTCCCTTAAACTCACAAAAATAGGAATAGAGACCAATGATGTCAATAATGTCAAATAAAACCAAAAACATGTGATAATTTCGTCAAATGAGATGACTAGCTGAGCATAGATTCGTTTTTAAATTTCTCAAAAATATGAATATTTTTAACTATTCCATAATTTTAGTGTAAATTTGACGATGTCGTTATAGAATTCATATAAATCCCCATGAACAGGAGCATATTTTGCTTCTTGAATTTTTGTTCTAAATTTCTCAAAATCCTGCACAAAATCAGCATTTTCTGTTTCTTCTAAAAACTCTAAAATGGTTTTGGTTTTTCAACCTTTTTATTTGATTTTCAGCCTCTTCATGAAGTTCTTGATAATTTTCAAAGAAACTTGCAGAATTTCCTTTGTCCACCGCATTTTTATTGCTCCGAAATAGTACTCTTTCCCAATAGAAATATTTTCCTTCAATAATTCTTCGGTTTCGGCTATGGTTGTTATCTTTTCTAATTTATTTTTCTATTTTACTGGGATCTTCTTAGTTTTAACAAAACCAACAATATAACACCCTAAAAACACACCTGTCAAAATCCTTTGCCAGTTGATACCTTTCTTCTTTTCTTCACTGGAAATAGGCAATAAAGTTACTTTCTTCAATATATGCCCTGTTTCCTCCAATCCTTCCATTACAAAAATTCTGTTTTCAGGCTCTTTTTGGCTTTATAGAATTAATTCTCAACTCATCTGTTTTCAGAGTTTTGTATTTTTCTTCTTTTTAAATTGAGTAAAAATCCTCTATTTTAACGGCAATTTCTCCTTCTTTTTAGGAACAATGAGATAATGCTCTGTAATTTCCCCTAAAAGCCCTTTGGATTTGGTCTGAATATCTGCCTTCTGTCTTGGTTTAATATACTATAATCTGCTGATTCTATGATTTTTGGAAGAGTAATGGATTTTAAATTACCCCTCCCTGAGAGCTTTACAAAAAGACATCAAAAGGTTTGTCTATTTCAATTTCTTTTTATTCGGTGCTGTCAGCTCTATTTTTAAAACTCCCTACTGCATTTTTAAAACTTTCAGGAGCTTTATCTGGAAGTTTTTACATTGATTTTTCAGCTTATTGGAAGATATTTTATCATTATTAAATTTCGCCAATGCCGGCAAAATAAGAAAATTCTCCCGATTTCTCTGGGAAAACTACAAACGAACCTATTATTTGAGAGGCTATTTCTTCATTTTCTATGCTGACTTCCCTGCCTTGCTGTGCTTATGGGATACAAATCCTTTTACAGCAGGAAACCGAATGTCATTAACTTTTCTAAAATCATCAAAATTCCTTCCGTATGCTTTCAAAACAACCACAACAGGTTGGTTTCATACACTTCCTATTTTTCCGTTTCCATGGAAAGATGGACTTCTCTGAGAATTTTCTTCAAATCTTCTTCTTCCGCCGTCTTTCACAATGATATCAAAGCATCGGGCGGTATACCTTTCCATTGACCTGAACCAAGGCACTGCCTATCTTTATTTTTCCTGTCTGTTTGGCAGGAGAATCAACTGATAGACAATCTGTTTCACCTGTACACCGGTTTCTGGATCTATAAACGAAAAAGCTTCCGAAGCATTTCCTAAAACCTCAAACTTGGATAAATCTGGTAGTTTTATAGGCGTCTGCTGGTGCATATCTCCTGCTATTTCCATGCCTATACTTTAGGTTGAAAGGCTCCCTTACTTTGTATTCTCGGGTATTAGTCGCAGATATCAGGCAGACCTGTCCATAGCCCGATATGGAAGAAAAATAAAAATAATATGTAATTTATTTGCCTCATTTACCAGTCTTTCTCATTACTCCATGGATTTTGCGTATCCACGGCTTCCTAAAAGCCCCTTCTCGCTGCATGCTGCTCTCTTTCAGCTATTTGTTTCAGGAGTTCTTCTTCCTCTCTCTTTTTCTTGTAAGTTGATTTTCAGAGTCTTGCTCGTGCTGATTTTCATTATTCTCTTTTTCTGAACCTATCTTTTTTCAGGAGAATATCTGTCTCATATCTTGCTGCTGATTATTATTTTGTTGTTGATTATCCTGCTGATTTTGTTCTTTCTGCGATTTCTTTTCAGATTGATTTTGCTTTTTCCTCTTTCTTTTGAGCTATTCTAAGATTATGCAAATTTTATCATTATTTGGGTCTAATTTTAATGCTTTTTGTAAAAATCTACCGCCTTATTGCTGTTTCCTGCTGAAAATAAGCATTTCATATTATAAAGTGCTGAAACTCTCTGCCCTTCATTCTCTGCATATTCTAATGACTTTTCGTATTGGGCAATGGCATCCTCATACATTCCCTTTCGGTAAAATGCATTCCTAAATTATAATGTGAGCCAAAATCCTTTGCTTTCTGCTGAGAAGCCTCTGAATAAAAGCTGGAGAAGCCTCATCGTAGTTTTTCGTCAAAGTTTTATTTCCTTTTGTGCATCAGTATTTTTATAGTTCTCCTGCCCAAAAACTATAGTTGTCTGACATAAAATAAAAACAATAAAAATATTCCTCATAATATTGAATGCAAAGTAAATTTTAATTTGTTAAAAATCACATGCTATATTGTTAAAATTGATTAATGCTCAAAAATCGTTTATTAGTCCGTTTTCTATTTTATTTTTCAATATTCCTTTGTAACATTTCTGTGATATACTAATAGAGTAAAGATTTGAATTTTTGAGAGAAAAGATTTCTATCAATCGCAATGGCAGCTTCTTTCGCAATGCTGTTTAATGCGCAGCAAATCAAGTTTGAAGAATATGATTTGCCAAACGGGTTACATGTGATTTTACACCAAGACAATTCTGCTCCTGTGGTGACCACTTCGGTAATGTATCATGTGGGTGCAAGGATGAAGCCGCTGGAGAACTGGTTTCGCGCACTTTTTGAGCATCTTTTATTCGAAGGAACTAAAACATCAAACGAGGCGAATGGTTCAAATTAGTATCTTCTAACGGAGGTTCTAACAACGCAAAACACAAGCCCTGACCGCACTTATTATTATAGAAAACTTTCCCTTCTAACAATGAACAGCTAGGGCTTTGGATGGAAGCTGAAAGGCTAAGACACCCTGTTATCAACCAAATTGGGGTAGATACTCAGAGAGAAGTAGTAAAAGAAGAAAAAGGCTAAGAATGGACAACCAGCCTTACGGTGGGCTTTTTCAATGCTATTCTTACTACTTTGTTTAAAAACACCCTTATAAAGGAACTGTTATCGGCTCTATGGAGGATTTAAATTCAGCAAAATTAGAAGAATTCAATGCTTTCTTTAAGAAATATTACATTCCTAACAATGCTACATTGGTAGTCGCTGGAGACATCAAACCAGAGCAGACTAAAAATGGATTAACGAATATTTCGGCAGCATCCCAAAAAGGAACGCCTATTACTCGTAATTTCCCAAAAGAAACTCCTATTACGCAAGAGTTTGAGGAAACTGTATATGATGCTAACATCCAGATTCCAGCCTATATCTTCGCTTACAGAACACCTGCTGGAAATGAGAAGATGCCTACATCCTAAGCATGCTGGGAAGCTACCTAAGCAAAGGTAAAATCTTCTGTTCTTTATAAAAATTAGTAGATAATGAGAAAAAGCGTTGGCTGTGGAAGCGTTCAACCTTGATTGGTAGACCATAGTATCTTTGCTTTCTTCGCTATTCACTATGGGAAATACATCAAAAGATGTTTTTGAGACATCGATGCTGAAATCAAAAAAACTTCGAATAGATTTAATCTCAGAGGAAGATTTTCAAAAACTTCAAAACCAAGTGGAAAACGATTTTCGTAAATGCTAACTCTTCTGTAGAAGGTATTGCTAGCACATTAGCAGACAGCTATTTACTAAAAGGAAACACCAACTTGATCAACGAAGAAATCAACATCTACCGCTCTATCACGAGAAGATTTGAGAGAACGCTGCTATATCTAAATCAGCAACCAAGAGCTATCATTAACTACTTACCTAAAAATAATTGACCAATGAAGAACATTAAATATATCGCAGCCGCTTTCCTATTTTCTGGAATGGTCTATGCACAAAATATTGACATCAATGCAATGCCTAAACCAGGCCCTACACCTGCTATCAACATTGCAAAACCCAACTCTTTTAAACTTAAAAACGGACTTACTGTACTCGTAGTGAAAACAACAAACTACCAAGAGTAAATATACAGCTTACCATGGACAGACCTCCTGTTTATGAAGGAAATATTGTAGGAGTTGGAGAAATCATGGCTGACCAACTTGGTACAGGAACTACGCAAACTAAGCAGGAGGAATTCAACATTGATTTCTTGGGAGCGCGTCTTAGTTTTTCTTCAGAAGGAGCTAGAGCGAATACACTTTCTAAATATTCCGCTCAGGTTATCAGCCTGATGGCAGATGCTGTTGTTAATCCAAAAATTCTCTGCGGAAGAAGTAAATAAATCCAAAGAAAAGAACCATCGAGGGATTAAAAACAAAAAGAAAAAGATGTTATTGAAATTGCTATACGAGTTGATAAATGCGCTTACTTATGGTAAAAACACAGCTCTTGGTGAATTTGTAACCGAAGAAAGTATTAACAAAATCCAGCTGAAAGATGTTCAAGATTTTTATAAAAATACTATGCCCAGACAATGCTTATTTGGTAATTGTAGGAGATGTAAAAACTTCCGAAATCAAAAATTAGTAGAAAAGAATTCGGAAAATGGAAAAATCTGGAACTAAATTCGCTGCATTAGAACCTACTAAAAACCTGCCTGTACGGAAATCAACATCGTAGATGTGCCTACAGCTGTGCAGTCCGTTATCCGTGTAGGAAATATCTCTACACTCCAAATGAAAGACCCGCAGTATTTCAGCGGAGTGATTGCCAACTCACATCCTTGGTGGCGGTGGAGAAGCTAGATTATTCATGAATCTTCGTGAGAAAAACGGCTACACTTACGGGCTTATTCTCATATTTCTACAAGCAAATACAGCCCTAGTTTCAAAGCTAATGCAAGCGTAAGAAACGAGTAACAGACAAAGCTGTCGTAGAATTCATGAACGAATTAAAAGGTATTTCTCAGATAAAACCTGAAGAATTAACCAATGCAAAAGCGAAGCTAAAAAGGAGAGTTCATCATGTCATTAGAAAAACCTGAAACTATCGCAAGGTTTGCCTCTTAATGAAAGACTTTACAGCCTTCCTGCTGATTTCTATGCCAATTATCTGAAATCCATAGACAAGGTAACTACTTCCGATGTTTCTGCTGCTGCAAAAAGCCTATATCCTTCCTAACCAAAGTAGAATTTTCGTTAGCTGGAAAAAGGCTCTGAAATCGCAGAAGGTTTAGAGAAGTTAGGCTATCCTGTGAAATACTTTGACAAATTTGCGAATCCTGCTTCCAAACCAGAAACAAAGAAAAATAGCTGCGGGCGTTACCGCTGAGTCCATCGGACAGAAATACATCGCTGCTATCGGAGGAAAAAGCAAATGTAGAAAAATCAATTCGTACAGATGAACGCTTCTGCATCAGTACAAGGAATGACTATAGAAACCGTTACTTTAGCGGCAAAAAGGAGGAAAAACTTTTGTAGAGATGAAAATGATGGGACAGAGTATGCAGAAATTAGTTTTTGACGGTAAAGACGGATACATCATGGTGCAAGGGACAAAAAGACAGCCTCTACCAGCAGAGTTGAAAGAAGAACTTTTCCGCAAATAAAAAGAAATCTTCCCAGAGCTGGATTTTCAATGCTAAAAATACGACATTAAGAGGCATTGAAAAACATGAACGGAGAAGAAGTTTATGCCGTAGGAAACAAGACTTACTTCTACAGCGTAAAAACTGGACTAAAAACAGGCGAGTCTGAAACGCAGAATATGCAGGGGCAGGAAATCATAATTCCTACTTACTACTCGGATTACAAAGAGGTTTCTGGGTGAAGCGTCCTTTCAAAATCAGCCAGAATATGGGCGGTATAGAAATGAACTTTGATGTAAAATCCTACGAAATCAATAAAAGCAACGGATAAGGACTTTAAATAATCCGCAATTAAACAAAATGCTCCCTTTTTGGGGGCATTTTTATTTGAAAAACCATCGCTCTTGCTGGTTTTCATTATTTTTAACCCAAAAGCAATGACCAGCATTTTTGGGATTGTTATTTCAGAGTGTTGAGAAATATAAACCACACCCTGTAGTTTGCATTCCCAGACACCCTGAAAGTCCAAGATACACCCTGTAGCTCCTATTTTAACGATGCAAACCACACCCTGTAGTTTGCATTCCCAGACACCCTGAAAGTCAAAAACACACCCTGTATCTTCTAATTTTTAACAAAAACACAAACTACACCCTGTAGTTTGCATTTCCGACACCCTGAAAGTCAAAACTACACCCTGTATCTTCTAATAACACACACAAACTACACCCTGTAGTTTGCACTTCCTGTACACCCTGAATGTCAAAAAACACACCCTGTAGCTCCTATTTTTAACAAAAATGCAAACCACACCTGTAGTTTGCATTTCCTGACACCCTAAAAGTCCAAGACACACCTGTATCTTCTATAACATGCAAACCACACCCTGTGGTTTGCATTTCCTGACACCCTGAATGTCCAAGACACACCCTGTAGCTCCTATTTTTAACAAAAACGCAAACCACACCCTGTGGTTTGCATTTCCTGACACCCTGAATGTCCAAGACACACCCTGTAGCTCCTATAACTAAAAACGCAAACCACACCCTGTGGTTTGCATTTCCTGACACCCTGAATGTCCAAGACACACCCTGTAGCTCCTATTTTTAACACGCATAGCACACCCTGTAGTTTGCATTTCCTGACACCCTGAATGTCCAAGACACACCCTGTAGCTCCTATTTTTAACACGCAAACCACACCCTGTAGTTTGCATTTCCCGACACCCTGAAAAGTCCAATTCTGAAAATTTCCTGCAATTTTGGTTTAATTTATCATGGTGCATCAATGATAGCTCATTAACGGAATGCGGACAAAAATAGGAGAAACACAAAAAGAAAGCTGGAAGATTAGGTTTTATGAATATCCCAGCCTTCAGCTTTCACTTTATCATTAACTATAAAAATACTATCAGCCAAATTTTTCTTTCTCAACCAGAAGAAGAGATCGCCTAAACCGCCGATGAAAAGCAGCGGCAGGAGGAATTAAACCACTGCCAGTAGGATTTTTCATCATTTATCAGCTTCTGATCCAAAAGGCGTATCTCTACGCTCCTACTGCGCGCAGGTCTATGAGATTGTCATCATCCAAGAGGAAACCAATGCATTTCTGAGAAACTGTGCATTCCCATAGCGCTGGTTGGTATAAGTCTTCTCCCAATGGCAGGGTTCGCCTTTTGATGCAGCATTGCGGGCTACATCTCCATCAGAAATTACTATCATTTTGTTTTCAGCACTTTTGTTCTTAAAGTTCGGATACTCGTTCCGCCTCACTTCGGCTGGCGTAGGCAGAGGAGAATTTACCCTCTAAAGCTACCGCAAATATCTTGGGTGTGCTGGGTTTTCCATGATGGTAAGGCTGTCCAGATTCTGAATCTCGTTTAGTTCCACATAGTGGGAACCGTTTTTGAGTGTAGTTCTGGGACTGGACTCTGTAGAGGACTTTGGTCTTGATGTCCTTTTCTGCCGAGGGTATCTATCGCGGTAGGAAATTCAAATTTAACAGGGTTGATGTTTCGGGTAATGGGATTATTAGTCTCATTGATACCGATAGGAAAAGTGAGGCCAAAGCAGATTGGCGCTGCGGATTTCCTGCCACCCTCTCCCACCACGATGGTTCTGAGTGCCGCCTTCTGAAGTCCTTTACGAGGGCGGAATTTATCCTTAGTCCATAGTTGAACACAAAGTCCGTGAGATTAAGGTCCTGCGGATATGCCATAATCTTTTTGGCATGGTAGAGGTGTCCATTTCTGCATTTACTACATCCAGCATCCAGAGCGTCCGTCCTCCGTTCATAATGTATTGGTCAAGAATCAGTTTTTCTTGGTCTGTAAATGGCTTTCGGGGTTTGAGCGATGACCAGCATCCATCTTTCTAAGTGTAGGGACATCCTCCATCGTAAGTCCTCCGCTATTTTTAGGGATAATGGGACCGATGTTATAATTGTCCAAAGCCAAACTCAAGAACCCCTGAAACTGAAGAGGCCCCCAGTTCCTGATGATTTACCAGAAAACCGATATTCTTTCTCTGCTCAGTAACCATAGCTTTAATGGTGGAGACAAAGCTGTATTCTAAGGCTTTCAATAGACCTGTTGAGCTGTTCAGATGCATCCAGCCCAGACTGCTCTATTATCAGAGGTATGGAAGAGCCGTAGGTGTTATACTCTTTACGGCAGCATACGGAAGAGGACTATCTCGGAAATCTTTCCGTCTTTCATATCTGGAAGTATGGAAGGCTGCATTCCCATAGCCATCAGGGTATCTCTTGATATTTTTCTTTGATAGGGTCGTCGGAATTTATAATCAATTTTAGGATTGATTTTGCGGAATCTTCCAGTATGAATTTGGTTTCGTTCTGGAGCTGCTTGAAACTCGCAGGAAGTCACCATCGAGATAGACTTCTATCATCATCGGTTTTTACGGAGTTTCAAGGTCTTTATGGTAGCCTCCGTAAGGGTGTAGCGCTTCTCTTGGGTCAAATCCAGCCTTTTAGAAACAACCCCGAAAATAAGCCCTAACAAAAAGGGCAACAGCCGTAATATATAATATCTTATTCTTGTTCATAATGCCTAAATCTTATCTTTTCTACAAAGAACGCCGCCAATCCTAAACACAAAACCATAACCAACACAAAAATAAGCCGCATCCTGAGGTATCTACCAGCCCTCTGGTGAAAAGCCGTATAATGATAATAAAACCCAAAAATTCTGCAGAATATAATCCACCCCGCCCAGCAGTTTAAAGAAGCCAGCTGCTCAATACCGAAGTAAAGGATAAAGCACATAAAAACTCGACAGATACGCCATTATCTGATTGGAAGACACCGCCGAAAGCCAATATGCCCACCGCAGCAAAAGCACCTACCAATACCATTAATCCTAAATAACCGCCAAAAGTCATCCCTAAATCTATGTTTCCTCAGGAATGCTCAGGGTATAGAGCGTGTAGAAATACACCAGCGAAGGGAAAAGACACATTATCCCTATAAACCAGACTGCCAGAAACTTGCCCCTAACGATCTCTGAAACCTTCACAGGCTGTGAGAAAAGCCAGTTGAGTGTTCCGACTGCTGCTCTTCTGCCAGAGACCGCATGCTGAGTGCAGGAATAAGGAATATAAAAAAGCCAAGGAACTAAAAACAAAATAGCTCTGCATAGAACTGCTGCCTATCTCAAAAAGTTGAAATTATTATCAAAGAAAAATAGGAATAGACTTCCTATAAAACTAAAAGCAGCGATGATGCCCCATGCACTCCAATTCCCGAAATATACCCAAAGTTCCTTCTTTAAAATTGCTATCATTTATCACAAATTTTTGCAAATCTAATCAATAAAAATCATTTAGCTTTTATTCCTGCCGAAAAATAATTTCAGGAGGAAAAATGCGCTCCCTTTAATTCAAGTATACTTTGATACTTATTAGCATGATTCAGCGCTCGGAGCATCTCATCACTTATTTCTATCTTATACTCTGAGGAAAGGAGCTTTACTCCAGTATCATCGGCTGGATTTTTGATATAAAAATAAAAGTCTTTGATTTCCTTTCTCCCTTCAAAAATACTATTTTTGAAAAATTCTAAATCTTCCTTTTGAGTTCATTAAGAGGAACTACCACCGTCATAGACTTTGCGAAATTGTTAAAAAGTCTCGCTCAGCTCCAGAACATCTATTACATTGATGAAACATCTCCCATCTTGCAGCACGGCGTATTTTTATCTTTAAAATCACAAATCTCTGCTCTGGGCTATTTTGTCCTTCAGTTTCATGTAATCCTGTCTCCCAAACGGAAAGAGTACGAACCTGTGTAGTCCTCCAAAGTAAGAGGCTACTTTTTCCCCGCTGCGCTGGGCATCCCGAATAGAATAATCTGTAATAAGCCCTGCTACTATAAACTCCTTACCATTATCGGCTCTATTCTGTCTTTCCTTCCACGATGCAGAAGGGTCAGGCGGTGTGTGTGTTGCTACAGCTGTTGTCTTATAGGCTTCTACCTCATCAAGGTTTAAAAAGTTGAACGCTCCTTTTGGCTCTACCCTTTTTGTTTTCTCTCCTCACTATTTCCTCATTTTTCTTCATTGAAATCTTCCACAGAGTCTAACATTTCGCTGTCGGATATTTCTGCATTATCCTCTATTGCAGGAGATTCTTGAAGTTCTATGTTTTATTTTCTAAAAATATTTTTCCCTGCTGAGATTTCCCTGCAAAAACTGGTATTGATACTTGAATTCATCCATTGGGTGGGCAGAAAGATAAAACCCGATGGTTTCTTTCTCTTTATTGAGTTTAAACATATTAGGCCACTCCGGCGAATTATTAATCTTAAATCTCTCAATTTGAACTTCTTCTATCATATCTGCAAACAGCGAGTTCTCAACAGAACCTTTATTTTTCGTTAAAAGCTTTGTCCGTATCTGAGGAGTTTTTCAACAGCCGTCTTTCCTGAGCTGTCTGGCTCTAAATACTGAGCTCTGTGAGTAAGTATCCAGTTCATCAAAAAGCCCCTGCACCATTAGCCAGCCCTTCCACCACTCGCTTATTTACCTGCGATGAAGAAACCCGCTCAAAAATCAAAAACATCCTTGAATTTGCCCTTTTTGTCTTTCTTGGTCTATGGCTTCGCTCGGCCTCGCCTATTCCTTTATCGCCCCAAGTCCGACGAATCTGCCCTTTCTCGTTCACCGAGAATTTGTAGCTGGCTTTCATTCACTATCCGGCCCCAGAACATCACGCCCATAGACTTACAGTCTTCCATAAACATGGTGATTTGGGGCAGTGTTGTTGATGTTATTACTCATCACACTCGGCCATATATTCGGCTGGGTAGTTGGCTTTTAGATAGGCTGTATGATAGGCTATCAGGGCGTAACATGTGGAGTGCGACTTGTTAAAGCATACTCTGCAAACGCCTCCCAGTCTTTCCAGATTTTTCTGTAATTTGGTTTCATCCAGATTATTCGCCTTTCCTCCTTCTATGAATTTCTGGATACATTTTTATCCAAGACATTCTCTGCTTTTTCCCCATGGCTTTTACGCAGGGTATCGGCTTCACCTTTGGTAAAAGTTGGCCAATTTCTGTGACAAAAAGCATCACCTGCTCCTGATAAACGGTAATTCCGTAAGTTTCCTTCAGATATTCCTCTGTTTCTGGAGGTCATAGACTATTTCTTCTACTCCGTGCTTTCTGTTGATAAAGTTCGGAATGTATTTTATCGGCCCTGGCCTGTATAGCATTCATCGCAATAAGGTCAGCTGAAAAACCGTTGGTTTCAAATCCTCATATATTTCTGCATTCCAGCACTTTCGTAGTTTGGAAAATCCCAACCGTTCTTCCCTTCCTTAAAGAGCTGATAAGTCTTCGCATCATCCAGCGGAATTTCATCTGGATTTATGTCAATATTATATCTTTGTTTAATGAGTTTTCAAAGCATCTTTGATAATGGTCAAAAGTCCTCAAACCGAGGAAAGTCCATTTTTCAGCAATCCTGCACTCTCCGCCACCGAGTTATCAAACTGAGAAACTAAAAATATCGGCATCTTTCGCCGCAATGGAAATAGGTACAAGATTGAAATATCCTCAGGCGTGATAATCACTCCACAGGCGTGAATTCCTGTGTTTCTGATACAGCCTTCCATTTTCCTTGCAGAATCCAAAACACGATAGCGCGCTGTCTTTCGGTTCTCCAAGATAGCTTCATCTCATCCACCAAAAACTTTATCCTCATCCTTTTACTTATCGTATTTCGAAAGGGCTTTTGCGATGTTCATCCCTGGCACAGACGGAACAGAGTTTTGCGATGTTATTCGTTTCAAAAATCGGCACATCCAAGACTCTTCCTGCATCTTTTATCGCAGATTTTCCACCCAAAAACAGAATAGGTAATAATCTGAGCCACATTGCTTTTGCCCATATTTATCAATTACCCATTTGATGATTCTATCCCTTCCCTCATCATCAAAAATCTATATCAATATCGGGCATGGAAATACGCTCTGGATTCAGAAAACGCTCAAAAAGGAGGTCGTATTTTTATAGGGTCTACATTGGTAATTCCGATACAGTATGCCACCGCAGAACCTGCCGCAGAACCACGCCCAGGCCCCACAGATACGCCCATATGCCTCATTACAAAAATCCTGAACGATAAGGGAAATACCCTGGGTAGCCTGTTTTTGCGATTACTTCCAGTTCAAAATCCAAACGCTGCTGCGATTTCATCTGTGATTCCTCCGTATTTTTCTTTGCTCCCTCATAGGTCAAATGCCGTAGATAGGCGTTTTCTCCGCGTTTTCCACCATCTTTCAAGTCATCTTCGTGCTGAAACTCCTGCGGAATATCAAATTCAGGAAGCAAAACATCTCGTTTCAAGGTATATGGCTCAAATTTCTGCAACAGCTCCGTATATGCCTCAAATGCATCTGGATACTGGCGAAAAGCCTGTTTGATTTCTTCCGTATTTTTAGATAAAACTCCTCGCGAAGCCAGTCCTCTCCTCTTCCCAAAACCTCTACCAATAGGCGTTGAGAGTTTTTCCCCATCTTTTATACAGCTTACAATATCCTGAATATCCGCATCGGATTTTTCTGTATAAAAAGTTTCGTTTTAGCCAAAATTTTGACATCATATTTTTCTGCACAAACTGGAGCAAAGTCTGGTCTCACATGCTCTTCTTCGTACAGAACCATGATTCTGAATCTGCACATAGAAAATCCTCGCCAAATTCCTCTTTCCACCACTTGAAAAGCTCTTCCTTTCTGCTCAAAAATTCAAAATCGCATCTGGAATATCCCAGAAATCCCAGAAGTAACCGCGATAAGCCCCTCTTTATACTGCGAAATCATCTGTCGAGAAATCCGCGGAACACCGAAATAAAAATCCTTTAACAAAACCTATACTTGAGAGTTTTGCCAAGTTTTTATAACCTGTAAAAATTCTTCGCCAGCAGCACCATATTTGTCCTTCTGTCTGGGTCATCTTTTGGTAAACTGCTTCTGTCTCAGGTCTGTCCGAGATATAAAACTCACACCCCAAAAACAGGAATTATCGTTTTCTGCTGTGGTTCCGTTTCAGAAAAATTCTACACCTTCTTCCTCGGCTTTCTTTGTTTTTGGTCAATGTATTCTTGATGAGCTTTTTAACCTTGGAATTATAACTTTCCACTTCGGAAATAAACTTAAAAGCCCCATCATATTCCCCAAATCCACCATTCTCACAGCAGGAAAAATTATCGGATTTGGCTTTATTTATCAAATCTTCTATGGAAGTGGTCGATTGTAAAGACGAAAAAATACTATGATTATGAAAAATTAAAGTAATCCCCAATTTCCACCTCATCCGTATCCCCTGAAATCTACTGTCTTCTTGTTAAAATCCTCTACCTGCCGTCTGATAACGATTGCAAAAGGCTTTTATGGGATTAGTGTGAAGATTTTGGTAGGCTTCCAGCTGCTCTTGAGAAATTTTAAGATTTTTCTGCTGGGATAATGCCGATACGCATCATCTCAAAGAAAACCTGAGCTGCAGCATTCACATCGGCAGCAGCATTATGGGCTTCATCAAATTTTACCGTAGAGTTTTTCGTAAAGTTCCTCTAATTTTGGTGATTTGTATCTTCCGTTTTTCCCTCCACTCAGCTGACAGAAATCTGTCCCTAGCTCCATAGTATCGGCAGAAGGCGTTTTTTCTAATGTATCTCTATTCCTTTTTCGGAAAAAGCTCTGCACCTACGATTTTATAGTCAAAATCTATATTGTGCCCTGCCACCACTTTGGTTTTCTTGAGCACTTCGGTGAACTCCTCCAAAACCTCCTGCAAGTCCCTTCCCTGTTCCTGCGCCATTTTAGTGGAAATCCCGTGAATTCTGGTCGCATTGAAGGGAATATCATAGCCTCTGGCTTTTATGATATAGTCCTGATTCTCTATCAGTTCGCCGTTTTCATCATGCAGCTGCCAAGCAATCTGCACCATCCTAGGCCAGTTGTCAGAATCTGATAAAGGAGCATTAAAGTTCTGAGGTAATCCCGTAGTTTCGGTGTCAAAAATGAGGTACATTCAGTAAAAATTTGGTGTAAAAATAGAAAGAATTTTAGTATAAATTCAACTTTGAATCAAAATAATTTTGACTTATATTTTTCTATACACTTCTTCAAAAGGAAGTCTGGTTCTATCTCCCCAAACACCCTTTTCTTCACGGATTCCACAGGTCACGACCATATTGATTTCCGCACCATAGGGCAGTTTGAGCAATTTTTCACTCTTAAACTGTCAAATCCTTCTAATGGGCAAGTGTCATAGCCCTGCTCCGCCATTGCCAGCATGAAAGTCTGAGCTACCAAACCACAGCTTTTTATGCACCACTACGCGCATATCCGCTTCAGAAACCTGCCTCATCATAGGGCGAAAAAGTCCAACTCCCAGCGCTGTTATTTTTCGGATTATCCCTAAAAATCCACGAGAATAGATAATTGAAGTAATTTTTCGTAATACATTCCCCACTTTTTATGCGTTTTTCTTTGTTTTCCACTGGGCTGGTTCTCCTGATATTTTTCTATTTCTAAGCGCAGCATTTCTTTTTCACGCTTACGATGCAGATCCTGCCGAGTCACGAAAACCACCATCTCCTGTGCTGTGATCTGCCGAACTCTGTTCTAGACACGCAGAGGCCAATTTCTTGAGCATATCTTTGTCCGTAATATGGTACATTTCATAGAGCTGCATATTGGAACTTAGGTGCCAGCTGCGCCAATCTCAGACAATGAGCCACCTTTTTCCGTATCTATCCTTTTTGTGTCGCTATAGTATCGCACAGAGCGTCTATAATTGAGAATTTGTTCTAAATTCATAGTTAAAATTTTTCGTTAAAGGTAGAAATTTTTCAGGAAAAATCTAATATAATGTCCAAAAGATATTTTATTAAAAATCATTATATTTGCCGATTAAATTTAAAAATAATTTAACAACAATGCAGGGAAAAGGACTTATTACCACTATTGCAGTCGCTCTCGGGCTTATTTGCCTTAATGAGCTCTTACCTACTTGGTATGCCAACAAAGATAGAAACAGAGGCAAAAAGCAGCGGCAGGAAACAACACGGAAAAGTATCAAAAGGAAATTGAAAAACTATCCAAAGACACGCTGAATCTTTATTTTACGAAATTATACTATACCGATGCCAAAGAGCGTGAAATGAAGCTCAGGCTTGACCTGAAAGGCGGAATCAATGTGGCTTTAGAAATCAACCAAAGAGATTTGGTAAATAATTTAACCAATTATTCTGCAAATCCCATCTTAATAGAAGCTTTGGATAGAACAGACAAAGTTCAGACCAGTTCTACTAAATTCTTATATTGAGAATTTCTTTACTCAATTTGATGCGGTAAATAAAGAAAAAGGGAGCAAACTTAAAACTCTCTAATCCAGAAATATTTGGAACGCAGAATTTAAGCAGTGAAATTAAGTTCAACACTCCTGATGAAGAAGTTAAAAATCATTACCAATAAAATAAACACCAGTATAGGGCTGCCTATGAGTTATCAGAACCCGTATTGATAAAATGGGCGTTACACAGCCCAATGTTCAGCAAGTCCCTGGAACAGGAAGAATCTTGGTAGAGATGCTCTGGGATTAAGGATATCGACAGAGTAAAAACAACTGCTTCAGACTTCTGCTAAACTTCAATTTTGGGAAGTTCAGCAAATTGATGAAGTGGCGCCTTATCTTGATCGCTTCGAGTAGTTGCTGCAAAAGGCGATTCTATGGGAGTTCAGAATAATTTTAATTTTATTAAAGCTCTTAATTTAAATCAAATCAGCCCCTAATACCGTTGCAAATGTAAAACTATCTGATACAGCAGCAATAAAACAAAAATTTTAAATAGCAATCTACTAAAGAAAACAGACTTCCTAATATAAAATATACTAGAGTTCATGTGGGCTTACAAGCCGATTCACAAACACCTGAGCAATTATCCCTATACGCTATTAGAAAGTAATATAAACAAGAAAGCACCTAGTGATGGGCTGTGGAAAGCGCCAAAGTAGATTTTGACCAACATAGAAAGAGTAGTGGTTGATATGCAGATGGATGCCAACGGAACTAAAGGAATGGAAAACCCTCACAGAAAAAGAATGTGGGAAGACCTATCGCTATTACTCTAGATAACCGAGTATATACAGCTCCGAATGTAAATCAGCCTATTCCTAATGGAAGTTCACAGATTACTGGGAATTTTTACTCAGGAAGAGGCAGAGGATTTAGTAAATGTATTGGCTGCAGGGAAACTTCCTGCAAGTGCAAAAATCGTTCAGGCTCGATGTAGTGGGACCATCTCTCGGGGATGAATCTATTCAGAGCTGGGCTTTGGTCATTTTGCTGCAGCATTCTGCATCATCATTGCTTATATTATTTTTCTACTATGGTGGTGCGGGAGTTTATGCTGTTATCGCTATGATTTTCAATCATGTTTTTCCTTTTTCGGAATTATGGATTCCATGGATGCCACCCTTACCCTGCCAGGGATTGCTGGTATTGTTTTGACAATGGCTATGGCCGTGGATACCAATGTAATCATCTATGAAAGGACAAAAGAACAGCTTTTTGCAGGAAAAACATCAAACAAGCCTACGACAGATGGATTTAATGATGCCTTATCGGCAATTATTGATGGACAGCTTACTTCCATCCTTACGGCGGTTGTCCTTTATATCTTCGGAACTGGTCCTATACAAGGATTTGCGGTAACATTGCTCATTGGTTTGATTATGACTCTTTTTTCACTTCGGTATTATTGTCAAGGGTAATGATTTTCAGCAGATTGAACAAAGGCAAATCTCTTTCTGTATGGACACCAATGACGAAAAATTTATTCCGAAATATTTGGATAAATTTCGTTAAAAAGAAAAATCGCATATGTTATTTCTGCTTCTTGTTGCTGTTTCCATTAGCTCTATTGCTGTTAATGGATTTAAATACGGAATAGATTTTACTGGGGAGAAGTTTTTGTCATTAGATTTGACAAAAATATAGACACTGAAAAAGGTAAAAGAAAAGTCTTTCAAATGTTTTCAAAAATGATAAAGGAGAAAACAGCTCTATTGACATCAAAACCTTCGGAAATGCACAGCAATTAAAAATAACCACGGACTATAAAATTGATGATGAATCATTAGCTGCTGACCAAGAAATAGAGCAGAAACTTTACACAGGTCTGAAAAACGAACTGCCATCTCAGTTAAGTTTGGAAAGAATTCAAAACAACGGATAAAAAATCAATTGGTATCGTTTCCTCTACCAAAGTAGGACCTACCGTGGCAGACGATATAAAAACAGGCGGGGGCATTATCTGTAATAGCTTCATTAGTAGGTATTTTCGCCTATATTTTAATAAGATTTAGAAAATGGCAGTTTTCATTGGGAGCAATTATAGGACTTGCGTTTGACTCCATTATCATTTTTAGGTTCATTCTCATTATTTTATAATGTGATGCCGTTCAACATGGAAATCAACCAAGATTTTATTGCTGCTATCTTAACGATATTGGGTTATTCAATCAATGATACGGTAATTATCTTTGACCGAATCCGAGAATACTTAAAAGAGGGAAATCCAGAACGCTTACAGAATTGTTTAATGATGCGATTTCCAGCACATTAGGAAGAACGATAAACACCTCATTTACGGTATTATTAGTTATTTTAGCGATATTTATTTTTCGGTGGAGAAAACTTGAGAGGCTTCATGTTTGCCTTACTGCTTGGAATTATTTCCGGTACTTTCTCTACCATATTCATCGCATCGCTTCTTGCCTATGACTTTCTTAAAGGAAAAGAAAAAATGAAATTAAAGAATAGTTTATATTACCAAAAAGCACTCATTTCTGAGTGCTTTTTCTTTTCTAAAAATAAAACCGAGAATAATTTTCTCGGTTTTATTTTCTATGCTTCACAGCTTGAACAATTCATAAAATTAACAACTAATTCCTTAGAAACAGACTGCGAACGCTGATAATAAAAGCTGTTTTCACTCCTAATTTCCAAGCGTCTATTATCACTTTATTCACATCTTTATCGGCATAGAAGATGGAATATTTTAGGTTTAAAGATTGTGCTTGGTCTATATATTGCTGTCTCTGTGCCGCCTGAGTTACGATTTCCAAGGTGAAATCTCCTTAAAGGTCTTAAACACATCTTTTTCCTCTTGAGTAAGCTGGGTCATATGCTGAACCGAACCATGATTTAGCATAATATCTCTCAAACATCTTCCGTATCCAATCCTTTCTCTTCCAATAACTTAGCTAAATATTTATTTTTCTAATGAAAATTTCCTTTTCGCCAAACCAGCCTTTGTAGTAGTTGGATGCAAACGGCTCTATCCCTGGTGAAGTCTGCCCTAAAATAGCCGAGCTGGATGTCGTAGGGGCTATCGCCATAGTGGTCGCATTTCTCAGTCCATAACCTTTCATCAATTCTGGTCTCCGTAGATATTCAGCTAATTCTTTAGAAGCTGCTAATGACTGCTCTTGGATTTGTTTAAAATACTTTTGCATTAAACATTTTCGCTTCCATGCTTTCAAAAGGAATCATATTTCGCTGTAAATAAGAATGATACCCCAAAACTCCTAATCCCTAAAAGCATCGGTGGCGAATTGCAAAATTTCTCGCTGCTGAAAGGTAATAATTTCTTCTGTTTTTCTCAATAAATTCAGATAAAACAGCATCAAGGAAGTAAATAGCTAATTTCACCGCATTCGTATCTTTCCATTCGTCATAAAGCTCCAAATTCATGGAAGACAAACAACAGATAAAACTTTCCTCTGCAGTAGAAGGCAGCATGATTTCAGAACAAAGATTAGAAGCATTGATAGTCAATCCTTTATCTTTATAAACTTGCAGGTTTATTTCTATTTACATTATCCGTGAAGAAAATATACGGCATTCCTTTTCTGCTGACGGCTTTCCAAAACTTTAGCCCAAACTCTTCTCTTGTCCGTATCGCCTTCTATCATTTCATGCATCCAGTAGTCTGGCACGCAGACACTCCATAAACAAATTCTGAATAGGGTTACCGATGTCTCGGATTTGCAAAAACTCCTCTATATCATCATGGTCAATATCTAAATACGCCGCAAAAGCCCTCTTCTCACACCTCCCTGTGATACCACATCCATTGCAGGTATCAAATAATTTTCATGAAAGAAACCGCTCCAGAAGATTTTCCATTATCTGTAACAGCTGTTCCTCTGTGTCTCAGCTCACCAAAATACCCAGAAGTCCCGCCACCTATTTTTAGTCTGCATGATAACTTCTCCCATTTTATGGGTAATTCCCTCTATGCTGTCTGGCACATGGACATTGAAACACGAAATAGGAAGCCCTCTCTGCGTCCCCATATTTGCCCTACAGGAGATGAAAAAGAAATCCATCCTTTGACAATCATTTCCTTAAAAGCCTCCTTTAATTCTGGTTTATACAGCCTCTTCGCCGCAGCTTCAGTTATTCTATCTATTGCCCCTTCTAGCGTTTCGCCTTTTTAGTAAATATCCTCTGTTAAGCATTTGTTCTGATTCTTCATTGAACCACCAAATGTTTGTCTTTTTCTTCCATCACTTTTTCTCTGTTATATAAATATAGTTTTATTTTAAAATTTTCTCAAATGCTTTTCCTAGCGCTGCCTCGGAAATACACCTCTCCTCGGTATTTATAGCCTTCTTTTTCTATAATTTTCAGCATCGGAATATTGTCAAAATTAGTATCTATACGGATACTCTCTATTCCCTTTTCTCTTGCTAATTTTTCGGCTTCCTGCAGGACTTTTTGCCCCAAACCTTTTCCCTTTTGCTTCTTTGGAAACTGCTATCCTGTGGAGTGTAAGATAATCTCCCTGCCCTTCCCAGTTTTTAGCTCTTCATAAGCTAGGGTTCTTTTGTCAAAAATAATCGCAGCATAAAGATTCACAGCGCCCTCTTCTTCAAAAAAACAAAAACCATATCCTTTCTGAATATCATTTTTGTATTGTTTCTTCATTTGGATAACCGTCCTGCCACTGGGTGCTGCCTTCGTTTTTACGAGTTTCCTTTGCAGGAAATTATCTCCCAAATCTGCTCAAAATCTGCTTGCTCCGCTTTTTCTAAACTCCATCAGAAACGAATTACAAAGTTTCTAAGAGCTTATATACTGATTTCAGTTTATCATCTACCTGAGTCATTCCGATAATTCCTCCTGAAAAATCCCTGTAGTTTCTTTTTACAAATACTTCTATTTGATTATTTTTCATTTTTCGCTGATATGGATAGAACATTTAAAGTAATCGACAAATATCCCAAATAAAAGTCTCATCGTTCTATTTCCTTTTTCGTAGACTGTATTTCCAATACTTTCAGAAAGTGCTTTGTAGCCTGCGTCTGCCATTCTTTGCTTAATCTTTTCTGTGCAGTTCTTCCTTAGATATATTTGGCAAATACACATAGAATTTGTTTTTGTGCTCCTACTTTATTTTCTACAAAATGTCCCATAATATTTTTCTATTCTATTCAAATCTTTCACAGGTTTTCAGCTCGCCTACTTTCACTTTATTGATATGGGTAAATTTCACATTTGGGTCTGCTTCCGCAAATTGTTTTGCTATGCAATATTCTATTTTGTACCCACTGAAATACACACTCTATGCTCTCCCACTAATCCCATTCCCATATAGATATACTCACCCAAACGAAAGTCATCATTTAGGCTCAATTCTTTCTCTTGTTGAATTCTACTATACATGGTTTATTATGTCTTTTTAGAGTTTAGAATAAATCGTCCTCCGTGATGGTTATCATGTTTTTATGTATGCTGTTGGTCTTTTTGCAAAGAAATCATCTAGTTCATTCACGAAAACTTCTTCTTCAAACCAAAGCATCGGCTTTATTTCATCTCCTGTTATTCCCAAAAGGTCTACCCAAAGCCCAGCTGCACTAAAAGAATCATCCAGCCTGTATCTCATATAATTAGCCAAAGTCTTTTTGCTGAAAAAGTCAAGCTCTCCATTTTTCAAAAATCCAATCTAACATCTTGTCTTCCAACTCTATATAGTTTTTCATAAAGCCTTCTATCTCCTTCATTCCTCTTTCTCTTCATGTCTGGATTTTCTTCAAAAATCTTTTTGATGATAAAAAATCCCAGCGTTAGCATGGGTTTGCTCATCAACGGATGTCCAAGCGATGATGTTTGCTACATTTTTCATGTATCCCTTAAAACGAGTAAATGACAAAAATCGTTGCAAACTGGCTGAACAAAGAAGCGTTTTCTATAATCAGAGTAAAAACAAAATTCTCTCCAGCGCATTTTCTTTATTTTTAGAAAGATACTCCTTCAAAACTTGATTTCTCTCCTTGAAAAATAGGAACTTTCTAACAAAGTTTTTCAAATTCATTATTGTATCCCCAATACTTCCAGCAATCTCAGATATGCCTCTGAATGGCGGAACTCACATTCTGCAAAAAGTAGCCCTCAAGTCCGTTAAACTCTGGCTTCGGGAAAAAGGTCATAAAGGTCTCCCCAAAAAGTTTTTCAGAAACCTCCACTTGTGCTATTCCCAGTAAAGCTCTCTTTACAGCTTCTTTTTCTATTGGACTCAAATTCGCCTTGAAATCCTGAATATCAGCCGTAAAATTCCACCTCAGAATGCACCCAGAAGGACTTATTCATGGAATCCACAAACTGCATGATTTCTGGATATTCAAACGGTTTGTAGTTTTCTCTTTTATCAAATATTCCCATGATGATACTTTTTCACATTAGCATTTGCAAAAGTAGAAATAAATACTCTCTATAAAAATCATCTCTTATGAAAGTTTTCCACACTCATTCTAATACTCTATAAATAAACAGGTTATAAAATCTAATATCATTTTTGCCTTAATTTACAATTAAACAACATTAAAAATACTCGATGAATAAACAAAGTAAAATTAAACATTCATGATTACGCATAAAAATGAGTATCAGTTTTTACTGATACTCATTTTCAACTTTAAAACCTTATATTATGATATAATCTTATCCTTTTTTCAATGCTTCTGCACCAGAAACTATTTCCAAGATTTCATTAGTAATCGCTGCCTGACGAGCCTTGTTATAGAAGATAACGAGTTCATTTTTCAGAGCATTAGCATTGTCTGTCGCTTTATGCATCGCAGTCATCCTTGCTCCATGCTCAGATGCTATAGAATCTAATAACGCCTTATAAACCTGCGTTTTTTATAGATTTGGGAATCAATGTTTCCAATATAGTCTGCTTATCAGGTTCAAAGATGTAGTCTGACTCTGCATCCTCTTCAGCTTGTTCTGGCATCGTAATCGGTAACAACTGTTCAGTTCTTACCTCCTGTGTCGCTGCATTGATAAATTTATTATAAACCAAATACACTTCATCAAAAATTCCTTCGCTGAAGTCTTTCATCACAGCACTAGTCAGTTTAGAAACAGCCTCAAAACTTACACTATCGTAAATAGAACTTTGGTTATCATACACTGTTCTTACTCTTCTCACTGCATCAAAAACCTTCTTCCCTATCGTAAGAACCTCTATTTCTACATCTTCTTTTTGTTTTATAATTAGCATTCAGTTCTTTAATAACTGATGAGTTAAAAAGCTCCTGCCAAACCTCTATTAGAAGAAATAGCGATATAAAGTATTTTTGACTTCTCTTTTTCTGAGCATACTCTGACAAACTTCCTTCAGAACCTGTACTCACTTTTTTTGAATAAGTTCTGAAGTTTTTCAGAATAAGGTCTAAACATCGTAATGGCATCTTGTGCTTTTTAGTTTCGCTGCCGAAACCATCTTCATCACACTCGTAATCTGCATCGTAGATGATATAGATGTTATTCTGCCTCTAATCTCCTTTAAATTCGCCATTTGATAAACTTACTTTTTATGTTCCAAAAATTTAGAACAAATTGGTTTATATTTTAATTATTGTATTTCGCTACTAAATCTAATGCCACTTGTTTCAACACATCTGTCAAATCTTTATCGATTTTACCAGCTTTTAGCGAACAATTACCTCTGGATGAGCAGTTTTTAATAATCCTACATATTCTTTTTGGAATGCTCTTACTTTTGCTACAGGAATATCTTTTAATAAGTTTTCTGTTCCAGCATAAATCATCGCTACTTGGTCTTCCACTGGAAGCGGTGAGTTTACTGGTTGTTTTAGAATTTCCACATTCTTTTCTCCCTTTAGAAATTACCGCCAAAGTAGCAGCATCTAGGTCAGAACCAAATTTAGTAAATGCCTCTAATTCTTTATATTGAGCTTGGTCAAGTTTCAATGTACCTGAAACTTTCTTCATTGATTTAATCTGAGCATTACCCCCTACCCTTGATACAGAGATACCCACATTAATCGCTGGTCTTACCCCTGAGTTGAACAAATCAGACTCAAGAAAAATCTGTCCATCTGTAATGGAAATCACATTGGTAGGAATATATGCAGATACATCCCTGCCTGAGTCTCGATGATAGGAAGCGCTGTCAATGAACCACCACCTTTTACCATAGGTTTCAATGTTTCTGGAAGGTCATTCATTTGAGATGCGATAGTATCATCTTTGATAATTTTCGCTGCTCTTTCTAACAATCTTGAGTGAAGGTAGAATACATCCCCAGGATAAGCCTCACGCCCTGGTGGTCTTCTTAATAAAAGTGACAACTCTCTATATGCTACCGCTTGTTTAGATAAATCATCATAAACAATCAATGCTGGGCGTCCTGTATCTCTGAAAATACTCTCCGATAGCAGCACCTGCCATTGGAGCGTACACCTGCATTGGAGAAGGGTCAGAAGCGTTAGCTGCTACTACTACTGTATAAGCCATTGCCCCTCTTTCTTCTAGTGTTCTTACGATTTGAGCTACTGTAGAACCTTTTTGTCCTACTGCTACATATATACAGAATACAGGCTGACCTGCATCATAAAATTCTTTTTGGTTCAGGATCGTGTCTATCGCTACCGTAGTTTTACCTGTCTGACGGTCACCAATGATCAACTCTCTGTCCCCTCTTCCGATAGGAATCATAGAGTCTATCGCAACGATACCTGTTTGCAAAGGCTCATTTACAGGCTGACGATAGATAACTCCCAGGAGCTTTTTCTCTCAAAGGCATATCGTACAAATCACCTCAATAGGACCTTTACCATCGATAGGATTACCCAAAGTGTCTACTACTCTTCCCAAAGTCCTTCTCCTACTTTGATAGAAGAGATTCTTTTAGTTCTATTTACTGTATCTCCTTCTTTTTACTCTTTTAGATTCTCCAGTAGAGCCACCCTACATTATCCTCTTCAAGGTTTAATACTATTCCTTCAACTCCACTTTCAAATTTTACTAATTCTCCGTACTGTACATTTTCCAAACCATAAATACGAGCAATACCATCTCCTACTTGTAATACGGTTCCTACCTCTTCTACATTAGACTGAGTATCAAAAATTTGCTAACTGTTGTTTCAATATTGCAGATACTTCTGCTGGATTTATTCCTGCCATTTTATTGGTTGTTTTTCTAATTAAGTTGAAATTCTTTTTCTAAGATTAGCTAAGTGTGTTCTTACTGAGTTATCGATCTGCTGGTCTCCTACTCTTAGGGATATATCCACCGATAAGCTCTGGCTTTATTATAGACTTTATCTTATACTTTTTATTTACATCTATCAAAGATGAAGTTTTTACAATCTGATCTAAACTCTGTTGAGAAAGTTCTTCAGCAGTTGATAAGAGTTACCTTCTGCACTCCATTCATTTCCTCTACCTTCTCCACATATTCTTTAGCAATATCTTCTAAATATTTTTCTCTTCCTTGCTTGATAACAAGGGTAATCATGTTTTTAGTTACAACAGAAAATTTAGAAAAAATCTCACTTGCAACACTCTGCTTTTCTTCTGTAATCTATGATAGGCGTGGCAAAAAAACTTCTCAATTCTTTAGAACCAGAAATAGTTTTCTGCCACATCTTTCATTTCATTGAATACAGTTTCCGTGTTGCCAGTTTCTGTTGTAAAATCCAACAATCCCTAGAGCGTATCTTTTAGCAACTTTTGTTGTGTTACTCATAAGGACTAGTTTTAAGTTTTTATCATTTAATAAATTAGCCACTAAATCATTTTGGGCATCTTTATTATCAATTTTTCTTCAATATAGTCTCTGCAATATCCACAGATAAAGGGACTGATCTGCTTTTTCATATCATCTATAGCAGCAGCTTTTTTTCCCATAGCAATAGAATGTCTAGCAGCCTCTATCATTTTCTCTCCTTCTACTTTAGCTGTATCTTTCGCTTCGTTAATCATTCTATCTCTGATTTCTCTTGCTTCTCTCAATATATTATCCTTTTTCTATTTTAGCTTCTTGGATAATTCTTTCGTTTTCAGCTTTTAAATTCTGAACTTCTTCTCTTGCTAATTTTGCTTGGTTAAGAGCATCTACGATTGTTGTTTCTCTCTCATTAAGTGCATTAAGAATTGGTTTCCATGCATATTTTGCCAAAAGAAACATCAATACAGCAAAAGTAAAGTCATCCAAACTAAACCTAATCCTGGTGTTATCATTTCTAAATTATTTTATTTTTATATTTACTTTAAATATTTTTAATACAAAATTTCTAAAATAATCTTAGTAAGCACCAACCGTGTTACCAAGATTATCAGTTAAAATACTTCATGAGACGGAGCACTGAAAAATCAATCCGATAGAGTCCAGCACCTTCGATAAGACCACAAGCGATCAACATCGCAGCTTGTACCTTATCAGCCGCTTCGGCTGTCTAGCGATAGCATCCATCGCGTGAGAACCAATTTTTAGAAATACCGTAAGCTACTCCTAATACAGCAGAGTGAAATTGCTACATAATTCAAGTAAGACATTGCTTGTACTGTTTCCATAATAAAAATATTTAGTTAAAATTATTATTTAAAATTAAAAATTCTTTTTAGTGTCCTTCTGCATGCCCGTGCGCATCATCGTGACCATGTTCTGCTACTGCAATACCAATATATAAAGCTGATAATATTGTAAATATATACGCCTGTAAAGCCGCAACTAACAATTCCAAGATAGAAACAAATAATGCCAATGGTACAGAAACCGCTCCTAAAAGCTGCATTTTTGAAAATAAATATCAATGAAATAATACTTAAAATCATAATGTGTCCAGCTGTAATATTCGCCATAAGACGCATCGTCAAGGAGAACGGCTTGAGTGAAAATACCTATAATCTCCAATGGAATCATAATCGGCTTCAACAAAAATGGAACTGGCGGCCAGAAAATATGTTTCAATAATCTTTATTCGCGTTCAGCAAAAATAGTAAACAATGTAAATAAAGAAAGAACTAATGTAACCGCTATATTACCTGTGAGTTAGCCCCACCAGGGAAAAACGGAACAAGTCCTATCAAGTTATTCAACCAAATAAAGAAGAATATCGTCAATAAGAACGGCATAAACTTCTTGTAATGTTTAGAACCAATATTCGGAATTGCAATTCCATCTTTATCAATACCACAACTGGCTCCGAAAAAATCTCGCTACTCCAGTAGGTACTAAAGACTTCTTGTAGAATTTGCCATCGAAATGAATAATCCCAAGATAATCAAAACAGAAATGAACAATGCAAAAACATTCTTAGTAATAGAAAGATCGTAAAACACCTTTTCAGTTCCTTTGAATAAATCTGGAATTTGTGCTTTCCAAACCTTCTTTATTCACTAAAACACCATGCTCCAAGTATATCCATCTATTACTTCTCCACGCAGGCCACACTACTTGACATATGCCAGCCCTTCTCATCTTTCACAATCACTGGCAAAAGGAATCGTAATAGAATTTCTCCCTCTTCACCTTCATTCAAAGTAGCAATATGCCACTCATGAGTATCATAAATGTGATGATTGATAAAGTTCAGAAGGATTAAAAGCTTTTTCACCTCCATCTGCATGTTCACTAGCAAGAGCAGTATTCCCCAAACAACATGAACATCAAAACAAAAAAATAGTGAATAAATTCTCTGGTTCATTTCTTATTTTTATTGATTTTGCAAATATACTTAAATAAATTAAGTTTTAAAAATAATTATAATTGATTTTTATCAGATTTTTGATTATTCTTTTATTTCTCTAAGTACAGAATGGTATAGAGGTATGGATAATAGAAGGAAAAACAAGAGCTAAAACATCACTAAAACCTCATTTTTCTTAATTATAAACATCCACAAAAACGCTCAGAATATCTTTCACAAAATTGAGAGCCATAAGCATGACAGCCATAGGCATAACCCTTTATACATTCTGAAAAAGCAGAACATTAAGAACAAGGAACGAGATCCCTACTATATATATAATACTCAAAAATATAGATAGAGAAAAATCCCCATAAACACAGCCGCAATGCGTAAATAATGGTATCTATTTTATTCAAAACAAAGAGTTTTTGCAAAAATACCATTTTTATTTCAAAAATAAAATTTATAATACCTGAAAAATACTTTCTTTAAGTTTTTACTAATATAAAAAATCGGCTTAAAGAAGATTTCTCTAAACCGACCATAATACAGTATTATTAACCAAAACTTATTTTGCCTTTGCTGATTCATCAGACTTCACTGGTGTCTTTGCAGCATTGCTTGGTGTAGTAGTCTGAGGCTTTCCATTTAGGGTACCACAACCGCAGAAGGCTTCGCTGTAAGCACCACACTTAAGAAAATAAGCCCCACCACGACACCTCCAAGCGTCCATGTTGCTTTTTCCATGAAATCATTCGTTCTCTGTATCCCAAAAGATGCAGAAGACGCTCCTCCAAAAGTTCCCGAAAGCCCTCCTCCTTTAGGATTCTGAGCTAATATAATGATAGCCAATAAGATACATGCTATGATCAATTATCATCATTAATAAAATAAATATAGTACTCATTTTAATTCTATGTTTAGTCGGCAAATATAATAATTTTCTTTAACATGAAAAATAGATTTTACAAAAACTTTCTACATAATTTTAACAATAAAATTGTAAATTTGCCTAAATTTATACAAAAAGATGAATCCACAAAAAGATAAATGAATTAGAACAAAAGATAAACAATCTTCTGTACAGACAGACTGTTGTTTACAACGAAATAAAACAGCTGGAGAATGAATTAGCTGAGTTAAAAAGACAAAAACAATTTCTCTTCTGTTTCTGCCACAAATACGGTAAAAACTCCTGTTGAAAAACCAATCGAAGAAAAGGCCAACCGAGGCACCAGCCGAAAAACAACTGAGACACCAGTCATAACGGCTCCTTCTACTCCTAAACCTCAGTTTTCTCTTCCTACAATAAATAGACCTAAACAACCTTCTGATTTAGAGAAGATTATAGGAGAAAGCTGGATTAACAAAAATAGGAATTCTCATCGTAATAATCGGTGTAGCCATCGGTGCTAAATATTCTATCGAAAACGAACTCATCAGCCCGCTTACACGAATTATATTAGGATATATAATGGGAATCGGACTGCTTGGTTTTGGAATTAAGCTAAAACCTAAATTTGAGGGATACAGCGCAGTTTTTGGTGAGTGGTTCCATTTCTATTTTCTATTTCATCACCTATTTTTGCGTATAGTTTTTACAATCTCATTCCGCAAATTTTTGGCTTTTTGCGATGATGCTGATATTCACGGTTTTTCACTGTCTTTTGCCGCGATAAAATACAACCGAGTGGTGATTGCCCACATTGGACTTATAGGAGCTTATGCCGTGCCGTTTCTCCTATCATCAGGCTCTGGAAGAATGGATATTTTTATTCAGCTATATGCTGATTATCAACCTTGGAATTTTATTTATTTCTATAAAAGAGACTGGAAAACCCTGCATTACAGCGCTTTCTTTTTCACTTGGATGATATATGGCTCTTGGTTTGCAAATAAATCTTTTTGATTCAAATCTACAAGGATATGAAGCGCTGGGAATAGGCTTTGCTACGGCATTTTTCTTGGTCTTCTATGGAGTTTCTTTATTTAATAACATCATTTCAAAGAGAAAAATTGGATAAAAGTAAATATTATCCTCATTCTATTGAAATTCATTTATTTACTTTTGGGTTTGGATTTGGTATTTTTAATGGACATACTATATTAGAATTCCTATTTAGGGTTATTCACTTTGTTTAATGCTGTTATTCATTTTGCTGTTTTATTCTTTATCAAAGTCGAAAAACTTGCGGATTCCACATTATTCTACTCCACATTAGGGATGGTTTTCACTTTCATCACGATTGCGATACCGATACAACTGGACGGAAAGCTAGGGTAACACTTCTGTGGACAGCCCAAGGGACTATTTTATTTTGGCTTGGAAAAACATATCCATTTACGAAAAATATCTCTTCCTATACTTGGACTTGCTTTTCTAAGTTTTTCTGGAAGATTGGTCTCGTTATCGTTATGCTGTTGATTTGGATATTCATGCTTTCTGGAATATCAACTTCCTGACAGGTGTTTTTGCGGTTTTTGGGATATGGTTTGTACGGTTTATCTTTCAATAAAAACACCCTGATCCGAGAAATTGAAAAAATATAGTCCTTTTAATACTATAAAGTCTTTCTACCTGCCTGCTTTTATTAGTATTGACAGCATATCTCACTTTTAGAAATGAGATTGGATACTTTTTGATTATTGGTACGAAAGTTCATCTGTTCTTGTCCGTGAAAAAGGAGATAGAATACAATGACTACAACAATGATATCAGCATTTTTAGAAATATATACCTCCTCGCCTATTCTCTTGTATTCTTTGGAGGATTAGCGCTATTGAATTTTCATAAATTCAAAAAAATAAAGTTTTAGGAATTTCAGCTATTGTTATCGGGCTTTTAACTTTACTTTCCGCACAGACTTTCGGTTGGAAGAATTGGAGAACTACACTATGCCTATATCAATGGAGGTTCAAATAAATATTTTGATGTTAGTTTTAACTATATCTTAATCCGATACCCACTCTGAGCAGTATAGCATTTGCACTCTGGGCAATTTCCAAAAATGCTAAATCCATTATAGAAAAATATAAAAATTCCACATTTTTCTTGGAAAATGGTGATTCATATTTCCATCCTTAATTTCTTGAGCAACGAACTGGTAACTTGGATGGATATTGCTGGTTATCAGGATATTTTCAAACTAGGGACTAAGCATCCTTTGGATGTTTATTCACTTCTTTTTGGTCAGCCTCGGAATTTACAGAAAAAGAAATACCTCAAATTTCTGCCCTCGTGCTGTTTGGTGTCACTTTGGCTAAACTATTCCTATATGATATCTCTAATCTCAGCACGATATCAAAAAAACTGTCGTATTGATTGTTTTTAGGGGCTGTTGCTCCTTATCATTTCATTCTTATACAATAAATTTAAAGACAAAATCGGCGATGAAACTAAACATTAAATCCATATTTTCACTAATTTTTCTTGGGATTTTCCGCTTTGGGAATTTCTCAAGAAAATAATTTTTCGTTCAAAAAGAACCATAAAAACCAAACCCTGCCACCGAGTGGAACAGGATAGAAATTCCTCTGCCGATGTATGGAAAAATTGAACCAAAAATTTTTCTGACATCAGGATTTATAAGATTTCAGGAGAAGATTCGCTGGAAATCCCTTTATTTACTATCCAAAGCAGAGTTCTCTTCCGAAAACAAAACCGAATACATAGGCTTCAAAATCCTAAATCAGACCAAAACTGCCGATGGATACTATTTCACGCTGGAAAGTCCCATCACAGCAGACATAGAGAAATAGACCTGCATTTTTCTAATCAAAATTTTTGATTGGAAAATCACCTTGGAAGGCAGCCACGACCAAAAACAATGGTTCTCTATCCTAGAAAACTACCGAATACTTTCCATAAAAACAGCAAAACTGATTACAATTTCCAGCTGCTGGCTTTTTGAAAAACGAACTATAAATTTTACCGAATTTTCATCCCTAGTAAAAGAAACTCCCGTTTTACAAAAAGCTTCTATGCAGGAGAAATTCACTCCGAAAAATAGAGTTCAACAAACTGCTAATCAACAATATAAAACAAACCAACAGCACAAAAAGACAAAAACTCTGTCATCACATTTTCTCTGCCTCACAAAATCCCTGTCTATTCACTGATTCTAGATGTAGAAAAACGATGCTTTTCGCGCCCTATAGAGATTAAATATCTGACAGACAGCATAAAAACAGAAAAAGAGCTGGCTGAAAAATTATGATACTTTTTACTCTGGAAAAATCACTTACTATGGAGCTAAAGATTTGGATTTTTCATTTCCAAATAATGATGTGATATGGGCAAGGATTTCAAATCATCATTAAAAATCAAGACAATGCGCCTATCACTGTAAAATCTGTCAGCGCTGTTTCGCCTAAATATTTTGTCTACTTTAAACCAAAAACGAGAAAACTATTTTTCTATTTTATGGAGATGAGAATTCTTCCCTTCCAGAATATGATTTGAAACTGATAGAAGACAAGATTTTCAAACTATCAAAGTCTGATGCAGACCTCTCTGATGAGGAAAAACTCCTAAAAAGGAAAAACCACCAAAGAACCTTTATTCAAGGACAAAGGCTGGCTTTGGGGGTGATGATTCTTATTATCTGTATTTTAGGATTTTTCAGTTACAGAATGCTTTCTACAAAGCAGGAATAGGAGTTTATTTTCTCTCTATCAGCGCCATGTAGAAACCATCATAGCCATCGCTCGGCATGATATTTTCCTCCTTCACGAGGGCAAATTCTGTATTTTCGGCAAGGAATTTTTCTAACCTGTTCTCCGTTTTCAGATGGAAGAATGGAACATGTGGCATAGACCATTTTTCCTCCTTTTTCAGGATTTTTAGAATAGTTTTGCAGAATATTTTCCTGCTCGGTTTTTTTATTCTGTTGATGAAATCTTCATCTATTTTCCACTTGCTGTCAGGATTTCTTTTCAGCACTCCAAGTCCTGGAGCATGGCGCATCTATCAGAAGCCTGTCTGCCGTGTTGTGAAGTCTTTTTGATGACTTTATTATCTTCTATAAATCTGGTTTCTATGTTGAAAGCTCCTGCCCTTTTCGCTCTTCGTTTCAGCTCGGCCAGTTTCCATTCGTAGATGTCCAAGGCTATTATCTGCCCTTTATTCTTCATCAAAGCAGCGATATGAAGGGTTTTCCCTCCTGCGCCTGCACAGGCATCCACCACTCTCATTCCTTCTTTTTACATCTAGGAGTTCGGCTATTTTTGTGATGAAGCGTCCTGCACCCTCGAAAAAAAGCCTTCCTTAAATGCCGATGTAGAAATACATTTTTCTTTTCTTCCAGCTGGACAGCATCTGGATAACCTCTTAATACAAAGGAATTTACACCTTCTTCTTTTAAAATTTCCACAAGATTTTCTGCTGAAATTTTTGAGTGAATTTGCCCTCAAAAATCACAGGCGCCTGTTCATTGAGAGCGGACATTTCTTTCTCCCATTTTGCTCCCAGTTCTTTTTCAAACAAACCTGCCAGCCAGTCTGGCACAGAGTGTTCTATGGCTTTGGTAGGGAATGTTTTTGTCCAATTTAGACAAAAATTCCGCCTGTTTTTATTCCATCAAATTCATCAAATTTCTTGTATTTCACCTTCTTCCAAAGAAGATAAGCCAAAAATCAAATTGTAGATATTAGACGGTTTTGTCCCTCGCCCATGTAGTATTCTAGGCGTTTTTCCAGCGGACTATATCATAGAATATCTCCGAAACCACCTGCCTGTCGGCACTTCCCCATTTTTTTATGAGCTTTTTAGTAATCGCTCCAAAACCTTATCAGCATATTTTTTTATCCTGAAAAAAAGTCTCTTCCAATGCATCATGAATTCCTATCAGTAAGTTGCGGTGTATCAATTCCATTCTATAAAGTATAAATTAAATTTCTGCAAAAATACATTTTAAGAGCAGACTTAAAAATATTAGATTTTTAAAAATTATCGTTTTTCACTATCTTTTGCGACATTAAATTTTTAAAAATATAAAAATTATGAGCGATTCTATAATTTGTCCAAACTGCGGTTTCGGAATTTACTTATGAAAAATGGTGATTTAATGGCTTGTTCGCAATGTTTCCACAGTGGAATCCTGCGGAAGAGTCTGCAAACAGCAGTGATAAAGTTTTGGATGCCAATGGCAACGAGCTTCAGAATGGAGATACCGTAGTTGTCATCAAAGACCTGCCTGTAAAAGGGGCTCCTAAGCCTGTAAAAATCAGGAACGAAAGTGAAAAATATCCGTTTAAATCCCGATAGTGACCATAATATAGACTGCAAAAATAGACGGCTTCGGGTCTATGGCTTTAAAATCTGAATTTGTAAAAAGCATAAAATGAAAAACATATCATTCGGATTGCGCTTATAGCTTCAATCCTCTCTGTTTCAGTTTCCTGCAAAAAGAAACAGCGAAAACAATCAACCTAAACAGACTGAACAAATTTCTGATGCGACTATCTATAATTTAGATAAAAGGGCAATCCAACATAGATTGGAGAGGCTACAAGATTTTTTAAATCACAGAATACCAGCCACTTCAGGACAATGAACTTTTTCGGAAGGAAAATCGGTGTGAAAAATGGAGCTATTGTTTCTGGAAAATTTGTCGCTGATACCAAATCTTTGACAAACATAGATTTAGCTGATGACAAAGAAGCTTCTGAAAAGCTAAACCAGCATTTTAAAAAAAGTGTAGATTTTTCGATGTGGAAAAAATATCACTGCTGTTTTTGAACTCACAAAAAGTAACTCCCACAGAACAAGGAGATTACAACAGCACATTAGAGAAATCTCACGATAAAAGATCAGACAAAATTGGTAAGTTTTAATGCCAATGTAAAGATAACGGATGAGCAGATAATGATTTCTACCGAGCCGACAGACATTAACCGACAGGATTTTTAATGTAAACTTCCAATCTCCCGTAGAAAACGGCATCCTAAAAACGAAATGACTTTTGCAAATTTCTGTGAAAGCAAGAAGAAATAAAAAGAAGCATTAAAAATGCTTCTATTTATGAAATTAGTCTTTTATGCAGCGGATAGGAAGGGCAAAAGGGTAGAATGTAATAATGGCTGCAAAAGACCTGTTGGAGTCCATTTTAGTCCTTGTTATTATTCCTGTACCACCATTAATAGGATTATCTTTATAATACAAATAATGCCAGTTCTGATAGGGGGTTCCATGTTGAATAACAATACTAACAGCAGAACCAAAAAGGATATGAATCCATAAGTTGTAGGCTCCACTGAACTTAATGAAGGAGAAGAAGATCCTGTGGTTCCAGCACCTAAAGAATTATAGGCAAAAAGCGTCTAACATCTTGTGACAGATTACAAGGATATAATTCCTGCCCACTCACTATAGTTATAGGTGTAGTATTACACTTTGTATACACAATGTTCATCAAATCGTTATAATTAGGAACATGGTAGCCTACAGGACAAGGGTTGTTTTTCTCCATTTATATCCCATCTGTTAATATTACTAATCGCATCATGTGTCCAATTATAATCACTATAACTATCAAGATCTATCACTCCATCCGTTCCTGCATTTGTCCAAGTAGCAAAAGGAACTGTTGATCTTTTTACGAGCAGGCCTTTTAGATGTGATAATAGCACTTCCATATCTTTCCTCCACATTATATATTTCATGCCCATCTGCTTTTCTATTCCACTGGAAAAAGAGCCTATTTCTCCAAGGGTATTTATGTATCCATCAGTGCTTTTTGCAGGGTTTGTATATTTCCCTCTATATTAGAATGCCCTGCCCCCAATACATTATTCAGCCAAACTCTTCCATCCGGTCCCGTAATGGGCATGTATACAAACTGGTGGTCATAGTCATTAGATAACCAAGCATGTCCCCTGCATTCTTTATTGGTTTTATTAAAAACATCTGTCAGGAATACCAGATACACCTTTTAATAGAACACTAAATGTTTTTTTCCATTTTAGAGTAATTGGAAACTCCGCAATATCCCATTCCATATTTGTCTTTTGGTCTACCTTATATACCCCATCGCCATCTACAGTAAATGTCGCTATGAGTTCTCCACTTGCTCCTGCTGTAGTCCCAAAATCTCCTGCAGGAATATCAAGGGTAATGTTATTTACATCTCCCCCAAGACCAGCTCCTGGATTTGTCTGTTTAGTAACAGATACTGCTTTAAAAGGTCCTAACCCATCTTTCCAAGGTATTTTTTTACAGTTAATTTTTGTATTGTTTATTTCTCCTTTTTATATCTTGGGTAAAATATACCATAGAGGCCACATATCTCTTCACATTTTCTATTTCTGGACTTTTTCTTATTTCTACAGATTGGCTAGCATTTAAGCGCCCATAATTGAATGTAGCTTTCAAAGTTCCCTGAGCAGGAGTACCCGTAAAAGTATAAGAAAGTTTATAACTTCCTCCTGCAGGTATGGTTACTGCTGTATTTTGCCCTGGCTGCACCTGCAATGTACTTGAATAAGGATTTTTGCATTGTAATAGAATTAGAAAAATCTACTGCTGTCATGGGTACAGGAGTACCATTATATATAGTAAAATTTACTTTATTATTAGAATTAATTCCTGCTATAAAGTAATCTCCTTCAAAACCAGATGCTACAACAGTTATTGTCTGTGTATGTACACTTCCTACCGCAGGTAAACAATGCCATTCGCCATTTCCTCCGTTTATTTCGTAAATCTCCGTACATTTTTGTCTATATTATAGATTAATGTACCATGCTCTACTCCTACAAAAGCTGCACGCTCTGCAGAAGTCATATTCGGAATAGAAACGCCCTGTGCCTGCCCCGCAGAAGAGTTGTAGGGGTCTACCGAGATACATCTAAAGTGGCTCTGGGAGTAGAAGTGTTAATTCCTACTCGTCCTTTATTTTGGGCATGTGCATAACATGTTACTCCCAATATTATAAATGTTATGATTCTTTTCATTTTCTTATTTTTTTAATTTTTAACAACCAGCCAAGTATTAGTATTGGCTGATTGTTGATATTATACTAATCTTTAATACATCTAACAGGTAACCCCTGTGACAGTGCTTTATTATATGCAAAAATCAATGTGCTTCCTGTACTTGCATGATGCTTGTAAGGATCATAATATACTCCTATCCAAGCAAAAATCTCTTCTAGAACCAATAGTATTAGGTTCTGATGTCCAGAAACCAGCATGAGGATAAACCCTACCCGATCAATACTTAACACTTCAATGGATGCATTCTCTCTTTCTAAAAATGCTCCAGTAAGATGTAATGAGGTTATTTGTTTCTATATCATAGTTATTCGTAGGTCTTTCTGCCTGTGATGGTACATGATAGCCTTCTGGACAAGGATTATGCGCGCCATTACTTCCCTGCCATAGATTATGTGGTCCGCCATGAAGAGCCGTGTCATTTAACCATGATTGGTTATTTGCAGCAACAGGTCCATTATTTAATATAAACTGACTATAATTTGGCGTCCAAGAAGAGGCTAAATTAGTTGTTGTACCATATACAGGGGTTCCGCTTGTACTGCTAGTCAATTCATTAATTCATGTCCATCCGCTGGTCTCTGCCATTGGAAACGAGAACCATAAGCTCTATAATCCTTGAGATTATTTGCTACCCGCATAACATTCATATAATTATTATCAGGGCCAATATTTTGCATAATCTGCCCCAAGGTTATTGGTCAGCCAGATTCTTCCATCTGGAGCCTTCATTGGCATGTATACAAACTTATGCTCATATTTTCCATTAGTTTTTCATAATATTTTCTATCTGGAATACCACCATAAGCCTGAATAGTTACATTAAATGAAATACCATTAAGAGTAATAGGGAATGTAGCAATATTAGCCGTATGTCCTGCTTGTAGAGCGGTTACATTAAACACACCATCACCATCTACACTGATGACTCCTTCTATCTCGCCACTTGAATTAAAATTACCTGCTGGTATTGTTAAAAGTAAACTATTACTATCTCCCGCCTGTCCTGTTACACTTACAGTGGAAGATGTTGTATTATAAGAACCCATTCCATTAGTATAAAGAATTCTTACTTTCATCTTATGTTTATTATTATCAAACACACCTTGATAATTCACAACTCCATCAAATAGAAGAGAGTAAGCAATAACTTCTGCTTTGTTTGGTATGTTTGCCTGTCCTCTCATGACCTCTTTTTGTTTGACTTGCATTAAGCAATGTTGCACCTAAATTACCTGCAACAGGCATTCCTATTAATCTAAAATATATATTAGATGTTGTACTTCCGCTTACAGTCACTGAGGGTATGTTGTCCTGGCTGTATTGCAACACTTCCTCCTGCAGGATTTTTGGATACTAGCTGCATTAAATAAATTCATTACATTAGTAGAATATGTACCTGTATTTTGAATATTGAATTTAGCCCAGTTTGTATTAGCCATTGCTATTCCTGTCACATAATTTCCATCAAAACCTACTGGAGTCACCTTACTCACGCCTATTCCTTGAAGCTTTAGATTCAAGATAATTAAAAGATGCTTCTATATTTCCTTCTGCAGGAATACCTCCTGAAACCAATGTATAAGATAGTGTCTTACTTGTACCTGGTGCTAAACTTACATTAGTATACTGTCCTGGCTGTATTTGTAATGTCCCTAAACCTGTTCCTGATAAAGTTAGCACATTCGACAAGTCCATATTATTAAATGCAGAAGAAGTAGAATTATATATAGTAAAAATTCACTTTATTACCTGCTGCCATGGCCATATTTTTTTAAAATAATATCCTTCAAAAGCCGATAGCTGTCGTTGTAATATTTTGTACAGTTATAATTTGGCTCGCCTGAGATCCCAAGTAGTCAAAATCTGTTTTCAGTTCCTGTCCTGTAGGCATTCCTGCAAGATTATAGCTCAATGTAACTGTACCTCCTGCTGGGATACTTACAGAAGTATTCTGTCCGCCTGCCACAGAGACCGTACCTCCTGCAGCATTTTTCTATACTAGTTATTGCATTAGAAAAATCAACATTAGTAATAGGTGTTGCACTATTATTTTTAGTTCAAATTTCACCTTATTATTTCCAGAGGTAATGGTAACTCCTGCTATATAATTTCCTAAATAACCATTTTGTGGAAACATCTAAATGTTCCTACATTTATTGTCTGATCTGCTGTTGTTGTAAGCGAATTATTAAATACAGCCTTCAAAGCCCCTCGAATTAGGGGTTCCAGAAATATTATGTTAATGTATAACTACCTCCTGCTGGGATACTTACAGCATTGTATGAAGAATTATTTTGAGCCGATATAGAAACTCCCCTGTATTTGACATAGATGGGGCATTCACAAAATTAAGATTGTTTATTGGCTTAGCACTACTATTGTGGATTTTAAACTTGACTTTATTATCAGAAGTCATTACCCAATTCTTAATATATGTTCCTCAAAACCTTCTGCTGTAACGACTAACCTACCCACTGGCTGTGTTTGGTCTGCATATAAACTCGGATAGCTGAATGCCACAAACAATGCTCCCCTGTAGGAGTCCCCTCTAGTTCATACTCTACTATGACATTCCCATTTGCTGGTACTGTTACACTTGTGTTCTGTCCTGTTTTTGGCTTGTACTGTACTTCCTGTCCCATTATGAATATCAAGAGCTGTGGACAAATCTAACCCTGTAATTGGAGAGGAGGTATTATTGGTAATCTTGAACTTAACCTTATTATCCGTATCCATAGACAGACCTGCTTTTTATCCGTATCCATAGACAGACCTGCAAGATAAGTTCCCTCAAAACCTACTCCTTCTACTTTTATCTTTACTTTTGCACTCGTAAAGACATTTCCAGTAAAATACATCAGCATAAGTCCCTGATCCCCAAAGCTTATTAACATTTCCACTATACATTTCTACACAATCTTTGGTTGTATTGAATATAAGTGTTCCTTTCTCTACATTTTTCAAATGTAGCTCGCTCTGCTGAAGTAAATTTAGGCAGCAATATCCCTGTGGACTTCCTGCTGGTAAATCTGCTGGATTGATACGAGAAATATCTAATGTAGCTTCCGGCACATTGGTACCTATACCTACATTAACACTATTATTTTGTGCTTTAGTTGATATTATCAACATTGCACAAACCATTGTAAATATATTTTTCATCGAAAATTTAGTTTATTTTTAATAATCTGATCTACTGTAGCACCTAACTGCTGAAACTGTATTAATAAAGGGTCCGCTAACTGGAGTACCTGTAAGAGTATACCGTAAAGTCCTTTGTCCTCCCGCAGGAATGTTTATATTCTGTAACTGAGGGGCACTAGCAGGATCAACCGCAACGGTTCCTCCAGAAGGATTGATTATAGTAACCGAATTAGAAAAATCTTGTCCTGTAATTGGTGAATCTGTATTATTCACCACAGTAAACATTACTGATACACTCCATGGTGATATGGCTGTACCCGCAACTAACTCCCTGTTCCCCAGCTACTATATCCACTTGGGTTTACAATAAATCCATCCCTATTGGGATCTTCTATATCTACAAGACACTTCCACTCATCTTGGCTTCCTATAAGAGTATAGGATTCTATACAGTTATTCGTAATACTGTAAATCATCATTCCCCTCTTTACACCTATGAATGTGTCTCGTTCCGATATTGTAAAACTGGGAAGCATAAGTCCCTGTGCATGTCCTGCAGGAAGTTCATTAAGCTCTATTCTTGAAATGTCTAATCGTAGCCTTTGGTTCTGCTGTATTTATCCCTATCCTATACTGCTGCGCATCATAAGTAGTAAAAACTATTGCAGAAATCATTAATAAGATTTTCTTCATTTTTCTTATTTTAAAATTACTTTTTGCAAAGTTACTCTTTTTATAATAAATGATATCTAACTTTGATAGAAGTATGTAATCGTATTTTTGCAAAATTAATAACATCTTAAAAAATGCTAACAAAAATAGATGAACTTTTTAAATGAAGTCCAAAAAATTTTTCATTCCCAGAAAAAGGAAGAAATTGAACAATTCAGAATCAAATTCAATGGAAAAAGGATTTTTGAATGATTTATTTGAACAGTTCAAATCTGTATCCAACGACCAGAAAAAGAATATGGTCAAAAATAAATTTACTGAAACAAAGCATCTCTGCTAAACTAGAAGAGCTGACACAGAGCAGTTCTTCACAGAATGTAGTTGCCGAAAAGGAAGACCTTACCAGACCTGGATATCCTCTGGAGCTGGGGTCTAGACACCCTATCAATTTGGTGAAAAATAGAATCACGGATATTTTTAAATCTATCGGTTTTTGCAGTGGCTGACGGGCCAGAGATAGAAGATGACTGGCATAACTTCACCGCGCTGAACTTACCTGAATATCACCCTGCAAGAGATATGCAAGATACTTTCTTCATCGAGACAAATCCTGATGTTCTGCTAAGAACTCACACTTCTTCTGTGCAAATCAGATACATGGAGCAAAAACGAACCGCCTATCCGTATTCTTTTCGCCTGGGCGAGTTTTCAGAAACGAGGCTGTTTCATCTCGTTCTCATTGTATTTTTCCATCAGATAGAGGGACTTTATATCGATGAAAATGTAAGTTTTGCGGACTTGAAACAAAACCATTCAGTTTTTACACTACGGAACTTTTCGGAAAAGTCAAAAATCAGAATGCGTCCTTCTTATTTCCCTTTCACTGAGCCAAGTGCAGAGGTGGATGTATACTGGGGGGCTTAATTCCGAAACAGACTACAGAATCACGAAAGGAACAGGCTGGCTGGAAATCATGGGCTGTGGTATGGTAGACCCTGCCGTTCTTAAAAAATGTGAATATAGACCCTGATAAATACAGCGGATATGCTTTTTGGTATGGGAATAGAGCGAATCGTAATGCTTCTTTACCATGTCAGATATTCGTATGTTCTTTTGAGAATGATATCGGAACTTTTGGAACAATTTAAATCTTATAAAAAGAAAGTCAGGACAAAAATCCTGACTTTTTATTTTTAGTATCCAGAGCCGCTCTGCTCCTTCCCTATCAATGCCAATGCGGAGGATGTTCCTATTCGTTTCACTCCCATTTTTATCATTTCTTCGGCTTCTTCTTTGGTTCTGATTCCGCCTGCAGCCTTTACTGGCAGTACATCTGCATTGTCCAGCATGATTTTTATGCCTTCTTTGGTCGCGCCGTTTGGTTTTTCCATCCTGAGTTTCATAGAAACCTGTAGAGGATTTGATGAAAAAATATTAGAAAGCTGCTCTTTTCGTAAAGCTGATAGTCGCCCATTTTTACGATATTTTTAGTAGTAGATGCTATCTGCTCATCAGTCAAAGCTGCTATTTCTATAATCCATTTTGCTACTTTGTTGTTTTTCATACAAAGCTCTGTGCATCGTAGAAATTCAAATTTAAGCGCTTCTAGACTTCCCTTTTTACAAAAGGCTTCATAGTTAATTACAAAAATCCAGCTCATCTGCTCCATCATCTATCGCCTGCTGTGCTTCTTTCAGTTTTTCGTACACAGGAGCTGTCCCTTCGTGAAAACCTATCACTGTTCCCACTTTCACAGCAGAATTTTTCGCTCAAAAACTGCTTAATCTGTTTCACATACTGCGGGCGAATCATCACCGCAAACAGCCCATTATCCGCTGCTTCCTGAGCCAAATCATATACCTTTTTTCAATGTCTCTTCCTCAGAAAGTCCTGACTGAGTAGGAGTTTTGAGGTAAGTCGAATCTAAATAATTTCTTGTTTCCATAGCCCAAAAGTAATATTTTTATTTGAATTTTCTCTCCTAAAATAGATGAGATTGGTCATAAATAAGCATTCGTTTTCCATCAAAGAAACAAAAAACGACAAATCTTCTCGGAGCCTCATTTTTATTTATTTTCAAGAGATTTTAATATTTTCATTTAAAACCTCAGCCGTGTTAAAAATTTAATTATTTTTTTGTAGCTATGGAAAACAAAATAAAAAGAAAAACATAGAAGCCGTAAAGAAAGTTCTGCACAAATACCTTAAAGACAAAGGCTCACAGAAATACGCCCGAAAGATATACTATTTTGGAGGAAATCTATAATTACGACAAGCATTTCAATGTGGATGACCTTTACCTGAAAAATGATGGAGCGAAAATACCACATCAGCAAAGCGACCATTTACAATACGATAGATGTCCTCTTGGATGCACAGCTCATCCGAAAAACACCAGTTCGGAGAAGGCTCTACTTATGAAAAATCTTATTTTGATAAACAGCACGACCACTTAGTCCTCTACAAAGAAGGCACAGAAAAGAAATTGCAGAGATTATAGAATTCTGCGACCCAAGAATTCAGGCTATCAAAGGAGTCCATAGAAGAGGCTTTCGGGGTAATGATGAGACAGCCACACCTTGTATTTCTACGGACGAAAAAGGAAAAACGCTCCGCTTTCTTCAAACTAAATCTACCTCCATGAAAAAGATTCTACTTTCCTCTGTTTTTCTTCAGCGGCAATGATGGCTCCAGGTCGGTTCTGTTAATTCAAAATTGACAAAAGATGACTATTTCGAAAAACAACCAAAGCAAGAAAGAGCCAGTTAAGATAAAAATCATGCATGCCGACCTTACCCAGAAAAAGGCAGATTTGTTCAACGGAAACACTTTCATGTCTGGAAATGTCCAGTTGGAGCACAAAGGCTCTATCCTAAAGCCGATACCGTAATCTTCTACTCCGAAGAAAAACTTTGCAAAAGCCATAGAAATACCGAGCTGCTTACCAACGACGGCAATAAAATAACCGCAGGAGAGATAGAATACGGCAGCAACCCAGAGAGGCATCGCTAAGGAAAAATGTAGTCCTCTACAGACCCTAACAAACCATAAAAACCGATATCCTCTACTACGACCGCATTCCCAATACAGCTTATTTCAACACGGGGGAGACTATATACAGCAACAACGGCACGATTTGGACGAAAACGGCAACTTATAACATCAACACCAAAAATAGTAGATGTCACCGGAAATGTAAATATAGACAACGGACTATACCGAGTAGAAGGCACCAAAATCCTGCAAAACCAAAAAGAGTAACACCGCTGATTTCCTTGGTCCTCTACCATTTTACAATAAAAGGAAACCCTCCAACTATGTCTACACCGAGAAAGGACAATACAAGATGAACTCCAAGGAGGTCTATCTCAACAAGAATTCCAGAATCCACTACAACGGCAAGATACTCACCGGAAACACCATGTATTACAGCCAAAACACGGGCTTCGGAAAAAGCCAAAGGCAATGTAACACTGGATGACCCGCGCGAAAGCAGGTTCATAAAAGGAGGATGGAGAAATCTACGAACTTAAAGATTCCGCGATGATTACCGAAAAACCCCTACGCCGTGAAAAATCCCCTTAAGAACGACTCCATCTACTTCTCCGCCGAGAGGATTCTCGCCTACCAAAAACCAGACAACTGAACACGAAGAAAAGTTTCCTCAGAGCCTTTCACAAAGCCAGAATGTTCAAGTCTAGTGCTCAGGCAAAGCCGATTCGCTCAGTTTCAACGAGACCGATGGCGAACTCCATCTCATCGAGCCCATCCTATGGACGGGCGAAAGACAGGTGACAGGAGACATCATCAAGGCATATTTTAACACTAAAAATGAAAATCTGGACTCGCTGAAAGTCATCGGAAATGCCTTAGCCATCAGTAAAGTGGATTCCATCAGCCTAAAGATGAGTTCAACCAAGTAAAGGGAAAATACATGACGGTTTACTTCAAAGAAAAATGAAATTCGTTTAGCAAAAAGTAACCGAAAATGCGCAGGCCATCACCTACGCCGAAAACAAAAACTCCCAAACAAAATGGACAGAATAGGCATCGCCCTCTTCCTGCGGCGAGATAGAAGCCCTCTTTTTGAGGAAAAGGAAAGTCCATATCATCGCTTGTAACATCGGTGCCAATACAGACATCTACCCCATGAGCCAGATAGCGCCGGAGAAAAGGATTCCCTGATTTTCAACTGGAATACCAAAGACCGGCTGCGCAAATGGCGGGATATCTTCCTTGATTCTCAAAAACGAGGAAATCCGATACGAAGCCGACACCCTGCTCTTTGACCAAGCCGAAGCCCAACGAGAAGAAGAAAAACAAAATACCAACAAAGCCAAAAGGGGTAAAGAAATAGCTCCGCTCTCTGCACGCTCTTCCGCCTTTTTATCTTTATTAACCAGTTCCGAGGTGGTAGCAGACACCTATGAAGAGTGGTCATGATAGGTTCCGAAGTGGTCACGATAGGTTCAGAAGCGGTCACGATAGGTTCGGAACCCTATCGTAGTATCTATAAATAGGGGAAAATTGTTTTTATATTTTTCTTATATGTTTTGGAGACACCACCAAAGCTCTTTGGAAAGTTTTCACCACACCCTGCTGGTAACAATGGGTATTTAAAGATTTTTAAACCCAAAAGCAGCCATTTAGACTGCTTTTATCTTATTCTCAATTTTACTTAGCTGGAGTTTCTTCTAAGGCATTCCAGATTATTTCGGCTTGTTTTTCATAGCCAGGTTTTAGGAAATGAACACGTCAGCATTGGCTTCTTTTTCGCTGTAGAGCCTTTTTGGAAATATCCTGTTCCGCCCATTTTGGTATGCAGGGTCAAGGAATGAAGTTTTGTTTTCTGCGGCAACTTCTTTTATCCAAGAAGAAATTTCTTTTCGCTTTTTGCGGATTTTATTTTATTATCCGTTGGAGAAATCAGAAGAATAGGGAAGTTGGGGATTTTCTGCTCTCCAAGTGTTGATAAGCTTTTTAGCATTGTCTTTGAATTCTTGCTTTGTGATGTTGCTCAGTGATTCGTTGGTTCCCAGCGCGACAATCAGGACATCGATATTTAGAGATTTTTAGTTGTTTAGTCTGCAGAGAATATTTCAAGAAATCGGCATAAGTAGCGCCATTTACACCCACCGTGTTGAAAAACTACGCCATTTTTAGCCGTGGATTTCAGAAACTGAAAACCATGCAGAATGTTTCCTCCATTCATATTGATGATGAATTCCTGAGTAGGATTTTTAAACTTAAAACTGGTGCTGTTTTCCGTGAATTGTCCCTTTGCCTATGGGAGTGAGGTTTTTCCTCAAACTGCTTGTCGTAGAGAATTTCTACATTTTCTACTTTTTATGGTTTGTCCAGCCTTTTGCATTTCGGACATTGTTGCCATTTAGCTGAACCAGTCGGGTAGTAACTACATTGAAATTTTAGCCGCGATTTCAGGGAAAAGTATCGCCATTTTGAACTTGATAATTCAAAATCGTTTTCTTCGGTTTTTATAAAGTTTTTCAGACTTTGAGAAGTTTTTAAAAATAGTAAAATCTTCGCCCTGTCAGCAGCATTATCGTTAAAGATTTTCACTTCATCAAAAGCTGTCTTTTGGGTCACCGAAAATTGATTTCAATGAAAGAATTTCCCGCTGTTTCCCATCACGAAGCCCAAAGCTCCCATTTGTGGATAAACATCCTGCTCATAGACCAGACGGAAAGTCTGCCAAGCCTGATTGGAATAAGCCGTGAAATCAATCGCTCCGTTTGAGTTTGCCAAAGGGATATGGAAAAACCGTTCCCTCGCCCTGCATTGCCGTATTTATTTTGGAATCTTAAATATTCTGAAATATGCCCCTGACTGAATATGAGAATCTCCGATGAAAAGGGATATTTGTAACGGATTCGTTTTTATTGAGTTTATCAAAGAAAGGCGCCAGATTTTCTGCGTTTTCAATTTTCTGCGCCGATGCAAACACCGAAAAAAACCGAGACTTATCAACAAAAATTTTTCTTATCATATTTTTAGATTTTTGGACAAATTTAGTTTTTATTATGATAACAAAAAGTAACTTAATTTAAGTTACTTTTTGTCCAATCAGTTACAGTTCTCTTTCTACATCCTTGTCGCCTCTTCCAGAGAGATTTACAAGCACCAGTTGATTTTTATTTTTAAATAATTTCATAGCGAGAGCCACCGCATGGGAAGATTCTATCGCAGGAATAATCCCTTCCAAGCGAGACAAAAGCTGAAAAAGCTTCTATGGCTTCTTTGTCCGTTACTGAGAAATATTCAGCTCTTTTGGTGTCTTTCAGGAAGGCGTGCTGAGGGCTTATCCCTGGGTAATCCAATCCCGCCGCGATGGACTCTGATGCGATAGGCTCATTGTTTTCATCAGCCAAGCAGTAAGAAAAAGTTCCCTTGGAAAACCATCGGCTTACCATAGTTAAGCGTAGCCGCAGTATGGGAAATTTTATCTTCTCCACCGCCCTCGGCACCGTATATTTTTACAGATTCATCATTTAGAAACCCTGAAAAACAGCCCGATAGCATTAGAACCACCACCGACACAAGCGACAATGCTGTCTGGAGGCGATTTTTCTTTTCTGTAAAATCTGCTGTCTTGCTTCATTTCCGATTACACTTTTGGAAAATATCCACGATTTTTAGGATAAGGGTGCGGCCCCTACATGAGAACCAAGCAGATAGTAAGACTCTGGATTTTCTATATAATATCCCAAAAGCGCTATCCACTGCATCTTTCAAAGTTTTTTTGTACCCGAATCACATGAAACGACTTCCGCTCCTAAAAGTCTCATTCTCTTTACATTCGAAGTTGTCTTTCAATGTCTATTGCACCCATGAAGATTTTACAAGGAATGTTTAATAAAGCACAAGCCGTAGCTGTAGCCACACCATGCTGCCCAGCTCCTGTTTCTGCGATTACTTCTTTTGCGCCCATTTTCTTCGCTAAAAGAATCTGCCCAATGGCATTATTTATTTTATGAGAACCTGTGTGGTTCAGGTCTTCTCTTTTGAGGTAAATTTTAGAACCCACATAATCACTGAGATTTTTTCGCAGAAATAAAGAGAAGATGGTCTTCCCACGAAATCTTTTAAAATTTGAATAAACTCATTTTTTTAAAATCATCAGTTTTTAGTAATTTCATCAAAAGAAATTGCTCAGTTTTTCTAATTGTCCCGCTAAAACAGGGAGGCACGAAAGCTCCGCCATACTCACCATAATTACCATTGTAAGAAAGCATTTCTGCTATAGGTTCTACATTGATTACTTCTTTTTGCCCTTGGGCATTGTTTATTGTTGTCATATATTTATTATTTAAAAATTATTATTCGATTATAAAAACAAAAAGCCGTTAGGAAGTTCTCTAACGGCTTTTTATATATTTTGATAAAAATAAAATCTTTTCTTTTACAAATATAAAAAGTCTAGCTGAACACCCTCGTTTCTGAGACTGCCAACTTGCCCACCATATATTATTTGTAAAGTTTATCATTTTATTTATTTTTAATCACAAAGGATAATACCAGAGTTATTATTAAATTCTATCACACCTCCATTGATAGGAAAAAGTGTAGCAGTTGTTTCGCTGTGGTTCTGCTGTGAAAAAAACTTAGCGTAGTTCTGATTTTCTATTTTAGAAGTAATCAGTTTTTACTTTTTGCCTGTTCTTAGAGAAGATACCACTGGGGGCGTGGTCATTCAAAATATGAAATTCGCCCAATTCTCCAGGAAGTAGGATAGATTCCACTTCTCCTTCAGAATACCACAAGCTCTGGTGTTAATATTTTTAATGTTCATATTTATATCAGATTTGAAATTTGAAGTTTGAAATTTGAAATTGAATTTTCATCAACCTCAAATTTCAAATTCCAAATCGTTGAATAATTTATGCGTTTTCAGCAAGCATTTTTCTCCTGCTTCTATAGCCTCCTCGATAGTTCCCTTTAAGGTTGAAAACAAGCTTCAGGTAAGTGGTCTAATTCACCATCGATAATCATATTAAATCCTTTGATAGTATCTTTAATATCCACTAATGCACCTGGAATACCTGTAAACTGCTCTGCTACATGGAATGGCTGAGAAAGGAATCTCTGAACTTTTCTTGCACGATAAACTACCAATTTATCTTCTTCAGAAAGTTCTTCCATACCCAAGATAGCGATGATATCTTGAAGTGCTTTATATCTTTGTAGAATTTCTTTTACTCTTTGTGCGCAGTTATAGTGCTCTTCACCGATGATTTCTGGAGCCAAGATTCTAGAAGTAGAGTCTAGTGGATCCACTGCAGGGTAAATACCTAATGATGCAATCTTTCTTGAAAGTACCGTAGTAGCATCAAGGTGAGCAAAAGGTAGTCGCTGGAGCAGGGTCTGTCAAGTCATCCGCAGGTACATATACCGCTTGTACAGATGTAATAGATCCATTTTTAGTAGAAGTAATTCTTTCCTGCATCGCACCCATCTCAGATGCCAATGTCGGCTGGTAACCTACCGCAGATGGCATACGCCCAAGAAGCGCAGACACCTCAGAACCTGCCTGAGTAAAACGGAAAGATGTTATCCACGAAGAAAAAGTACATCTCTACCTTGTCCAGTTTCACCTCCATCACGGAAGTATTCAGCTAGAGTAAGTCCAGAAAGAGCTACTCTTGCTCTCGCTCCCTGGCGGCTCATTCATCTGACCGAATACGAATGCTGCTTTAGAATCTTTCATTTTGTTCTAAATCAACTTTGCTCAGATCCCAACCTCCATTTTCCATAGAGTGCATGAAATCTTCACCATATTTAATAATACCAGATTCTAACATCTCTCTCATCAAGTCGTTTCCTTCTCTGGTTCTTTTTCTCCTACACCCTGCAAACACAGAAAGACCTCCATGTCCTTTAGCGATATTGTTAATCAATTCCTGAATCAATACGGTTTTACCTACACCGCACCTCCGAACAATCCAATTTTTTTCCTCCCTTAGCATAAGGCTCGATAAGGTCAATAACTTTGATACCAGTGAAAAGAACCTCTGCAGAAGTAGAAAGTTGTTCGAATTTAGGAGCTTCTCTGTGAATTGGTAAACCATTCTCTTTAGAAAGAGCAGTAATACCATCAATAGTATCACCTACCACATTGAATAATCTACCATTAATACCATCTCCTACTGGCATTGTAATCTGTTTACCTGTAGCAACTACTTCTTGACCTCTCTGAAGCCCATCTGTAGCGTCCATAGCAATACATCTTACCATGTCTTCGCCAATATGTTGTTCAACCTCAAGAACGAGTTTCTCTCCATTATTTTTAACTACTTCAAGGGCGTCATAGATTTTTGGTAATTCTTCAACCTCTTGAACATAACATCAATTACTGGACCGATGATTTGTGAAATCTTTCCTTTAATATGGTTTTGCCATTTCTAAAATTTTTCTTGTTTGCAAATATAGTGAAAGTTTATAAAAATAACATTGTTAAAAAAAGAAGATTTTTATCATATTTGCGACAAATTTTTATCAATTGAAAATTATAAGAGATTTATCTGCTTACAAAAGTCCCAATTTTCACTGCGGTTTCCATAGGAATGTTTGATGGCGTACATCTTGGTCATCAGTCCGTTATCAGCCTTTTGAAAGAGAAAGGCAAAGGAAAAAATCTAAAAACGGCTTTGTTGTCTTTTTGGCCCACATCCGAGAAAAATTTTAAATCCAGAATTGGAAATCCACCAGCTGAATACTTTGGAAGAAAAAGAAATCTTTTTGGAAAAAGCAGGTGGAACTGCTTTTTGCAGGAATTTAGCGATGATTTTAGAAATATGGATGCAGAGGATTTTGTGAAAGAGATTTTGGTAAAAAAACTTCAAGCTAAATATATTGTAATAGGGCATGACCATAGTTTTGGGAAAGGAAAAAGGAAATTTTGAACTGCTCCAAAAATGGGAAATGAATTAGGCTTTTGAAGTGGAACAGTTAGAAGAAGTGAGCGTTGAAAAATCAAGATGTTAGCTCTACTGAAATAAGGCTGGCACTTTTTGGAAAGCAGAATAAAGGATGCCAATAAGATGCTGGGATACTCTTATAATCTGTCTGGTGAAGTTATTCATGGTAAAAATTAGGCCGAAAAATAGGCTTTCCTACGGCAAATCTAAAAGTAGATTCTACGAAACTTCTTCCTAAAAAAGGCGCTTATATAGTGGAAGTATGGATTGATAATCAATTTTATAAAGGAATGCTCAGCATTGGGACAAATCCGACAGTCGGTGGAGAAAAAAACTCTCGGTGGAAGTGTATATTTTGGATTTTGATAAAGATATTTATGGTAAAAAATTGACTGTAAATTTCAGGGATTTTTCTCCATGAAGAGATAAAAATTTGACAATCTTGACCAGCTTATACAAAGGCTGAATGAAGACAAAAAATAACAGAAAAATTATAATTTCTAAAAGAAAAAGCCGAAGGAAAACTTCGGCTCTTATATTTTAAATTAAAAATCCATTGTAAATGGTTCTTCCTCTTTGCTTTGAATTCCCAAAGCTTCATAAATATATTTAAAAGTAGACAGAAGAACAGGTTTTCCACTGATAATAGCCACATCATGCTCAAAGTGGGCAGAAGGTTTATTATCCAAAGTCGTTACCGTCCAGCCGTCATCATGGAATTTTACTTTTTCTGTTCCTAAGTTTATCATCGGTTCTATCGCTAGGACTATGCCGTCTTTTAGGACTTTTCCAGAGCCTTTTCTGCCATAGTTCGGCACTTGTGGGTCTTCGTGCATTTCTCTTCCTAATCCATGCCCAACTAACTCACGCACGACGCCGTAGCCTTCTTTTTCGCAGTAGGTCTGGATAGCATTAGAAATATCTCCTACACGCTTTCCACGGATACATTGTTCGATGCCTTTATATAAAAGATTCTTTGGTGATTTTAAGGAGTTTTTTTGGTTTCTTTTTGCGACTTCTCCTACTTCAAAAGAATAGGCGTGGTCACCATAAAAACCATTCATATAAACGCCGCAATCCACAGACAAAAACAGTTCCTTCCTCTATTGGTTTTGTCATTGGGAATACCATGCACCACCTCTGAGTTTGGAGAAATACAAAGCGAATTTGGGAAACCATACATGCCTAAAAAGCAGGTTTTTCCGCCATGATCCATAATGAAATCATGTGCCAATTTGTCCAAATAAAGAGAAGTAATCCCTAGGTTTGATTTCTTTTTGCCAGCATACCCAAAGTTTTGGAAACCAGCTGAGCGCTTTCCCTCATCAAACGGAGTTCGTCTATTGTTTTTTAACTGAATCATTTTTAAATTTTTACCAGAACCAACCTCTTTCTTTTTCAATTTTGAATAAGCCTGAACTTCGCCATTTGAAATCCCAAATTCTATTTTTCTGAGTGATGATTTCATAAACCTCTCCCCAGCCTGGGAAACCGCCAAGATTTCTATCATCTATGAAAAACATCTGCATCTATTTTTTTCTTGACTGTGTATCTCCATCGAAAAATTTCTCCTTCGTAGCTTGAATTCACAGAATAAAAACTCTATTCCATTTTTGCAGAATTCCACAGCTTCCTCCAAAGCCTCTCCACTTCGGTAAGTCCAGAGAATAAGCCTGTATCCGTTCGCCTGAAGCTGTCTCAGTGTTTCAAATGCAAAAGGGCTGAGCTTTTCCCAATCCTTGGATAGGCATCTTCCACGATGGTTCCATCAAAATCTATTGCTAGTTTTTTTGTTATTTAGTTTCATATTAGCTTTATTTTTATTTCCAAAGAATAAGTTCTTCTTCTTTTTGTGATTTATAGGGATGATAGTCTTGCCAAAAGAGCCTGAATACTGGCATTTTCCTCTAATTCTGGATTGGTTTCCAAAAACTTTTACACCTTTCTTTTTAAAAGTTTCATAGATTTCTTTAAAAAAATAATCAGCTGTTACGCCTCGTTTTTTTGGTATTGTGGGTGAATCCCAATCAGATAGAAATTCGCTCTGTCGTTTTTCTTTCCAGCGTTCAGCAGATGCCACCAGCCGAAAGGAAAAAGTTTTCCTTTAGCCTTTTTGTAAAGCCTTAGAATAAGAAGGCATGGTAATGGCGAAAAGAGAAATCAAACTACCGTATTTATCTTTTGATGCAGACAATGTAGTCTTTATCTATGAATTTAAAATATTTTTTTCTTTATAATGTTTAATCTGTTCCTGAGTAATCGGTGTATAGGTGGAAAGATGTTTTGTAAGTGTCATCTAGGAGTTTAAACATCGAGTTCTACCAAATGGAGAATGTCTTTTTGATTTGAAATTTTACGAGTTCCAGTTCATATTTTTCAGCGATGAGTTGCTGAATTTTTTTCCACCTTGTCAGGCAGGTATCAGGGGAAATTGATTTCAAATTCCACCCATTCTTTTCTTTTCACTAAAGCCCAGCTGTTCCATATGTTTAGGATAATAATCAAAATTATAAATCCCAATCATCGTTGCCAATTTGTCAAAACCTTTGGTAAGCATTCCTACTTTGTCCAAATTTGTAAAACCCATCGGGCCTTCTATTTTAGAAATTCCTTTGGATTTAGCGTATTCTATTGCGATGTTTATCAGTGCTTTAGAAACTTCTATGTCATCTATAAAATCCAGCCAGCCGAATCTTACCTTTTGGATTCCGAGTTCTTTTTCCTCTTTGTGGTTTATCATTACAGCTATCCTTCCCTACGATATTTTTGCCTTTATAAGCCAGAAACTGAGCCGCTTCAGAATATTGTAAGGCAGGATTTTTCTTCTTTTCACCCAAATACTTTTTTTCTTCATTGATGAGTGGCGGTACATAGTAGGGATTTCCTTATACAGCTCCATTGGAAACTTTATAAAAAAGCTCCAAATCAGATGAATTAAGTACTTGTTTTTACTTTTTATATCAGACATTCTCTTTTTTAAATATTCTGCAAAAAATAAGATTATTTATTTTTCTATAACGAATAGAGACCAAAAATTATGACAAAATGTGCTTTGGCATAGTTTTTTTATATTAAAAATAAATTCAGTAAAAATATAGTATAGAGATGATTTATTTAATTTTAGGTGCAATTTTTTGGCGAGTATGTTTGTTCAAAAATAAACTAAAGTCAAAATTTGCTCATTATTCAAATGTAAGATTACAAAACGGAATGTCTGGGTAAAGAAATCGCTGAAAAATGCTGGCGGACAATGGTATCCACGATGTGAAGGTGATTTCCGTAGCAGGGACAGCTCACAGACCACTATAACCCAATGGATAAAACAGTAAACCTCTCTGATGTGGTTTTATAACGAAAGAAATGCAGCTGCCGCGGCCGTAGCAGCCCATGAATGTGGACATGCCGTACAGCATGCTGTGGGATATTCCATGCTGCAGCTTCGTTCCAGATTAGTTCCTATCGTGAATATTAGTTCGCACTTGGTTCAGTTTGTGATGATGGCTGGTGTTGCCATGGTGGCAGCTCAGATGGCTTTTGGGAAAGACAGTTTTGCTGATAGGAGTTTTTGCTGTTTGCGATGACTACGCTGTTTGCTTTCGTGACTCTTCCAGTGGAATATGATGCCAGCAATCGTGCATTGGCATGGCTGAAACAGACAGGAACTGTAACTCCGCAAGAAATGGAAGGCGCAGAAGACAGCCTAAAATGGGCAGCGAGAACATATTTAGTGGCAGCGCTAGGCTCTTTGGCTCAGCTTTTATATTACGCTTCTATGCTTTTAGGAGGCAGCAGAAGAGAGGAATAAATTTTTAGATAAATTTAAATGTAACTTGATACATCTCGGATAAAATATCTGAGATGTTTTCTTTTTATGAAGTTTTTGATAAATGCTGTGATAGAGCAGATTTCTTGCGTGTCAAAAATTTACAACTCGTGCATCAAATTTGTTTAGCAATGAGAAAAATTACATTCTGCTGAGAAAAAAATTAAATTGGATTTCTATTTTCAGTTTCTAATTCTTTTTGTGATGATTTTTGGCTTCTTCCAGAGTTGCTTTTTGCGCTTTCTTTATAGGTTTTACGAGTCCTCCCACGCCCAGTTTGGTACCTCCGAAATACCTTACAATAATCAATAAAATATTGGTAACATCAGTGCGCAAGCAGCTGATTATAAATAGGTAGCCCTCACTTCCCAGAAGGCTCTCCATCATCATTGATACGGTAATTTTCCCCATTCAGCCCCAGCCGAAAAGCATAGCAGTGAGTGGGTAGCTTTTGGGTGTAACTCCTTGATTTTGTTTAGTTTTTTTCTTTATAATCATTTTCAGAAAGAATAGGGTAAGCAAAACCGATGAAATTTGCTTCCTTTTTCCTTAACTAAAAACATTTATCAATGGGCTTTCTATGGTTTGATATTCGTATTTCATTTACTGATTTTGAAAATGATAGAGCGTATTATCTCGCAATTTACTGATTTTATTTGGTTTTGGGCTAAAAATAGAGCTTTGGTTCCGTTTTGTTAAACTTTATATTATCGGCTTTAATGACAAAAGCTTCGTCCCAAATTCCAGCATCGATAAACTGCTGTAAAGTAAAAACTTCCACCTTCTACAATTACCGATTGTATCTGCTCTTCCCACAATTTTTCCAGAAGATTTTTTTATGAAGTTTTCTCTTTCTATTTTTGATGAATTTTTATGTTTTTCTCTTCGTTTTTGATTGAATTAAAAACCAAAGTAGGCGCTTCATCATTATAAATATTGAAATTCTGCGGAACTTCTAATTTCTAAATCAATCAAAATTCGAACAGGATTTTTCCAAAAACTTCCCTTGTGGTCAGGCTGGGATTGTCATTTAGCGCTGTGTTTTTCCAACTAAAATAGCGTGTTCATCGGCTCTCAACTGGTGCACCCATTGTTTTGGCTAATGAGTTGCTGACCGCTGTTGGTTTAAAGTCTTTATCCAAAAATCCATCCTCTGATTCAGCCCATTTTTAGGATGATATAAGGTCTTTTTCTTTTTGATGAAAAAGTGAAAAAATCTTTTGTTGAGTTCTCTGCATTCATCCTCTAAAAACTCCTGAAACTACCGTTATTCCCGAATCTTCTAAGATCCTTTTCCATCTACTTTTTCGTGAGAATCCAGAGTTCCTATTACGGCTTTTTGAAACCAATTTCTTTCAGTTTTCAAGAGCGCAAGGTGTGTTTTTCCCGAAATGAGCACAGGCTCCAAAAGAAACATAAATGGTGGAATCTTTCAGTAAAGTTTTATCTTGAACAGAGTCGATTGCATTGATTTCTGCATGAGGCTTTCCTGCTTTTTGGTGGTATCCTTCACCTATTATTTTTCCCATTATGGACGATGACAGCGCCGACCATAGGGTTGGGATAGGTTTTTTTCCGACTGCTTTTTGGCGAGTTCTATGCACCGCCTCATGTAGATTTTTATCTTGCATTTTTAGGTTTTTGTCTAAAAACTTAATATTCTCCCAAAATTGGAAGAATATTAAGAATATGTTTAAAAATTATTCGCCAGTGATAAGCTTTATGAAGGCTCTGTTTTAGGGCTTTCTATCAGAGCTTTTTTCTCATCTATTTTGTCATAAGTATCTTTTTAGCAGAGGATTTTTCTCGCGAAGGGTTATTAAAGAAATTGATATTGTTCTCTAATTTCACCACTTCCGCCTCTAAATCAGCTATTTGGCTCTTTGATTTTTTTCTTTGCTTTGTCAGTAAGCTGAGCTTCTGTAAGATTTATCTTCTTTCAGGTCAAATACATTGATTTTTGTTTAACTTTAAGTTTTTTCTTTCAGAACTTTATTAAACTCATTATTGATGTTCATTTTTATTTCTTGAACTTTACCGATGCTGTCCCAAGAGCTCTTGATTTGCTCTATTTTTTTCTACGCTTCCTTCCTCGTCATTTATTTGCTTTAATTCCTCGAGTAAAGCTTTCTTTTGATGGTAATTTTGTTTCCAATCATCCGTTGTAGAAGCGTTTTTCTCACGGAAATTATTGAAAAAAATGTATTACAAGCATCACGGAAATCATTCCAAACCTTATTTGCTTGATTTTTAGGAACATGTCCTATGTTTTTCCAGTCTTCTTGTAACTTTTTAAACAAAGGCACGGCAGTATCCCAATCCTCAGAATGCATGTTGTCCTGCGCGATGGAAATCAGTTTTTGCTTTTCCTCTAAATTGATATGCTGTGAGTTTTTCAGATTTTTATAAAAATCATTTTTCTTAGTATTAAAGGCTCTAAGCGCGGTTTTTGAACTCGTCCAGTTTTGGTTGGATAGTTTCTTAGGAACATTGCCCAATTTTAAAAACTCGCTGCGAAGCTGTTCCACTTGTTTTATCGCTTGTTGCCAGTAGTTATGAGTAACAGCTTCTTTTGAAGAAGCGAAAATCTTTTCAGTTTCGCGATGATTTCATTTTTCTTTTCCAAAGCCTTTTTGCTGTTCCACTTCTATTTGAGCTAAAAGTTCAGATTTTCTCTCGTGGATTTTATTAGAAATCTCTTTGAAAAACTTCCCAAGTGCTGTCACGAAACTCTTCCGCCACAGGCTCAGCTTCTTCTTTCCAAAGTCTGTGCAGATATTGCAGCTCATTCAGTGCTTTTTGGACAGAAACTTCATTTATCAGTTCTTCTGCACGAGCGATGATGCTTTTTTTCTTTTTTTCTAAATTGTGCGCATATTCCTGCTCGCGGTATTCTTTTATTTAAATCCAGCATTTGATAAAACTGATTCAAATGATGGAAGTAATTGTGATTCAGGTTTCTTTAAATTCAGATTTTGCAACTGCTCCAGCATTTGCCCATTCTTCTTTTGATTTCTCTGATTGCACGGAAAAGGTTGGTATTAGGCTCAGTATTGATGTAGAGATTTTTGAGTTTTTCTATGATTTGGTTTCTCTTTTCCAAATTTTCTTGGTGCTCTTTTTCTTGGTTTTTGTTAAAGCATCTAGTTTTTCCTTGAAAATACTCACCAAAAGCAGAATATTTGGACTGCTCTGGATGTTCATAAGAGAAATCTTCCATATCATTCCCTTCCTCTACGAAATCGTGTTTTTATCCGCGATTTCATCTTGAATAAGGTGATAAGCCTTGTCTTTTTAACTGATTGAATTTTTTTAGCATGAGCTCCCGCATCTGGCTTATTTACGATGTTTTCCATTTCAGACAAAAAGTTCCTTTTCACAGAGAGCGTATCCAGAGTAGTCTGCTCATTTTCTTCTATTTCTTCGTAAGAATTGATATCTAAAAATTCTTCGTTTTTGTTTTTCCATTTCTGTACTCATTACAATCAGTTTTTGTTTAATACTAAGCTCAAATTTTGAGGATTAAAAAAATGCCTCAACATTTCAAGGCACTAAATTAAAGGTTTTTACTTTAAAAATTCCAAATTTCCCACGCTTTTTCTGCTTGTTGTTCCAGCATAAGAAGTCCATTCATTGTTTTCGGCTCCATTTTCATGAGCTTTTCTAAGGAACTGAGTTTGAGGAGGATTGTAGATTAAATCTATGACTACATGCTGAGAAGAAATCCCACCGAAAGGAAAGGGAAGGCTCTGCTCCACATTAGAGAAAGTGCCTACTGGCGTGCATTGGATGATGATTTTATGCTCTTTTACGATTTCTTCCGAAAGGTTTTCAAAATTAAGTTCGGTTTTCCTTGAAACTATTTTGATAATCAATATTATATTTATCAAAAAAATATATTTCACAGCCTTTGCAGCTCCTCCGTTTCCTAAAAATCAGAGCCTTTTCTGATAGGATTTTTGGGTAAGTCAATAAGGATTTTTCAAAACCGAAAAACATCTGTATTGTACCCAGTTTTCTTTCCATTTTTGATTAAAATACAATTGACCGCGCCTATTTTTTTCGGCTTCATCACTCAGTTCATCTAAAAAGGAATCACCTGTTCTTTGTAGGGAATGGTGACATTCAGCCCTCTGAGATTGTCTATGCTCAATATCTTTTCTACTTCCTCAATCTGCTGAATATCAAATAAATCGTAAGAGTAATCCAGCAAAGATAACTGATTGAATTTTTGTTCAAAATATTTTTGAAAAACGAATAGGAAATATTTCTTCCGATAAGCCCAAATTTTTACCATTTTTATTGGCTTTAAAATCTAATTAGATGACAGATGATGTCTATTCACTTTGGAGAAAATCCAAGAAACCATCAGTCCGAAGAAAAACGCTGATGATATGACAATCAGGTAGTTATATAGAGTTATTTTTACAGGGAAAGGCAAATCTAGACCCTACTGATGCCTTGAAAAAGCCTGTCTGTATCTGCAAAAATACAAACTCAAAGTTCCCAGTATCAGCCCGAAGAAAACGCCTAAACAAACAATCAGTGCGCCTGTATAGAAATAGGTTTTTCTTAGCTGTGAAAATGTAAAACCTAACGAAATCAGTGATTTAGCTTGTTGTTTTTGTCCAGTTGCAGGATGATGATTGCGCCGGCGAGATTGAATGTCGTGATGAAAAATCACCAAAATAAAAATCAGATAAATGATCAGTTTTTCGGTGTTTATCATTTTCCAAAAACGCTTCGTTTTCCTCCATTTGAGTATTGATGTAGATACTGTCATCAGCCAAATTTTTCAGCAGAGTTCTTTTTACTGCATCGGCTTGTTCGGGATTATTTAGCTTTATAGCGATTTGATAAGCCGAATTTTTCGGAAGATTGAGCAGTCTTTGAGTAAGCTCTATCGGAGCAATGATATAGTTGTTAAGTTGTTCATTTTCAGCGAAAAATGCCTGTTACGAATATAGGCTCTTTGTTGAAAAATATCTTCTTCTTTATTGATGAGTCCTTCTCCTGCTTTTTGGGATGAAAATAGTGGCTGTCGTATTGTCATCATCTCCGCCAATGGGAATGCCAAGCCTGTTGTTTAGAAGTCCCTTCTACGATAACCTCATTTTGGTACTGAAAGGAAGGATACTCTCCATATATGATGGATTTTTGGATAGGATTTATTTGGGTATAAACAGAATCAACGCCCCTTTAAATAAGCGATTTCTCCGTTTTTCATTGTAGTTGAGATAAACTTTTCTCCTCAATTATTTTTGAAAATGCTTTTTACTTTCAGGCTCTTTTCTAGTGTAGAGATGATTTCTTCGGGATTTTTTTAGCAGCTTTTCCTTCCTTGCTTTTTATCGTAAGGTCTGCGTGGATATTGTTAATCAGCTCTTTATTAAGCTCTTCTAATCCAGAAAAAATAGAAATCACTATAAACATCGCCATTACCGCAATAGTCATAGCAGTAGCGGCCAATCCTGTGATAAAGGACACAGCTTGGCTGCCTTTTTTGGAAACTATGTATCGAAAAGCGATGTAGAAAGGAGTGTTCATTTTACAGAATAGGGTTGTCTCCTAGACCTTTTAGTTCTCGTTCTAGTTTTTCTACATCATCTAGCGAAGTGTCCAGATAAAAAAATTGAGCTGAGGGATGGCTCTCACTTGTTTTGCCATTTTTTGCCCAATGAAATTTCTGTAATATGACTTGTTTTCCTCAATTTCTTTCATCACAGCATCTCTGAAATCCTGAGGGAAAATGCTTAGATAAACTTTAGCTATTCCTAGGTCAGCAGTGACTTTTACATCAGATACGCTTACCAATAGGCTTTGTTTGCTCTCCGAAGCCTTGCTTTCTAAAAAGTTCCGCTAGGTCTTCTTGTATGATTTGTGCTACTTTTCTTTGTCTGTTACTTTCCATATCCTGCAAAAGATAATATTTATTTTAATCTATGAATGTAATTTATGAAAAACTTGCTTTTTAATAAATAAATTTTTTTACTTTTGCGTGAGTAAAAATGCAATTATGAGTTTTATAAAAGAATTTAAAGAATTTGCCATCAAAGGAAATGTGGTAGATATGGCAGTAGGGGTGATTATTGGAGGAGCTTTTGGTAAGATAGTGAGCTCTTTTATAGAAGATGTTATTACACCTCTTCTTCTGAATCCAGCTTTGGAAGCTGCTAATTTGACAAATATTGAAGAGCTTACAGTTTTTGGGAGGAGTTAAACTATGGTGTTTCCTTTCAGCGGTAATCAATTTTGTTATCATTGCCTTTTATCTTTATTTATGATGATAAAGGGAATTAATAAACTTAAAAACGAAAAACCAGCTGATGAGCCAGCAGCTCCTACACAAGAGGAATTATTGGCTGAAATTAGAGATTTATTGAAAAAATAAATAAGATAAATATATATCATTCGTAGATTTTAATTATTAAAAATCCTCTCAAATTTGAGAGGATTTTTATTTTATATAGACAGGTTCTTTATCATATCTTCGGACATTTCTTTTATTCCGAAATTTATAGTTCAGTCCCCAATCTCTTTTTAGCAACGCTGTCATCTATACTTTTTAGGCCAGCTTTCTGCTATTTTTTTGTCTGAAAATCAGGTTCATAAGAGATTTCAAAAATCTGGAATAATCTTTTTGATTTCTTCTGCTAATTCTTCTGGCGTGAAGGACATTCCGCCCAAGTTATAAGATGTTCTTACCGAGATGTTTTCGCTAGGAGCTTCCATTAGTTTTTATCGTTGCGTCTATGGCATCTTCCATGTATAGCATAGGGCATGGCAGTTCCTTTTTGGATGAAAACTTGTGTATTTTCCTTTTCTATTGCTTCATAGAAAATTTCTACGGCGTAGTCTGTGGTTCCTCCGCCAGCAGGCGTCTGCCAAGATATCAGCCCAGGGTATCGGATACTTCTGATATCTACATTGTGTTTTTGGTGATAGTATTCACAGAGTTTTTTTCGCCTGCTACTTTGGTTACTCCGTAGATGGTAGATGGGTTGAGTGCAACCTCTTGTTCTACATTATAGGAGAAATTCCTCTTCCGAAAAACAGCAATAGAACTTGGCCAAAAATATCTTTTTGATTAATCCATTTTTAGCCATTTCACATAGATGAAGCAGTGGGTCTAAATTTACATTCCAAGCCAAAAAGAGGTTGTTTTTCGGAAGTCCCAGATAGGAGGGAAGCGAGATGATAGACAGTAGTAATGTTGTATTCTTTTGATAGTTTTTCTAGTTCTTGGTGATCAGTAACATCTAGTTTTATGTATTTTCCAGCGCTGTCCAGCCCTTCTTTTATATAGAGGTCAGATGCTATTATGTTTTCCTTTCCATATATGCTGGCAAGTTTTGTTACTAATTCGCTGCCTATTTGTCCATTGGCTCCAGTAGATGAGAATTTTTCTCCGTGTGTTCTTCCATTTTTATTTATATTTTTTATGCAACGAAATTAAGAAAAATTAAAAAATAGAAAAGTAAAAAGAAAAAAACCTTTAACTGGAAAGTTAAAGGTTTTAAACACCAAATCACAAAATATTAATATGAAAAAAATTACTATTTTTCTTTTTAAAAAGTGACCTGGCTGGGATTCGAACCCAGGGACCCATACATTAAAAGTGTATTGCTCTACCAGCTGAGCTACCAGGTCTACAATATGAATGAACAAAATATCTTATTCGTGTCTGCGACTGGATTCGAACCAGCACATCCTTAGGATACCACCCCTCAAGATGGCGTGTCTACCAATTTCACCACGCAGACTTATTGTCTTAGTGACCTGGCTGGGATTCGAACCCAGGACCCATACATTAAAAAGTGTATTGCTCTACCAGCTGAGCTACCAGGTCTCCATTATTACTGTGTCAGTAATTTTTGAGTGGTGCAAAGATAGGTATTTTTTTTATTATCAAAATTTTTATCAAATTTGTTGAAAAATTTTATCATGATAATTACACTTATAGGGTATATGGGAAGTGGTAAGTCTATTATTTCCAAAGAGTTAAGTTCTAAATTAGGCTTTTAAAAAATATTGATCTTAGATAATGAAATTTCTAGTGAATTAGGGTCTGTCTATTCCTGAAATTTTCCAGGAGAATTGTTTCTTTTAGAAAAAGGAAAAAAAGAGGTCTTGGAAAGGGTTTTAAACACTCAAGAAGATGTGGTTTTGAGTTTAGGGAGGAGGGACGCCGTGCTACTATGATAACATAGATACTATAAACGAAAGATCAGTGAGTGTTTATCTGGTGGCTAATGTGAGTACTTTGGTGAAGAATCTTTCTGCAAGAGAAGGGTGAGAGGCCTCTGATAGCAGGCGTAAAGATGAAGAACTGTCTAATTTCGTGGGACAGCATCTGATGGAGAGGAATCGTTATTACTCTAAAAGCAAAGATGGTAGTGATGGTAAATGACTGGGATCTTGACAGAATAGTCAATGATATTTTTAGCTGAATAGAAAAATTAGGCTATAAAATCAATAATCAAGGTTGATCAAAACTCCAGATAAGTATTTATTAAAAAGAAAGCCAATAAAAATAGATTTAATATAATATTGGCTTTCACATTGTAGTATAATCATTTATCGTTTATCCTCTATCCCAAATTTTTCCCCAAAGACTTGGTTCTATATCTAGTTTTACTCTCATTTGAGAGTAGAGTTTATCTAATTCTTTTTAGTTTAGAATTTATATCTTCTGTTTTTCTTAGACTCTGCTTTTCAATCCTTCAGTTTTCACTATTTAGAGTTTCTATTTTTTTCTCTTAAAGTTTCTAAATTTCAGAATAGTATCATCTGTAATACCAGCAGGAAGATTAGACTTTTATTTTTTTTAATCCATCGATTAAAACTTTAGCATTTGTTATTTTTGAGAATATGTTTTTTTGTAGCCATATATATTATTTTTATGTTTATATATAAAGTATATTTTAGTTTATATTATTAACTCCAATAAGTTTTAGTTTTATCTAGCTTTATATATATACTTATTTTCTAACATTCTATCTACTTTATAAGTAGTATTTTCTATTTCACTTAAATTTTCATATCTAATAGCTACAATATTATTATCTATACTATTGTAATTAGATATATTTTCTCCTAAATCATCATAGTTTTTATTAAATATAGATAGATTTAAATCATTTAGAGAATTATTTTTTTCTTTATTCTATATTCTTTATTATTATATTGAAATATTTCAATATGAATAGGCTTATGATTTTCTATTTTTTTATGATATTTCTATTTTCAGAAGTGATATTAAAAATCATTTTTACTTATAATATGATTATTATTTTCATTTTTTTATATCATTATTATTATCTTGTGAATACGAAACTGTAAAAACAGATAATATTGAAATTGTCTTTTTCATAGTATTTTGAATTTTTGAGTTTAATTTTATTTTACAAAGATAAATATAATATAAAGCATAACTTTTTAAGAAATATTTTTATATATTTTTAAAAATAAATTATACTTTATATTATTAATATATAATATATGAAAAATATTTATATAATTTTTAGTTTATTATGACATTATTTTTATTATATTTGTATATAGGTATTTAAAAAATATCTTCCCAAATCATTTGGGAAGATACCTTTATTATTTTTATAGATTGTTTTTAGATAATCTAAGATGTATTTTTACTTAAAAAATTAAATCATTTTATAAAAATTTTTATATTATTTAGTTTAAATTATAAAATAGCTTCTCTTATTTTTAGTTAATTTAGCTAAAAGATTATCTAATTTGTCAAGTTGAAGCATATTTGCTCCATCGGATTTAGCTTCAGAAGGATTAGGATGTGTTTCTAAGAATATTCCGTCAGCTCCTACAGCAATTCCAGCTTTTTGCAATAGTTTCTATAAGTTCTGGTCTACCGCCAGTAACTCCACTTTCTTGGTTAGGTTGTTGTAATGAGTGTGTGATATCAAGAATTACAGGAGCATATTGTTTCATAATAGGAATTCCACGATAATCTACTATTAAATCAGTATACCCGAAAGAATTTCCTCGTTCTATGATGGCTGTTTTATCATTTCCAGAGTCTTTTTACTTTCTGTACAGCGAATTTTCATCGCTTCTGGTGATAGAAACTGTCCTTTTTTAGAGTCACTACCTTGTTGGTTTTAGCGGCAGCTACCAAGAGATCCGTCTGTCTAACCAGAAAGGCAGGGATTTGTAATATATCTACGAACTGGGCTGCCAGCTCGGCGTGTGCATTTTCGTGGATGTCCGTGGTAGTAGGAATATTGAAGGTTTCGCCTACTTTTTTTCAGGATTTGAAGTGCTTTTTCATCGCCTATGCCTGTGAAGGAATCCACACGGGAGCGGTTGGCTTTTTGAAACTCCCTTTGAAAATGTAGGGAATCTTATATTTATCAGTGATTTTGATAACGGTTTCGGCTATTCTCATCGCCATATCTTCGCTTTCTATGGCGCACGGACCAGCTATTAGAAAGAAATTTTTAGAATCTTTGTGGCTGATGTTTGATAAATGCTGTATCATATATATGTATTTAAATTTTCACAAATATAGGTTTAATTTTGGTAAAATGTCCCAATAGAAAAAGCGAGCTGTAAGACTCGCTTTTTGTAGATTTTATTCGGTTACACTTATGACTTTTTGGGTTATTTTTCTGAGTTTTTCCTTTTCATAAGTAGAGTCGAAAGGCTCCATGATAGGAAAAGGAACTGATAGAAAGGTGTGATGTTCTGTACTTTCTTCAGATTTTTCGAAAAGCCTGTTCTTTTCCCATCATCTCTAATTTTTTTGATGAAATTATCAAATCTTTTGTCAATAACCGAAATGGAATTAACCAAATATTGGTATCCTTTTGTCTTTTTTACCAGCGGATCTCGTAGCTCACTCACTGCCTGAACCACCATAGAGTAGAGCATAGGCTGTGTAACCATCTGTCTTCTAAGGAGGTTTTGTTCTCGCTTGCTGAGGCTTAGATAGTAGTCATATTCGTTAAAAAATATCTTTTTTTCATTTGCTCGGCGATTTTGAGACCTTTTTGCTCTTCTCCGGCTGCTATATATCCGAAAAATAATAGCACTCACAGAGCGAGGGTCATTATATTTTTCTACAGGAATTTCTCTTGAAGCCAAATCTAAAAATCTCCAAAGCTTTTTGCTTTTTGTCCTTTTAGGGCTAAAGCTTCTGCAGCTCTTCCAGCAGATGTTCTGTAGTTCATGATGTTGGAAGTCGCTGTTTCATCATAGTGGACTTTAAGGTCTTTGAAATTCCCCCAACGGAAAATTTTTTTAACAACTTTGTAAAGTTCATCTGCATCTACACGCCCTAAATCACCATCTGGTCTTTCCAGTGTTTTTGATAGGAACGAGGCGATAATTAAACCCATCAAATTGTAAATAATCATTTAGATAAAAATATATTATTAGGGTTGTAAATACCTCCAGAAGAGAAACTTATAGGTCTTTTTCCAGTCAAAATTTGCTAAAATATCCATCATCATAAGTTCATTTTTATACATGGTAGAACCTTTGTAGTCGAAGATGATTTCGTTTTCTGCAAGTGCAGCATCCTGAGCTTTTATGATTCCGTATTTTACTGCATTTTCTTTATTTACAGGCAATACAAATTTGCTCACAGGCAGGAAGTTAAACTTGTGATATTGCTCCTCACCGAATAACATTTTTTTAGAATCATATCCTTATCCTCTGATTTTGGAACGGAGAAATTGGATTGCTTCTTTTAATGTCATGGTTTCTTGAGTTAGATATTTTCTTAAAGAAGCCAATTCTGTCGCTGGAAGTCCTTGTTCTTCAAGGTTTTTCAAAAGATATTTGCCCAGCTGTTTTTGTCCATTAGATAGATTTGGTCGTTTGTTCCATCTCGGTATTCGGCATGAGAAAGTGAGGAAGGAACAGGCATAGCATTGTAAGTTCTTCTCTTTCACTTGGTCTATGTTCCAAGAAGTAGCCAAAAAGCGTGTGATTCACTACTTTCACATCATCTCTGAAATCTTTCTGTCTCTTGGATGGCCCAAGTAGGGTAGGTGTCGTTATCTCCATAGACAAATAGAATTCCGTTTTTAGGAGAGATTTTCAGTAGCAGAATAGGCATAGTCATATGCTGTGTATCTACCGCTTCTGTCGTGTGGGTTGTAGTTTTGGAAGCCCATCATTAGAGGGAATTCCCATTAAAATAGCACCAATACCGATATTGACAGCATTGTTTTTATTTTATTTTTTTAAGGAAATCAAAAAAATTCCTGCCACGCCCAGACCTATCCATATTGCAAAAACATAGAACGAGCCGACCATAGCGTAGTCTCTTTCCCTTGGCTCAAAAGGTTTTACGCCTGTGTAGAAAATAATTCCCACACTCATCAGGATAAATATAGAAAGCAGGGCATACAATCTTCCAAAATCTTTTAACGATTGGTAAGCAAAAACCAATGATTCCAAGAAGAAAAGGAAGAAAGAAAAAAAGTATACGGTACTTTCGTTTTTTTGAATTTTTGATGGGAGGTTGTCTTGGTCGCCCAGCATCATATTGTCAATAGCAGAAATTCCACTAATCCAGTTTCCGTTCGTATTTTCCATGTGTCCTTCTAGGTCGTTTTGTCTTCCTACGAAATTCCACATCAGATAACGAGCAAAAATAATATCCATTTTGAAAAATCAATGAAATAATGGAGGTTTTGCGCTAGAGAAGGCTTTTTGATTTTTAATCAAATCATAGCTTTTCACTTTGAGGTAGTCTTCAGCAGTGATGTTTCCGTCCTCGTATTTAGCTTTTTAACTGCTCAAAAGCCTCTTTTGCATGTGGATTGTCCACTATTTTTTCATTAGAATAATTGAACTCAAAAATCAGGCGCTCCGTACATAGACACATAGTTGTTCATTACAGTCTTGTCGAATTGTACATTCTCGGCAAGAAACTTACATGCTCCTTGTTGTACACATAGCTGGTGCGTTCATCTATTTTTTCGTATTTTTCCTGTTTTCTTCGTTTTTTTCATAGACATCGCCTGTTTTTATGGTTTTGTAGCCGCCATCTTCGTTTCTTTCTATGCCGTGCGCATCTAGATGGGCAGTGTAGTTTTGTCCATATATAGTAGGCCAGTCGCCGTACTGCTCACGGTTGTAGTAGTCCAGCATACCGATGGCAGTATCAGGATTATTCAGGTTCATAGGAGGATTGGCATTGGCTCTGATAGGAATCATCATCCAGCACGAAAACCCTATAATCATATAAACTACTGATAATGCAGCGGTTTGGTATAGATTGTTTTTGGTTTTTCTGGTATATCGGATAATGTAATAACAGAAAGCAACCAAAAATCATAAACGCAATGATAGTCCCTGAATGGAATGGCAGACCGATACTATTCACAAAGAAAAATCTCGCTCTTCCCGAAAAAGCCTCATCGACAATAGGAAAAATTCCTTTAAAAACAAATGCTAAAAACTCCAAGCGTGATGAAATTAGCAATGATAAAAGTTTTTCCAAGTGAATTTGTAATTTCTTGCATAATAGATGAAACACACCGCAGGAACTGCCAGCATTACCATCATATGGACACCCACAGAAAGCCCTACAATAAAAGAAAAATCAGGATGATCCATCTCTGGCTGTCGCTGTCATGGTATTCGTTTTCCCATTTTGTAATCAGCCAGACTACAAGTGCGATGAACATAGATGCCATAGAGTACACCTCGCCCTCCACAGCAGAATACCAAAAAAGTATCCGAAAAAGTAAACGCCAGCGAGCCTATAACTCCCGAAAACAGTACGGAAATCATTTCTGCTGGGCTGAGCTCTTCCATTTCTTTGTTTAAAAATTCTTCGGACTAAATGTGTAATGGTCCAAAAAAAGAAATAAAATAGTAAATGCACTGAATAGCGCAGACATAGCATTGATAATCAGTGAGTAATAGGCCTCATTCCCAAAGCTCAAAAATAGCCGCCACAGCGCCCACCAGCTGAAACAATGCCGCTCCTGGTGCGTGGGTAACTTCTAGTTTTACAGCAGATGAAATATATTCTCCTGTGTCCCAAAAAGCTGAATTTATGCTCTATTGTAGATAGATAGGTAACCAGAGCAATCCCAAAAACCGCTCCAGCCTAATATGTTATTCCATTTTTAAATGTCCAGTTTTTCATTAAAAAAATAATTTGTCGCGAAATTAAGGTTTTTAATAAAAAGAAATCTAATATTTAGCCTAAAAATTATGATTTTTAAATATTTGTCTGGTGAGGAAAAATTCTTTTTAGAATTATTTTAAATAAAAATTTGGTTTATATATTTTAAAATATTAGTTTTGCCTAACATTTATTTCTAATTAAATCTAATTATATTATGAAAAATTATAAACTTTTTTTCCATTGTCAGCCCTGTTTTTTTCATAGGTTTGATGAATGCGCAAGATGTAAAGCAAGACTCCCTTCACAAGGATAAAAAAATGTAGATGAAGTGATTATCACAGGAACGCTCAAAACCGATAAGCAAGTCTAAAAGTCCCGTTCCAGTGGAGATTTACACCAAGAAATTTTTTTGAAAAAAATCCGACTTCTAACCTTTTAGAATCGATTTCTATGGTTAATGGGATTCGTTCGCAGATTAACTGCTCGGTTTGTAATACGGGAGATATCCACATCAATGGGCTGGAAGGGCCTTACTCGCTGATTCTCATCGATGGAATGCCGATAGTGAGTTCCCTTTCCACGGTCTACGGTCTGAGTGGAATCCCGAATTCTATGATAGAGCGAATAGAAATCGTGAAAGGTCCTGCATCCTCTGTATATGGGACAGAAGCGATGGGAGGAACTATCAATATTATCACTAAAAATGCTTTTGACTGCACCGAAGTTTGCTTCGGATTTTAGCACGACTTCTTGGGGCGAGCAGAATATGGATTTGGCTACGAAATTCAATATTGGTAAGAAAGCAGCGTCTATCTTGAGCGTGAATTATTTTAATTTCACGAATAGAATTGACAAGAATAATGATGGCTTCATGGATACCACGCTTCAAGACCGAGTTTCTGTGTTTAACAAGTGGAATTTTAAGCGAAAAGACAATAGAATGGCTTCCTTTTATGGCAAGATACCTTTATGAAGACCGATTGGGAGGGCAGCTCCAGTGGCAGAAACAGCATAGAGGCGGCGATGAAGTCTATGGCGAAAAGTATCTATACCAACCGCTTTGAGGCGATAGGGCTTTATCAGCTTCCTACGGTGGAGCAGTTGTTTTTACAGCTTTCGTTTAATTATCATAATCAGGATTCCAGATACGGAACAGAAGCCTTTGATGCGACACAGCGCACGAGTTTTTTGGGCAGTTTTATTGGAATAAAAAAATTTCGGAAAGCATGACCTGATTGCAGGAGCTACTTTGCGCCATAACTACTACGATGACAGCACGATAGGAACGCAGAATACAGACGGAACGAATAACCCGACCAGCGACTGGCTTCCAGGGCTTTTCGTGCAAGACCAATGGACTTTTAATGACAAACACTCACTTTTGCTGGGGTACAGATTAGACCACAGTAAAAATCATGGATTTATTCATTCTCCGAGGCTGGCTTATAAGCTGAGCCCAAGCCCTGCGACCAGCATTAGAGCGAGTTTTGGGACTGGTTTCCGCGTAGTAAATGTCTTTACCGAAGACCATAAATCGCTTACCAATGCTAGAGAAACGGTCATCAGAGATATTAAACCAGAAAAAAATCCATCAACGGAAATATCAATTTTACTCAAAAAAATAACCGCAGGAAACGGCTATATTGATATAGATGCTACGGCTTTTTATTCCTATTTTTACGAATAAAATAGTAGCTGATACAGAGACAGATAGCGATAAAAATCATTTATGATAACCTGAAAGGACATGCGATAAGCCAAGGGATTTCATTGGGGAGCGAATATAAAATTTGGTATTCCGCTGAGCTTAAATATAGGGGCAACCTATATGGATGTTTTTGAAAAGTATGAAGAAGGGGGCGAAACGCACAAAAAAATACGAGCAGCTCGCACCTAAATGGTCTGGAACTTATGCGCTCAGCTATGAGTTTAGTAGAAAAATTCGGAGTGGATTTCACGGGCGAAGTTTATGGGCCGATGCGCCTTATCACCGTTCCGAAGGATTTCCGACCAGAATACTCGCCATGGTATAGTTTGGCTAATATTCAGCTGAGAACTAAGTTTGACAATGGATTGGAAATTTATGGAGGTGTGAAGAATTTGTTTAATTTCACTCCAAAAGACCCTATTCTAAGACCTTTTGACCCGTTTGATAAAGATACAGGAACCAATAATCCGAACGGATATGAGTTTGAACCATCCTACGGATACGCTCCGATGCAGAAAAATAAGAGGTTTTTCTAGGGATAAGATACACAATAAAAATAAAATATATGAAACTAAAAATTCGCTTTTTAGCGGTTGTGTTGTCCTGTTTTTCTCACGCTCAAGTGCTGAATAGTTTTGAGGAAGTGGAGAAATTAAGAAAAGAAAATCTAAACCTGTGGTTGTTTTATTTACCACCGAATGGTGCGGAGTGTGCAGAGTGCAAAAAGAAAAATTTATCAAAAACTTCCTCAGAGCGTATGGGACAGCGTTTATTTTATAAGCATAAACCCTGAAAGATACCATAAAAGATATAGAGTTTTTGGGAAGAAATATACTTTCGTGTCCAATGGGACTTCGGGACTGCATAAAATAGCTTACGAGCTGGCTGGTGGCAGAGTTCCTGCCTATCCATTCTGGGTTTTTGCTGATGAAAACGGTAAAATGCTGACCCATGAGGGACTGCTGAAAAGAAAAAAAGAACTGAATTCAATTTTTTTCTAATCATAATCACTAAGTGCGGAAGTAAGGCGATTTTGCCTTACTTCCTTTTTATTTGTTTTCAGATTTTTTTCACAAGATATTTTTTTGCAGAATTTGGTTTAGTGGATATATTTTTAAAAATAAGATTTCCGATGAATATCACCACCAAAAACCAAAAGCAGGTTTGTAAATCAAATTCACGAAAACTAGACTGAAAAATTAGGAAAAACCGAAGCTAAAACAATCGCAGAACCGCAGATCATAACTGCCCACAGCATTTTGATGGATAATGGGAAAAACCCTGAAATGGCGGTAGTTGAACACGATTTTTTTATTAAATTAAACGAGGTCAAAGAAACAGCGTAGGAAATGGCAATTCCCAAAAATTCCTAAATCAGTATATTTTTAGAAAAAGCATTTAGAGCGATGGTTACCACGGCTAGAATAAGCATAAATAGGGTGTTATACTTATAAAAATTTGGACATGGAAATAATGTGGCTGTTGAATCCTGTAGCCAAATCAAACAGCATCGTAATACCGATAATCCATAAAAATAGGTTCCGCAGTTCGAAGAAGTTCTCTATTTTTCATAAAAATCAGTAAGGAAAGGAAATCCCACCACGATGCACGAAAAAAGACCAATCCTAAAAAAAGAATAAACTGAGGGAAGTTTTTGTGAAAGCGGTCAAGGTCCTGCAGAGTATTTTTCGGTAAGATGCTTGTTAATCATCGGTGCAGAGATGTTGTAAAGCCCCATCTGAGGGATGTTTATAAGGGTAACAATGGAGTAAATATTGCTGTAAAGCCCATTTTGTTCAAAAGCCAATGTATTCCCCAATCATCACATTAGCAATTTTCAAAGCTAAAAACTGCCTATATTTCCCAAAAATCCAAAAAGCTGTACGATAAAAATCTGAACCCAAAGCCCGTTTTGTCGGAAATAATCTGTGCTAAAAATCAAAGTGGAATTTTTCTAACTTGTTGTTATACAGGAAATAACCTAACATTGCCATAAAGAAAACAGAAATAAAGAAAATAAGCGCCAGATTTTCAGGGACTTTTGCGAAGAAAAAAACAAACAAAAAAAGCACCGATGTTGGCGAGTTTAGGAAACAGATTTTCAAAAATGTTCGGAATGGCGATGCGTTTATAGTTGAAATATATTTATTCAAAAACAGTAGAAATGGACAGAAACAAAAATCAAAGGAAAAAAATCAGATGTTTTGCCTGCCAGTTTTTCACTTTGTTTTCAGAGAAGGGAAAAATATTGAAAAATCAGAAAGTAAAGGATTCCGAAAAATAAAAAAAGTTGATAAAAAATCCCTACAAGGGACAGCGAGAGCATGTTCTGGTGTTTTTCCATCTTTTTGGGTCTGTGCAAAAAAACTTGACATTAGAAAAAGAAATCCCAAAAACTACGATGGGAACGAACATCTCCGCCGTTGGGAAAAATAAATCTTAACTTGCCATAAAATTCCAAATCGTTCGGGAAAAATAAAGAAATTTGCCAGCGTTCCCAGCAAAAATCCCAGATATCCTACAATGGAATATTTTAGCCCTTGTCGGAGTATTACGCTCATTATCTGTTGTTTATGAAAATTATATTTTTGATGAATTTACTAGAATCTTCGGCAAAGATAGCATTTTGAGAATTTAGAATATCCTCGGTCAAAGGTTCTAGCGAAAAAAACTCTCACGATGCAGATAATGTGCCGAATATCCGTATTTTTCTATATTAGAAATGATTTCCCAAATAGGCTCGGAATGGTATTTTTGCTCGATTTTTACCATCAGAACAGGTTTTGAATTTTTTTCTATGGTTTTCTTTCGCGCCTTCCAGCACAGAGAGTTCTTGCCCTACCGTGTCTATCTTTATGAAATCCAGCCTTTCCAGTTCTTTTTCTGTTTCTCTTTGTTGGCACCAGCTGTCAAGGGTGATGCATTCCGCCTTTTGTGTGGCTATTTTTTTGTGTCCTCATCTTCTATAATGTTGTCCAGCAGGGTGCTTTCCTCGTGGATTTTTTTCTTTGTTGAGGACAGGAATCATCAGTTCAGCCTTCTTATTTTCATTGGACAAGGCTTTTTTTGATAAAAAAATTGATTTTAGGAAAAAGATTTTTTTGAGTCTTTTTACAAAGGATTTTATTAGGCTCAAAAACATGAATGTTTTTCAGGGAAAAAGAATGTAATCCAGCCAATAGACATAATCTCCCCAGCCTGCTCCGATGTCTATGAAAACAGCTTTCTGCGGCAGGAAATCTTTCAGCCAAAAGCAGCTCTGGTTCTGCATTTCTCTCAAAAATATTTTCTTTATCCAGACGGATGAGTTTTTATAAAAACGACTTTTTATAAATAGTAGGAGAAACAGAACCAAAAAAATTCTGTGCAAGAGCATAGTAGGGATTAATCATACTGTAAATTTTTTTCCAAACCACAAAACTACGATATTTTACACAGATTTTTAGATGAAAAATCTCTACATCAGAGATAAATTTTATCTTTCATAAAGGTGTATTGATTTTTGATTTTCAGACAAAAAAAGAGCTATAATTTATTACCTTTGCACAAATTATTTAAGAACAAGATGAATAGAGATAGAAAAAGTTTTTCGGGAAGAAGGGATAACAGAGAAGAGAGTAGAGGAAGCCAAAATAGAAATAAATTTGAGAAAAAGGGACAGACCATCTGCTCCTAAAAAGTTTTTACAAAAAAACCTGATGAGCAGGAAGATAAGGCTAAATCCTTTATTCTGAAAAGAAAATTGGACAAAATCAGCAAACAGGTTGAAAAAGATACAATTAGGCTTAATAAATACATCGCTAATTCTGGAATATGCAGTAGGAGAGAGGCTGATGAACTGATTACACAAGGACTAGTGGAGGTCAATGGAAAGGTAGTCACAGAAATGGGATACCAAGTTCAGAAAACGGACAGAGTGGTTTTCGATGGACAGAGTATAACTCCAGAAAAGCCTGTGTATGTGCTGCTTAACAAGCCGAAAGGATATATCTCTACGACAAAAAGATGAGAAAGCGAGAAAAGACCGTGATGGATCTAGTAGCGAACGCCTCGCCGTATCGTTTGTTCCCAGTGGGCAGGCTGGATAGACAGACCACAGGGCTTATTCTTTTGACGAATGACGGGCATTTGACTAAAAAAACTGACACACCCATCTTTCGGCGTGAAAAAATCTATCATGTCACTTTGGATAGAAAAACTAAGCGTGGAGGATCTGCACGATAGCAGATGGAGTTCGTCTGAAGAGGGAGTAGCAGAGGTAGACAGCATCTCATACATCGAAGGAAAACCTAAAAATGAAGTGGGAATAGAAATCCATATCGGCTGGAACAGAGTGGTAAGAAGAATTTTTCAAGAAGATGGGCTATGAAGTGGAGGCTTTGGACAGAGTGATTTTTGCTGGGCTTACCAAGAAAAATATCAAGCGAGGACACTGGCGAATTCTCACCGAAATGGAAGTGAATAACCTGAAAATGTTATAAAAAATAGAAGTGATAAATACCCTTTTTGTGTTTATCACTTTTTAATTTAAATACCGAATTTAGAATGGTTTTAGTAACGGGAGCAACAGGGATTTTTAGGAAGAGTATTGGTTTTTAGAACTCCCTTAAAAAAGGCAAAAAGTGAGAGCCACCAAGCGAAAAAGCAGCAATATAGAAGAAGTCAAAAATCTTGGCTTTTTTATACGGCGGATGCTGAACGGCTGTTTGAGCAGATAGAGTGGGTGGATGTAGATTTGTGGGATTTGGATTCGCTCAGAGCGGCTCTGGATGGTGTGGAGGAGGTCTATCACGCCTCTGCAAAGGTGAGTTTTCACCCAAAAGATGCTCAAGAAATGCTCAGAACCAATGTGGAAGGCACTAAAAAAATATGCTTTATATAGCCGAAGAAAAACAGGTGAAAAAGTTTCTTTTTTTGTGAGTTCTATTGCGGTTTTTGGATGAGGTGAATGAAAATGGGATGATTGATGAAAATTCGCAGTTTAACCCAAAAGAAGAGCATTCTGGATATGCGCAGTCAAAAATATCTTGCAGAAATGGAGGTCTGGCGAAGCTCTGCGGAGGGATGAATACCATTATCATCAACCCCTGGTGTCATCATCGGAACGGGAAACTGGGGAACAGCAGTGGAGAGCTTTTTAGTACTTTTGAGAAAAAAATCCATTTACTTTTTCAGGGGGACGGCCTATGTGGATGTTCGCGATGTGGCAAAAAAATAGCAGTGGAACTGATGGATAAAAACAAATTCGGCGAGCGGTATATTATCCTTTCTGAAAACCGAAAAATATCAGGATTTATCCGATATAGTAAGGCTTAAATTAGGAAAAATCCAAAAACGAAAAATCCTTCCAAAGTCTATTCTGAATTTTGCGTATTGGCTGAATGTGCTTTTTGGGGTGGCTTATCCCAAGTTTAAAGAGAGTTACCAAGAGCAATATAGAGGCGGTTACCAGTTTTACGCCGATTTCAATGAGAAAAATAAAACAAGAGTTGAATTATAATTTTATACCCATCAATGAAAGTATTGATTTTTCATTTAGAAAAATTATAAAAACCGAAAATCGTAAAAGTGTTATAAATCAATGAAATGACTAATATAGAGCTGATACAAGAATGGTATAAAAATCAGTGTAATGGCGACTGGGAGCATGAATATGGAGTAAAAATAGAAACTCTGGATAACCCTGGCTGGATTGTTAGTATAGATTTAGTGGATACTTTTTCTGCAAGGGTTTGAATATCAGTATTCTAAAAAAAGGCGAAGAGGACTGGCTAGAGCTGGTGTCTGATGGTGAAGTTTTTAGGGGAGTGGGAGATTTTTCTGAAACTTGATGAAATTTTAGATAAATTTATCAATGAATTTGCATTGCCCAATATTAAAAATGCAAAAGCAGATTTACGAAATCTACGAGGAAATACCTTTGTCCATAGGGCTTAATGTATATAGACAGCTTAATGCTATGCCTATTAGTTTGACTGAATTTGAGATAGTAGAAATTCCAGAATTTGATTTCAAAGACCTGAAAGTAGTGGATATAGAAGATTTTCAAAAAATGACTTTCCAAGAAGGAGAAATAGGCAGCGGATACAAGGTGGGCGACAGGGTGTCTTGCGACCTAAAAACGCTCTACGATGGGGTAAATCTTGTTATAAAAAAATTAAAATCAATTCCAAAGTAACAAGTTCTGTTCATTCAAAATTTTGTTTTGCTTGTTATAATAGTTTATTTTTGTCCAAAAATAAAATTTTTGTTTCAGAAAATAATCATATTTCCTTTTTGTGATGCTGGTTCGCTTTTTATCAGTTGGCTATTTCGCCGTGGCTGGGGAGTAACTGCCGTTATCAGCCCACATGCTCTCAGTATATGCTGGAAGCCCTGAAAAACACACGGTCTTCTGAAAGGATTATTTTTAGGAACAAAGAGAATTTTGAGCTGTCATCCATGGGGGAGGCAGCGGCTACGACCCAGTTCCACCTAAAAAGAAAAGTAAATTTAAAATGAAAGATAAAATAAGATTTTTATTCTGTTTGCATTATTGCCGTTTTCAGTTGTTCTTTTTTCACAAGAATACAAAAATGGTTTTTCTGACGGAAGTATAGTAACTAAAAAGGGAAGTACTCCCGTAAAAATATTTGTAAGTCCTGATATGAAAGCAGGTTTATGATGCTCTCGGTTCAGAGAATGCAGATGTATTGGTTATTCTTAATAAATACAACACAGAGCCGTCTGGTCAGAGAGAATATGAGTATTTGGCTCCATATTATGAGGAGTTTAAAAAGAAAGGCTATTTTTATTCTTAATGAGAATTTTATGCCTGTCGGCGAGGAAGGAATGTCCGCAGAATCCCTCAAAAGCTACAAATATATTTTTGAAGTCCAATCAGCTGACAAAGCTGGATTCACAGATGAGTAAAATGGTATGGCTAAATACCGAGTTTAGCATTTGGAATCCAAAATGAAGGCATCGATATTTTTGGTTTTAAACTGAGATATTACGGGCTGATGTTTGTTTTTGCTTTTGGATTTGGAATTTTGATCATGAGACAAATTTTCAAAATTGACAATGTAGATGATAAGTTCATAGATCCGCTCTTTACATGGACATTGCTCGGGACTATTTTTGGGGGCGAGAATAGGGCATGTGGTTTTCTATGAACCGAGTTTGTTTTGTAAATGATTTTTTTGGAGTGTTTTCCTGCCTATCAGGACAAAACCTACGCTGGAGTTTACAGGTTTTTCTGGGCTGGCGAGCCACGGTGCTACTATCGCATTGATTTTGACTACTTTATATTATAGTTATAGAATTATTAAGAAAAAAATCCTTTTTGGGTTTATGATAGATTAGGGATTGTCATCGCCTTAGGAGGGGCTTTTGTGCGAATGGGGAATTTTTCAATTCTGAAAATTATCGGAAAAACCAGCGAGCGAAACTTCGCCGTTTGCGATACTTTTTCCCACAGCAGAGCATGGAATATGGAGCCATAGTTCCGAGATATCCTACTCAGCTTTTTGAGGCTTTTTGGGTATGTATGTTTATTTATTTTATTGGCTGTTTTTGTACAAATTTACTCGTAAAAAAATATCAGCAGGGATGGCTGTTTCGGGCTGTTTTTGTGATACTTTGAGTATTCGTTTCTTTGTAGAATTCCTGAAAGAGCCGCAGGGAGATGAGGTTATCACATTTGCAGGGCTCAATACAGGACAGATTTTTGAGCATTCCGTTTATGCTGGCAGGTGTGGCGATTATGATTTATTCCAAGAAAAAATAAAATAGAACCAGCCGAATAAGGTTGATTTACAAAGGTTTTTTTGTTTTGTAATCAATTTTTGAAAAAAAGAAGAAAAATGATTTTAAACTCAAAAATTTACGGACAGGAAATTCAGGAAACTCCTTTGTTGGTTTTTTTCATGGATTGTTTGGAATATCAGATAATTGGGGGACTTTCGGAAGGAATTTGGTCAGTGGATGCCTTGCCATTTGGTGGATTTGCGTAATCACGGAAAAAGTTTTCACTCAGATGAAATGTCCCATCAGATAATGGCGGAGGATATTTTAAACTATATCAATCATTATCAATTAGATAAGGTTAATCTTTTGGGGCATTCTCTTGGAGGCAAGGCAGTGATGCAGTTTGCGATTTCTTATCCAGAGAGGGTAAATAAACTTATCGTAGCAGACATAGCGCCAAGGGCTTACAGACCGCATCATCAGACGGCTTTTGAAGCTTTGCAAAGTGTGGATTTTTCTGCTGTTTCAGCTCGTAAAGATGTGGAACTTCAGTTGGAAAAAATATATTACGGACAGAGCGATGCTTTTATTCCTTCTCAAAAATCTCTATTGGGAGCAGGAAAAACAAACTGAGCTGGAGATTTAACCTAAAAGACTCTTTCCGAGAAATATGCTGATTTGGTGGGAAATATCGAAGCGAAAAGGTGTTTTCGGTGGGAAAAACTTTATTCCTCGCTGGCGAAAAAAATCTAATTACATCCTTCCAGAAGATGAAATCCTAATTCGTGAGAAATTCCTGACAGCCAGATTGTTAAAATTAAAAATGCAGGGCATTGGCTTCAAGTAGATAATTCGCAAGATTTTAACAATTCTGTTAAAAGATTTTTAATAAAAAAGACTAATCATAACATAGATCAATTTTTCATGTAAATAAAAAGTTTTATATTTACAAAAATTAAAAATTTTAAAAAATTATGTCAAGCATTAAAACTATAAATCCTGCCACAGGCGAGGTATTAAAAGAATATCCAGAAATGACATCTGGTGAGGTTTCAGAAATTATCGCACAGGCTGATGCAACCTTTAAAGAATGGCGTAAAAAGCCTTTTTCAGAAAGAGCAAAAAGTACTCTATAATGCTGCAAGAATCATGCGTGAGCGTAAAGAAGAGTTGGGTAAATTATGCTCTATCGAAATGGGAAAACTTCACAAAGAAGGTATCGCAGAGGTGGAACTTTGTGCAGGGTATTTTTGAATATTATGCAGAAAATGGAGAAAAACTATTGGCGGATAAGCCTTTTGGAAACACCACACGGAAAGGCGTTTTTGTCTTATGAGCCGATAGGTGTGATTTTGAGCGTTCAGCCTTGGAATTTCCCTTTTTATCAGACTACTCGTTCTGCTGCGCCTAACCTTATCGTAGGAAATACCATAGTGCTGAAACACGCCTCTAATGTGCCGCAGGCAGGAGAAATGATGGAAAAAAATTCTTTTTAGAAAGCAGTGCGCCTAAGGGTGTTTATACTAATATTTTTTTGTCCCTGGTTCTAAAGTGTCAGAACTATTGGACGACCCAAGAGTAAAAGGAGCAGCCCTTACAGGGAAGCGAACCAGCAGGAGCGAGTTTCGCATCTGCGGCAGGGAAAAATGTGAAAAATCAATCTTGGAACTTGGTGGAAGTGATGCTTTCATCGTTATGCCAGATGCTGATTTAGATAAAGCTGTAGAAACTGCTGTGAATGGCAGACTATGGAATGCAGGGCAGGTGTGCGTTTCTCCAAAAGAGAGTTATCGTTTCAGAAAGCCTTTACCCAGCGTTCCTTGAAAAAGGCTACTCAGCTGTTTGGAAATGCTAAAGTGGGTGACCCTCTTGATCCAGAAACTCAGTTGGCACCTTTAAGTAGTGTGAAAGCGAGAGAAGATGTTTTATCTCAAGTAGAAAAAGCCGTAGCACAAGGAGCAAGACTAGTGACAGGGAGGTAAAAAATAGAAGGTCCAGGAGCATTTATGCAGCCTACTATTTTGACAGATATCAAGAAAGGAATGGATGCTTATTCAGATGAAATATTTGGGGCCAGTACTGATGATTTATTCTATGAAAAATATGGACGAAGCCATAGATTTGGCTAATGATACTAAATACGGTCTTGGTGGAACGGTTTTCGGAACGGATGTAGAGGAAGCAGTGAAAATCGCACGAAGAATAGATACAGGAATGGTCTATATCAACCATGTGACAGGGATTTCTCCAGAACTTCCATTCGGAGGAACGAAAAACTCTGGATATGGTAGAGAGCAGTCCATAGAGGAATATATGAGTTCGTTAATTCTAAAACTAATCAGGGTAACTACTCCTGATGCAGATTATTAATATTATGCAAAATTTGAAAAGGAAAAAAACAGCCCTCGTAACAGGTGGAGGGCGAGGATTAGGTAAAGCCGTAGCTTTGGCTCTGGCGGCAGAAGGTGTAAATGTAGCCATTACGGGTAGAAATGAAAACAATCTAAAATCCGTAGTTGCTGAGATAGAAAGCAAAGGCGTGAAATCATCTTATTCAGTTTTTGATGTAACTGATAAAAAGCAAGTTTTTGCTTCGTTAGAAAAATTACAAAATGATTTCGGAAAGTTTGATATTCTTATCAATAATGCTGGAATAGCGGCTTTCGGAGGAATTTTAGAAATGGATGATGAGCAGTGGGAAGACATCGTGAAGACCAATCTTTTTGGGCCTTACTATGTGGTGAAAGCTGTGGTGCCAGGGATGGTGGAGAAAAAAATCTGGCGATGTGGTGAATATTTCTTCAACGGCAGGTCTGAAAGGAAATGCGCTTTACTTCGGCATACTCTGCATCTAAATTTGGATTGATAGGAATGTCAGAATCTATGATGTTTGAACTTCGTAAGCAGAACATTCGTGTGACGACTCTTACGCCAAGTACGATTTCAACGGATATGGCTAAAAACAGACCTGAAAATCACGGATGGAAATCCTGAAAAGGTTCTTCAGCCAGAGGATTTCGCAGAGCTGGTGGTAGATTTATTGAAACTAAACAAGAGAGCAATGCTGGCTTCGGCGGCGCTTTGGTCTACAAATCCATAAAAATTACTTTTTAACCATATTAAAAGAGACTTTGGCTTATCTTTGCCAAAGTCTTTTTATTTTAAAAATTGCATGAAAAATATTGGTGCTTGATAACTATGACAGTTTCACTTATAATTTGGTTCAGATGGTGGAGCAGATTGTAGGGAAGGAGTTTGTCTCATGTTTTTTAAAAATGATGAAATTTCACTGGAAGAAGTAGAAAAATATGATAAAAATTATCCTTTCTCCAGGGCCAGGTGTGCCCAGTGAAGCTGGGATTTTTGCTGGATGTGATAAAGGAATTTGCGCCAAAGAAACCTGTTTTTAGGCGTTTGCCTTGGTTTACAGGCGATTGCAGAGGCGTTTGGTGGAAAAGCTGATTAACTTGAATAATGTCTATCACGGAGTTGGGATTTCTACGGCTATTATTGGAGATAATGCAAAGATATTCAGAGGTTTGCCTTCTGAAATCATTACAGGAAGATACCACTCTTGGGCGGTGGATTCTCATGATTTCCCTGAAGAGTTACAAATCACGGCGGTAGATGAGCAGGGCATCATCATGGCATTACAACATAGGAAATATGATGTTCATGCAGTGCAGTTTCATCCAGAAAGTGTATTGACGCCTTATGGGAAAAAAATATTTTTGGAGAATTTTTAAAGAATTAAAAATTTTTTTAAAGCCAGACTAATTTAGGTATTTTAAAACCCCCAGAATTTTCTGTTTTTCAGGTAGTTGAAGGAGTTTTTCGTTACAGTAGGCCTCTTGTTCAAAAACTAATTCTTTTCATACGCCGTTTCTCCGTTTCCTAGTTTGATATACCAATATAAAAAAACTCAGCAAGATACCAGAGATAAAAAGAATAATGCCCATTTCCAGCTGCTGCCGAAGGTGTATTTTTCGTGGTTGATAAGAGTGTGATTGTTTTTCAGCCCTTTTATCTTTTAAAATAATAAAGGGAAAAATAGCAATTCCTAAAAATTTTTGTATTTTTTTGAGCAGAGTTTGGCACACTATTATCATTCAACAAAAAATAAAATAAATTTTGAATAACATAAAAAAATAAAGATATGAGCAGAATAAAAGTATTTATTTCTATCAGTAGGGATGGGGCTTCTGATGGCGTCTTGCAGCCCATTCAGAGTAGTTTCAGATTATGACCCGAAGGCTAACTTTTTCTGAGTACAAGACTTATTCTGTAAACTTGGAGGAGCTGAAACTGAATGATATAGACCAAAAGCAGAGTGACGGATGAATTACAGAAACAGCTGGCAGAGAAGGGGTTATCCCAGAGTAATGATGCAGCGGATTTGGTGATTCAGGTCAAGGCAAATCCACAAGTTGGTAAGAGATACCTATGTGACGCCTAATGTGTATTTGGGAGGCTGGGGCAGCTGGCTCGGCTGGGGAATGGGTATAGGAAGAACTTATACCAATGAATACAACCAAGGAGGACTAGTTTTTAACTTTATGGATGCAAAGACAGGGAAGCTCGTTTAGCAGGGAAAAGGAAGCGGAATCAATGTAGATTCGCCGAAGTCAAAACAAAAAGCAAATTCCAGAAATCATCGCTGAAATATTGAAAAATTATCCACCGAAGAAATAAAAAATCATTTTAAAACAAGAGAGGCTGTCCCACGGGATGGTCTTTTTATTGATAAAACTCATCTTTCTATTCTGGTGGAAAAATGCGTACATTCGCAAGAAAAATTATGCGAAAAATTTTTATTCACATTCTTGATTTTCTGTGGTGTTTTTCACTGCTTTTTCACAATCACGAGATTTAGTTTGCTTTAGCCAAAGGAAATTATCTGGGACTCAATGCGTTATTTGACCAAGATGAAAATCTCTACGGATATGTGGCGATCTACGGCTATGGCAAGTCTGGTGATAAAAACGAAAAATTTGAGTATGTCTTTTTGGATAAAAACCCAAATCCAGTTGCCAACAAAGAGTTTGAAGGAGATATCACAGCGGCGAACTATTTCGGAGCAATTGATTTTTAGAGGAAATTTGGTTCTTTATCCAAGAGCTGATTATGATGCAGTAAAAGGAAGGGACTTCTTCTATCCGCGCACAATGGAGGTGAATCTAAAGGATAACACCATCAAACAAAAAAGTATATTACGAATATGAGAATAATGCTTTCAAAAGAAGTAACAGAGCCAGAAAATGTACGAAACCAAAGAAAAGAAGAAAGAAAAGAGCGAAGAGAAAAAGGATTTCTTTATGTATCTAGTGTTTATGAAATAAAAGAAGGTGGTTTCATCGTTATGGAATATGATGACTACGAAACTTACGGCAAAAATCATAGCTTAAAAAGATACGATGACAATAAAAACTGCTTTGGGAATACAAGTATAATACGGATGGAACTGAGAGAAAATATGAAGCTATCAGAATCATTGAAAAAGATGATAAACATATCTACACTATTCTAAAAAGTGAAGAACAAGAAGGAATTTTTCTTATTTCTTCCAAGTGCTGGACATAAAGACAGGAAGTATAAAAGCCAAAAACACCGATTACAGGTCTGAATGAACAGACTATGGATGAAATTACGGCTCTATATTCCAGTGGAAGATTGGTGGATAATGATAGAACATTTGATGATAAAAAATAATCATCTCTGGAAGGTTTTATGAAAAAGGAAAAAAGCGTTATTATCTGTGGGATTGACAAGGCTTGTTTTTGGATAAACGAAACTTTGGAGTGGATGTTAAAAAATATCTATTTTCATAGACTTTAAGCCATTTATACAAAAATCAATAAATTCAGCCATGTCGGAATGGGATATTATCTTTTGGAAAGAGATTTCTTCTTCCTAAAAAGACGGCAGTGTAGGGATTTTGTTTGAAAAATGGAGACCAGAGGGGCTTATTCTGCTTCAGCGACAAAAGATATGGTGTATGCCTTTACGGATAAGGATTTTAAACTGAAAAGAAGTGCGAGTTTTTGAAAAAGATAAAACCAAATGGAGCATAAATGCCGATTATCTTTTCTCTCAATATCTAAACGGCGGTAAAGATGTGGCGTTTTTCTTTAGAGACTTTAAAAAGATAAAGAAACTAAGGAAAAGAACTGGAATCTGTACATCAATACGCTTATCGATGGTAAATTCAATCAAGAAAATGTAAAAAAATCTCCGAGAAAGACAATTATTTTGTAGTGCCTTACATCGGGAAAGAGGGCTATATTCTCCTCCGTGAATACAATGAGAAAGAAAAATTTCAATAAAATCCGTTTTGGAAGATTACTTTTTAACAAAAAAAGGGGCTTCTAAGAAGCTCCTTTTTATTATAGTAGTCTGCGATATTCTTGATTTCTGCTAAATTTAGATTCCACATAAAACTCAGAAACTGTTGATAGCTTTCGCTCTGTTCTTTGGGTTCTATTCTGTCCAGATAGCGGTTTAGGTTGTAATTTTTCGTGCAGTGTAGATTTTATCAAACAATTTCCCAAAGCCATTCGTGATAGTAGTTTTCATCTTCTTTGTCTTGTAAAAACTGCATAGCGGCGTAGATTCCTCGTCCGTATTGTTCGGAATGCCATAGGTTTGCAGGACTTCCATTCGGGCAGTATTTTTGAGTTTAGTAAATTCTTCATCGCCTTTTGCCTCTTTTTTTGTTTTTAAGTTCGGCGAATTGTTTTGTGATAAATTCCATCCTTTGGGCTAATTCAGGGTGCGTGGAGAGAGAATCTTTGTTTAATTTTTACTTTGTAATGGTCATAATTATAATTCCCAAAATCTTCCTTTGTCATCCAGCTGTCTTTGAAGGGCTGGCTGGGCAGGTTGTAGAGTTTTTGTAAGTTTCTATTTTTTTAGTTCTCGCTGGCGAAATCGTGTCATATTTGCTGAGGTTGCTCAGAGTATTGTAGAATTCGGTGTTTTCGTAGTCAGAATTTCGGAAAAAGGACATATCCCAGCGAGTCGGCTTCTACTTCTCTTTTTCGTTTGATTCCGCGCTTTTTGTAGAGATTATCTTTTTACGATATCAAAGGCTTTTTGGATTTATTTACCGATACTTTTTTTCAGATTTTCCATTATGGAGCGGCTGTCTTTGTCCTCATTGATTTCATTGACCAAAAGATTTCAGTGTGTGGTCTAGTAAGTAATGGGCAAGTTCGTGGCTGAGGACGCTCGCTACTTGCGCTTCATTGTCCAGCACATTAAAAAGCCCCATATTCACCACGAAAGTCCCATCGCCAAGGCAGAAGGCGTTCGGAGTGTTGTTTTTAGCAACCAAAATGTTCAGATTGTCTGGGATTTGTGGATTTTTCTTTTTTTAGGTTTAATAGGATTTTTCCAACTTAATTTTAAAATTAGAATTAAAGGAATAGTCTTTGTCTTTAATCTCTTTCTCAAAAATCTTTGTAAAACTCTCGGTAGAATTTTTCCAGTTCTTTTTCCTGTTTTTCCTGTGTATCTGGATTTTTAGGGATTTTATCAGGGCTTCGTTTTTGGTTTTCAGCTGGTTTAGAAATTCTTTTCTCTGCACATAGTCTGCAGTGTCTATCGGTTTATATTGTGCGAAAGAGTGCATAAACACAAAGAAAAACAAAAAATGTAGTAGTCTAAATCTCATTTCATTATATTTTTAATGGACACAAATTTACATCTTTTTAGTAAGAAAAAGAGAAAAGAAAGTCTTTTCTTAAAATTAACTTTAAAAAATATAGTTTCAAAATAATTTACCTCTCTTTTTCTTTTCAATAGCAATAATATACAAAAATACTGTAGTAGAATACATTAGCCTATATAATTCATTCCAAATATATAATTCATTCCAAAACAGGAATATTTAATAGGTAAATAAAAAAATGGTGTAAGTATATAAAAATGAAACGGATAGAATAAACAATATTACATAATAAAATTCTTATATTTCAAATATAAAATAGAATTTATAATAAAAAGGTATCCCCCAAAATATAGCTATGCCAATAAAAGTTCCTATAATATATTTAAAACATTCCCATTTCCCGTTTTTCCCATTCCTTATAAATGGTGGAGTTTGTTCAATATCAATATAATAAGAAGTATAATAAATACCTATTATATCGCAGAGAAGCCAAACAAATCCAGCAATGAAAACCTGAATGATAAATAGAATTAAATTATTTTTTTAGAAAATGTAGTAGTTTTAAATCTCATTTTATTATATTTTTGATGGACATAAATTTACATCTTTTTAGTAAGAAATAAAAACCTTGAAAATTCTTTAAAAACTGAAAAATGATCAATGAATTTTCTCATCTGAAATCCTATCCATACGCCGAGGGAATTAAGCGCCAAGTCATCAATATCAAAAAAACACCGAGCCTTGTGAGGTATTGTAGGGCTTCCACGATGATTAAAGCTGATAAAAAATCCACAATAAGTTTTTTTAAAACTAAAATATTTCGCATTCAGCCAGCCTAAAAACCAAAAAGGAATGAACATGATGATATTTCCCAAAAGATTGATGATGATACTTTTCCCAAGAAGTGGTATTCTGGACAAAAAGAATCGTGGAAACAAATGGTAAAAGCCTTACAATATTGGCTTCGTGCTGTTCTCTCCCAAACCTGAGGAACATCAGATACAGCAGAAAAAAATAGTGTAAGGAAGGACGAAAAATGCGATAAATTTTCTTAAAAATCATACAAAGACTGAGATTTTAGCAAAAATAAGTATTTTTGCCCTTGAAATTATAAAGTATGAAAAAAATCTTTTTGTGTGGTTTTGTCGGGCATATTGCTGTCGGTTTCGTGGCCTACTTACGGCATTCCGTTTTTATTTTTTTGTGGCGTTTGTCCCTTTGTTGTTCGTGGAGGAAAAACATTTCTCAATCGGATATAAAAAGAAAAAGGCTGGGCAGTTTTTGGCTGTTCATACCTTACTTTTTATCATTTGGAATGTTATAACCACAGGCTGGCTTTATAATTCACAAAATCCAGATGGCAGCCCTGCCCTCATGGCGGTGGTTTTCCCTGTTTTGGTCAATTCCCTGTTGATGTCCACGGCTTTTTCAGCTTTTTCATTGGTATAAAAAGGCAAAAACTCCCTTTGGGACTAGCTTTTTCGTGTTTGTATGGATGAGTTTTGAATATTTCCATATGGCGTAGGGAATTTACTTGGCCTTGGCTGAACCTCGAAACTCCTTTGCAGACTATCCTCAGCTGATACAGTGGTATGATACTTTGGGCGCTACGGGCGGGAAGTTTCTGGATTTTAACGCTCAATGTCTGATTTTTATATTTTTAAAAATATGGTTGGGCTGAGAAAAAGGTTTTTTTGGTTAAAACCTCTGTTGCGGTTTTGGGGCTGATTGTCGTGCCGATGATGATTTCCTTTATTTAAATATCATCAGTTTGATGAAAAACCAATCGGAAAAAGTCCGTGTTATGATGCTTCCAGCCGAATTTAGACCCATATCACGAAAAATACCAAAAAAGATAGCCTTCAGATAGTGCAGGAGCTCTTTTCTTTGGCCGAAAACTCCTCTAAAATAGATTTTTACCTCTCGCCTGAAACTTCTTTTCCCAGGTTATGGCGGACTTTCCGAAAAAGGGCTTCATAACAGCCAGTCTATCCACATGGTGGAGAATTTCCTGAAAACTCATCCGAAAGTCGGTCTTTATGGGCGGAGTTTCTACTCATAAGATTTATAATAACGATGAAGAAAAAGCCAGAAAGTGCTACTTTTTACGATAAGCAGGGTTTCTGGGCGGATAGTTTTAATTCGGCTTTTGCAGATTGTTCCAGAGGAAGAAATTCAGATTTATCACAAAGGAAAACTCGTGCCAGGTGTGGAAATTTTTCCCTATATGAATGTCCTTAAACCCTATTTTGGGCGATGCAATGCTGAATTTTGGTGGGACGATAGCTTCACTTGGGAACAGACAAGGAACGAAAGGTTTTTGCTAATCCTTACAACAAAGGGAAAAATCGCGCCCATCATCTGCTATGAGAGTATTTATGGCGAATTTGTGACTGATTATGTGAAAAACGGTGCAAACTTCCTTGGTGTCATCACCAATGACTCTTGGTGGGGTGCATCGCAGGGCATCAGCAGCTTTTTGGCGTATGCCAGACTTCGTGCCATAGAAAACCGAAGAGAAGTCGCTCGTTCGGCTAATGGTGGGATTTCTGCGCACATCAATGCCCATGGCGATATCCTTGCGCATACGCTTTACAATGAGAAAAATGCACTGACAGCCGATGTTCAGCTGTATGAAAAAGAGACTATTTATAGTAAGATAGGAGATTTGTTGTCTAAAAATATCTATTGTGATGATGTTCAGCATGTTTATAATTTCAATTTTTAGAAAAATTAAAAAATAATAGTGGTAAAAATTTTGCGAGTTCGAGCTGTTATTTTGCAAAATTATAAAGTAGAAATAATTATTAGAGCATATAGATATGTCAAGAATTTGTCAAATTACAGGGAAGCGTGCAATGGTAGGGAAACCATGTGTCTCACGCTAACAACAAGACGAAAAAGAAGGTTCGAAATCAACCTTCTTGAGAAGAAGTTTTACCTTCCAGAGCAGGATAGACACATCACATTGAGAGTGTCTGCTCATGGATTGAGAGTTATTAACAAGATTGGGATCGAAGAAGCTTTGGAAAGAGCTGTTAGAAATGGATTTATTAAATAATTAAGAAAATGGCAAAGAAAGGAAAACAGAGTTCAAGTTATTCTTGAGTGCACAGAACATAAAGAGAGCGGTATGCCTGGAATGAGCAGATATATCACTACTGAAAAACAAGAAGAACACTACTGAGAGATTGGAGCTTAAGAAATACAATCCAGTTCTAAAGAAATATACAGTTCATAAGGAGATTAAATAACTATAAAGATTATTAGCGATGGCAAAAAAAGTAGTAGCGTCCCTAAAAGATGGTTCATCTAAAAAAAGATGACAAAAGTAGTAAAAATGGTAAAATCTCCTAAAACTGGAGCTTACATTTTTGAAGAAAAAGTAATGAATGCAGATGAAGTAGATGCTTATTTGAAAAAAATAAACATCATTTCTGCAAAGGAAATATAAAAACTACCCAAAAATTTTCTGGGTAGTTTTTGTTTTATTAAAACCTAAAAATACTTACATTTGGGGAAATAATTTTGAATTTAAAAAAATAGAAGATGAGTTGGTTTAAAAATATTTTTAAGAAAGAAGAAAAAGAAACTCTGGACAAAGGTTTGGAAAAAGTCCAGACAAGGATTTTTGATAAAATTACCAAAGCTGTCATAGGAAAAATCCAAGGTGGATGATGAAGTTTTGGATGATTTAGAGGAAATCCTCATCGCGTCGGATGTGGGAGCAGCTACGACTATCAAAAATTATTCAGAGAATAGAGGAAAGGGCAGCCAGAGACAAATATGTAAATACGGCTGAACTTGATAAAATCTTAGGGAAGAAATCTCTGCTCTTCTGCTGGAAAATCCACATTCTAAAACAGGAAATATCGATGAAAACCAAGAAACCTTATGTCATCATGGTAGTCGGTGGAATGGTGTAGGGAAGACAACCACGATAGGAAAAATTAGCCCATCAGTTCAAAACCCAAGGGAAAAAGTGGTGCTGGGGGCGGCGGATACATTCCGTGCGGCGGCAGTAGACCAGCTTGTAATCTGGAGTGAGAGGTAGGCGTTCCTATCGTAAAACAAGGGAATGGGCAGTGACCCTGCCTCTGTGGCGTTTGATACATTGCAGTCGGCTGTTGCACAGAATGCAGATGTAGTCATTATAGATACGGCTGGAAGACTTTCATAATAAAATCAATCTGATGAACGAGCTTTCAAAATCAAACGAGTGATGCAGAAAAATCGTTCCAGATGCTCCGCACGAGGTGCTTTTTGGTTTTTGGATGGCTCTACAGGGCAGAATGCTTTTGAACAGGCGAAGCAGTTTACAGCGGCGACAGAAGTAAATGCACTGGCTGTGACAAAACTTGATGGAACAGCGAAAGGCGGTGTGGTTATCGGGATTTCAGACCAGTTCCAAAATACCAGTGAAATACATCGGTGTGGGCGAAGGAATGGAGGATTTACAGTTGTTCAACGGAGAAGAATTCGTGATTCCTTTTTCAAGAAAGAGAGATAATGTCCAGAGCTTTTGCTTTTTATCAATGGAGACCTCCCAAAACACTGCCTTCGTTGGCTGATTATCAGCTGATAGCGTGTACGGATGGGGCTTTTCATTATTTAAAGGAGAAAAATTTCCCATTGAGAGACTGACCTTTATTTCAGGGAGTTTTGATTCTCACACGGGAGCGGATGAGACTATTTATCAGGGTAAATTTGTCCATACACCAGACCAGAATAAAAACAGATTTTCATAAAGCGCTGGAAATCATCGTAGAAAAAGGAATAAAAAGTGGATGTTTATGGAGCAAGCGGGCGCGAGCAAGACCACTTTTTGGGGGAATATTCATACAGCTTATTTGTTTAGGGAAAGAACTGGAAATTAGTTTTTGATGATTATTCCACTTTATTTTTATTCCAAATGATTTTACCATTCGGAAAGTAAAAAGGAAAAATGGTTTCGCTGCTTTCCTTTTCCAGTGGTCGAAAATATCTTTACCCAAAGGGCTTCACTGGGAGCTGAGGGGAGAGCCTTTTCACTGATGGAGAGAATAGGCACGAGAAATAGGGGTAGATACTGATGAAATATCCATAAAATACGATAAAGGCAGTTTACTTTTGTTTATAGAAAATTAAAATTATGAGAAATATTATTGCTTTTATTTTGTTGTTTTTATCCGCTCAGTTCAGCTAGCTCAGCCTGGGGAGGAGGCGGATTGCGTGTACTGAATGTATATGATGAACACAAAAAGCCTATTGATGTCAAACAATTAAAAAGTAAAGCTTTTAAAAATTAGACAGTGTAGCGAATATCATTGCTGAGCGTGATATATTTCCTTATGGATAATTTTTATGTAGAAAGAGATGAGAAAAAATGATAAAACTACCTCCTTCCGATCTTTTTCAAAGACTCAAGGGCTTGTTATTACCTATAAGAATAAAACTATCGCATTGATTTTTGAAGATGTTATAGGTATGAATGGCGCTGGCCATGTAGAAGGAATAGATTCTTTTGGTACTGTTCAAACCTTATATACTGAGCAAAACGCTCTTATAGCTCCAAAAGCTTCAGCATGAAAGAGTTTAATAAATACTACATATTACGCGAAATAGCTCATAAGTATTTGCTTTGGGGAGTTATACCTGAAACCTATAAACGGCTCTCGGCTATTGACCTGATGTATGACACTCCTAAATATGCCTATAACCATAAGCCCAAGCCTTGGATGGAGAGTTTCAAGCAACTTAATGTTGATTACGGAGATAGCAATACGCACAGCAAAGAAGAATACGCTGATTATCTGAAAAGAATAGATGAAATGATATCCAAATATGGGGATTTAGAACCTTTTGTGGTATTCAAAATGCGCTTTTTGTACAGAAGGAGCTCATTATAAGGGAGTTTATATCCTACTATGAAAAGAAAACCTGATGGATATAGGAGAGTTTCTGAAAGAAGCCATACAAGCCTATTGCTATCTAAAAAGAATATGATAAAGCCATTGTTTTGGCTAAAGAGAGCATCAGAAGAAAAAGGAAAATACAAAAAAATATAGCATGGAATATGACTATATGTTGTATAGTTTTTATTGGCTTTTATAAAATCATATTATAAAAATGAATCTATAAAAACGAGTTACAATCCTTTATCAGTGGAATTGATTTGGATAAAGATAGCAAAGACCATTCAACGATTTTGAAAAAGATTTGAGGAACTGAAACGCTACGACAGCTATAGAGAAAAGAAAAACTCACGACAAAGAGAAAGAACAGAAAAGAAATCCGTGGAAGCCAATCTACTGGAGGTATTTAAAGAAGGCTGTATTTGGTGTTACAGTTATTTCTAAGGATTAATATAAATATGGTATCTTTGCAGAATAGAAAAATTAAAAAGAATTTATGTCAAATATTTTAGCCATAGTAGGGCGACCTAATGTAGGGAAATCCACTTTGTTTAATCGTCTTTTGGAACGCAGGGAGGCCATCGTAGACAGCACTGCGGGGTTACCAGAGACCGCCATTACGGAAAAAGCGACTGGAACGGCGTGGAATTTTACCGTGATAGACACGGGAGGATATGATGTGGGAAGTGATGATATCTTCGAGGAAGAAATCAGAAGACAAGTGCAGCTGGCAGTGGATGAGGCGACTTCTATCGTTTTTCATGGTCAATGTAGAAGAAGGTCTGACCGATACCGACCAAGAAATTTATCAGCTCCTAGAAAAGCAAACAAACCGCTGTATGTGGTTGTAAATAAAGTAGATTCATCAAAGGAGCTTTCTTCCTGCACGGAATTTTTATCAACTTGGAATAGAAAAATATTATACGCTTTCTTCTGCTACAGGAAGCGGAACAGGGAGAGCTGCTGGATGATATCGTTAGAGATTTTTCCTACTACGGAATATGTAGATGTGTTTGAAGGGCTTCCGAGAATCACAATCGCTGGGCGACCTAATGTGGAAATCTACACTGACTAACGCTCTACTGGGCGATGAAAGAAACATCGTGACGGATATCGCTAGGAACTACGCGAGACAGTATAGAAACTATTTATAATAAAATTCGGGCATGAGTTTATTTTGGTGGATACAGCAGGAATGCGTAAAAATCCAAAAGTAAGTGAGGATTTGAGTTTTTATTCTGTGATGCGTTCCATCAGAGCGATAGAAAAATTCTGATGTGGTTATTCTGATGATAGATGCTACCAAAGGCTGGGAAAGCCAAGATATGAATATCTTTTGGGATAGCACAGAAAAACCGAAAAGGAATCGTAATTTTGGTTAATAAATGGGATTTGGTGGAAAAGAACCAATACCATGAAGCAGTTTGAAAACCAAATTCGTGAGAAAATAGCTTTGTTCAGTGATGTGCCTATTTTGTTCATTTCGGCATTGACAAAAACAAAGAATCCTGAAAGCTGTGGAAAACCGCTGTGGAAGTCTATGAAAATCGTAAAAAAACGAATTAAGACAAGTAAGCTGAACGAAATCATGCTTCCTATCATAGAAAACACGCCGCCGCCAGCTCTGAAAGGAAATATATTAAAATAAAAATACTGCACACAGCTGCCTACGGTGACGCCGCAGTTTGCGTTCTTTTGTAACCTTCCGCAGTATGTGAAAGAACCTTATAAAAGGTTTATAGAAAACCAATTGCGTAAGAATTTTGATTTTACTGGAGTGCCTATTGAGGTTTATTTTCAGACAAAAATAGTTTTCGTCCTCTTCCTTTTTGTATAAGGAGGGGGATATTTTTTTAATAACATAGAAAAAAATTAAACAATTATGATGCATATACTTTCTAACGAGGTTTCACTGGTTAATTCTTGGATAAATGAACTGAGAAATGTAGAAGTTCAGACCGATAGAATGAAATTCCGTAGAAATATGGAAAGAATAGGCAGAATCGCAGCCTTTGAAATTAGTAAAAAATTGGATTACAAAGAGATGGAAATTACCACGCCTTTGGATAAAATCAAAGTGAAAGAAATCGCTGTTCAGCCTGTGATTACTACGATTTTGAGAGCTGGAGTTCCGCTGTTTCAGGGAGTTTTTGAACTATTTTGACAAGGCAGATTGCGGTTTTGTGGCAGCGTATAGAAAACACGATATGAACGACTATTTTTCCATCAAACAAGATTACCTTACTTGCCCTAATATAGAGGGAAGACCGCTCATCGTGGCAGATCCTATGCTGGCAACAGGTGCCAGTCTGATAGAAGCCCTGAAAGACCTGCTTTACTCACGGAAAGCCTTCGCAGATACACATTGTGGCGGCTATTGCCAGCAGACAGGGTGCAGAGGCAATCAGAACGGCTTATCCAGAAGCGCATATTTGGATAGGGAGCGATAGATGAGGAGCTGACTTCAAGGGCTACATCACGCCAGGGCTGGGCGATGCAGGGAGACCTTAGTTTTTGGGGAGAAATTACAAAATTAGAAATGAGAGGCTGTTTATCAGTCTCTATTTTATGAATAAAAATGTTATTATAATGGAAGAAATTTAAGAAATGCCAGATTGCATTTTATCATAAAAATGGCAGCTCATTCTTCAAAACTTTTTCGAAAACTTCCGGAGATAGTTGAGAGCGTAATTTTTCAATTTCCTTTTTATAGAAAATTATTCTTTCACCCAAAGATGCCTTTTCGGGCTCTTTTATGCTTTATTTATCTTCTGCTTTATAATATTCTTCAATTGTCATTTGGTTAAAACTTTATACGAAGTTACAAATAAATTTTTAAAACTTAAATATAAATAAAAAACCACACCAGTACCGAAAGTACCGATGTGGTAAAAACTATAATTGATAAAAAGATGTCTAGTTGTACCCAGCGCTGCTAGGTCATCATTGTTTTGATCTTGCATCTCTGGTTTTTCTTTGTTTGTTTTGCTTTCTGTTACATTTTCCACTTTTGAATCTGTAAGAGAACGAAAGCAAGAACTGTCTCGGCATCATCTGCATTTCATTATATCTTGTGAAAGTATCAGAGTCTGTGTAAGTTCTTCTCTTTTCTGGAGTTGAAAACATCTTGAACACTGAAACTGATAGTTCCTGTATTATTCCAGATATTCTTGCTGATACCGATGTTTAGAGCATAGGTATTCTTTCTCTGTATTATAATCTCTGTGTCCGCTGGAAATCTCCTTGAAGTTGTAAATTCGTCGTTTTATTGATTTTTAAAAGCTGAGGTAAGTTTAGCTTTTTAGGTTGTTTCCTTCGTTTACAATCGTAGAGTTGTTATAAGTCATTTCGTTTTTGTATCGGAAAAATATTCACATTTTCCATACACTCTAAACCAGCTTGTAGGACTTACGCTGTAGTTAAGGTCTAGCCCATATCTATCCTCTGTTCCTAAATTGAAAAGGTCTGGAAAGGATGTACTCTGTCGGCTGTCCTGTGATAGGATTGGGATGTGAGGTCTGCTCCTCTGTGAGTGGAACTGATATCATCAGTGGTTCTTTGGTAATAGAGCGTAGGGGTTGATATTCCATTTTGCTCTGGAATAATTGTAACTGAACTCAAATGAATTAACAAAAAGATGGATTGAGTCAGAATTTCCCATAAATCTATTTGGGTCGCCACTGATTCTCATCACAGGAATGATTTCCCAAGGTTTTAGGTCTTTTTGATTCTTCTCGAATAATTTAGTGAGAACTGGCTTTTTCCGTGATATCATAGCTTAAGAATACAGAAGGGAAAAACTCGTTGTATTTTTGCTTTTTTGTAGAAAGTCCAGTAAGGTTGTTATTCGCTTCGATATCAATATTGATATTTTCATTTCTTACACCAAGCTGATACCCGAATTTTCCGATTTTTACTCTTGAAACTGAGCATAGAAACGCCAAAAATCTGTTCCGTGTAGTTATTCTTTCCCTGTAACATCATCAAATGTGATGAAACTTCCTCCTGAAAGTCCCTTGGTAAGAGTTATTGATATCATTATTATTATAGTCATATCTTGCTCCAGCCTCTATTTTAGAGTTTTTCGCCAATAGGAGCTCGTAGTCTAGTTTTTCCTATCCAAGTTTTTCTAGAAAAAGTCAGCCACATTTAGGTATTGATAAAGAGTGTGAGAGGTGTTTCTATTATCAAAGATATTACTTTCTGAGTTGTTGCTTGTATTCTGGAAGCTACCGCTCAGCTCTAGCATATGCCCTTTGTTATTGAATTTATGCTCTAGTCCTGCATCTACTTGTATGCTGTTATTTTCATCAAGTCCATCATTTTTCTGTATGTGATTCCTGTGAGAGAAGAGGTGTTCTGCTGAAGGCTGAAACCATCCATCAGCATTCTATTAGCAGAGAATGAAGCATTTACCGAAGTTTTATCTGAAATGCTGTAAGTGAAACCTGTGTTGAAATTGTAGTTTTTCATTTCAGGCTTTGTTTTTCACTGCTTGTAGTGAGGGTTTTTCTCCTGTATTTTTATAGAAAATATCAGAATAACTGTTGGATTTATTTTTCGTATATCCGCCGCCGCCATTCACGAACCAAGTCCATTTTCCGTAGTTCCAAGAAAGGTTGGTATTCAGTCTTGTAGCTGGATTGTAGCCAAGGCTTCCGTCCACTGACCCATTAAAGCCCAATGAAGAAGTTTTTAAGAATGATATTAAGGATGCCTGCTGTTCCCTCAGCTTCGAATTTTAAAGAAGGGTTGGTAATGATTTCTATCCTGTCAATCTGGTCGGCAGGGATACTTTTTCAGCGCAGCACTGATATCATCAGTACTCCCAGCACGGAAGAAGGTTTCCCATTGATAAGGAATTTTACATTAGAATTTCCTCTCATAGACACAGAGCCGTCAGTCTCTACACTCACAGAAGGGACATTGTTCAGTACATCATGCAGAGTTCCTCCTTTTTGAGGAGATATCCTGTCCTACATTGTAGGTTTTTGTCAAGTTCCACTTTATAAGGTGCAGAACTTTTTGCTGTGATGACTACTTCAGCGATTTGTTTTTCGCTACTGCTTGATTTTTGAGTTGTTTGCAGTTTTACTAGTTTCTGGTTCTAGGATAATGTTCCCAATATTAGTAGTGCCTTGGATTTTCTATTTCGTAGGTTTTTCTTTTGAAATTAACTGCATCGATTACGACTTGATAAGTCCCATTCGCCAAATTTAGAGCAAAACTACCGCTGTCATCGGACATTGAGGCATCACTCAGCGCAGCATTAGTTTTATTATTAAATTCTATGGAAGCATAAGGTACGACTGCACCATTTTGGTCAGTGATTTTTCCTTTAATGCTTTGTTTTTTTCTTGGGCGTTCATCATTACTACTGCTCCCAAAAAGAAGGTCAAACCTATGGTTTTCTTCCCAAAAATCCTTGTTATTTCAATATGTGACATAAAAAACTTTTTAGTGTTAATATTCTTTTTAGATGATAAAAATCATAAAAAGGTTAAAAATAAAAACAAATAAAAATCTCTATATTTACAGCCACAAAATCAAGAATATGGTATTGAGCAGAATTTGGAGTATGTTTATCATCATCGCTATATTGCGGTGGCAAGTTTCAAATATCTTTTTCGGACAATTATAAAGCCATTTATAATGATATGGTAGTGGGCAAAGGGAGGCGATACGGTGGCTATTGCAGCAAGCCATTGGCTGATGTTCCGCTTGAAATTTCCGAAAAACTAAAACAAGAAAAATTAGTAATAAAAGATAAAATCCATTATCAAAATCAAGATACTGGTAAAGTAAGAATATACAGAGTTCAGGAGGCGAGCGGGGTGATAGGCACGGCGCAGACAGCTGTGGAGATTAGTTTGGGGCTTATAGGGATTATGACTTTGTTTATGGGCTTTATGAACATTGCCAGAGGGCAGGCGGAATCAATCTTTTGAGCCGAATAATCCAGCCGTTTTTTTCTCTAAACTTTTTCCAGAAGTTCCCAAGAGGCGCATCCTTCTTTTGGGCTGATGATGCTGAATTTCAGTGCTAATCTTTTTGGGGCTGGATAACGCAGCTACGCCATTTGGACTAAAAAGCAATGGACAGCCTGCAAAGTCTAAATCCAGATAAAGAAAAAGGCGACCAATGCCCAGATTATGTTCCTTTGTCTTCATGCCAGCGGGACTTACGCTGATTCCTGTAAGTATCATAGCGACAAGGTCTTCTCTCAATTCTGCCACGCCTACCGATATCTTTCCTGCCTACGATGATTGCTACTTTTTGTGCAACGATGGCAGCGATGATCATAGTATCTATCAGGCAGAAAATCAATCTGTTTCAGCCTGTGCTGTTAGCGTATATTGGCGGAATTTCTGCCATTGTAGGAGCGATGGTTTTTCTTCTTGGTAAAAACTTAACAAAGAAGAGCTGGACGGCGTGAGTAAGCTGATTTCTAATGGACTGATTTTGTTGATTTTTCCTGCTCATCGTGCTGGGTGGAGTTTATAAAAGATTAATATTTTTGATGCCTTTATAGATGGTGCAAAGGAGGGCTTTTAATACCTGCGTGAAAAATTATCCCTTATTTGGTGGGAATGCTGGTGGCTATTTCTCTTTTTAAGAACCAGTGGAGTTTTTGATTTGATTATCAATGGAATGAAATGGATAGTAGAAAGCCTAAGTATGGACACTCGCTTTTTGTGGATGGGCTTCCCTACGGCACTGATAAAACCTCTAAGCGGTTCGGGAGCGAGGGAATGATGATAGACACGATGACTACTTTCAGGGTGGATAGTTTCCAGCTCGGTTGTCAGCGATTTTGCAGGGAGTTCGGATACTACATTTCTATGTCATCGCCGTTTTATTTCTAGGGGCAGTGGGTGTGAAAAACACACGATATACGATTTCTTCTATGTTATTGTCTGATTTAGTGGGGATTACGATATCTATCATCATGGCGTATTGGTTCTTTGGATAAAATAAAAACAATGAAGGAGGAGATGAAATTTATAGTTAAAAATTACATTTGTTTTTAGTGTTTTTCGGTTTTTAGTGTTTGGTCAAGGTTCAAAAATAGACCAGATTATTACCAATGCCGAAATGCAGCGAGGAAGACATCAGTTTGATAAAGCATACCAATCCATAAAAACAGCTGAAAAACTGGCTAAACAGAAATCTGCAAAGGAACTTCCCAAAGTCTATTCGGAAATGGTGAAGTATCAGTTTTCGGTTTCTAATTCGGGATTCAGCGAAGATTATACAGAAAAAGCCATGACAGAGGCAGAGTATCAACCACCCTGAAGCCCTTGCCTATGGATATTACACACCAAATCGTATTATTATAACTATCTGGAAGTAAGGGATTTGGCAGTGGAGTTTTCTCAGAAATCATTGGATTTGGCTCAGAAACATAATTTAGACCTGCTAAAACCTCATGATATATTACATTCTTTATGGGGCTCATGTGAGTCTTGACCATACATGCCAAGGCTTATAAATACGCCAGAGATGCTGTAAAAACGGCTCAAAAAGCCAAAAACTACAACCTGTTGTCCAATGCCTATTCGGCTATGTCTACATCTATGGGACTTCTGTACAAAGAAAATCCAAAAGCCAGAATATGTGGATAGTATATTGATTTACCTCAAAAATCGGCCGAGGTTTATCATAAACATCCTAATTTTTGTGAGTCCAGAGACTCATGCCATTACCAATATCAACATTGCGGACTACTACTATCAGACCAAAGGAAGTGCAGACAGCATAAGAAAATACACAGAAATAGCTAAAGCAGACTTCCCTGAACCGAGATGCGAGTTCTTCGGTGAAAGCCAATGCAGACGGGCTTTTTGGCACAGCTTGCGATTCGTCAGGGGATTTTAACAAGGCTGAAAAACTACTCGTGGATGCCTATTCTGATATGGAGAAGCAGTCCTCGCCAGATTACCATACTTTGGCTTCTATTTCGAGGCTCTTTCGCAGTTTGTATCAAAATAATAATAACTTTGAAAAAGCACTATTTTTCACAAAAAGAACAATACAACGATAAAATATACGACCAAAACCAGCAGGAACAAACCCATAAGCTGGAAGCCCAATATGAAAACAAGCGTATAAAATCCGAAATAGAAGTAGTAAAAGAGAGAGATAGGAGAATCCAAAATTATCTCTACATCAGTCTGGCTAGTATGAGCTGTGTTTCTGCTGATTTTGCAGTACGAGATATGCTAATAGGATGAAACTACAGGCCGGAAAAAGAACTCGCCTCCAAAAAGGAAAAGCAGGAAGCTCAGGCTCAGGCTTTGCATAAAAGAAAAACAGCGCCGTCTGCTCTCTATCCAAAAATAAGAGTGGAAAGAGTCTAAACTCCGTATTTTACTAAGAACAAGAAGAGCAAGCCTGCCTAAAAGAACAACAGGAGCTACTTCGGTTAAAAACGACCAAATGCACAAGGAAGCCTTGGCAAATGCCCTCAAATAGAGCGAAAAATCAGCTTTTGGATGAAATCAGAGAGAGCATAAAAAGCCAAGGAAACCGATGTAAATATAGACACGATACTAAAACAAGAGAAGCGAATGGAGGAAGCGCTGGACCAGTCTGTGAAGGAGTTTCAGGAAATCCACCCAGAGTTTTTCAGTAAAGCTGAATGCTTTTGTCGGATAACAAAGCTTACGCCTCTTGACCTTGAGATATTGTGCGTATATTCATTTGAAATTATCTACCAAAGAACTCCCGCAACCATCTTTAATGTAGAGCCAAAAGTATCCGAATGACCAAATACAGAATTAAACAAAACTGAATTTGGACAAGGAAAAGACTTGAAGATTTTTGCAAAACATTGTTTAAGTATTGAAAATCAAAATATTACAAAATAAGTAGACACTTTGTAGACGCTCTGCAGGAGTATCATAATGTCATAATTTTACACTACAAAAATAAAGTTATGGCAGATACAAATTCAAAAACTTCCGTTTTTAGAGATTATAGAATGGGTGGAACCAGACCCAAATTTACTAATGTGGAAAGTTCAGACCAAGATAAAAGAAAATAAACGGAGCAAAACTCATCGTGCGAGAGAGTCAAACTGCACTTTTCCTAAACAGAAGGTGTGGCAGCGGATGTTTTCCCAGCAGGAACGCATGAATTATCCACTAAAAATATACCAGATTCTTTCCAAGCTTAAAGGCTGGAAGTATGGCTTTGAAAGTCCATTCAAGGCTGATGTATATTATTTCTCTACCAAGCAGTTTGTGAAACCTGAAATGGGGAACGCCAGCGCCTGTTCTTATGCGAGATCCGCAGTTTGGGCAGGTTCGGGTAAGGGCTTTTGGTTCGTATAATGTGCGCATCACGGATGTAGCGAAGTTTTTCAAAAGAATATGCAGGCACTTATCCGATGCTTACGGTCTTTGAGCTTGAAAACCAGCTGAGGGAGTTTCATCGCACTGAAGTTTGGTGAGGTGCTTTCTAATGCAGGTCTTTCGGTTCTTGATTTGGCTGGAAATATGACTGCTTTGAGCGAAAAATCCGTCCGCTTATAGAGCCTTATTTTTGCTGATTTTTGGGGTGGAAGTTACTCAGTTTATGGTGAGTTCTGCGACTCTCCCAGAGGAGGTTACCGAGTTCTATGACAAGGTGACTAATATACGAATATGATAGGCGATATGGAGCGTTTCCAGAAATTTAATACAGCGATCGCGATAGGAAATGACCGCAGTAATATAAGTTCAGGAATACAGGAAGGCATGGCTATGGGGGCTCATGATAAGTGCGATGCAGCAACAGACACAGCAAAACCAGCCACAAAAATTCGGTTCAAGATGATGCCACGGCCAAACTTCAAAAACTAAAAACGCTTTTTGAGAGTGGGCTTATAGATGAAGCCGAATACAAGGGAAAAAGAAAGCAGAAATATTATCAAATCTTTGATAATCAGGCATTAAAAATAATAAACCAATGGAGGACGAAAAATAAATCTTCTGGAAATGCAATGTCTTTTCTGGAACAGAATGAAACAAAGGTCTCAGGCTCAGAAAAATACGGAGACGATATTTTTTCAGCCGAAAGACACTGCTGAAATTGATACGCAGGACTGCCCAAACTGTGGCAGCAGGACGACCAAACGAGATAGTGTAACTCACTGTGCCCTATTGTGGTTATGAATTTATACAAACGGCTTTGGATGATGGTATCTACATCACAAAAGAGGATAACTCTCGAAAATCCAATAACAAAATAGTTAAACTATTTCTCAGGGGCTTTTTGAATTTTCAAAAGTCCCTTGTTTAATATAAAACAAAGAAGTTTCTTAAAACCAAATTAAAAATCCGTAAATTGCACACAAAAATAAAAAGAATAAGAAATGAAAAGAATTTTATTAGCCGTGATACTTGGTACAAGTGTATTGGGTACAACACAGTAAGAAACAAAGAAAAAAATAGCACAAAAAGTATATTATAGACAAAATTAGAGATTATAATCCCACAGACTTAGTTCCATACTCCAAAGACAGTAAAAGAATGGGCGCTGATGGATGTGAAATCTAGAAAAATCCTTACAGACTTTGTGTTATTGGGAGACGATACTTTTTAATCCTGACTTTTATGCTTCAATAAGTGTGGGGAAGAATAAAAATAGTCATGTGGTAATTTCTTCAGATTATATTATCTCAGAATTAAAAGTAGTACCAGGACCAGGTGGCTCATATCGAAGAGAAGCTCCTATTGAAAAAGATATGCTGGGTTTTCAAGTAGATGAAAACGGAAGAATGACAGCCTATAATACAAGGATTATGAATATATATCAAGTCCGATAATGTATAAAGGAGAATACTATGCTATAATCTCCTCTAAAAGAAAAAGGAAGGTAGGATGCTTATTAACCAAAAAGGAGAGGAGCAGGAAGGATTTCATTTTTAGAGTGATGAAAGATACTTATTATAAAGATAAAGAGAGTGGCGAAACTATTCTCTATGTAGAAGATTTTGAAGGTAAAAAGGGTTTATTACCATATCAGGAAAAGAAAAACTTTTATGGTGAACTCATGAATGATGGATGGTATGGTGGTAGATTAGGATACAGTGTCCAAAAAGATGAGGAGATTTAAATGAAGTCACAGGTGTGATGAGATTTGACAACACAAAGAGTGGCTGATAAAACCACAGGAAAAGTATAAGATATACGATATAATCTACACTTCATCAGAAGAATTAAAAATATGATGAAACAGACAGAAACAAGCAACTATATATTTCTTAGCAACCGACCAAAAGTGGTCAGCACTTTGTTTTGGATATAAAAGGAAAATCCTATTTTACCGAGGGAATAAGTATGATTTTTGTTAGAAAAACGAAAAATATTTTAATTCGTTTCTGAAAAACCTTAATTTAGTTGAGTGATTTTTAAGAAAACAGATTAAAAATAAAATATTATGAAAAACTATACATTCGATTTATTCGTGGTTTCGCTTGCTTTTTGGGCAGATGGAAACCGTGAAGTTTGATAGAAAAACTAGTCTACGAACAGGATACAGCCAACAGTAAAGACAGCAAGAGGAGTATAAGAGAAGTGGGAGTGCTATTGGAGTATTATCATTCTTCATCATATGGTATGCTGAGAATTAAACCTAAAAAGGAAGATTATCCGTATGCTATCGGTAGTTACTATGTGTTTTTGGTAAAAATCTCCTTTCTGACGACGAGTAGATCCAGTGGACAAACCATAGCAATGAGTCCTCTAAGTATAGAAGATGTAGACATTAAGGTTGATTTCACTAAAAACTAATAACAAAGGAAAAGTAGGAGGAGTTTCTTGTAACTACTATGATGGAGTTTTTGAGTGAAGAAGAAAGATATTATGGAGGTCTGTGTGGATGAAACCAGCAGTTATGACAATTTTTAGTAAAGTATTCAGTGGAAATACCAAAAAGGTCTGATACTTTCTGTGTCTATTAAAGAAAAGGAGAATGATAAAATTGTCTTTAATCTAACTAAAAATGAACCTTTGAATTTATCTATGACTTTGGATAACCAGCAGATAGAAAAAGAGTTTTGTTGAAATAGAGAAAAAGCAGCAGCAATAGCAGAAGCAGGAGGAGAAGAAGAACATAATTGTTCAGGAGTTGATGTATCAGAAGAAGACTATACAGCTGATCCTTTACTGGATGTATATAGTACGAATGCATATAAAAACAATGGTTTAGATAATGTGCATTATTTTATCAGATTGCAGCTTTTTCGGTGCCAATGAAAGAAGATTATGCATCGGGAGAGGGCAGACTATAGCACTTCTGAAATTAAATTATAAATCAGTCCTGAAAAACTACTGAAAACCAAACATATAAGTAAGGAAGAGTATAAAAACTGATGAAATTCTTCCAAGAATATGTGAAAAGAAGTAGAGGCGTTTGATCCTGAAAAAGCACCGAAGATAGAGGATGTGACTGAGGTAAGAGCTCTTGAACCAGAAGAATTTGAAGCGAAGCTAAGAGAATTCCCTAAATACAACTCAGCCTACAAGACCATGCATATGGAGAAAAACAAATTTGGCTCTTGATGATGCCTTGCGATCAGAAAAACCTAAAACAAGCCATTCCGCAGTTCTGCAGCGATATCTATGGACAGGTTTCTGTTTTTGAGAACGAGGAACTGAAGAAACAGCTGCTGCATTTCATGGGTCAGACATGTGATTTTATACCTTTATCCGAAGGTGGATAATGTCTATTATGACGGCACGCTGGATGCACTGCGAAGAAGTATCTTGGAGATAGAAAAACTCCGCCCTTCACTATCCAAAAAGATTTGAAAAATCTGGCACACTTTATAGAAAATTTGGATTAATATATAATGATGAAAAGCCTTTTTAGACAGATGTTGTTTGAAAAGGGCTTTTTCGGTTTTTAAATCGTTTGGAATTAAAGGAAATAAAAATTAACTTAGCAACTCATTAATAAAAATGGACTTAGAAATGCTCTACGAAGGAAAAGCTAAACAAATATTCGCCACAGAAAAAAACCTGATGAGGTGGTTGTGAGATTTAAAGATGATGCTACGGCGTTCAATGCCCAGAAAAAGGACAAGTGGACAAAAAGGGCAGATGAATAACGCCATCACTACGCTAATCTTTGAATACCTGAACGAAAAGGGAATTCCTACTCATTTCATCAAGCAGATAGATGACCGCGAACAGCTGGTTAAAAAGGTGAGTATCATTCCTTTGGAAGTGATTGTGAGAAACTATGTGGCGGGAAGTATGGCTCAGCGTTTGGGCGTGGAAGAAGGCACAAAAATCACCGATTACCATTTTTGATATCTGCTATAAAGACGATGCGCTGGGAGATCCGCTGATAAACGACTATCATGCGATGTTTTTGGGCGCTGCGACGAGAGAGGAACTTGACAGAATGTATGCACTGACAGCCAGAATTAATGAAATACTGATCGATTTATTTGATAAAATGAACATCATTTTTGGTTGATTTTAAAATAGAACTTGGTAAAACACCAAATGGAGACATCATCTTGGCAGATGAGATTTAGCCAGACACCTGCCGTCTTTGGGATAAAGACACCATGAAAAAGCTGGACAAAGACCGTTTCCGAAGAGATTTGGGCGAGGTGACTGCAGCTTATGAAGAAATCTATAACCGCCTGAAAAGGTGTTGAATAATAAAGAAATCCCTCCAAAAGAGGGATTTTAGTTTTTCGGAAAGAGGTTTGGATAAGGGATTGTGAATAAGTAGATTAGCGGAAATGTAAATTAAATTTTTCTAAACTCAAAAATCCTTAAATTTAAGCGATTTTTAGATAAACTTTTTAAATGATGAAAGTATTTTTAAGGGCGTTTTATGTTGGTATTATTGGCTTCTTTGTAGCAAAGACAAGATGATTTTTAGATAGTATGAATGAGTACAATTTGGCTATGGAGACCAAAGGATACCACTTCGGAGATATGATTACTTTCCCAAAGGAAGTCACTGATAATGCGGAGAGTATAAGCATAAGTTTTGGGGACAAGGAAAACAGCGATTTTGAAGATAGACCCAGCGTTTTTACTTTGGGGGATAATGCTGTGACTATCAATGTGAGAACGAAATCTGGGGAAAAATCTATCCATAGATGCCGTTATCAATGTGCTTTCAAAAACTCCTGAAAAAAAGAGCTAACTTATGAGGTGGTGGCAGAATATCCGCACAATGCAGAAAAACTTCGTTCAGGGCTTCGAGCTGGAGGAAACACCATTTACGGAAGTAATGGGCAGACAGGGGAATCTAAGGTAATAAAATATACACTAGGCTCTACGACCAATATAGCAGAAACCAAGCTGGATGATGAGTATTTTGGGGAAGGAAGTACCATAGTAGGGGATAAAATATATCAGCTTACTTGGCAGCACAGAAAGGGCTTTGTTTATGATAAAAATACCCTTAAAAACTATCGGAATTTAACTATCCTAGCAGACTTACCGAAGGCTGAGGGGCTGACATATGATGGGAAAAAATCTCATTCTTTCTGATGGAACAAAGAATATCTATTTCATATCTCCAGACAATCTTCAGAAAAATAGTGAAAAACTATTTCTGTAGCAGAGGACCATCAGAGGTTTATGAAAAAAATTAATGAGCTGGAATATCACGATGGATTTATCTGTATGCAAACATCTGGCAGCGACCATACATCCTAAAAATAAACCCAGAAAATGGAGAAGTAGTCAGCAAAATAGATTTGACTGAGATTAATAAAAACACTCTACTGATGCTGATGATGTGCTGAACGGAATAGCGTTTAAGGGTGATAATATGCTGATTACAGGGAAAAAACTGGGATAAGATTTACGAAATAAAAGTAAAAATAGCAGCGTGTTTTTAGGGTTTATTATAAAAATTCATTTTTAAGAAAGAAAATATGCATATAGCAGTTACAGGAAATATAGGTGCAAGGGAAGACTACACTTACGACTATGCTGGCGAAACACTATGGCTGGAGCGCTCAGTACGAGGATGTGGATCACAATCCTATTTGGATGATTTCTATCAAGATATGTCCAAATGGTCTTTTCGCCTTGCAGATGTATTTTTGGGAAGTAGATTTAGACAGGTCAAAAGAAATTAGAGAGCGGAAAAATATCATTCAGGACAGAACAATTTACGAAGATGCCCATATTTTTGCGGAAAATCTTAATGAGATGAATCTTCTTTCTGATAGGGATTATAGTAATTATACTTCATTGTTTAATTTGATGAAATCCTTCGTTTCTGCACCAGATTTGTTGATTTATCTAAAAGCCGATATTTCTACACTGACCAAACAAATCGCAAAAACGAGGAAGAGAATACGAGACAGGGATAAGTATTGATTATCTGATGAGGCTCAATAAAAATACGAGGCGTGGATCAACAGCTATAAAGAAGGGAACTGCTGATTATAGATGTGAATGATTTGGATTTCGTGGAAAGAGAAGAGGATTTCGGATATATTTTGGAAAGAATAGATGCTGAACTAAACGGACTTTTTAGCATAAAAACTCTCAATTTTTGAGAGTTTTTGTTTTAAATGATTTTTGCTTCTTTTTAAAATCAATTCAATATTTCTAAAAAGTATTTGGGAGAACCTCGAGAGGATTTCGTCTTTGGATTTCCATTCTACTTTTTGTGATGCCTTCTTCGGTTTGTGGGATAAGTTCCTTGCTGTCAGTGCTTTTCATCAGATACCAGAAAGTAGTTTTTAGAATCTGGGCATTGTTTTCCCTTTCCCGATAGGTGTGATAAGTAGACCCGATGAAGTTCTGGAGTTTCAGGTTTTCTATTCCCTGTTTCTTCTTCTACCTCCCTTACAGCCGCGTTTCTAGGGACTCTGTTAGGTTCTAATTTTCCTTTTGGTAAATCCCATTTGCCCAGCCTGTGGATGAAGAGAATCTTGTTTTTCATCATTTTTACGATGCCGCCCGCTGCTTCTATATTGGTGAAAGAATCATGGAAGTCGTCCCAGATTTTTATCAGGGTCTTCGCCATAGAGATTTACGGACTTACACGAGGAGTTTTCCAAAAAGATCCAGAGCCACTTTCTATGGATGTAAAATCATCATAAGGGATATCATCATCATTGGGAAGATTATTGATGGATAATCTTTTTCATTGATAAAAACTTTTATACATTTGCCAAAAACTTTTTAAGTTAATATTGCAAAAATATAAAAATGAAATTAGAAGGAAGAAAGTGCTGGTAAATAAATCTACAAAAGATTTATTTGAAAATGCTGAAAAACCCTGAAGACTATAAACACCTAATGCCAGAAAGTCTGGTTTCTTTTTGAGACGACAGAAAACGGCTTTAAGTTCGGTCTAAAAGGTATGCCTGAAATCGCACTGAAAAATTTCAGAAATGGTAGAGGACAAGAAGGTGGTGCTTACATCAGAAACCCTTCCTTGGATTTTGCTCTAACAGGGCAGATGGATGCTGTTTCTGAAAAATAAATCTGAAGTACAAATATTATTCGAAGGGCAGTTCAATCCATTTATTAAAATGATGGTAGAGAAGCCGTTACTAAAGTTTTATCGATAACCTTACTGATAAAAATCGAAGGATTATAATGGATGAATTCTCAGGAAGGAAGTAAATATATAGCTCAGCATTTACCTGTTTTTCTAAACATGGTGAATAGAAAAAATCCTCATCGTCGGCGGTGGGGAATTGGGCGTTTGAGCAGGTGCTTTATATTCTTGAAAATGCTCCAGATTCGGAGATTTTGGTGGTGGCAGAGCAGATAGATGACAAGATAGAGGAGCTCAGAGAGGTCAGTGCTAATTTGTCCATTGTCCCAAAAATCTTTTGAAAAATCGGATTTAGAAAAATCAGGAATTGGTTTTTCATAACGCTGAAAGATGCTTTGCAGACCAAACAGATCATAAAAAGAAGCCAAAGATAGAGGAATCTCACAAAATACGCCTATTTATCCAGAGTTTAATGATTTTTATATTCAGGCAGATGATGTTCAGTCTGCTGATATTCAGAATTATACGGAAAGTCATTGGAAGAAGATTGCATTTGCAAGTATCGCTGCTTTCTTCATTCTGATATTGGGGAATATTTTAAATCTATTTATTTCTTATGATGAGTTTTTCAACAGGGATAAAATGGCTGGTAGGAGAGATAGATGAGCTGTTTTACTGGATGATACTCATAGGTTTCGTGGCACAGCTTATAGATGGACTTTTGGGGATGGGCTATGGGCTTACTTCTGCAGCGGCGCTGCTGAGCGTGAATTCCGCTTTCCTGCCATTAGTGGTAGTATCCATACGGCAGAGATGTTTTCTAGTGGGGCATCAGAGCTGAGCCATTATAAATTCGGGAATGTGAATAAAAACTCCTTAAATTCCTAATTATCCCAGGTGTGATAGAGTGCGGTTTCGGGGGCAGTTTTATTGTCTATGTTTAGCATGGAATATACCCATATTATCAGACCTATACTTGCGATTTATACCTTTTTGCTGGGGGTAAGGATTTTGGTAAGAGTTTTTGGAAAGAAAAAGAAACCAAAAAGCTGAAAAATGTAGGTTTGTTGGCGTTTTTGGTGGTTTTTGGACTCTTTTTCGGAGGTGGAGGCTAGGGGGCCTTTTGGTGACGACTACACTGATTTCAAAAAGGAAAAACACCGAGATTTGTGGATCGGAACAGTCAGTTTATCAGAGTTTTTCATTACATTTGCTAGTGCTCTTACATTTTTTTGCTTTTTTTAGGACTGAGTCACTGGCAGGTTATTTTTGGGGCTGGTTCTTGGTGGAATGCTGGCGGCACCTTTGGCAGCAAGGCTGGCAGGAAAACTTCCTACGAAAGCAATGTTTATAGGCGTGGGAGTGCTGGTCATTCTTTTGGTCACTTAATATTTTGATTAAATCATTTATATAAAAATTATAATTCATGAAAAGAAGCTTTATTTTATTAGCAGCGCATTTATTTGTGTGTTCATATGCACAGCATATACAAGACACGATAAAGGTAAAAATCCCATATATAGGTCAAAATGGGGGTGCATACTTTTGGGGTGGAACCTAGATGAGTCAAAAAGAGAATATTTATTTGTATACATTTAGCCATGTTAATGGTTATCAAGTGATTTCTTCCGAAGAAAGAAATGAAAGAAGGGCAAAAAGAAATATGAGGATAAGTCTTGGTGGGGTAAATTTTTAGAGAATGCGACGAGAGGGAATAATTATAAATTCGCGATTAATCCAATAGTAGCAGAAACAAAGATTAATATTTCTGATAAAAAGAGGCGTCATGAGAGATACAGATGTTTCATAATATAGACAATGTTCCTGAAGGGAAAAATGTTTATTTTATTGGGGAAGCTCAGGGATGGTAGATTTAGGAGGGTCGTCATTCCGAGCAGGGAGTATGATAAAAGACCACCAAAAAGATATCAATAAAGCTCTTTCGCTATACTCCTAAAAATTCCCTAATATTGTTCTTAATTTCCCTGACAGTAGCGTATAAAGGAGATGGAATATTAGGGCTTAAAAACCTTAGACCTTTTGTAGAGCGTAGAAAAGCAGAGTTTTTTTATATGATACCACTAAAGGGTTTCATACCAAGACCGAAAATTGTAGAAATAGACCTTCAGGATTATATAGATTTTTAAGAATATTCTTAGTGTAGAAGACTCTTATAACATAAATAAAGAGTCGGTAGTAGCATGGTTCGTTAATAAAAAGGCGAATATCTTTATCTTTTCTACAATGGAAAAACGAAAAGAAAAACCAGAGCTGAGAAAATATGATTTCGATAACAAAAAGAGATAAAGGTAAAAACCAAATAATCTACGATGAAGACTACAAGGCATATGGTTTCTTATCTGTGTTTGGATATGATAAAAAACAAGATAAGGATAAAAACAATACGCTAAAGAGGAGTTTGATATCGTAATTACAGATTTACAGGGTAAAGGAGATCAGTAGAAAAACTATAAAAATGGGGAACGGTGAGGCATATAAAAGATATTCTGACTCCTATGAAGGTTTTTCTATAAAGATGGAAAACTGAAGATAATGAATAACCATATCCAAACTTTCTTTTAAGAGATATTATGAGTTCTTGGAGTATGATATGAATACCGAGAGATAAAGAGCTATGGTTTACAGGATAAAGATGAATTAACACAGGATAAAGCTCACTCATTTGTTAAAAACTATTTATACGAAACATCTGCGGATTATAAAATGGGGAAGAATAAAGTTTTTATGAAAAACTGAGCAAGAATCTTCAGATTCTAAAAGCTGTGAATTCGCCTAAAATAGATGTAGGGTTCAATGTGCTGGTGGTTGATGAAAAATTATAAACCATTGGGATATAGTATTTTTAGAGATGTTTTACCACAACAAACGGAAAGGAAAAGATATCATATCAGTTGATTTTAGATAAAGAGAATGAACTGGTGGTTTTGGCTAACCAAGGTTCTTCATATTATTTGATAAAAGTAGATGAATTAGGGAAAGTATCTGCACAGAGAATAAAAACTTCTTTTTGAAACTACCTCAGAAAAATAAGGTGTATTTTGGGTATTCTGATTTAAATCCAGCCCTGTAGATGTGGAGCGTAGAAAAAATATATATTATAAATCAATATTATAGCCAGCCAGGTTATCAAGAAAGGATTTTGAAGGAAGTGGGAATCAGTGTAATAGGATTTTAAGTTATGAGAGTACCTCTTTTATGCTAAAATTCTCCTTTTTGGGGAGTATGGAATTATCGAGAATTCTCAGGGATTGACCCTGCTGCACAGCTTTTTATAAAGGTTGTTTTAAGTTTTCTGCCCTTGAATCAGAGTTTGAAAAATCCAATGAATCTCTGAAAAATATTGGGAATATTTAGCAAAAATTAGAACTTCCAGAGCAGTTTAGATTAGATTTATCAGCTTTAAAGAAAGATATTGAAAAACGGATTGTTTTTCGATTCTAATATTCCGCAGGGATACGGTGTGGGAAGTTCTGGGGCTTTGGTGGCGGCTATTTTTGACCGATATTCCGTAGTTCAGCATAAAACCTGAAGAAATCGGGAAAAACGAATTGAAGGAACTGAAAAAGTTTTCGGAGAGCTGGAAAGTTTCTTCCACGGCAAAAGTTCAGGGATAGATCCGCTGATCTGCTATATGAACCTGCCTATTTTGATAGAAAAACAAGGAAAAATGTGGGCAGAGTGGAAATTCCAGAAGAAAACGAAGGGGAAAGGCGCGATTTTCCTTATCGATTCTGGCGTAGTGGGAGAAACAGGGCCTATGGTTCAGATTTTTCTTTGAAAAATTAAAAACGAAGGATTTAGAAAACCCTGAAAGAGGAGTTTATCAAGTATAATAATGCCTGCATTCAGTCCTTTTTGAACAAGGAAATGACGCCGTTTTTAAGAACATGAAAGCGCTTTCAAATGGGCGTATGAGCATTTCCGACCAATGATTCCAGATAGTGTTTTCAATGCATGGAAAAAGGGTCTGGATACCAATGCTTACTATCTCAAACTCTGTGGTAGTGGTGGCGGAGGCTATATTTTAGGCTTTACTAAGGATTACGAAAAAGCTGAAAAATGCTGAAAGGTTTTTCATAAAGAGGTGATTTACAGATTTTAAACAAATTCTAAATGAAAAACCTTTTTCTTCATAGGGCGATGCAGTTTGTCAGTCTGCTTTTTGGGAGTGAGGATTTTCAGGCTGGTTTTTCTTACTTTTTCGCTTTTATGTTTTTACTTTTTATAATTAAAACCGTTGATTTTACAGATGTTAAAATTCATGGAATTATCTTTTGTGTCCCTGATGAGCATCGCAGCTGGCGGGCTGATAAACTCAGTTTTTATGATGAGGAAAAAGGATAAAATCATCAAAACCCTTTCGTGCTAGGTTACAGGCTTTTTCTGAAGAAAAATATTTCCTTTTATTTTTATCTTATTTTTGAATATTTTATCACTGGGAATTTCGCTGTATCTCTTGGTGGATATTTTTGTATTTTATTGTTTATCAGTTTTTATTTGGTTTTACAGCCATAAGTTTAGCAAGATTTTCTACTGATAAATAATTTCACCTATGTACTGCTCTCTGTTTATCCGTTTTTTTGGAGTTTTAGTTTATTATCAGTACTTTACAATAGGGATTTTTCTCTTTGTCGGTGTTTTTGTTCTTGTTTCTGCTCAGTATGGATATTATAAAGGATTTGCTCAGTCGGGAAGCGGATGAAGTCCTTGGATACCAGACTTTTTCCGATAGTTTATGGTGTTGAAAAACATCTAAATTTGTGCAGATGCTGCTTTTTATCGGCAGGTTTTTCTTGCTTTGTTTATATTGACGAATCAGGATTTGGGTCTGTATTCGTATTATTTTGAGCTACGATTGTTTTCCTTTGTTTTTTTATTTTTATTTTTATTAAAAAATAAGAGCAAAAACTATTTTGCAGTGTCTATTTTTACTGAAAATCTGGATTTTTGTAGGAGTTATTTCTATGCTCGTAAGTGCAGTTTTTGTTTAAAAACATTTTGAGTTTTCGTAGATTTTTATTAAATCTTTGATAGCACCTTTTGTTCCTACTTTTATAGAGTTTTCGACTTTTTCCATGAGTCTGGCGTTGCCTTTGTAGGTATCGTATTGGTCTCTCCATTATCAGGTTTCCGTCGCTGTCATAGAGTTTTAGGCTTACCAATACTTGATTAGAAAACACATATTTACCGATACCTACTTTGAAATATTTAACTTTTTGGAACGATTATGGCTTCGGCATTATTATTTTTCCAACTTCCTTAATGTATTCAATATCAATGTTATCATAGTCCATAGAACTGTCCATTTGAACGGTTTTTATGTTGCTGCTGTAAAGGCTCATTTGGTCAGTTACAGCACTGAAAAATGCTTGGTTTTGTTGGATGTTTTATTTCTTCTATTTCAGGGAAAAACAGCGGGCTGGAAGTAGATTATTTTCTTTTATTTTACCTAATTTATAATCAGGTTTGTAGCCTAATAATTTACTCCCCAAAACTAGAACAGCCAGCCAAAACAAGCCCAGCTGCGATGCCCAATAGTATAAATTTTTCCGATTCATATTCCGCACAAAGATAATTTAATTTTATTTACAAAAATTAGCATAAAAATTTTTATTCTAAAAATAATTTTTACATTTGCAGCCCTCATACATAATAATCATTTAAATAATATTGGAATGTATCTAACAAAAAGAAGTAAAAGCAGAACTTTTCGCAAAGCATGGAAAAATCTGCAGGACACAGGAAGTGCTGAAGGGCAAATCGCTCTTTTCACATTTAGAATTAATCATTTATCTCAACACTTGAAATCTAACCACAAAGATTATGCTACTGAGAGATCACTAGTAAAAATTGGTAGGTAAGAGAAAAAGACTTCGGATTATCTTAAGAAGAAAGATATCAACAGATATAGAGCTATCATTGCAGAGCTTGGAATCAGAAAATAATAATTCAGATAACATAAAAAAAGCGACTCAGTATTTTTGGGTTGCTTTTTATTTTTTTGGATAAAATGATAAATGTTATTTTAAAAACTTACCTTTGCATACGAAAATTAGTAGAGTATTAACAATATGCCTGCCGAAAGAAGTGGCGCAGGTGTCCGAAAGTAGAAATTTCGGAGTAAAAATTAAATTTTTATGAGTAATAAACCTCAAGCAATTACAGAAACTATCGTACTGAAAGACGGTAGAGAAGTTACCATAGAAACTGGTAAATTAGCAAAAACAGGCTGATGGTGCAGTAGTGGTAAAAATGGGCGGAACTATGCTTTTTAGCAACTGTGGTAGCTGCAAAAGATGCGAACCCAGGAGTAGATTTTCTGCCTTTGACAGTAGATTATAGAGAAAAATTCTCCGCAGCAGGGCGTGTTCCAGGGAACTTTTTCAGAAGAGAGTCTAAAGCCTTCTGATGATGAAGTATTGACAATGAGACTAGTGGATAGAGTAATGCGTCCGCTTTTTCCCAGAGGATTTCCACGCGGAAGTGCAGGTAATGATTTCCTGATTTCCTACGATGGAAAAAGTGATGCCAGATTCTTTGGCAGGGCTAGCAGCCTCAGCAGCGGTGGCTATTACAGATATACCTTTTAATGGACCTTTCTCAGAGGTTAGAGTGATTAAAAAGATGGAGTTTTGAGCATTAACCCAAGCTGGGAAACTCTACAAAGTGGAGTGGAGTTGGACATTATGGTAGGGGCTTCTAAAGACTCAATCGTAATGGTAGAAGGGGAAATGGACGAAATCACTGAGCAGGAAAATGATAGAAGCTATTTCTTTCGCTCATGAAGAAATTAAAAATCCAGATAGAAGCTCAGGAGAGATTAGCAGCAAGAATAGAAAAAGCTCAAACGAAGAGAGAATACTGCCACGAGATTCATGATGAAGAGCTGAGAAAGGAAATTTGGGATTATGCTTACCAAAGATATTATGATATAGCAAAAGACCCATCTGCAAAGCATGAGAGAAGTGATAAATTCAGCGCTGTGGTAGATGAGTTTTTAGAAAAATATACAGAAGAAGAATTGGAAGAAAAAGAGGTTTTAGCAAAAATCTACTTCCATGATGTGCAGAAAGAGGCGGTTCGCCAGTTGATTTTAAATGAAAATATCCGTCTTGATGGTAGAAATAATCAGCAGATAAGACCTATTTGGTGTGAGGTTGATTACCTTCCAGCAGCTCACGGTTCTTCTATCTTTACGAGAGGGGAAACTCAGTCTTTGACTACGGTAACGCTTGGTTCTTTATTGGATGCGAACAGAATAGATTCTGTAATTTCTCAGCATGATGAGAGATTCTTCCTTCACTATAATTTCCCTCCGTTCTCTCACAGGGAAGCGAGACCATTGAGAGGAACTTCCAGAGAGAGATTGGACATGGTAATTTGGCTCAGAGAGCTTTAAAAAGTAATGATTCCAGAGGAAACACCATATACAATCAGAGTTGTTTCAGATATTTTTGGAATCTAATGGTTCTTCTTCTATGGCAACGGTTTGTGCTGGGACAATGGCTCTTATGGATGCTGGTATTCAGATGAAAAAAACCTGTTTCAGGAATAGCAATGGGACTAATTACAGATAAAGAATCTGGAAAATGGACAGTGCTTTCTGATATTTTAGGAGATGAAGACCACCTTGGAGATATGGACTTTAAGGTAACAGGAACTGCTGAGGGAATCACGGCTTGTCAGATGGATATCAAAATCCAAGGACTTACCATGGATATCATGGAAAAAGCCCTAATGCAGGCGAGAGATGGTAGAATGCACATTTTAGGCGAAATGCTGAAAAACTATAGATAAACCAAATGCAGATGTGAAACCACACGCTCCAAAAACTTGTGATGATGGAGATTCCTAAAGATTTCATCGGAGCAGTAATTGACCTGGTGGTAAGATTATTCAGCAAATGCAGAAAGATACAGATACTGTAATCACGATAGAGGAAAAAGGGAGAAATAGGACATATAGAAATTTCTGGAACGGATAGAGAAAAATAAAATGCAGCGGTAGCTCAGATTAACGAGATTACTTTTCGTGCCTGTGATTGGCGAAGTTTATAAAGGTAAAAGTCGTTAAAGTAATGGAGTTCGGAGCATTTATCCAATTAGCTAAAGGGACAGAAGGTCTTCTTCATATCTCTGAAATAGCATGGGAAAAGAACAGAAAAAGTACCATATAAAGAAGGCGATGAAGTAGAAGTGAAATTCATGGGTTATGATGACAGAAAGAAAATGAGACTTTCCAGAAAAGTTCTTTTACCAAAACCTCCAAAACCAGAGAAAAGAAAGAGGATAAAACAAACGATAAGTAATAAAAATAAAAATTATAATATTATGAAGTATTTAAAAATTAGCATTGAGTGTATTTTTCTTTAGCAGTATTGTTTTTCTATGTCAGTTTCATGTAGTAGAGGTGGTGGTTCTGATGATGTATTTCCTCCTTATGTAGGAAATACTGTCGGAGATTATTCAGTGAAAATTACAGGTTCTACTGGTGTTCAAATTGGGTCTGTAGTAGTTGTGATAGATGGGGCAACTCATGTACTAGCACCTCAAAATGGAAATGTATATACAAGTCCAACTTATAAAGGAAGTAATTTTGCTGCTTCTGTATCGGCTACAGGAGTAAAATCAGAGTTCAACATTGAAAGTTGAGCTGATAAAAATGGAACTGTTGTAAAAACTTCGACCGCTCAAGGAAGATATTTAGCAGCATCGATAACAGATTAACAAAAACAAAAACTCTCACTCTGATGAGAGTTTTTATTAAATAATATATTTGATTATGGATTTACGAGACCAGCTGAAAAAAATCTTTTTCCAGACCATGTAGAGCAGGATTTCCAGATGCCTGAAGAACAGCACCAGCAGCGAGAACCGCTCATCTGTAAATACGAAAAGGGGCGAAATGGGAAACCTGTTACTTTGATAGAAGGCTTCGAAGGCAGTGAGGAGGAACTGAAAAATATTTCCAAAAATAAAAACCACTTTGGGAATCGGTGGTTCGGAGAAAGACGGCGTGATTATCATCCAAGGAGATAACCGTGATAAAATCATGAAAAATCCTCTCCGATATGGGCTACAAAAACCAAGAGGGTAGGAGGATAGAGCCTTAGAAATGAACATTATCAGTAGGAAATCAATAAAATTCCTTACCTTTGGGAAGTTTTAAATTTTAAAAATTAAATAAAAAAGAAAATTATTATGGTAAATAAATTAGCAGCCTCAGAATTGGTTTTAAATCCAGATGGAAGTGTATATCACCTTAATCTTCAGCCAGAAGATATCGCAGAAAAAATTCTTTTTGGTGGGTGACCCAGACCGTGTTCCGAAGGTTTCACAATACTTTGATAAAGTAGAAATTAAGAAAAAAATAAAAGAGAATTTTACACACATACAGGAACGCTTAGAGGAGAGCGAATTACGGTGATGTCTACGGGTATCGGTACGGAAAATATTGATATCGTGATGAATGAGCTGGATGCTTTGGTGAATATTGATTTGAAAAAAACAAAGAATTTAAATCTGAGCACAAATCTTTGCAGTTATTCCGTATGGGGAACTTGTGGAAGTGTAAATCCTGATGTAGAGGTGGATAACATGCTGGTTACACAGAATGTGGTAGGTCTGGATGGACTTCTTCATTTCTACAAAGATTATCAGTTTGAGAATGAATTTAGCAAAAATTTCTTGGCAAAAATTCCCATACGAAAAGATAAAAGCCGATGCTTTATTTCTCAGAATGGGCAGAGAGTCAGTACGAATATTTCAAAGATGCGAAATATGTAGGAAATACAGCGACTTTCCCAGGGTTTTATGCGCCGCAGGAAGACAGCTGAGACTGAGAGCTGTGGATGACCAGTTTTTGGAAGTGTTGAATGATTTAGGAGTTACTAACTTTGAAATGGAAACTTCGGCTATCTATGGAATGTCTAAATTATTGGGACACAAGGCGATTACTATTAATAATGTGATTGCAAAACAGAAGAAGAGGAGAGTTTGCAGCAGACCACCATAAATCTGAAAAATGATGATAGAGTGGGTGTTGGAAAGAATAATTAAATAAGAAAAAAATAAAAACCAGAAAAACCAAAATATGAAATATGGAATTGAGGCGGCAAGTTTCTATGTACCGTCGCTCTATTTGAATATCAATGAGTTAGCTGAAAATAGAGAAATAGATTCGGCTAAGTTAGAAAAAGGTCTTGGGCTTCACAAGATGGCTCTTCCTGATGTGCACGAAGATACGGCAACTTTCGCGGCGGAGGCTCTTCTGAAGCTCATAAAAGACTACAATATCCAGCCCAAAGATATTGCAAAGATTTATTTAGGAACGGAAAGCGCCTTGGATGCTGCAAAGCCTACCGCTACCTATGCGGTGCAAATGGTGGAGCAGGTGCTGGGCGAGAGATGTTTTGGGGAATTGTGATGTGGTGGATATGACTTTTGCTTGTATTGGCGGAGTGGATGCATTGCAAACTTGTTTTGGATTTTGTGAAAGTGAATCCCGATAAAAAAAGCAGTGGTAATCGCTTCCGACTATGCAAAATATGAACTGAAATCAACTGGCGAATATACGCAGGGTGCTGGTGCAGTGGCTTTATTGGTTTCAGTAGAACCGAATTTGCTGGAAATAGAAGGAAAAATGGGGAGTGGCTACGAGAGCGTTTTTGATTTCTTCAAACCAAGGAGAGAAATTGCTAAAGCTGACCTCAAAAATGCACCAGAAACAGCACCTGACAAAATGGAAATTTTCTCTGATGAACCAGTTTTTGATGGGCAGTATTCTAATCAATGCTACCAAAAATAGAATTAGGGAAGCGTATGAGCATTACAAGGTTCAAAAATTCTTTGGTAAAACCCTATGAAAATTGGCATTATCTGATTTTTCATCTGCCGTATGCATTCCATGGAAAGAGGGTTTTCACAGAGTTGTACAGCATAGAAAACAACCTGCCCTACACGACTGACGAAGAGAAAAAGCCCTTGCCAAGTCTGAAGAATATTTGGATTTTATAAAAGCAAAAATAGAGCTATCGCAAAGAGCAAGCTCCGAGATAGGAAACCTCTATACAGCCTCTGTTTTTCATGGCGCTGCTGTCTGCATTGCAGGTATCTTTTGACAGGGAAGAAGAGCTTTCAGGGAAAAGAATTAGGCTTTTTGGCTTATGGAAGTGGCTCTAAATCCAAGGTTTTTCAGGGAAAATAAATGAAAACTGGAAATCTGTTGTGGAAAAATGGCAGCTTTTTGAAACCCTTGGGAATAGAAAAAGTGGTGGATTTTTTTCAATTTATGAAAAAAACTCCACAGAAAAACAGCTGAAAACTTATGTAAATCCCTAATTATAAAAGGCTTTGGATTAGTAGAAATTGAGAGAGAAAATCCGCTTTCTTATGGAGCGAGAAAAGTACCAATTCAAGGGGTAAATTTAGATGAAATTTTATTTTTGTTTTTTTGATAGGATTTTTCTCTTTTCTTGTAAGAAGAAAGAAATAGAATTTATTCCATCAAAGGTTATAGACAATGTTTATTTTGTGGAAAAACTTACCAGCGAATGATTCTGTTTTGAAAGGAAAAATAGAGGGCTTTTATAAACAACAATAGAAAAATAAAGGAAGTATTTATTTTTATCGATACACTTCGAATACAAGGTATTTTTAAATCATAAGGAGGAAAGTACCAATATGCTGGATGATTATCCAGAAGATGAATTAGCGTCTTTTATCATTACTAGATGTGAAACAGACACCACTAAACTGGTAGGAAATTTTATTTTTATGGCTTGAGAGGAGCAGAAAAAAATATTTTTTTAAAGCCAAAAGAGATACTATAATTTATGAATGTAAATAAAAGGGTATTGTTTGAAAAAACAAAAACTTATGATTAAAAAAATCCTTCGTATTTATCATTATGCTTTTTGGTTATTTCTTGTAAAGAGAAAAAAATAGAATTTTATCAATCCGAAACAATGAATTTGGTTTTGGTCAAAAATCTACCCAAAAACGATTCTTTGCTGAAAGAAGAACTAAAAAATATTTAATAGACCAAAAAAATAGAGCATACAGAAATTTATGAATATTCATGGGATACAGAATATTTTTGACCCATGAGGAAGATGATGGAGGACCCACAAGCTCACATTTTTTAGATTTACACCAAGAAGAAAGGGGAATTGCATATTTTTATAAGGAAAAATGTAAGAATGATTCTCTTAAAACCATAGGAGTGATAAGATATTATGATAAGTATGGGTATTTTTACCACCCAGATACTATTATAGGCAAGTGTAAATAAAACCATATTGTTATGAAATTTATATATTTAATGTTACTTGTTTTTTGTAATTTTTCTTTTTGGACAGAATAAAATTTGTTTAGATTATTCTAAAGAAACAGGAAAAAAACTGAATTGGTTTTTAATGGTGTAAATTATAGTTATGAGTCTATATATGGGATTAATAGTGATGAGATATCAGAGGTAAGAAGAGAAATAGATAAGGGAAAAAGAATACATTATCATCAATACAAATAAAAGAATACTTTCCTGATTTTGTTACTTTGGAGGATATAGCAAAAGAGAAAAAATTAAAAGTAAAAATTATTTAGTGCTTGTTAATGATAGGGTGATAACGGGTGCATATAGGACTGTATACATAGATAAAAAGGAATATTGGATATAAAAGATAGTGAAATCCTTTTTCAATAAAAAGACGCTGAAAGTTTTATCAATAAAAACTACATCAGGCGCTAAAAACAGAGATAAATGATATTAAATAATTGTCTCAAACATAATTACTTTTTGTCGAATGGAAAATTTCATTGTATCAGCGAGAAAAATATCGTCCTGCAGGAGTTTGACTCCGTTGTGGGACAGTCTCATATTACGGATACATTGGAACATGCCATAGAGAATAATCAGCTTGCACAGGCTCTACTTTTTCTGTGGGCCTCGTGGGTGGGAAAAACCACTTGTGCAAGGATTTTAGCGAGAAAAATCAATGAAAAATCAGGAGCAACTGATGAAGAAGGTTTCGCGTTTAATATTTACGAATTAGATGCCGCGTCTAATAACTCGGTGGATGATATTCGGCATTTGATAGACCAAGTGCGTTTTGCGCCGCAGGTAGGGCAGTATAAGGTATACATCATAGATGAGGTGCATATGCTCTCTCAGGCGGCTTTCAATGCTTTTCTGAAAACATTGGAAGAACCACCTGCACACGCTATTTTTCATTTTAGCGACTACGGAAAAACATAAGATTATCCCAACGATTCTTTCTCGTTGCCAAATTTATGATTTCAAGAGAATTACGATAGAGGATATCCAAAATCATTTAAAGAAAATAGCCGAAAAAGAAGGGATAGCTTACGAAGATGACGCCCTGTTTCTTATCGCCCAAAAGGCAGATGGCGCTTTGCGTGATGCGTTGTCTATTTTTGACAGGCTGACTACTTTTTCACAGAAGAATATTACCCTTGCAAATGCTGCTGAAATTCTCAATATATTGGATTATGACCAATATCTGCAAGTAGCTGATTTAGGAAAGAAAACGATATTCCTGCAATTTTAGCGAAATTTGATGAGATTGTCAAAAAGGTTTTTGACCCGCATATCTTTATCGCTGGGCTTGGCAGTCATTTCAGAGATTTGATGCTGGCGCAGAACCCTTCCACTTTGGCTTTAATAGAAATTGGTGAAAATACCAAAAGCAAAAATACGCTGAGCAGAGCCAAAATGGACAGCGCAACAGCTCATCAATGCGATAGAAATCTGCAATCATGCAGACATTAACTATAAAAAATTCCAAAAATCCACGCCTTACGGTGGAGATTGCCCTCATGCAGCTTGCCAGCCTTACCGCTGTGGATATGGATAAAAAGTTCTTAATACTGGTTCCGCTGTTTCGTGATGTAGAAAAACTACGAGAAACTGCACCTAAAAATCCGAAACACCAGCGCCGAAAACTCTTTCAACAGAGGAAATCACAAAAGTTAGAAGTAAAAAGCTGTCCAGCCAATAGGCAGAAATATAAAGGAATCTTCAGAATTTTCCATTAAAAAAACATATGGAAACGAAGGAGAAAGAAGACGACCTAAATCTCTTTTTCTGAAACGGAAGAAAACCTTCCTGACCATCATTTCACGGAAACTGACCTGCAAACAGAATGGCGTAATTTTCCTAAAAAGACCTATCGGTGAGTGATATAGTGGCGTATAATGCGATAAGCTCCTTCCAGCTTCGTAAAGTAGATGAAAACCAGATAGAGGTTTTGTACTCTTCAGATAGCGCAAAAGCATGAATTTGAGAGAGTTCAGGCGGATTTTTCAATCATTTTAAACACAAAGTAAATAATTTCAAAAATAGAAATCCTCTACAAAGCAGACACCAGCCTGAAAAGGAAGTGGTTACGAAGCGAAAAATTTTTGATAAATTTGCTGAAATCAACGCAGTTTTGAGGGATTTGGAAGATTTGATGAAATTTGATTTTTCTTAAAAAAACTAAAAATATTTTCTTGAAAAAGGACTAATTATAAAATCAACAGGAAGCTGGTACCAGGTGCAGGAAATTGCAACAAACACCATCTACGAGGCTAGAATAAGAGGAAAAATTTAAACTCCTGAAAACAAGGCTTACCAATCCGCTGGCGGTGGGAGATTTTGTGGAATTTGAATTGGAAAGTTCTGATGTCGCGTGGATTACGAAGATAGAACCAAGGAAAAATTATCTCATCCGAAAATCGGTCAATCTTTCCAAGGAAGCTCACATTATCGCCTCTAATATAGATACGGCGTGTTTTATTTTTACACTAAAATTCCCTGAAACTTCGCTCGGTTTTTGGATCGTTTTTTTGGTGTGCTGTGAGGCTTATAACATTCAGCCTTTGATTTTATTTAATAAAAATAGATACGCTTAATGCCGAAGAATTGGAACTTTTGGAAGATCTCCAGCTGCTTTTACCAAAAATATAGGCTACGAAACTTTGAAAATTTCTTCTGTTTCAGGGGAAAATATAGAAACCTTGAAAAAACCTTTTTGAAAGACAAAGTTTCGGTGTTTTTTTGGTCACTCAGGAAGTGGAAAAATCTACTTTGGTGAATACACTGGAACCGACACTTGATTTGAAAACAGGCGAAATATCAGAGGCGCACCTCAAAGGGAAACATACGACTACTTTTTGCGCAGATGTATTTTTGGAGTTTTGGCGGAAGTGTTATTGATACGCCAGGGGGTGCGAGAGTTTGCGATGGTGGATATAGAAAAGAGGAAATTCAGCATTTTTTCCAGAGATATTTGAGGGAGGAAAGAACTGCAAGTTTCATAACTGCCTGCATATCAATGAACCAAAATGCTCTGTTATAGCCCAATTAGAGGAAGGGAAAATTTTGGAATCGAGATATTTGACCTATTTAAAATTGATGGAAGAAGCGGAGGAAAAAATAATTAAAATTAAAACTAAAAAAATGAGATACACAGAAGAAGAATATAAAGCGAAATTTGAGGAAACTGATTCGGTAGGCTGGGATGCTATAGATGAGGCATTGTTGAAGGTTTATCCTGAGCAGGAGCCTCGCCATTATGGACCTATTATAAAATATATGCTCGGAGGGGAAGATCCGCTTGATGGCATTAGTATTTATGATAATGAGGAGCAGGCTTTTTCATCGGCATATAGTGTCATATGGGATGAGTGATTTGTATTACTGCCTGAAAGTGCTGAAAATGAATTTAGTGGATGGGGTTTTGAGTTTACTTTTTCGTGTCATTCCTTTTTGAAGCGGATAAGGATTCGGATGGAGCTAAAAAATGAGCCCTATTGGGCAATGAATGTGATGCAGAATTTGGCTCTGCTATGTTTTTGAAAGTAAAAATGGTTTGAAGCTTATCATTTTATTCCAGCCAATGGACCTATTCGTTTGGAGTGTGATACTAAATTGGTAGGGATAATCTTTGCACCAGACCCTCAGCTCGGTACGATAGAAACGCCTAATGGCGAGGTGACATTTTTACAGATGGTGGGCATTACTCAAGAGGAACTGGACTGGCTTTTGGGAAGATCCGAAACCAGCAGAGTAGAGGAGCTTGTCAATAAAATGAGAAAAGACAATCCGATGCTCATCACAGATTTAAAAAGGGAAAAATCATATGTTTGATTTAATTTGTCAAACTAATAATTTTTTTGTTATCTTGGGGCGTTATCTATAAAGTTTTTAATTTTGCACGATAAATAAAAATTTATGAAAGTAGAAGAATTATCCAATATATTACCACAATTACCCATAGAAGAGGCTTTGGCTTTGTTGGTTGAAAAATTCCCTAAAAAGTAGTTTTTCTACGAGTTTTGGGATGGAAGACCAGATAATCACAGATTATATTTTTTTAAGAATAATCTTCCGATAGATATTTTCACGATAGACACGGGGGAGAATGTTCTATGAAACCTATGACACTTGGGTAAATACCAATGAAAAAATACAATGTGCTCATTCCAGCTTATTATGCTGATAATCACAGAATAGAGGAGTATGTGAGAAAGCATGGAGTTAATGGATTTTACAAATCTGTAGAGCTGAGAAAAAGAGCATGATTACATAAAAAAGTGGAGCCTCTGAAAAGGGCTTTGAAGGCTATGATATCTGGATTACAGGAATCAGAGCGGAGCAGTCTCCACACAGACAGCAGATGCCGATGGTGGAATGGGATGAAGGAATAAAATCATCAAGTTTCATCCTCTACTGCACTGGAAGACAGGAGAGCTTTTACCGTTTTTGAAAGAGCATAAAATTTCATACAATCCGCTCCCATGAGCAGGGCTATGTAAGTATAGGGCGATCAGCCGATGACACGCCCAATAAAAAGAAGGCGAAGATATCCGTGCAGGACGCTGGTGGTGGGAGAATGAAGATAAGAAGAGTGCGGACTTCACTGGAATGAAGAGAAGAAATAAGCATTTTATTTGTTGATTGTTTAAAATATAAAAATATACTATGAGTAATCATAAAAGACAGGACTTTAGATTATCTCGACCAGTTAGAATCTGAGTCGATTCATATACTTTCGTGAAGTGGCAGGGCAATTTGAAAAACCTGCATTATTATTCAGTGGTGGTAAGGACTCTATAGTCTTGGTACATTTGGCTTTTGAAGGCTTTTCGTCCATGCAAATTTCCGTTTCCGCTAGTGCATATTGATACAGGGCATAATTTCCTGAAGCACTTGAATTTCGTGATAATTTAGTAAAGAAATTAGGGCGAAAAACTCATTGTCAGAAAAGTAGAAGATACGATAAAAAAAGCAAAAGGACTTACTGAGCCAAAAGGAAAAATTTGCCAGCAGAAATGCATTGCAGAGTTATACGCTTTTGGACACGATAGAGGAATTTGAGTTTGATGCTTGTATCGGAGGAGCGCGCCGTGATGAGGAAAAAGCCAGAGCAAAGGAAAGAATTTTCTCTGTTCGAGATGATTTCGGAGGCTGGGACCCAAAACTTCAGCGCCCAGAATTATGGCACACTTATAACGGAAAAAAATCCACAAAGGAGAAAAATGTGCGTGTTTTTCCCTATCAGCAACTGGACAGAGCTGGATGTTTGGAACTACATTCGCTCGAGAAAAAAATAGAACTTCCTTCGGTTTATTTCTCTCACGAAAGAGAAGTGATTGACCACCAAGGACAGCTGATAGCAGTTTCTCCATACATCCAGATTGATGAAAATGATGTGATTTTGAAGAAGAAAGTTCGCTATCGTACCGTGGGAGATATGACTTGTACTGCGGCGGTGGAGTCTGAGGCTTATATCATAGATGATATCATCAATGAAATTACAGCCACTCGTACCAGCGAGAGAGGAGAAACGCGTATCGATGATAAAAATATCAGAAGCGGCAATGGAGGACAGAAAGAAAAACGGGTATTTTTAACTTTTTGGATTTAATAAAAATGGATATATTAAGATTTTTAACGGCAGGAAGTGTAGATGACGGAAAAAGTACCCTCATCGGAAGACTTCTCTACGACAGCAAAAATATACTAGTAGACCAGCTGGAAGCCATCGAAAGAAGCACCAAAAATCGTGAGGATGGAGAGGTGGATTTAGCTCTTTTGACTGATGGGACTTCGTGCAGAAAGAGAGCAGGGAATAACCATAGATGTGGCGTATAAATATTTCTCCACACCGAAGAGAAAATTCATCATCGCTGATGCGCCAGGGCATATCCAGTACACACGAAACATGGTGACAGGAGCATCCAATGCAGATTTGATTATCATCTTGGTGGATGCCAGAAATGGCGTGATAGAGCAGACGAAAAGACACTCTATCATTGCTTCACTCTTGAACATTCCACATGTAGTAGTGGCGATAAATAAAAATGGACTTGGTGGATTATTCCGAAGAAAAGTTCAATGAGATTGTAAAAGAATACGAAAAAAAGTTGCCAATTCATTAGCTTTAAAGGATGTTAAATTCATTCCTATCAGCGCGAAGGATGGTGACAATGTGGTAGATAAATCCGAAAAAATGCCTTGGTATAAAGGCTCTGCATTGCTAAATCTTTTGGAAACGGTAGAGCTTCAGACATCCCTAAATCATGTGAATGGAAGATTTCCAGTGCAGCTGGTTCTTCGTCCGCAGGTGGATGAACTCCATGATTACAGAGGCTATGCAGGAAAAGGTGGAAAGCGGAGTTTTCTGCGGTGAATGATAAGGTAAAAATCTATCCATCCAAATATAGAAACTACCATAAAAGCTATAGAAGTCGGCGGTAAGGAAGTTCAGGAATGTTTCTGCTCCACAGAGTGCTGTGCTTCATCTGGCGGATGATATAGACATCTAGCCGAGGAGATTTTGATAGCGAAAAGAAGATAGTTTGTTGAAAACGGGTCAAGACATCGAGGTGCTTGTGTGCTGGATGGATGAAAAAAACCTTTGACTATCGGGACTAAATACCTGCTTCAGCATAACAGCAAAACGGTAATCGCTATGGTGAAGGAAATCCGATACCGACTGGATGTAAATACCCTTGAAAAAGGAGCTGAACCCAGCCAATGCAGGACTAAACGAGGTAGTGGAAGTTCTACTGAAAACCTCTGCGCCGTTGAGCTACGACAGCTATCAAAGCATCCGCGAAAATGGAAGTGCTATCTTGATAGACCAGACTAGTTTTGTGACGGTGGGAGCAGTATTGTTTAAATAAAATACTAAACCAGATAAAATAAATCCTCTTCATACAGAAGAGGATTTATTTTAATTTTTATAAAACCCTATTTGTCGGGCATTTTTGGGTTGATTTCGCCAGAGTTGTTATAGAAAGTATATTCTGTAAAATCATCTTTGGCAACCATCCCATTTGCCGCTACGAAGACATTACCTTCTTTATCAGAAATGAAAAACCGAATCTTTGGTGTACATCTGTTTATTTTCTCTTGTCCCAGTAGATGGATTTCATCACGAAAGTCTGTCCTTCGCTATTGGTTACTTTCACTCCGCCTTTGGCTTCATAGTATTCTTTTTTCTATGAATTTGGCATAATTGGCTTTCAGAGTGCCAGGAACATCAGGATGTCATAAAATTCAAGGTAAATACCCTTTTTGCTTCTATATATGGAGTGTCTATGAACTCATATTCCTCTAAAATAGGCGCTTTGAATCTGATTTTCACGAAACCAGAATCTTTCTGTAGAATGTTTGAGTTATAAATAACTCTGGAAGGGAAATTTTTATTCTTGTCTCTATTGACCTCGGTAAGGTCTTCTTCACAAGAATGCAAAACAAAAAATATAGCTACGGAAAAACAGCAACTATATTTTTGTATTTATTCATTTGAAATTTCATAAAAAGAAAAAAACTAGTCAAAGTATTGTTTTTCAAACCATTTGTTGGCAAAGTTTATACCAATGGTGAAATTTAAGAAATTTTCTCTGATTAAAGTTATTTTTTTAACCGTTCCTCTTTGTCCTAATTCAATACCTAAATCCAAGGTGCTAAGTCTGGTAACATTGCTTTTTGGAAAGGGAAAGATGCTCCGAAATGAAAGCCCGTATTGGTTGATATTCGTGCCTTGTATATTTAGATGTCCTTTTTCATAAAAAGCCCCATAACGGTAGGTAACTCTTGAAAAAAATAATTTCTAAAATTGTTATAGTTAGGAAGATACCAGCCCCCTACAGACACTCTGTAAGCATTGTCATAGCTGTAAGACAGATAGCGTAGAGATTCTGTGTTTTTCCACTTTTTGTAGTCAAACTGCCCAGAAACGAACCATTTAGCATCGTGTCCAAATCCTACACCGAGAGATAGTTTCTGAGGAATAGTGTTGTTTGTATTTTTGGATTCTTGTGCTACAATGTCTTCATTAGACTTAGTAGTCCCATTTAGAAAAATAGGTGCTATTGGTATAAGTTGATTTAAAAATCAGTAGTATTCCCAAAAGTATAGGAAGCCCCAAAGAGTCAGCTTTTTATTGTTTTTAAGTTTTTCTGATAAACAGAACCTAATGTGAAATTAAAACTTGTAACACTTGATTCGTTTTCTATACTGCTTATCAAAAGTAGTGTTTTCATAGGCTGTTTCCTGAACATCAGAAATTCTCCCAAAATATAGATTATTGGACAAACCTACCGAAAAAGCTAGGTGTAATGGAATACCCAACCCCAAGCTGAACGAGATTGATACCACCATCACCATGGAAATTTTTGAACACCAGCAGTTCCATCTGGCAGAGATGTACTCTGTGTGATGCTGTAATCTTTTGAACTATATGGCTGATATCCTATCCCTAATTTTACCTTTTTTAGAAAGAGGAAAAAGCTAAGGAAATTCCTGAAAGATAGGAGGAATGTTTACCATATTTATTCCCATTATATCCAGATTTGAAATATTGGTTTTCGTTAGTCCCATGAAATCTTAGGGAAGTGATTTCCAAATTCTGGTTTGCTGCAGGGTTTTGAAAAATTAAATTGATTGTTAAAAATCCCAAACATAAGCAGTAGAAATCCCACCCATAGACCGAGTTTCCACTGAGTTATCATATTTGATATCTCCGATTCCGTAAACTGCATAAGGCGAGTTACCGATAGTCTGAGCTGCTGCATGTGAACCTAGTGCTGCCACAAAAATTGAAACGACAATTTTTCTTCATTCTTTATTTTTAAAATATTGCAAAATATCTTAATTAATAATGAAAATCAAAAATTTATTTAATGTTAAAATATGTTATTTGTGTTAAAATAGAAAAATTCTCTCCAAAAATACTATCTTTGGGCTATGAATTGGACTCAAATAATAGGACAAAAACTGATAGAGATTCTCCAAGATTCCATCAACAAAAGACAGAGTGGCTCACGCTCAGTTATTTGTAGGTAGAGGAAGGCTATGGCGGGACTTCCTTTGGTCTTAGCCTATGTGCAGGAGCTTTTAGAAGAGAGAACGAGACATTCTGCTCACAAAGGTGGAAAACAGCTTAATCATGTTGACTTTGCACTTTTAGTTTTTCCTGTTTTTACTAAAAATAATAATTCTCTGAGTAAAGAACTTTTTCCATGAATGGCGGGAGATGATTTTGGCTAATCCTTATGCATCTATTCATGAGTGGGGAGATTTTAGACACGAATAAACAATTACTTATCTCTGTCGATGAAGTGGAGGAGTGGGGAAAGACTTTTTCAGCCTAAAAAGCTATGAAGGAGGAACGAAAATCCTTATCGTATGGGGAATAGATAAGATGAATGCTTCAGCAGCGAATAAGTTTTTGAAGTTTTTGGAGGAACCACCAGAAAAAACAAAAATCTTCCTATTGGCCAATAGTATAGAAAATATTTTACAGACTATTTTGTCCCCGTTGCCAGATAATAGAAGTTCCTAGAATAGAGGACTGAAGATATCCAAAAATGCACTGCTCAGCCGTTATGAAATCTCTGAAGAACAGGCAAGAGAAATATCCTATCAGCTCGCAGGGAAACTATGATATTGCTCAAAAATAGCCGAGAAAAGGCAGATTGGATGATGATTTTGAGGAGTTATTCATCACTTGGGTGAGAAATGCTTTTCAGGCGAAGAAAAAGCCAGTCGTTCTGCGGGAAATAATCCATTGGGCGAGAGGAATATCCGAGTGGAGCCGAGATAAACAAAAGGACTTTTTGAATTATTGTTTGGAAATGTCTGTCTGGCTCTGATTCAAAAAATTATGGAGCAGAAGGGCTGGTTTATAAGAAACTGACTAAAAATAATTTTAACTGGGATGCCTTTTTCTACATACATCCAAGGAGCAAATATAGAGCTGATTTTAGATGAAATCAACTCAGCAGATTTGCATATTCAAAAGAAATGCCAATTCTAAAATTGTTTGGACAGATTTAGGAATAAAATTGATAAGATACATATCATAAAGGATATTAAACTAAAAAACCTCTTTTCTAAAAAGAGGTTTTTAATTTTATAAAAGTCCGAAACTAAAGCTTCTTCAGATTTAGCTTCTTCTTTTTAGCAGGAGCTGCAGGAGCATCAGATACTACATCAAATTCGTATTCATGCTCTACATCTCTGTGAAGTCTGATTTTAGCAGAGAATTTTCCTAATCTCTTGATAGAGTTACCAGGATTCTGATATTTTTTTATCAACATTTACTCCAGCGTTTAGCAAGAGCTTCAGCTAGGTTGATATTGTTGATAGAACCGAATAATCTATCTCCAGAACCTACTTTAGCAGCGATAGAAACAGTAGTTTTTCAATTGTTCTACGATGCTTTTAGCTAGCAGCGATTAGTTTAGCTTCTTCTTCTTTTCTTGCTTCTAATGTAGCAGCAAGTTCTGCTCTGTTTTTAGGTGTTGCTAAAACTGCTAATCCTTGTGGAATAAGGAAGTTTCTAGCATAACCTGGTTTTACTGATACTGTATCGAATTCAAGTCCCAAATTCTCTACATCTTTTTAGAATGATTTCCATTTTTGTTGTTGTCCGTTTTGCGTTAGAATTATTTTTAATAAATCAGCAACATAAGGCATTAATGCAAGGTGTCTTGCTCTCTTAATAGCTGCAGAAACTTTTCTTTTGGTATTTTAAAGAAGTTCCTGTGTATCTTCTTGGTAAAATTTTACCTTGTTCGTTTACGAATTGTAGAAGGAAGTTAGTATCCTTGTAGTCTACATATTTGATTCCGTATTTTTCTAAATCTACAGTATTTTTTATCAGATTTAGTATTGATATCCAGCGGAGTAAGGAATTTTACTTCAGATTCTCCTCCTGCTGCGGCTTGTTGTGCCATTTCATCTATTGCCATTTGAATAAATTTTTAAAGGGTTAATAAATTAAGCTTTTTGAGATTTTAGTTTAGCTCTTCTTGTAACAGCGTATTCTACCGCGTGTTTGTCAAGTTTAGTAGTAAGGTAACGGATTACTCTTTCATCTCTCTTGAAAGCTAATTCTAAGTCAGCTACTACTGCTCCTTCTCCTTTGAATTCTATCAAAGTGTAGAATCCATTTTTCTTTAATTGGATAGGGTAAGCTAATTTTTCTAAGTCCCCAGTTTTCTTTTTGCTACAATTTTCGCAATTGTGCTCCTTTAAAAAGGTCTTCAAATTTTCTCACTGCTTCCTCCACCTGAGAATCAGATAGAACGGGAGTTAAAATGAAAAACAGTTTCATAATGATTCATAATGTTGAAATATTTATTTAATTAGTTTGCAAAAAGTATTGCTTTTTGAACTGTGCAAATGCATTATCAAATTTAATGATAAATAATTGCAAATAGATACATTATAAATTACAAATTATATCATCAAAGTATTCATTTTAGTAAAACAAGCCAGCCTTCAAAGAGGCTGGCTGTTGATAGATGAATGATTATTTAAAAATCTTTATCCGTTGCTTTATTGATTTCGTAGGATTTTACATCAGAGTTCATTTCTATACGCTCATATTTTGGCTGATTTTGAAAGGTAATTTTCACTCCTAGCAAACCTCCTTGTAGTCAGAGTAGTAAGTAGGAACTATGACTTCTTGTCCTTGCACTTTTTCTGAGTTTGGGATTCACTTACTTTTTAGTCCAGTTTTACGCTGTAGTAGTAGGTTTTATTTCCCTCATGGCGTAAACTTCTTCTCTGTTCATGTTTTTCAATGCCTCTTAATGTCAGTATTTTTTTAGCATTGAAAGTCCAGCTCAGGGAAGATGTTTCTTTATTTTGCAGAAAGATTTTCTTTCAACTCTGCTGGTAGAGGCTGTTTTTGCCCTTGTGCCATCATGTAGCCATCCTTTCCATCGAAAAACGATTTTCTGCATACTCTGTCCCATCATTTTCATTTCTACGGATGATTTTCCTCCTTTTTGCAGCTAAAGTAGATGGTTTCTAAGGTCATTCCTTGTACTGTTGCAGAAGCGTTCATTAGTAATGAATTGATTTTCTCTACATTTGCTTTTTCCTCCGATAGCAGCGATGTATTTTTGGCTAATAGATTCAGCGGTAACGCCTGCAGCTATTTTCTTTTGTTTCTGGTTTAGAAGCAGGGATTAGCAAATTTGTCAAAATATTTCACTAGATAGCCTAACTTTTTCTAAACCATCTGCGATTTCAGAGCCTTTTTCCAGCTACGAAAAATTCTACTTTGGTCAGGAAGGATATTGGCTTTTTGCAGCAGCTGAAACATCAGCAGTAGTTACCTTGTCTATGGATTTCAAATAGTTGGCATAGAAATCTGAAGGAAGGCTGTAAAGTCTTTCATTAAGAGCAAACCTAGCGATAGTTTCAGGTTTTTCTAATGACATGATGAACTCTCCTTTTTAGTTTTGCTTTTGCATTGGCTAGTTCTTCAGGTTTTATTTGAGAAATACCTTTTAATTCATTCATGAATTCTACTACAGCTTTGTCTGTCACTTCATTTCTTACACTTGCATTAGCTGTGAAACTAGGGCTGTATTTGCTAGTAGAAAGGCGAGAATAAGCGCCGTAAGTGTAGCCGTTTTTCTCACGGAGATTCATGAATAATCTAGCTTCTCCACCGCCACCAAGAATATAGTTGGCAATCACTCCACTGAAATACTGCGGGTCTTTCATTTGGAGCGTAGAAATGTTTCCTACACGGATAACAGACTGCACAGCTGTAGAGCACATCTACGATGTTGATTTCCGTAGCAGGCAGGTTTTTAGTAGGTTCTACCACAGCGAATTTAGTTCCAGATTTTCTTCCATTTTTCCGAATTCTTTTTCTACTAATTTTTGATTTCGAAGTTTTTACATCTCCTACAATCACCAAATAAGCATTTGTCTGGTGCATAGTATTTTTATAAAAAATCCTGAACATCTTTCAGCTGGATTTTATTGATACTTTCCTCAGTTTGCAAATTCACCGAGAGCTGTGTTTTTACCATAAGTAAGTGCATTATCAACTCGTCTAGCGATTTCACCAGCATCTTTTTCTTTTTGTTTTTTTAATCCCTCGATAGTTCTTTCTTTGGATTTAGATACTTCTTCCGCAGAGAATTTTGGATTGATACAGCATCCGCCATCAAGCTGATAACCTGCGTAGAGTATTTAGAAAGTGTATTAGCTCCTGCTCCTTCTGAAGAAAAACTAAGATAAGCTCCTAAGAAATCAATTTTTTTGTTGAATTCCTCCTTGCTTAGTTTGGTAGTTCCTATGCCAAGCTGGTCAGCCATGATTTCTCCAACTCCTACAATATTTCCTTCATAAATAGTAGGGTCTGTCTATAGTTAGCTGGATATTTACTCTTGGAAGTTTGTTGTTTTCCACTACCAGTACAGTAAGTCCGTTTTTAAGTTTAAAAGAGTTAGGGTTTTGCAATGTTGATAGCAGGCGTAGGGGCCTGGTTTAGGCATTGCATTGATGTCAATATTTTGTGCATAGACCATTCCAGAAAATAGGAAAGCGGCTGCGATATATTTAATGTTCTTCATTGGTCAATTATTTTTAGGTAAGTAGTTGATGATAGCTCTTTGGTTGCTGTTTAGGTATTTTTCTAGCAGCGTTTCTCAAATCTTCTCTCGTGATAGAGCGGTAGATGTTGATTTCTTCGTTAATCAAGTTGAGTGTTTCCTTTTAGTAAATAGTTGTCTGCTAGTGTATTGGCGATACCTTCCACAGAAGAGTTAGCATTTACGAAAATCATTTTCCACTTGGTTTTGAAGTTTTTTTGATAATCTTCCTCTGAGATTAAATCTGTCTGAAGTTTTTTTGATTTCAGCATCGATGTCTCAAAAAACATCTTTTGAGGTATTTCCATAGGAATAGCGAAGAAAGCAAAGATGCTATGGTCTACCAATCCAAGGTTGAACGCCCCTCTACAGCCAATGCTTTTTCTCATTATCCACTAATTTTTATAAAGAACAGAAGATTTACCTTTGCTTAGGTAGCTTCCCAGCATGCTTAGGATGTAGGCATCTCTTTCGTTTCCAGCAGGTGTTCTGTAAGCGAAGATATAGGCTGGAATCTGGATGTTAGCATCATATATAGTTTCCTCAAACTCTTGTGTGATAGGAGTTTCTTTTGGGAAATTACGAGTAATAGGCGTTCCTTTTTGGGATGCTGCCGAAATATTCGTTAATCCATTTTTAGTCTGTTCTGGTTTGATGTCTCCAGCGACTACCAATAGTAGCATTGTTAGGAATGTAATATTTCTTAAAAGAAAAGCATTAAATTCTTCTAATTTTTGCTGAATTTAAATCTTCCATAGAACCGATAACAGTTCCTTTTATAAGGGTGTTTTTAAACAAAGTAGTAAGAATAGCATTGAAAAAGCCCACCGTAAGGCTGGTTGTCCATTCTTAGCCTTTTTCTTCTTTTTACTACTTCTCTGAGTATCTACCCCAATCTGATTGATAACAGGGTGTCTTAGTCTTTCAGCTTCCATCCAAAGCCCAAGCTGTTCATTGATTAGAAGGAAAGTTTCATAGTAGTAGGTACGGTCTGGGACTTGTGTTTGCGTTGTTAGAACCTCCGTTAGAAGATACTAATTTTGAACCACTCGCCTCGTTTGATGTTTTTAGTTCCTTCAAATAAAAGGTGCTCAAAAAGTGTGCGAAACCAGTTCTCCCAGCGGCTTCATCCTTTGCACCCACATGGTACATTACCGAAGTGGTCACCACAGGAGCAGAGTTGTCTTGGTGTAAAATCACATGTAACCCGTTTGGCAAATCATATTCTTCAAACTTGATTTGCTGCGCATTAAACATAGCATAGCAGAAAGAAGCTGCCATTGCGATTGATAGAAATCTTTTTCTCATAAAAATTTCAAATTTTACTCTATTAGTATAAAAAAATCACGAAATGTTACAAAATTAACAAAAATAATGAAAAAGTGTTTTTCTTTCATAATCCGAAAAATAATTAGAAGAAAGAAAAGAAAAATAGTTTAAATTTGTGGGCTTAATTTGTTCAAAAATATGGATTACCTAAAAGGATTAAATAATGCTCAATATGAAGCTGTGACCACTCTGCAAGGGCCTCTGATGGTGCTTTGCTGGAGCAGGGTCTGGGAAAACTCGTGTTCTTACAATGCGTATAGCACATCTGATAACCAATGGAGCGGATCCTTTTAATATTCTGGCGCTTACCTTTACCAATAAGGCTGCCCTGAGAGATGAAAGAGCGTATCGCAAAGGTGGTAGGAAACAGCGATGCGAAAAAGCCTTTGGATGGGGACTTTTCACTCTGTTTTTGCTCGGATTTTGAGGAGTGAGGCTCATTATCTCGGTTTTCCGTCTAATTTTACTATTTATGACTACCCAAGACTCTCTCAATGTGCTGAAAAAGTCCTTAAAGAGATGAATATAGATTCGAGATCGGGTACAAACCAAAGAAAAGGTGCAGGGCAGAATTTCTCAGTATAAAAACAATCTGATTACAGTAAAAGCCTATTATAACAATCCAGAGCTGATGGAAGCCGATGAACGGGCTAATATGAAGCTGATGGGGCAGATTTACCAGAAATATGTGGAAACCTGTTTTAAGAACGGGGCGATGGATTTTGATGATTTATTGTTGAGAACCAATGAGTTACTTACGAGGTTTCCAGAGGTTTTAGCGAAATATCAGGATAGATTTCGGTATATTTTGGTGGATGAGTATCAGGATACGAACCATTCTCAGTATCTGATAGTGAAGGCTTTAGTATCTAAATTTGAAAATATATGCGTGGTGGGGGATGATGCGCAGTCTATCTACTCTTTCCGTGGGGCGAATATTCAGAATATTTTGAATTTTTAAAAAGGATTATCCCTGATGCGAAAATCGTTTCATTGGAGCAGAATTACCGTTCTACACAGAATATCGTGAAATGCAGCTAATGATTTGATTTCCAAAGAATATAAATCAGTTTGAGAAAAATGTATTTCAGTGATAACGAAGTTGGAGAAAAATAAAAAGTCTATCGCTCTTTATCTGATGCAGATGAAGCGAATTTTGTGCATGGGAAATATCTGGGAACAGCATAATTTTTAATCAGAAAAAATTTAATGATTTTGCTATTCTGTATCGTACAAACTCCCAGACCAGAGCCTTCGAAGATGCTTTGAGGAGGAAAAAAATATTCCTTACCGAGTGTATGGCGGATTATCTTTTTATCAAAAGAAAAGAAATAAAGGATCTGCTGGCGTATCTCAGACTTTTGGTTAATGAAAATGATTCGGAAGCTTTGCTCAGAGTTATCAATTATCCGATGCGTGGGATAGGAGAGACAACGCAGAATAAACTCATTGTTTATGCTGACTCGATAGGTCAGTCTATTGCTAATGTGCTGGATGCTCTGCCGTTTCATGCACCGAATTTAGGGGCTAAATAATTCAGCTTTAACTAAAACTGAATGATTTTCTGGCAGATGATAAAGGCTTTCCAAGTGATGCTGAAAAACAGAAAAATGTCTATCAAGTAGCGATGGAAGTAGCCAAAAGAGTGGTCTGATAAAAAGTCTTTGAAAGAAGACCAAACGCCAGAAGGCATCTCACGAGTGGAAAAATATTCAGGAATTGATGAACTCCATGCAGGGTTTTTATAGATGAACAGCAGCAGCTGGAAGATGGCGACCCGAGTTTGTCTAATTTTCCTAGAAAATATAGCCTTATCTGCTGATACACAGGAGAATGATGAGGAAGGCGATAAAGTCTCTCTGATGACGATACACCTATCCAAAGGGCTGGAATTTCCTATTGTCTCACATCGTAGGGCTGGAAGAAGGTCTGTTCCCTAGTTTTATGAGTTCTAACTCCCGTGAGGAGCTGGAAGAGGAGCGCAGACTGTTCTATGTAGCTCTTACAAGAGCCGAAAAACAGGCGTTTTTCTCTTATGCTGTTTCGCGTTTTTCAGTGGGGGAAAATCACGGATTCGGAGCCGAGTCGTTTTTCTCAGCGAGGTGGATACAGATTATTTGGATTTTATCAATCCTATGGTAGAAAACGGGGATCAATCGCTCTAGGGCTGTCATCTAGTATCTTTTGATGATACGCCGAGCATGCCGAGGGCTTTCCAAAAAGAAAGAACCGAAGAAAAAAACTTTCTGCCGATGAACAAAAATTACCAGAACAGCCTATTAAAAAGGAATTTGACGCCTGTTTCTCTGCGAAAATAAATACTCCTGACAGCAGCCAGTCCCAAGATATAGAAGTAGGGGACAGAGTAAGGCATAATCGTTTCGGAGTGGGAGAAGTGCTGTTTTTGGATGGAACAGACCCTAATAATGTGAAAGCAAAAATAAAATTTTTGCCACAGAAGGCGAAAAGAACTTGATTTTTGAAATTTGCCAAATTGGAAAAATAAATTAGAAAAATGCTTAAAAAGTCAATAAAATAGCAGTTCTGACCTCTGGTGGAGATGCTCCAGGGATGAATGCAGCCATCAGAGCTGTGGTGCGTACATGTTCCTATCATGATGTGGAAGTTTTTGGGGGATTTATCGTGGTTTCCAAAGGGATGATAGAGGATGATTTTGTGGAGCTGAACGCCCGTAGTGTCCGTAATATTATAAACAAAGGCGGAACCTTTCCTAAAATCAGCCCGTTCAGAAGGTTTTTAGGACGAAAGAGGGCAGGGAGAATGCTTATAATAACTTGACTAAAGAACGGAGTAGAGGCTTTGGTGGTGATTGGCGGAGATGGAACCTTTTACAGGAGCGCTGTCTTTTAGTCAAGAGTTTGGCTTTTCCCTGTAATGGGAATTCCTGGAACGATAGATAATGATATCTATGGGACTACACATACTATCGGCTACGATACGGCGTTAAATACCGTAGTGGATGCCATTGATAAAATAAGGGATACCGCTGAGTTCTCACAACAGAATGTTTTTCGTGGAAGTGATGGGGCGGGACTCGGGCTTTATTGCGCTAAATTCAGGAATTGGAGGAGGAGCAGAGCGGATTATAATTCCAGAAAAATATTCCAGCGGAAGTGTTTGCTCGAAGATATTGACAGAGGGAAAACGAAGAGGAAAAACTTCAACATCATAGTGGTAGCCGAGGGAAATACAGCAGGAAAGGCGGTGTTTGAGCTTAAAGAATATGTAGAGCAGAAACGCCCTGAATATGATATTAGAGTTTCTGTGCTGGGACACATGCAGCGAGGCGGGACTCCTACCTGCTATGATCGAGTTTTAGCAACGAGAATGGGCGTAAAAGCGGTGGAATCCCTGCTGGAAGGAAGTCACAGTATATGGTGGGAATTAACAATGATAGGGATGGAGCTTATCCACTGGAAAAAGCCGTGAAAGAGAATGATGAGAGTAAAATAGATAAAGACCTTATCAGAATCACGGATATTATGAGTATGTAGAAATTAAGATAAAGAATGAACTGGGAGTTTGGTAATTATCGATATTTTGGACTGCTGTTGGTTTTACTGATGGCGGCGTATCTGCTTTGGGATTTTTCTAAAATGGAGAAAAAGAAACAGGATTTTTGCGGAAAGCAGATTTTCAGAAACATAGTTTTTGGTGAAAAATCAAGGTTTTCAGGGAGTTTTAGTTTTGTGTTATGTTCTGTCTTTTTGCTCTTGATTTTTGTCTTTTGTGGATATTGTGAAGAATGAAAAACAGAAATGAGCGTGGAGAAAGCTTCATCAGATGTGATATTTTTGGTGGATGTTTCTAACTCTATGAATTCCAATGATATAGAACCTTCAAGACTGGAACAAGCCAAATTGATTTTAAATAAAACCTTAAACCAGCTTGGCGAAGAGCGAGTGGGAATAGTGGTTTTTGCTGGGAGAAGCCGAACGATGATGCCTCTGACTACGGATTATTCTTCGGTGGATATTTATTTGGAAAAACCTTAGTTCGGATTTGATAAAACAGGAACGGATTTTCTTTTAGCAATGGAAGAAACCGAAAAAGCTGAAAAAGGCGAATCAGGATTGAAAGTCGTTCTAATCAGTGATGGGGAAGACAATGAAGGAAACCACGATGCGGCGGTGAATTTAGCCCAGAAAAATAATATTGCAGTGACCAGCGTGGAATAGGCACGGAGGAAGGAGGAACGATACCAGAGCTTCAGTTTGATATTTATCAAGATTATAAAAGATGAGGACGGGAAATACAATCATCACAAAAAGAAACGCAGAGCTCTCAAAACCATTTCCGAGAAAACAGGCAGGGGTGTATATAGATGGAAATAGCGTAGAAAAGGGCAGCAAAGTGAGATTATAAAAGACATAAAAATCAAATCAAAAAGAAGGCGGTAGAGTCAGTAAAAATAAGCATACTGAATAAAGAGCATTATTATCAGTGGTTTTTGGCTGGGAGCTTTGGTTTTACTTCTTTTTGATATACTTTTTGAATCCCAAAAAGAGACTTTGAACATATAAAAGCGTAAATACTAATATTTAGCATTTTTAACATAAAGTAGCTTCTTTTTAACAAAAAGAAAGCTTTACTTTGCCTAATAAATATATGGTAAGAATTTTATTAGTTGTATATAGTTTCGTTTTTATGATTCCGGTCTCAGCAGGTGAGCAGTGATGTTCATACGCATAGGGGAATCAGAGTTTTGAGAAAGGCGACTTTGATGACGCATCGTATCATTATCTGAAAACCCTAGAGGATAAGTCAGACGACTTTCAGGGCTCAATACAATCTGGGAAACACACTATACAAGAAAAAACCAATATTCCGATGCCATTTCTACCTATCAAAAAGCATTAAAAAAACGCAAAAACCAAAAGAGCAAAAAAACAGCGACTCTATACAATTTGGGTAATGCTTATTTTCAAAAATAAACAGCAAAAAGAGGCCGTAGATTCTTATAAACAGGCTCTAAAAACTAGACCCAAATAATCAAACTATCTTAAAAATCTGCAAATCGCCTTGCAGAAAAAGGATTCAAAGCAACAGCAGCAGGAACAAGACCAGCAACAATCTCAACAACAACAAAAATAACGAGCAGAATAAAGGGAAAAAGAAAAATCCTATGGATATGTATGCTCCAGAAAATGATAAACTAAAAAGGAGCAGCAAGAAGGGCAGCAGCAAGAGGATAAAACTCTAATAAAGAAGAGCCCAATCAGCCAAAAAGAATTGGAAAAGGAATTATTACGATACATAGAAGAACGAGAGCGCCACACGGCTAAAAAGAGCTCTGGGAAAACAGGGATATGCCCAGCCACAGAGCAATCGTAAAGATTGGTAATGAGACTGAGAGCTTACATATTATCATTTATTCTGCCCATATTTGGATATGGACAAGTAACTCTTTTGTCCGAAACAGATACCAAAGAATACCAAGTAAAGAGAACCGTTTAATTTGAGTATTGGACTTGAAATTATCGGTGAAAACTTCAGCAGCAATCACTGTGAGGCTTCCAGACTTTATCAAAATTTGAAAATTCTCGGAAATGCTACAGAATCCGTGGCAGCCATAGACCCAGAAACAGGAAATGTCGTGAGGCAAGTTCTTGTATCATCTCATTTTACAGCCTAAACATGCAGGGAAAAACTAGAATAGGAAGTGCACTAGTACAGGTAAAATGGAAAGACATACAAAGTCTGAGCCATTTCGAAATTTTGGTGAGAGATGGGAAACGAAAAACATGATGCATGGGGACGAAGTGTTTCTATGGTGATGGAGGTTTTTGGATAAGGAAGTTTATGAAAAATCAGCCAGTTAATGTGGTTTTAAAATTAAAGGCAAATCCTCATAATTATTTAGATTTCGAAAAAGTAAATCAGATAAAACTTCCTCAGAAAACAAAAAAATATCTATACCGTAAAATCTAAAGAGAGATATAGAGATAGATAAAAATGATGAAACGGCGATGCAGGTAATAGCCTCATTTGTGGTCGTTCCCAGAGAAAGATGGAAATTTATTCGTTTCTCCTGCAGACGGCATTGTTTAATGAAGAAAAGAATATTATCCAATCCTCTTAAAATTCATGTGCAAAAACTCCCAGAAGAGCGCACCGAGAGGATTCAAAGAAACGCTGTAGGGAAAGTTTGATTTAGAAGTAGAAATTCCTAAGGAAGAAGTGGAAGTAAATCAGCCCTATGGATGTCTTTCGTAAAAGCTGAAAGGAAAAGGGAATATCATAGAGGGCAGAGAACTTCCAAAAATTGTAGAATCAGATGATTATACAGTCTTAAACCAAACTCAAAAATAGATAGTTAAAGAATCTGAACACTCTGGTGAGAAAACAGACCACTATGTGATTATCCCTAAAAAAAGAAGGAGAAATCACCATTCACTACGAAAAATTTTGCTTATTTGATATTGATGAAAAAGCAGTATCAGACCATAGATTCAGATGATATAAAAAATCTTATCATTATCCAAAGAGGATATGGATTCTCCAAAATCTACTTTAGGGGAAGAGTGATGGATGATACAGGGCATATTTTGAAAAAGTAAATCTTTCTGCCTGTTTCAGAGGAAGAAGAAGAAGAAGAATCCTTTGATTTTTGGGAGATTTGCAGGAATAGGGACTTCTTGTATTTGGCTCACTTTTAGCGATTTATTTCTTTACATTTAGAAAAAGAAACCTAAACAATGGAACAATGTGCAGAGAAGATGATAAAATAACGACCATAGCTGAAACCGAAGAGTTATTAAAGGAAAAATATTTCTATTGGGAAAGAATACTATTTTGGGGCGTTGAAAAATGCTGCGGACAAGAGGGAAATTCTGCAAGTTTCTTTGAAAATTATCAAGAGCTGCACACAGAGGCCGAAAACCAAATCAAAAGGCTGAAAAACCAAAACTATTTTCAGAGTTTTTAGAAGAAATAGAAAAGTGCTGATTTTTGTGCAGGATTTTTGAGCAGTTTAGAACTAAAATACAGGAGGCAAAAATACGCTCCTGTTCATGAGGTTATATGAATTCTACAATGACATCGTCAAAATTTTACACTAAAAATTATGGAATAGTTAAAAAAATATTTATAATTTTTGAGAAATTTTTAAAAACTAATCTATGTTGGAAGTCTATCTCATTTGACAGAAATTATCACATGTTTTCTGGTTTTATTTGCTATTATTGATGCATCATTGGGTTCTATACCTATTTTTGTGAGTTTAAGGAAAGAAAATTTGGAAAAATAGAATCCGAAAAAGCAACCATTGTAGCTACAGGGATTATGCTCTTTTCTTGTTTTTAGGGATAAAGTTACTGAAAAGTCATAGGGATTGGATATCAACTCTTTTGCTATCTTGCGGGGATGCTTTCGTTGTTTTTCATCATCGCATTGGAAATGATATTGGGCATAGATATTCATAAAAACGAAGAAATGCAAGCAGCGTCTATCATTTCCTATCGCGTTTCCTTTGGTGGCAGGGAGCAGGTTCCCTTACAGCTACTCTTTCCCTTCGTGCAAATCATCATGTTATCAATATTGTCATTGCTATTTTGCTCAACATGCTATTTTGTTTATATTATTTTAAAATCATCTGACTTTTGTCCATAAACGAAGGGACACTTATGGTTCTCTAAAAAGCATTTGGCATAATTTTGTTGGCAATCTCCATTAAAAATGTTTATGGCTAATTTAGTTCAGCTGATAAACACTTTTTCTAACCAAATAAATTAGAATAAATGGAACAGACCAATAGAGTAGAAGAATTTTATAAAAACCTGAGAATCAATTTTAGAAAGAACAACATAATTTTCCAGAGAATTATCTCTATAAATTCATTCTCATCAACGACAGCGAGAGACTTGCTGAGATTTACAGGATATTTGATGGCTTAGAATACAGCATCACAACTAATGAAAGCAGTAATGCGCAAAGTACATAAGCTGTAGTATTTCCTGCTTCTGTTTTGGATGCAGACCATGTAATCCGACTTTACAAAGAAGTGGCCAAAAATAGATGGCGTTATCATGCTGTAAATCTCATGAAAAACCCATTGTTTAGAACTAAAGTTATTTATTATCTTTGTTTAAAAAAATAAAAGAATAATGGAAAAATCTAAACAATGAAAATCAAGAGCAGAAAAAACGATGATGATAAAAGATCTCCTAAAAGGTCTCTGTATATCGCTTTTTCTATCATAGGAGCACTGATATTGGGAGTGAGTAGTTATTTTGTTTTCTTTGGTAAAAACAAGGAAGCAGAAAAAGTAGTTTCTCAGACTGATTCAGCCCTAGTGAACAAAGATTCAGCAAATGTAGCCAAAAAGACTCATTATCATCAGATGAGTATGAGGGTGAATATGATCCGTATACTTTGTATAAAGTAATTAGTAATACTCTTACCCTACCAAATGGTCAGAAAAGCTGAATTTTGGTGATGAGGTGTATCTGGATGAGGAAAAATCCTACCTCTGGAAATAGCATTATCTATCTGAACAATCCGCATAAAGTTCCTAGCACCAAGCAGTATCCTATTTCGGTGGATGATGAGGTCTTTGATAGATTCTTATAGTTTTACAGAGTTCAAAAATAGTTTTTCACTTCCTCCATTTCCTCACTCTCCTGGGGTGAAAAAGTGATTTTGGATGCTGATGGCTATCATGATGGCAGAAACTTATAATGTTACTCAGAATGCAGACCGTGCTAAATCTACACTCAGCACAGGGATTTTGATGGAGATGGAGTGAAGGATTATGCTGTAGTTTTTGGATGATAATGAAAGAGCAGAGAGAGCAGATTGGTTATCATCAGCATAAATAAAGTTACTAAAAAGCCTTATGTGAGTTTTGCAGAGAATTATAATGACAAGCTGAAACTAAAATCCTTTTCTAGGAGCATCTATCTATATGAATAGCTCTTCCTTTGTAAAGCTCCTCGTGATGGTATCCTTATCAGTAATGAGGTGGAGGTTTAGTGATTATCATGACACTAATGCTCAGAAATATAAAACCCTATGAGCAGCATCCCAACAGTATCACTAGAAGATTCAGACTACGAAGAAGAATAATTTTTACAGATTTAATTTTAGATAAAGAAAGCCAACCTCCCAAAAATGGAGGTTAGTTTTTATATGTGTGTGTCTGCTGCTGTTTAGAACTGTAAGTAAATAGGCATTACTTGTTCCACAGATTTGAAATATCCATAAAGGATTAAAACAGGAAGAAAACCAAAATATAGACCACCATAGGAATAGTTTTGGTTCTGTGATTACTTTATCAGTCAGATTATCAGGAATTAAGTGAAGAATCATCGCTACCAAAATCATCCATACCATGCCTTTGTAATTGTCATAAAAAGGACCAAATATTGATATCAAAGTTATTAAAGATTTGATAAATCATCTCTTTAGCGATTTCTAAATTTTTCGGCTTTGAAGAAAATCCAAGCAAAACAAACAAAATGGAAAGTCAAAATACCAGATATGATTTTTGTAAATTAGGTTTTGGTTAAAGGCTGCAAAGCTCTTGTCAGTCAGCAGCATCCATATTTTATGAATCCCAAGTCCCACGCCATGGATAGCTCCCCAAATGATGAAATTCCAGTTGGCTCCGTGCCAAAATCCTCCCAAAAAGCATGGTAGTCAATAGATTGAAAGTTAGCCGCGATTCCGCTGGTTTTTCTTTGTGATGAGAGCTGGAATTATAAAAATCAATAATAAAACTGCTGAAATCACTGCTGCCCAGAGGTTGGATAGATGGAACAGCTTGACTCACATGATGAAAGAACCGATTAGAAAAACCGCCCACAAAAATGAAAGAAGCCACCGAGAAATTTCTGTTTCCTCCTAATGGAATATAAAGATAGTCTTTCAGCCATGTAGATAGAGAAATATGCCATCTTCTCCAAAATTCAGTGATGTTTAAACTCTGATATGGGGACATGAAAGTTAGGGAGGGATTTTGAAGCCAAGCCAAGCGCGATGCCTATCGCATATTTCACTATAACCACTAAAATCACAATAAATCACCATAGCATAGCCATAGACTGCCATCAGGTTTTCTACACCTGTGTGCAGGGCAGGATTATCAAACATATAATCCACCATATTTAGAGAGTAATGTAGTCCGATATGACCAGTTTTTAATCAATCCTGAAATAATCAAGAAAAACCCTTTTGCGAAGTCGCGTTCCGAAAATCACATACGGCTCATTAATCTGCGGCACGAAATCATGAGCACGAACGATAGGCCCCATCATCAGTTTTGGGAAAAACGCCAAGAACAAAAGATAATCAGAAAATTTGTTCGCAGGCTTAAATTCTCCACGATAAACATCTACCGTATAGCTGAGATTTTCAAAAGTATAGAACGAAATTCCTATCGGAAGAATGAGGTTCAAAGATTGAAATTGGTATCAAATAGAGATTAGAAATCTCGATGAAGAAGTCCGTGTATTTAAAATAGAAAAAGCATCTCCGAGGTTAAATAAAATGCTCAGAACCAACAGAAATTTTTCTTGCTTTGGCTTTTTCTCTATAAATAGCATTGGATAGAAATCCACCACTGCTGAAATCAGCACCAAACCGACAAACCAGCCACTCGCTTTATAGAAAAATAAAGTGAAAAATGCAAAAGACATACCTGCGGGCTTTGTGATGATTCCTCAGAGCAAGAACAATAAAATAAATAGCGTGAAAGAAAAATACACGAAAACCATTGTTAAACAGCAACGGGTTTTTATTATCATATAGAAACTGCTGTAGGAAAGCGTTCCAGTCAAATGTTGCAAAAATTTCTTTGTAATGGTTTCATTTTATTTTGTTTGTATTTTTGTAGTCTTGGATGAGTGCATTGTATATCGGCTAAAACCTCAGCGCCTTTTTCCATTCGGGTGGATGTAGTCTTTATTTGCCAGTGGCGGGCTTTGTGTAGCCCATCTCTACGATAGAGTTTTCTCCGCCCATGGATCTGAAATTGGTTATAGAATGCCATTTTATTATCAAAAGCAAGTCTTCGCTTGAGTTTGTATCAGATTAGGAATTCCGATGGCTATTTTGTATTCTCCGCCGTATCTAAAACAGCCCTGTCCGCGGTACTTACTAGTAAGAAATCAGTTTTAGGAAAGGCATTTTCGCATTTTGCTCAGTATAGGCTGCATCATTTTTCATAATGAGAATAGTTGGTATCTTTTGGTCTCAAAATAAAAAGATTTACACCATATTGGAAGACTATCAGGTCATAAGGATTAGCTTCTGAATTGATGTCAAGAAATTCTTCATTTATTTTGCTCAGCTCCACACCTGTGATTCCTCGGAAGAGAAAATTATCCAAAAATTATCCTGTTTTCAGATTCAAAACCAACGCGAAATAATGGCAGTGATGATGTTTTGGATTTCGATTTTTAGGTGTTATCGGTGTTATCAGCTAATATTTTTCTATTAACCAAATGATGTCCCTGTAATGTGTGTGCCACGCCATCTATTTCTATTTCAGCAGCTTTCTGTCTTTCCGTAGAGAATATATTTTTGAATAGGTAAGAGCCGTCTGTGAGGGTTTCTATCTTGGTAGGTTCCACTTCCACACCTCTGAAAGTATGCCCAGAGATGTACATATTTTGCGCTGTTTAGGGCGTCATGAAATTGGTGCTTTCCCAGCCTGTTCCAGAAACTCTCGCAGTCTGGCGGAGACTGTGCTACATTAGAATGCATCGGCAGGAAAACCAACTCCCTGCCCGCCAAACTCCTGTTGTAGAAGTTTTCTCAGCGTTTGGGTAATGAGGTCGCCCTCTATCATACTATCTCCAAAGTAAGCAATATGGATTTTGCCTTTTCCAGTGTTTTTCAGTTCAGTTAATTTTCAGTCTAGAAATAGGCAAAGCGACAATGCTGTCTCCTTTTGTGAAAATTAGTGATAAATTCAGGTATACAGGTCAAAATCTTCCTCTGCTGCCTCTTTAGCAGGTTTTTCGGTTGTTTTTCCCTAGCGATAGCAGATTCACCACTTTCGTTTTGTTCTTCTTCTGATTTTTAAAAATATCAGAAACCAAATTTATTTTATCAAAAGCCTCAAATTTCCATCCATATATATAGATAGAATAGATGCTGACAGATAGACTCAAAACAGGAGGTAACCAAGATTACCACTCCCGTGAATTTTATTATTATCCAAAAATAATATTACAACGAGGCGCAAATTTATTTATTTTGTATAAACAGAACAAATTTAAATAGCTGTCCGAATTTTCAGACAGCTTGTGTTTTTAAGATAAATTAAATTTTTCAATAATCATTTTTGACTCTTTTCCATTCTACAGGCGGGTGAGAGATATCCCGCAGCGGCTATGGCTTTTTACCCATTCAGCTAGTATCTTTTGATGCCTTTTTAGATCTGAGTAGTATTTTTCTTGAAAGAATCTGACAGAATGCTCTCGTAACTTTCCTCGCGGAATCAAAACTTTTTGTATTTTTGATTTTTGTTACTTTGTTTCTTTCCTACAATTCCGAAATGGTTGTTGTAAGTTTTAGCTCCTTTTACTTTGTTCCGCCGCCTGTCTCGCACGAAGGCTGACTGCTAGGATAACTCCACTTGGTATTCCGTACTTTTTCGGATAATCTTCTGCCAGCTGCTCAGTTGTAGATGTAGTTGTGCTTTTTGTTGAGCATTTGCTGAAACAGAAAATAAATGTTAAAAACCAAAACTCATGATTACTACTTTCAAATACTTAATTTGTTTTTCATATCATTTAAATTTGCTGCAAAATTACGCATAAAATAGAAATGCCTAATTTTTAACAATTTATAACACTGAAAACGGCGTATCGTCTATATTTAGTTAGTGTTAAAGTTGCTGTGGATAGATAAACAAAATACTCAAATGAAGACAAGGCAGCAGCCAAGCCAAGCCGTAAGTTGCCAAAGAGGAGGTAGTCGTGAAGAGGCTGAAAGCTCTCAAAACCTATGCATATCATAAAATCTGGTATCGCAAATATCCCAGCGACTAATCGTAACGCTCTCTGAAAATAGAAACCGAAGTCCAGCTCTAGAACGAAATTAAGTAAAATAAGGCCATGATGACGGGATAAATTAGCACAAGAACAGGAACTGCAATAGAAACGATGTTTTCTACGCCTGTCTGCCTACAAAACGCCTCAAAAATACACGAAAAATACTCACTACCAGCTTATAGACCATTTCAGAATTTCCGAAAAATATTTTTCATGAAATCTGCTGCTCCTGTAATGATACCGACAGCAGTCGTAAAACAAAGCAATGCTGACACTTACGCTCAGTAATGTTTTTCCCGATATCGCCCAGAATATGCCAGCTTACCTGAAAGAACCTCTGAGCGAGGAAAGGTCATCCGATGGGAAATGAGATTTTAGCACTGCGCCCGTATAGATGAAACCCTCGAATAAATGATGAATAACGCCAGACCGCTGATCAGACCTGCACTAGATGGTAAGTCTTCTTTTTGTGAAAAAGTCTAGTGAATTATCCATATTTAGAGAGGTGATGATTACTGCAGCCTATGATGATAAAGCCATTCCGTCAAAAGTCTGATAGCCCTCTAAAAGCCCTAACGAAAAAGGTTTTTCTAAATTTGATTTTTGGGATTTCGTTATCAACGAAAAATACCGCTCCTAAAAATGATAGTCAAAATGATTATCAATAGGATAGGAGTGAGATATTCACATGTCCAGTATCTTGCCTCAGTTGAAACAAAGATACATCACCAGCGAGAAAATAAATAACTCCAAACCATAGAGAAGAAATCTCGATGTTGTCCTTTACGGAAAGTTCGTAAGTTACTGATGCTGTGTGCGCGGTATAGGAAAAAGAAAGACAAATGCCGTAAATCAAAAATTCCTATAACTAACGCAAACACTGGATGCACCTTTTTCCCGAAAATCTATTACAGTTCCTTGTATTTTTGCCTGTGCACTAATGCCCATAAGAGGAATCAAAACGCCAGAAATACCAAATGCAATCGCTACAACATCCCAAGAATCGGCAGCCTTGATGCCCAAAAAGCGGTGGCAAAATGAAATTACCTCCACCAAATATCATAGAAAACATAGCGAAAGAGGTAATTAGGATTTTTGAATTGACAACTTCTTCTTCATTTTTCTTCTTATTTTTAAAAGCAAGTGACAAAATAGTATTTATTTATTAAATATTAGTTCATTTTTATGAAAAATTTTATTAAAAATGTTTTTGTGCAAAATAAAAAATAGACAGGCAGGAGCCCATCTATATTATTATGTTTATCAGAGAATTGTATTTTATTTATAGTAAAACAACATGTATTTGGAACATTATCAATCTCTATGGATGTGTCTTTTATCGTAATATGTATCTTGTGAAAGTATATTTAAGGGCTGTCTTTTTCATAGATATTATAATGATTTTCCGATAATGTATGAGAATCTCCATCAAATAATGTATCTACTCTCATTGATCCATCTTTCATCAATAGAATATTTCTTGCTTTGTATTTCTTATATATGGATAATGCTACGCATGCTAATTCGAGGTCTTAGTTTAGTATAGTATTCATACTTTTTAGGATTATTAGTTTCTTGGAGGCTTGAAATCTTTCTATTCCCATCTTCTTCCAAGTTTCATATAGCTTCTCCATAAAATACGCCTTCTTTAACTTTTGAAGGTAAATCTTTGTAATTTATAATTGTTTTCTAATTCAAGAGTGCTAATAGTTTTAGTCTTATTATTACATGCTGTAAGGCTTAATAATAACAATAGAATTTTTATACTTTTCATTATTCTTTGTTTTTACTTTAGAAGAGCAGGCGGTCGTATTCTCTGTCTGTCAGTATTTTTATCTGTTATTGTGTCCAATATGGTCTCTCTCACGAGATATTCTTTTCTTTTCCATCATTGAAAAATACCAATATTGAAGAAATCTTTTTGTTGTTTTGTAAAATATTGCTGCACCTCTTTCTCAGTCGGGATTGTCTAGACTTTATAAAGTCAGACTCTCCCATCATTTGTTTTCTCGCCACTTTCATAGTATTCAATATCCTATAATAATGGTTAGGTTCTTTTTGTAATGTAGAAAACTACTTTTTATAGAACCTGTGGGTAAAACTCGTTGCTTTTTCGAAGTTATCCCATTTTATTATAAAGCATTTCCAAATTAGCATATCTCCATCATATGTCTTTAGAACTTACGCAAAGTATCATTTTGAATCTACTTTGTAGCCATCAATATTATCAATTTCTATTCTATCGCTATCTTTTTACAAGAGATAATGATAAATAAAACAATTAAGTAAGCTATATTTTTCATAATAATGATAACTAATTATTTAGGCGGAAACATCAGATGCTTTCTCTAGCCATCTTTCTCTGTTTTGAAATACGAGGAGGGAAAATATAGTAATCCTCCAAAACACTATTGTTTATAGTGTCTATTATTGTTTCTTTGTCAAATTCATCCATCATTTGAAATCATAACTGCCCAATAAATATTATTTTTAGTATAGTAGACCCAGCCATCCTTACGAAGAGCATTTAGTTCATGTCCATTTACTGAAAAATCAACAACTCCTTCACTTGCAACAGCTCCATTTTCATAATATGTTTTTACATAATAACTTCCATTTTCTATTAATGAATAGGTTAGCATGATATTCGGATAATACTCTATTCCTTTATCTATAATGACGACCATCTTTTGTAAAAATTCAGTATGTAAAATCCCATTTTTGAAATTCTTTAACTTGATTAATTTTTCCATCTTTATACTCTGATTTTGAAATATAATCTCTCCATTGAACTTCCTCTACATAATCTTTTTCTCACACAAGAAATTAAAAACTAAAACTTAATACTAAAATTATAATTTATTCATAATATATTTAATCTGTTACATTAATGCAATGAGCGATTTAGGACAAAAATACGCAAAAATATCAGAAGTTTTTCAGGCTAAGAACGATAAATAAGGTGATAGCAGTTTTTATATATTATGAATAGATAATATTTTTGATTTTTAGGTAAATACAAATTTTTACGGGCTAAAAAGAAGCAAAAATTATATTTTCTGCCGTATCTTCCTTACCTTTGTATTTTATTTATAAAATGCAATGGTAGAGCGAGAAATAAACATCAAAAAGAAATTTTTGTAAAAAATGCACATCTCAATAACTTTGAAACATATAGATGTCTGCATCCCGAAAAACAAGCTGGTGGTCATTACAGGAGTTTCTGGCTCAGGAAAATCTTCCTTGGCTTTTTGATACCATCTATGCCGAGGGACAGCGCCGATATGTGGAGAGATCTAAGCTCGTATGCAAGGCAGTTTTTGGGTAAATTAGAAAAACCCAAAGTAGATGATATCAAGGGACTTGCGCCTTCCATCTGCTATTCAGCAGAAAGTCATTTCCTCCAATCCTCGCTCCACAGTCGGGCATCTCTACAGAGATTTACGACTATCTGAAACTGCTTTTTGCAAGGATAGGCCGCACTTTTTCGCCTGTTTCAGGGCAGGAGGTAAGGAAAGACAGCGTTTCTGATGTGATAGATTTTTATTCAGAAAAACGAAGGAAAAACCTACACGCTTCGCTCACCGCTGCATTATGAAACGGATACCTTTTAAAAATACACTCAACACCCTGAAACTTTCAGGATTTACCCGCTTGGAAATCAATGGAAATACAGCGAGTATAGAGGATTTGGAAGCGTTTAATTTCACTCCTGAAAAAGGTATGGACATTCATCTCATCATAGACCGATTTTTGTATGAAGATGATGAAAGTTTCCTCCAAAGGCTGGCAGATTCTATCCAGATTGCATTCTACGAAGGGCGAGGTTATTGTTCCCTGAAAGATGCTGAAAACGAAAAAGGTTACCAATTTTTCTAATAAATTGAATTAGATGGGAATAGAGTTTTTAGAACCAAATATTCATAGTTTTAATAATCCATACGGAGCCCTGTCCTTCCTGTGAGGGGCTATGGCAAGGTCATCGGCATTGATGAGGATTTGGTAATTCCGAATAAAAAAATTTATCCATTTTTGAGGGATGCAGTTGCCTGCTGGAAAGGCGACACCATGAAAGAATGGAAAGCGATGTTTATAAAAAGCAAAAAGATTTTCCTATTCATAAGCCCTTTATTTTTCAGCTGGATAAAGAGCAAAACTCCTTTGGCAGGAAATGGCGATGCAGATTTTTCCTCGTATCAATCATTTTTCAAAATGCTGGAGGACAATCTCTGTAAAAATCCAATACCGAGTGATGCTTTCCGCTATCGTGGGAAAAACCACCTGCCCAGTCTGTGAAGGCTGAAAGCTGAGAGAGGCATCTTGGGTAAAAATAGATGGATACAGCATTCAGACTTTTGTGGGATTTTGCTACTAGATGAGCTTTTTGCCACTAGTCAAAAACCTATAAACTAACTCCGCATGAGCAGGAAATCGCAAAGAGGCTTCTTTACGAAATCACCAACACTGATTAGAATTTTGCTGAAAGTGGGACTCGGATATTTGACCTTGAGATAGAACTTCAATACGCTTTCTGGCGGTGAAAAGCGAGGATTAACCTCGCTACCAGCCTCGGAAGCTCGCTGGTTGGTTCCATCTACATACTGATGAGCCAAGCATTGGTCTGCACTTCTCGTGATACAGAAAATCTGATAGAAGTCCTTAAAAACCTTCGTGATTTAGGGAATACAGGTGATTGTCGTAGAACACGATGAGGATATCATGAGGGCGGCGGATTTCATCTAGATATCGGCCCTGGAGGCAGGTTTCTTAGAGGAGAGCTTGGTTTTTGCGGGAAATTTTGAAGAGTTAAAAATCCGATACGCTTACCGCCCAGTATCTCACAGGGAAAATTAGAAATAAAAATTCCTGAAAACGCAGAAAATCAAAAAGAGTTTATCAAAATCAAAGGCGCTAGACAAAATAACTTGAAAAACATAGATTTGGACATTCCGCTGAGAGTTTTTGGTGGTAATATCAGGCGTTTTCTGGAAGTGGGAAATCTACCCTTATGAAGGAGGTTTTAGCGAATGAAATACAGATTCAGCTCGGAATGGGTGGTAAAAAGGCAGATTATGACAGCGTGTGGAGTTTCCTTTCTACTTTGGTTAAAAACATAGAACTCATAGACCAAAAACTCAATTGGAAAATCCTCTCGTTCCAATCCTCATTACTTATCTCAAAGCCTATGACTGATATTCGTGATTTGTTCTGCAAAACAGAGGCGGCTGCCATACAAGGGCTAAAACCAAAGCATTTTCTCGTTCAATGTAGATGGCGGAAGATGTGATGAGTGCAAGGAGAAGGAGTAATTACCGTGTCCATGCAGTTTATGGCGGATATAGAGCTGGTGTGCGAGCATTGTAAGGGAAGTCGCTTTAAGTCAGAAGTTTTAGAAGTGAAATACCATGAAAAAAACATTTCTGAAATTCTTCATCTCACTGTAGATGATGCTGTCCAGTTTTTACTGAAAGCGGTGACATAGTTACCAAAACTAAAAACCCTTGCAAGATGTAGGATTGGGATACCTTCAGCTGGGGACAAAAGTTCTATCCACGCTGTCAGGTGGAGAAGCGCAGAGGATAAAACTGGCTTCCTTCTTGGTAAAAAGGCGTAACCACCGAGAAAACTTTATTTATATTGATGAGCCATCCACAGGCTTCATTTTCACGTTATAGCAAACTCATGGTTTTCCTTGCAGTCGCTCATCGATCTTTGGGGCATTCTGTCATCGTGATAGAGCATCAGCCTGATATCATAAAATGTGCAGACTGGATAATAGATGTAGGAGCCAGAGGCAGGAAAACATTTCATGCGGCGAGATTGTTTTTGCTGGAACTCCTGAGGAATTAGTGAAAAACAAGAAATCTCAAACCACAAGATTTATTAAAGGAAAAATTATAAAAAGTGAATTTAGTCTAATATTTTCACGGCTTTTTGTCCTCTCCAATCGCTACCAAGCTGAATTCTCCTAGGACACATTTACCCGGCGCTCGAGCGTACATCTCTTCAGCGAAGACTTCCACGCTTACTTTTTAGGCTGGTGTTTTCCTGGATTTTACCTTACCGATGAATTCCACTAGTGAACTTTCTGGCATGGGTTTTCGGATTCTGCATGGTCGCACGCCTTTATTACAAAGGCTTTTCATTGCAAATCTCGTCGCGGTGATGAATGCCGTTTCTACCATCTGTTCCATGATAGCGCCGCCGAACATGGTTTTGTGGTGGTTGGCTATTTTAGGAAAACCACTTTGAAAATTCTGGTTTCTGCGTATTCTGTATCTTCTAAATTCATAATGGAAGTTTTATAGTTTTTAGATTAAAAATTAAACAAAAATATCATTAAAATGAGAAGAAAACACCGCCTGTAAGCACCGTGTAGTGTTTTTCGGATAGGGACAATCGGTTTTGTGTGGATGATGTTTTTGATAAGAAAGCCATATCCCGAAGTGCTTCGTTACGGAATGCTTTTACATCTATACTATACGCGATGCGTGGGTATGTTGCTGTCAGGCTTTGAAATGCGTGTATCCACTGGTAATTATATTCCATTTTTCACCAAAATTAAAACTTAAAAACTCGACAAATACTGTCCTTTTATGCCCTTTTGCTGCTCCATTTTGTCCATATCCTGTGGGTCAGATTCGGAACGCCGTATGTAGTTCCATTTTTCGTATTCGTAGAAGAGACACCTATTCCTGTGGAAAGTGTTACTTTTGCTCGTGTGAAAAATTCTGTAGCGAGACTGGAGACCTCCTGCTGCGCGTATTTTTCAGTCCTCGGCTGGGTGCCCGAGACAGCTTCCGCGAAAGGATAGAGTCTACAGGTCATTCACCAACAGCGGTATTCGGTGTGGATGTAGCCGTTGCTCACATTTAGTTTGTCGCCATAAGTAGAAAAATTCCATCTGATTGATAATCGTGATATACTTCTATTGAGTAAGAAATTGATATTTGCGTTATTTTTGAAAGTTAAAAAATTTTTCTTTCTCCGTTTTGAAGTTGAGTTCTGGGGCGATGGTTCCTGCACCGTCCGTGTAGAATCTATCGTATTTAGCAATGCTTTCCGTGAAGATAATCTGGGAAAAACAAGGGCATAGAAACCAAAATTAACAATAATAAAAGCAGTCTTTTCATCATAAATTTTCTTAGTATTCCTTCTTTTCTGAGAGAATATTCGCTTTAGGAATGCGACAAAGGATTGAAATCATATGGATTCATTTCTTCCATTAGCAGTCTCATGTCTTTCACTTTCTTTTTCACGGTTTCTTTCCTGTTTTCATCTGTGAAGAGAATGGTACATTTTGGTGGAGTGAGTGCTGGTGGTTGATTCCTCGTGGGTTGCCCGTGGAAGGAAGAGCTTTTCGTGTCCCATCAGCTCAAATCGGTTGTTCTGATTGGCGAAAACATAGGTGTCATTGCTTACCCACCAGCTGCCTGCGCTGTAAAAGAAGTAAAACTTGAACCAAATCGTGCCGTGATTTCCATATCAGGCTCATCTAATGAAGAGTTTTGGTCTCCATTGATGATAAAATTATTGTTTTTGAAGAGCCAAGATGGTATCCGCCGCCCTTTTTCCCAAAGGTGATGCCTAGAATTCTGTAGGAATATTCTTTATTCATGAAATCATCAGGGATTTTGTATTTTTCTTTGCTCTTCAGTGGTATGAAAACATAGTCCGTGATGCCGTCCTTGTTGATGTCGCCATTTACACTGCCCATCAGTTCCCAGCCTTTTGGGATAAACTGGTCTCAAAATTGGTAGCTTCTTTTTTAGTTTAGGGTAATCTTCAAGGCAGTCTTCAAAACAATCTGCGCTGAAATTAGCCCAGAAACAAATAAAATTAGCAGTAATAATAATTTTCTCATGATTTTTGAAATATTTTAAATTTATTATTTCATTTCTTTTGCTAAGAATTTTCCTGTTGCGGATTTCTTGTTCTTGATGATTTCTTCTGGTGTTCCTTCGGCTACGATTTTTCCGCCGTCCGCCTTCTTGACCGATGTCTATGATATGGTCAGCGAGTTTTATCACATCCAGATTGTGTTCTATGATGATGAACGAGTTTCCCTAAATCCACCAGTCTGTTGATGGCATCCATCAGTATCTTTACATCCTCAAAAATGAAGCCCTCGTGGTAGGTTCATCCAAGATGTAGAGCGTGTTTCCTGTCTGTGGAGAGTTCTGTAGCGAGTTTTTATCCTCTGCGCTTCTCCACCCGAAAGCGGTGGTAGACTGCTGTCCCAGCGAGATATATCCCAGCCTGACTTCCTGTAAGGTTTTTACTTTGTTGTAGATTTTTGGGATAGGCTGGAAGAATTCACTCGCTTCATCTATGGTCATCTCCAAGACATCAGAAATAGATTTGCCTTTGTATCTTGCTTCAGAGTTTCCTATTAAAACGCTTGCCGTTGCAGGTTTCGCAGTGGACATACACATCAGGAGGAAATTCATTTCTATGACTTTCAGTCCGCCGCCTGGCAGGTTTCGCATCTTCCTCCTTTTACATTAAAGGAAAACTTCCCTGGTTTGTAGCCTCAGTATTTTTCGCCTCTGGAAGCTCGGAAAGAGCGTTCTGATATCTCCGAAAACACCTGTCAGTGGTCAGAGGTTGGAGCGTGGCGTTCTTCCCAAATAGGTGTCTGGTCTACATCTACTATTTTGTCAATGTTTTCCAGTCCTTCTATGGATTTGTAGGAGTAGAGGTTCCTGCGCAGCGCGGTAGAAATGCTTATTGAGAATAGGGTAGAGTGTCCCATTGATAAAGGGAAGATTTCCCACTTCCAGAAATACCTGTAACGACCACTAATTTGCCCAAAGGAATTTCCAGATTTACATTTTTTAGGTTGTTTCCTAGTACTCCTTTTCAGTAGCAGAGAATTTCCGTTGCCGTGTCTTCGTTCTTTTTGGGATTTCTATTTTTCTTTACCTGTGATGTAGTCAGCAGTAATGGTGTCAGCCTTTTAATAAATCTTTTGGCTTTCCCTGCCAAAAGAACTGTCGCCGTGTGCTTTCCTGCTCTAGGGCCGATGTCTAAAACTTCATCCGCTTCTAAAATCATATCTTTGTCATGCTCCACCACTAAAAACCGAATTTCCTATGTCGCGGAGGTTTTTCAGGGAATTGATAAGTCTTTCATTATCTCGCTGATGAAGTCCGATGCTCGGTTCATCCAAGATATAAAGCACATTTACCAGCTGAGCCTATCTGTGTAGCCAGACGAATTCGCTGGGACTCGCCGCCAGAGGAGGGTGGAACTTCTGCTGAGGCTGAGGTATTCCAGACCGACATCCAAAGAGAAATCGCAGTCTGATTTTATTTCTTTTCAGAATTTCGTAGGCGATGATTTTATTTTTGTTGGAGAAAGTATTTTCCATCGATTCAGCCAAATGTCATCGTCAGAAAGGGCTCAATGCAGCCACTTCAGCGATGTACCATCGATTTTAAAACCTAGGCTGGATGCCTGAAGCCTTGCGCCGTTGCACTCTGGGGCAGATTTGTTCCACCGTAAAATCGCGCTCTATCTGTGCAGCTCCGTAGTTTTCTTTTGTTCTGATGATTTGCTCCAAATGGGAAATCAGCCCATCAAATTCTATTTTTATCTTTTGCTGATTCCAGCGTGTTTCAGTTCAGCGTGTTTCTTGCAGGTGAATGCCGTTGTAGATGTAGTCCAGCGCCCCTGGAGAGATTTTCTCAAAAAGGCGTGTCCAGACTCTGTCCGTAAAGCTCTAAAATACTCTAATCTAGTGCTGAAAAACCCATTTTGCTGAATTTATAAGTTTCAAAGGTTTTAAAAGCGCCTGCGGAGATGGATAGTTTTGGGTTTTTCACAAAGAAATCGGTATTGATTTTCTTAATCATTCCAAGTCCCTTGCAGTGCGGACAGCTTCCCTTTGGAGAATTGAAAGAAAAAGTATTGGGTTCTGGCTGTAAGCGAGGGAAAGCCCGTGTCTTCGTCCATCAGGTTTTTAGAGAAGTATTCTATTTTCATCTGAACCGAATTTCTGTATTCGATGATACCTGCCCATGTCTAAAGCCGTGCGGAGGATTTCTCCATGCGGATTCGGTGGCGCTGCCGATAATCCAGCGGTCTATAACGATGTCTATATCGTGGTTTTGTATCGGTCAAGTTTTAAATCGTATCTCAATGTCTTGCAGCCGCCCATCAATCCGAGCTACTGGCTCTTTTCTTTTGCCATCTGCACGAAAAGTTCGTGATAATGTCCCTTTCTGTATGGATTATGTGAGCAGTGAGCAGGACTTTTCATCTTTGTAGTTGGATTTTATTGCTTTTTAAAAATCTGTTCTTCCGTGTAGCTGGACTCAGCTTCGCCAGTGGTGAGCGAGTAGGCATCTGAAACCCGCGCAAAGAGCAGCCGCAGGAAGTCGTAGCTCTGTAACAGTGCCTACTGTGGAGCGTGGATTTTTGTTGGTCGTTTTCGCCCGATAGCGATGACAGGAGAGCCCTTCATCTGTCCACATCAGGGCGCTCAGACCACCCAAAAACGCTGGCGGGCATAGGCAGAAAGAAAGTCTCAATGTAGCGGCGCTGTCGTCGGCGAAGATGCGGTATCAAACGCGAGGGAAGATTTTCGCTGCCAGAAAGCCCAGATGACTACCTGGCTGGTTTCAGGGGATTTTGACATCAGATGTTTTTCAGGTTGTGTTCGCGTGCTCCGTAGATTTTCCTATATATTCGTTTTGCTCCTTTTCGGCTTTGACATTCTTATTAGATTTAATAATCCTACAAACTCTACAACAAAATTATGCTACTCTGCGATGAATTTAATTATCTTTGGGAACAATAGTCAGCGAAATTAGAAAGAAAATAAAAATAAGATATGCAAAAAGGTAAAAATAGTAAAGTAAGTGTGTTTATAAAAGTTCTCCTTTATTTGTGATTTTGTATGGATGTTCAGCGCAGAGTAAAAGAAATTCATAATTTGTCTTTGAATTGTGTGAAATATATGGGATAGACCATAGGAATAAGACAAGAAGGAATAGTTATAGATAAAAATCAAATATTAAAATAGATTCTCTAAACTTCCAAAGAGTAATAAATTTTATAAATAAAAATGGATATCCTAACAAAAGATAATATAGGAAACATATATTAATGAAAATGTGTCTCAAGCAGCTGCTACAGTTGTTTTGCTCCATAATCCCTCAACATATATGTAAATAATAAAGAATACAGAGATCTTTTTGAATAAAAGGGAAGTAGGAAATATGAAAAGAAGAAAACATTATTATTAATAATGGATAAATATTATTGGCATATAAGTAAAGGAGTCTATATGGGGTCTAAATTTGGGAAACCTTTGTATAAAAGACAGAGCAAAAGTGATTCATTGAGAAAGGCTATTTCACCTCCTTTGAAAACAGAAGATTTTAAAAACTGGTGAAGAATGATGAAAAATAGCAGGGTTCGCTATGTATGTCATCGGTTTTTGCGATGATATTATAGATTATTTTACAGAAATTAGTTTTGAGTTATTTGGTATTCATTGAAAAATAATAAAAATCGTAATTTAAAATAAATTTTTAAGAAAAGTAATTCAAGTAAATAGAGAAAAATAAGATATGGAAAAGATAAAATAGCAAGTAAGTGCATTTATAAAGTTCTTCTTTTATCTGTGGTTTTTGTAGTGGATGTTCAGCGCAGAGTAAAAAGAAATTCATAATTTAGCCTTTGAATTGTGTGCAATGTATGGTCTTGACCATGGATTCGTAATTATGATATTAAGTTTAATAGGGAGTGAAATCATGCCTAAAATAGATTCGCTAGATTTTTATTCTGCCTTATTACTATTATCAAAGAAAATGGATATCCTAACCCTAAAAAGTGTAGGGAAAAAGAAATTTGAAAGACCAAGAGTGCGTAGATTTAGCGGTTACTGCTATTCTTCTTCATAATCCACACCGAGTGGCTAAAGAAGATGAGGTTAGGAATCTTCTTCTTCAAGAAGAGAAAAGGAAATATGAAAAGAGAGTTTTTGGCTGCAGTTCTTGATAAATATTATTGGTCTAAAAAGGAAATAATAGAAGGGTTTATTATGGACTCAATTGGGGAAACCTTTGTATAAAAGACAGAGCAAAAAGTGATCTATTGAGAAAAGGCTATTTCACGCCACCTTTTGAAAACAGAAGATAAAACTATGAAGAATGATGAAAATAGCAGGGTTCGGCTATGTATATTATTGGGTATGGATAATATTATATATTGTCTTGCAGGAGTTGGTTTTTGAGTTTTTAAATAGCTATTTTTCCAGCGAGAAGGGATATTGCTTTTGGGATAGCAGTATATTATAATAAATTTGTTTTTCAGCATTGTTTTGGTTTTATCAGCTTTTATTTGGTTGATGGTTGAAACAAGGCGATTAGGATGCTGTTTCTGTCCTAATATTTCTCTGACATATTTTATGTTTTTGGTGGTATCCATCAATATCAGTGTATCCTTATAGAATATCTTTTATTATTAGGATGTTCAATGTTTTTATATTGGTTTTTCATCTATGTATTTGGTATTCATTGAAAAATGAAAATAAAATTCTAATTTTTAATTTCCGATAAAATTTTAAGGAAAGCAGTCTGAATAAATGGAAGAGATAATAGATAAAAATCCATCACATTTTGTGATGGATTTTTATGGTTTTCTTACCAGATTTTTGATTCTGTTTTTCTGGTATAGAGTTTGTCTCCTTCTTTTACATTAAATGCCTTGTAGAAAGCATCTACATTGATAAGCGGGAGCGAAAGCTCTGTAGAACCCCTCGGTGAGTGCGGGTCTGTTTTCACTTGGTTGATGAGGTACTGCTCTGTAGATTTGAGTTCTCCAGATAGTAGCTCAGCTTAGGAAAATCTCTGTTCTGGGTATAACCGCACTGATAACACCTGATCTTTCTTCAGGTACATTTGAAGGGGCATCGTAGGCAATGGCAACACCACCTAAATCCGCGATGTTTTCACCGCTGCAAACACACGCACCATTCACGAAACTTCTCTTTACAGGCCTCGTATTTGCTGTACTGCTCGGCGTTGTTTTACTTTGATGTCAAAATTTTACGGTCTTACTCTTGTCCACTCATTGTTGAGGTTTCCATCTCCATCGAAACGAGCTCCTCCGTCATCGAATCCGTGAGAAACTCATGTCCGATAACCGCTCCTATTCCTCCGGAAATTCATCGCTGGGTCAGCTTTGAAATCAAAGAAAGGGCGCATGTGAATAGCCGCTGAATACGATTTTCGTTGTTCGTAGCGCTAGTAGGCGCTACATGCTTGAGGCGGCATTCCATTTCTTCTTTATCTACAGGTTTTCCCTACTTCTCTAGGCTTTTTCTCGTAGCTCCATTCAGCTACATTTTTAAGTTAGAATGAAAGCGAAGCCCCATTTTTAGGCGATTCTACTACGAGTTTAGAGTAATCTTCCCATTTGTCTTGGGTAGGCTACTTTTTACAGAGAAATTTCATGTAGTTTGTCTCAGAGCTTTTAGTTTTTGTTTCTGCTGGACATCCATTCTAGTTCGTTGATGTGCTTGTGGTAAGCCTTTTCAGGTAACCTATAGGATTTCCATTTCTTGTTTAGCTTCTGAGAGAAGTATTTTTGTACATATAATTTTCCAAAAGCCTCACCTAGAACACTATTGATTAGCTAAGAGCTCTCTTGTCCATAGCTCTTTGCTCTGTCCTTAGTAGATATTTGCTGTAAAAATCAAAGTTAATTTTATCCAATCTTTTGGTCAAGGCCACGATGCACTTCCAGAAAGAAGGCGAAGTTTTAGATAATCTTTGATTAGAGCGATATTATTACTATTGATGAATTTATCAAGGTTTTGGTAATATTTCAGCTCGGATAGAATCACTCGTCTGTGTTTACTCCTGCTTCTTTCAGATAGTTAGCCAAGTTTCAGCATCCAATTTAGAAAGTTCAAATGCAGTTTTTTGGGTTGTATCGCTTGTTCGCATCTCTTCCTTCCTCGTTAGTTAGGATAGTTTTAGCTAAACTCTTTTTCAAAAATCTACAATTTTTCTGCGCTGTAGCATCTGCGTTTTTGCTAACCTAAAATCTGCAATAGAGAAGCTACATATTTCTTTGTATTCAGCGATAGTTTTTGTGTTCGCTTCATTTTCTTTTGGTAACAATCTTTTCCCTAAACCTAAACGAGGCCCACCAAGATAAACAGCGTTCATCTTAGAGTTTTTCAGGTTCTATAAACGCTCCATCCGTGTTAGCGATTTATCGCCGTTCTACCGCCCTATAGTGTTTCTAGCGTCTTTTGTAGGTTTCTGATAGAGTTTATTCTTCTAAATCCTTTTTCGATAGGTTTGATGCCGTCTGCGTTACGCTTTGTCCATATCCATGTATGTAGCTATACAAATCCTGAATCTGCTGTCCTTCAGTTCCTTTTTGGTAGTTTTCTAGAAAGGATGTAGGATTTTTAGTGAATTTCTCTCATCCGTCTCTCTCACCCCTGGAAAGAACCCCGCAAGTAGATTTTGTCAGCAGGAATTATAGCAGTTTTCATCCATCCGCCGTTTACATAGTTGTAGAAATCATCTTGCGGACGCACGGAAGTATCCATTAAGTCAAGAGCAATCCCATGGTCATGCTGTCGGGCATGAGCGTGGTTTTCTTTCTTTTACTTCTACCGTTTTTGTTTCTGGCTGCATTTTTCTGCGTGGAGCAGGAAGTAAGGAAATAAGCCCTGCTAAAAAGCCGGAAATGCCTAATGATGATAATTTTCGCATAATATAAATTTAGTTAATTATTAGTTTAGTTATAAAATATGTCTTTCTGCCCACTCATGGGAGGGCAGCAACATGTGAGAGCATGAACTCCTCCTACATGCCTGAATCCCAGATTTTCCGCGAAAACTCTATACTCTCTCAGATTCCTTCTAGTGGGATAAATCTTTTCACAGGCAGGTGTTTTACTTGGCTGTAGATATCGCAATGGTGAGTCGCGCATCCACATTGGGCATTTCTTTATGCTCTTCTATGGTTTGGAAAGACTTCACATCTCTTTCTTCTCGCCCGAATTTCAGCATTATTCCTGCTGTTCTTCGCTTCGTCCAGAGTCTTCAGGTCTGTTGAGGACATCTAGGCTTCCTTTCCGTATTTTTGCTGGGTCCTCACTTCTCGTGTCAGCCTTTTCACGGTTTCCATAGCGCGAGAAATGACACGCGCCACTTCTCTCCATTCTGTTAAAGGTGTTTTGTAATTTCCTTGGAAATCAGGAATAAGGGTTTCCAGAGTGTGGTTTCGGGAGTAAATTCTTCCTCACAGCATTTACGTTTCTGCCCAGAGGATAGAGCCCACATATCCTCTCAAATCAATCCCCATTCACGGAGGTGGTGACAGCATGTATATTTCATTAGTTTGATGGAACTGAGCTATATCTGGTTCTCTCCCAGTTTACATCTAGTGGTTTACCAGTCTTTACTCCACACAAAACCCACACGAACGGAGTGCGCATATATTCCCTAAAATCATAAAGGTCGCCGTTCCTTCGCAGCAGTCTCCCCACATATTTAGAGGCGGACCGCTTGGCAGATGGTGTCTCAGCTTATATTTATCTGACCAATGAGCGGAGTTCTCGTAGTTTCTTCTCGGTGGGAGTTTTACACTTTATCCACTTGGGTTTATTGGTTATCTGTAATATTTGTTTCCAGGAAACCTCTTTGATTTCAATTTATCTTCGTTTTTAATAATCAGCTAATATATATGCTCTCCATTGTTCTCACTTTCGTATTTTGACACCGAGATATTTAAGGAGTTTCTGCGCTTTTAACATGCTCTTTTCCTCATCTCAGTTCTATGATTTTCGTATTAGGCATCCATGGAAGCAATAGTGCTGATGATATGCTGCTGCTGCTGCTATTTAGAAATTCAATAATCTCCCTCTGGAGATTTTCAAATTCGTTTTTAACATCACTTTAAAATCATCTCGTCAAAGACTTCTCTCTTGATTTTTCCCGCCAATAGTCTATCACCGAGTATGTGCAATGGTCAAAATCCAAGTTTTAAACTGAAAATTTCTCATCATAAAAGGGTTTCGTTTAGTTACTATCTTTCGCGAGGAACCAGCCGCAACGAGTCTCATCTGCAATGGTTCTCGTTCTGCGCTTTTTCAGCTACAAACCGAAACATCATCCCAAAATAGTTAATTAAGCTTGGTCGTGCTGGCTCCCACTTTGGATTTGAGTAATGAGTATCAGCTAATTCCTTGATCCTCACATATTTCAAGACAAATATAATGAAAAGATTGCATTTTTAATGATTTTTGGCTTGTATTGTGATCATGAGATGATTTTCAGTGGGTTATAATATATAATTGTTGATTAACAGTATTTTATAAATTTTTGAAATAATGCTGGATTTTGTGTTTGCTGTTCTACGATTTTTATTTTCTATATTTGCAAACCAATTGTGAGGATAATGTCAGCATGGCCCTATATAACCTCAGTTATGTTGGAGTAGCTTGACTCATAATCAGCAAGTCCTTGGTCTCAGTAGGCTCGAGTGACACACTTTATAAACACTTTCAAAGGAATTTGAGAGTGTTTTTGCTTTTTATTGAATGTAAAGCAGTTGTTTTATAACAATTCCTTAATTTAGGGTGGAAAATATACAACTCTTTATTATTGATACTTCTCATTTTTCTTTTCATAGGAGGTGTGAGTGCTGCTGTTTGCGTTTTGGTCTTATGCACTAATTTCACGAGTTTAGGCTCTATGCTTTTTATAGTCTTTCTCTCCCTATTTTGAGGAATGCTTTTTAGTAAAATCAAATTTCCAAATATTATTTATAGGATTTGGGTGGATTGAGTTTAATAGCTGGTAGGATTGTTGGGGAGTAGTGTGTTTTACCTCAATTTTTGCTGATGAGATGAGAAAGTTCTTTTATTATCTATTTGTGAGTATAGCCCGATGCAGAATGATTATCATTTATCCCTCTTTTATAAGTGAAAGTATATCTTTAAAACATAATGGATGAGAGGTAAAAGAGAGTAATGAGGAGGTATTGAAAAGAAATTTTGTATATTTGTTTTCTTGTGAAAGGATTTTATATGTGATGAATCATTAAAAGAAAGGAAATATTATTCCAGACTACACTGTAGGATTACTTATTAATAAAGAAGCATTTCCAAAAGGTTAATAATGCATTGTGCAGTAAGTTGCAAGATTTAAATGTTGCAGGAATTCCGAATTAAAATGGAGCATTGTAAATACCTTTAGTTTGAATCATTATATCCAAATGATGGATGTTTTCTCTTTGAGTTTGTCAAAGGCTAATGTTATAAAAGTTAGGACTAATGTTTCTACAGATAATAGGTTTTTAGCTAGATTTATCAAAAGAGCACTCATGATAAAGAATATCATTTACTATATTACCAATTTTAAAACACGCTTTTGGACCTTAGAAATATATATATTCTGAGTATTCCAAGATGAGTTTGGAAATGATGAGACTTCGACACAAAAATATGATGAATTTATTTGTATATGGAATACAATTTCATACCGCAATTTTTATGATTCAAAGAAATTCAGATTAGAAAAGAATCCATTTATGAGGTTGATTCAAAAGACGCCATATCTTAATGCAAATGTTTGGATATAGTTTTAGGAGCAATGGCATTTAGGTTAAAATGATATGCACAAGGGAGACTGAGATACTAATAGAAGAGGAAAAGAACCACTTCGCAGGAAAGACAGTGCAAATACATATCACTAAAAAGGTGAGAAATAAGATCTCAATTTTAATATAGAATACATATCAACGAGGAATTGATGGAGATCATCAAAATAGATTTATACATGCACTTAAGTAGACATTGGTTATTTATTCCCATCTTCTTCAAGATGTGCAAGATGAGAAATGGACCGAAAAGAAAAGCCCCAAAAACTCTACACCCTCTTGCGTAGTACGCAAAACTTTCAAGGTATTAAGCTTTTCTCTTTTGCAAAGAGATCAGACACTCATACATAGAAATTAATTATAAAAAGAATGTTTTCACAAAACATATAAATTTTATAATTTTTGCCTCGATAAACATATGCCCTCAAAAATAGAATTGGGGGTATTTTGAGATATGCTACGTAATCTAGTTTGATTATTATTACGCAACTTGTGAGCGCGGAAGGAGTCGAGACCCTCAGCCTCCAGAGCTACGCAATCTGGCGCTCTATCCAATTGGGCTACGCGTCCTGAATTTTAGTTTTGCAAATGGCTGCACTTTGCTGAACTATGAAATGGGATATTATACATCACCCAGTAGTGGTGTTGTCGTGTGAGTAAACTTGAGTAACCAATCAATTAAATCTTGGGAAGTGATTTCTGAAAATGTTCAATATAGTGAAGCAGAATGACAAATTTTTATTAAAATCTAGAAAATTTCGAGGTTCTGAAAGAGAGAGCTGCCTTTTTCCAAAGTGGTTTTGCTTTAATAGCAGCCTTTGGGATATAGAACTTGGGCTTGGGAAGAGATAGTAGGAATTTCGGAGTGCAGTATGTGTTTATTCAGGTGAAATTCAGCAGCTTGTAGATAAAGGATTCAAAATGTAGGTTCACAATGACCAAAAAGTAGATATTGAAAATTCTTGAACTAAAACCAGATTCGTGATTTTTCTCCAGAATTTACATATAGAAACTTTCTCGAAAGACACCTACAAAATCCTGCAAGATAGCCGAATAAAAATCATGGATGAGATATTTGGAGGACACCATTAGACAAAGCAGCTTATTTAGCTGTTTGAGGAAGCTACGGTGAGGAAAGACGAGCGGAAGAAATTTATGCAAAATCCAGTGATTAAGGAAAATATAAAACCACATAGCACAAAAATCGCCCAATAAACCGAGGTTTTGGCCAATGTCAGAATGTATATGGAAAATCACTCGTATATCGCTGGTGGGAAAACTTTTCCAGCTGGTGTTATCTGATGAAGATGCAGGGGCGGACATATATTTTTAAGGAAAATCAGAGATATCAGTGCCGATTAGCTTTGAGAGAGGTGTGAAGTCTATACTGCTGCAGGTGAGAAGTGCAGAGCCAGATTATATAGAACGAAAAAGAACTTTTTGGCTGTGAGATGCTGGCTATGAAAAACTGGATGTCTATCAGAAAAGGGAAAATTTTAGGATGAATAAAAAGAAGGAGGAGGCTACAATGATATTTTTGAGAGTGGAGCTGTTCGTCGCAGATTTGGTTTTATGGAGTTATGTAAGATCACCCAGAAATTTTGCCAAAAGATACCTTAGTCTCACATGCAGGAAATTAAAATAAAAGAATAATCACCAGCGTTTTGAGAATGTATATAAAATTAAGATGAGAAAATATGCTTTTTATTAGTATTGTTTTTCAGCAGTTTTCTCAAGATATTTCTAAAACTAGACCAAAGGACTGACCAAAGTCTCTTGAATGAATCCAGAGATGTATTCGGCAACTTTCTTTCTATGTAGCCGATGAATGTGCGAAATTTTATTTATGAATATCAAAGGGAATGAGGGCTTTCCTACAGCAGCGAGCACTAGCAGCAGGTTTTATTTCAGCGATGGCGGCTTTGGGGAATGCTTGGAAAAGATTTCCGATGCCGCTACCAAAGTGTGTCATACGTGGAATATAGAGGAGGCAGACTGTCAGGAGATTTGATAGTAAGTTTTCCAATGGAGACCCTACACGCTCGGCAGCTGGCGATACGCAGGCTATAAACCACCAGGGATTTTCGTAGAATAAAGGTGATACAAGCCATTAAATCATTGGGAATCTATAGGATAGGAGGAAATTTGATAACAGATGGCTAGACTATTTGAGAGTTCAGACTATCCCCGAGGCTGGCCTTTGGGATGATAAGTAGGAACATTACTGGAGCGGGAGTTTGTGGAGCTGGGCGTGAGAAATCAGTATGACATGCATGTAAGTGGAGGCGCTAATGCAGGAACTACCACCATCCTTATGAAAATTGCAAATCTTCCAGAGCAGGTAAAATGGGTGTAGAGCGAGAGCCAGTCGGCATGGAAGAGAGACGGACAGAAGCATCATCTACAAGCAGCGCCGTATTCCAGATTGGCGTATATCACGGAACTCTGCCTGTGGAAGAGACGACTGTAGTTTCCAGCTCCAGTCCCAAATCCACCCATGCAGCTTGGTTTGGGAATGTATAATTGGTTTGTTAAACAATGATATAGGAGCTTGAAAGGAAAGTGACTTCGCTTCTACAGCTTTTTGATAGAAGGGAAGCGAATATGCGCCTTTAAAGGGAAAGGGAATTTTAGTGCATCATTCTCCTACGATTGACAAGATAGTCTATTGGTTCATGAGAAAAGTGTGAATCTGTACGGAGAAAGCTCTCATAAAAACTTTTGGAAAGGTTAAAAGTGATAATTCTTCCTTTTCTTTGACTGGCGTGAAAAATCTCAAAGATTTTTGAAAAAGTAAAGGAATCCAAGCGCCGATGATAAATTTCGCTGACAGAGCGGACTTTCGCCACAGAACTATGCTCTCTGCCAGAGCAGAAGTTCAGGCTTTGATTTAGGAGTAAAGCAAAGTTAGTTCCCTATATTTGGAAGAATCTATGCCCGTATATATAATGCATGAAATGAAGAGCGGAACGATAAAAGATGCCAGCTCTTAAGTGCGGGGATGCCACACATCAAAAGAGGGCCAAAAGCATGTCTCTTTACGGTGAGTAGTGAACAACTACAAAGCGAGATGATATGTAGTGCAAAAATGTTTAAACTTTTTAGATATATTGAAATAAAATCGGGGTATCTCAGCTTCATCATTTGTCCGTTGGCTTATACTTTTGTTTCTCCACTCTTGCGGTGAGTGGCTTTTGGCTGCTTCCTTCTACTCATGCCGATAGACAGGCTGAAAAACCATGAAATTCGGGAGGAGGAGGCTTCATCGCTACGGCTATGAAATTCATGCAGGATGAGCATATCAACGACCCTGAAACACTGGAGCTGATTTTGGCTATTTTAAAGGATAATAACTCTATTCCATCATTCTGACAGATGAAAACTATGAGCCTATTTTTAGCCGGAGGGAACTTATAGAAATATTCCAAATGAAATCGTAGAAGACCCTACTCACTGCTTTGATTCAAAAATGGGAAGAACCTACAAGCCTTTTCTTATCACAATGCCCGATGGCAAGAATCAATATGTATTTTACTCAAACTCCCTGTTTTTGGATAGACTGGACTATTATCCTATAATTTCTTAGCAGGTTTGATAGGTGAATATTTGTTGGTTTTGTTTTGGTTTTTAGAACGATAAAACGAACAGATGAAAACTATCTCTGGGCAGGGCTGGCAAAGGAAACTGCGCACGCAGATAGAAACACCTCTTTTCGTCTATGATTAGTGCGGGTGAAATCTTGAAAGATGGAAAATATCTGATAACGAGGGAGTTTTCGGAAATAGAAAAGATGTCAACGGCTGATGGCATGGTTTCCAGGAGATTTTCAAAATAGGGTCGTCCCAGAGCTAGAACGACCTCAATCCTATCAGAAAACAATTCAAACGAATTTTGATTATTTAAAACGAGAATTTCGGAGCCAAGTGGATTTTGTTCTGTATCTTCCAGAGCGGGAAGTTCTCATTCCGCACAGCAGGATTTTGATGAGCTGGGTGATAGAAAATTTTAGTGAAAAACGCCGTGGATGCTATGAAAGGCAAAGGGCGACTGTGGTATTTCGCTGCGAGAGAAGGATAATCAAATATTTATAGAATTCAAGGATAATGGCTGTGGTATGACAAATTCCCAAATCGAGAGTCCTTTAATCTCGGCTTTCGACCAGAGGCTGGGGGCTGGGGCTTTCTGGCGAAGAGGGTGATTAATGAATACCATGGCGGGAGACCATGGCTAGTTTCTTTCCCGAGGTTGGGAGGAACGACTTTTTAAGAGTTAATTTATCAAATAACACAAATGAACATCAAATTTGAGTTTGAAGCTGGCTTTTGAACGATATTTTATTGAAAAGAAATGATGAAGTTATCTCATTGGATAAATCATCAGAATTTTACAGATGTGATTGTAGGAATAGGTTTTCTCCCACATGATATGTCTGAGTATCACAGATTTTAAGACATTATATGGTCTTCAGCGACAGCTTTGGCAGAGAGGATTTTAGGAAGCGAGTTCTAAATTTTGATGAACCCTATTCCGGAAAATTTTGAAAAAGATGGAATAGGGGTATGTTTATCACGGTTATTTCTGGGCATGATGTTTTCTATAATCGTATGTATATGTTTTGAGTCATCTGTTTTTAATGGTAGGATTTTAATGTCACTTATTATGATTTAGAAAACGATGCAAGACTGGGGGATTATTATGTAAGAGTATGAACTTTATTCACAGGGCGAAAGGCTACTGATATTGAATCCAGAGAGCAGCTACTATGAGGATGTTTTGGCATGGAAGCGCTGAATAAATTGAGAGCGAAAATTTATTTTCATTTGGAGGATAAATTAGATATGAAAATTGATATAAAAGCCACTCCAGAGGAGTAGTAGTGCCACCCAGGAGCATTTTGGCGAAATTTCTAGCTTTTTGTGGAGTGGAGCAAGAGGTAATTGATGAAAAACAAAGAAAGATTACTAAAGGTTTTAAAAGAATACACACTTTGATGAATACGAGGGGTATATCAAAGCTATGGCTGAAATGATGAAATATTCTCATAAAATCCAAAGGGCAGAACCTGTGATAGAAATTATAAGAGAATACAGGTGTCTGCCGTTCTTCTGATTTGGAAAATTTGTGCCGAAGAATTAGAAGAATATATTTTGGATTTAGCTCGATTTTTCTGACTGGAAATGGGAATATCTGCTAGATACTTTACTGGTGATTTATTCTGCATATGAGAAAACAGCTTTATCCATATCATCTTTGGTTGTGCCATCTGATGAAGCGAGCAGATGCGTATTTGTTCCTGCTGTTTTCAGAAAAGATATGCCAGGAAATTATGAAACTGGCAAGAATACTAGATTTACCGCTGAAAAGCTATTTTAAATAGAAGAAAACAGAATAAAATTAACTTCGCGAATTTCGATTTTATCCTTTCCCGAATTCTTTTTCCCATTCTTCTGCCGCTTCTGACAGGTTTGGTAGAACCTCTCCAGTATTTTTCGGATGAGTGGTAGAATTGATAGACTTTACGCCCAATCTCTTTTCCCAAAGTGCAGGCATCGGAGCAGATGTCCCATTCATGGTAGTTAATCGCAGAAAAATTAGAATATTCTGTAATACGAATAGGGTAGAGGTGGCAGGAAATAGCTTTTCGCCAGTCGATAACACCATCTTCATAGAAAGCTCATGGCACATTTGGTGTAGCCTTTTTCATCAAAAATCACATAGGCACACCTGCATTATTCACCAAAGGAGTAACCAAATCTCCTTTCAAAATCAAGTGTATAAGTGCCTTTTGTTCCTCGATGGCTTTGGATTCCTTCTGGACGGAGATAAGGCTTTATTTTAGGGTAAATTTCATCTAATATTTTGTTTCATCTTCATCAGAGAGGAGCTCCTGCATCACCTTCCACAGCAGATTCCCTTGCATTTAGCAAGATTACACACGACTCTTCAGAAAATAAATCCTCGTAAATTAGTTTATCATCTATTTGAATCATATTAAATTACAAAATTAGGGTTAAATTTGTCCAAAAGACAAGAAATTATAATAACCAGAGTCAGTTCCTGAAGCCATGGGTATTTTATAAACCTTAAAAATCGGCTCAGGATAATGCTGATAGGGAATATAACGAGCAACAGATATTCTCGTGGAGCCCATGTAAAGACCCTAAATCAGGGATTTGAACCAATAAGAATGATAACAAGAAAGCGTATTTAAACTTTACTAGTCGGACTATTCAAATTTATAAAATGATCTCCATCGCCAAAATACATTACTAAAATGGAATTATGAATAAAAAGAAGAAAAATCTGTAATCATTTCATTGGAAAATCAGTGGTATAGTCTTCTGTAAGGACATCTATTTCAAGCTAGATACATCGAGACACAATATCCAGAAAATCGACTATAAACATCCTAATAAGCTGGAAAAATGTTCGGGAAAATATTTTTATCTGATTTGGTGATGATGTGGATAATTACGAAAAGTAAAAAGTGTCAAGTTGTCTGCAGGAGAAAATATAACTGACAGCCAAAATGCTGCTGCCAACAGTGCATGAGTCACTTGATTTTATCATTTTCACTAGTGAAGCAAAATAATAAAATAGAACTTGTAAATAATGTCATAGAAATCCCTACATCCAGATTTCCATCATAAATGAAAAACAAATAAAAATGAGAGTACAGAAACAGTGGCAGGTGAGTTTTTCTATTCAGAGAAATTTTATTGAACAAACATGCTCAGAGCCAGCCCTACAAGGCTATAGTGGTAGAGAAAAATGTTAGAAAATTTAATTTCTAAATCGTTTGAAATTAGAATAAAAAGCAATAAAGCTCCTATGTAGTAGGAACCGAAAATAAATTGGTTTTCTTTGATAACAAACGAAACATTTTCCTATTTTTACTTTCTAAATCAGCTACATATTCCCTTGATAAGCTGGTCATTACTCCTTGGGCAGATGAGCAACGCCTTTCCTCCGTATCTATCACTATATAGTCTGTAAGCCCATCGACCACAGCGGTCAGGTTTTTTGAGTCTCGATGATATTTCCTTTTGCGTTATAAAACATTACAGTTTTGGCGATGGTGTTGTTATTTATCTCGCTCAGCATTTTTCAAACAGAAGTCCAAGTTCCCAAATCAGACCAGCCCAAGTCAGCAGGAATCACATAGACATTATCGGCCTTTTTCAAAATTCCGTTATCTATGGATACTTTTCTCACATTGGGATAAATTTCTCTATGTATGGCGCTTCTTTTTCGGTGTTATATACCTCTGATTTAAACTGTTCTGCCATTTCGGAAGATAGTTTTCAAAGGCTTTTTGGATAGATTTCACATTCAAATGAAAATTCCAGCATTCCAAAGATATTCTTTCGTTGCTAAGAATTTTTCTGCTGTTTCTAAATTAGGTTTTTCAGTGAAAGTTTTTACTTTACATATTTCAGCGGATTTTCATCCGAAAACTGGATGTCAGCCGTAGCCCATGTGGTTGTGCGTGTAGGCTGTATCCCGAGCGTGATGAGATAGTCATTTTGGCCTGCCTTTTTCAAAAGCAAATTCTATCTTTTTCACAAAAGTTTTTCTTTTAAAATCTAAATGGTCTGCGGGCAGTACAACGATATTAGCATTTGGGCTTATTTTTGCTATTTTGTTGGTTATGTAGATGTTACACGCCGCAGTATTTCTCATCATAGGTTCTCGCATGATGTTTCTTTCTTTTGTCAAGTTCAGGAATTTGAGCTGATGTCAGTTCTAAATATTCCTGTTGGTTACCACAAAAATATTTTCCCACAGGGACAATCTGCTTTATCCGCTCAAAGGTCTGCTGTATCATAGTTTTTCCCTGCTCCCAAGATATCATGGAACTGTTTAGAAATTTAGGCCACTATAGGCTCAAAACGGCTTCCGATGCCGCCTCGCCATTATGACACATAGTTATTATTTGCTCATTTTTCGTTATTGTTATTTTGTTCGCTCCACTCTGCACGAGATTTGAATAAATACATCCTCCCCGTACTGAGATTTTTGCAAAGGTAACGCTTTTTCTTCTTTTCTTCTATCTGGTAAATGTCTGTTTGATAAATAAATTTTTCTCCAATGGGCAAAATCCTCCACATAGGCTTATTATCAGAGTGTTCACTGCCATATTTTACCAGCTCTGGACTAGACATGAAATTGGCTTGGATTTTTAGCAAAAATTTAAAATCAAAGGTCTCAGCTCTTCGGAATAAATTGAGAGACTTCTCAAAGCATTTTCTGAAAAGGTCATCTTCCATTCTTTTTCCATGTGAAGAATATTTTTCTTTTTCATGAAAGCCACCAAATGGGCGATTTATGCGTAAAGACAAAGAAAAGCTCTGGTTCCAGCGTTCCATTGACGGTTATTTGGGAGCATTAGGCATTGATTTATAATTCCAACTTGTTGTGCCTGCTTTTTGTAACTTTGATATGGCACATATGCCCTTCCAGCCATTTTAGGTAGGGCACTGCTGTTTGGAGGCAAAAATCTTTCTAATAACTTCGGTAGACATCTCAAAAATCATCTAAATAAATCTCCTATCACTCCATCTTCTGAATATCTGTTTCTTCCTGCTGTATAGGTTCTTTCTTTTCCTCCTCTTCCTCGGTTCTGGAATTTGATATTTATGGATTTTTATTTTTCTTTCACGAACTGATTTCCCATTGCTTTTTATTCCTTTTATAGAGATAAAGCCAGTCAATATCAATGGTTTCTGGCTCTTTTTCCTTTCCGTTTTTATCTTTTGTAAAGATAATTTCGCTGTGTAGCCATCACTGGTTCCCACAAATTCTATGAAAGATTTTAGGATGCTCACTGGCATAAAGTTCTGAATATTAGCTGTGTTTTCTAATAAAAATCGTTTGATGAAATAAATATCCTTTTCGCCGTCATAATAAATGCACGAAACAGCCTGCTCTTGGATGCCATTTTTCCAAAATCAGATAATCATCATCAAAACGGTTCATTAGGTCAAATGAAATCAGTTTTGCTTCTCCTTTGTGTTGATAGTCAGTATTTTATCATCTCCTTAAAGCTGCCGAGTAGAACTCCTCTGCCTCACATTCACTCTTCTTACGCCTCATCAAACCAAATTTTTCTCGAGCCAGCGTAGAGATGCCTTCTTTTTAGTTCTATTTTTAACGGAATATTTTCGTTACGAGATTTCCTTTTGAATCACGCCCTTTTATCGCTAAATCAGAGAAATCTATATCGATTCTGTCTGATTCTGGCACTTGGTTTTAGCAAAACACTGATGATTTCGGCCTCACCGTTTGATTTGCAGAAAAATGCGCACACTTCCGAGCCTTTACATCCGAAGCAAGTTTGTATTCATTATTTCGGATAACTCCCATACCGAGAACCTTTTCATGTAATATACGCTGTCTTTTCTCGCGGTAGACCATATTATAAACGGTTCTTCTGTCATTCTTTTTCCATACGCCCACATGCAGAATATCTTTTTCCGATGAAGGTTTTCGCTTCCACTTTGGTCACCTGCATCGTTCCATCTTTTCGGAAAGTGATGATGTCATCCAGATTCGAACAGTCAAAACATATTCATCTTTTTGAGCGAAGCGCCGATGAACTTTCGGTTCTGTTGATGGTAGAATTTTTCGTTTGCCACCGCTACATTGGTCGCATCTATGTTGTCAAAAACACGAATTTCCGTACGGCGGAGTTTGTCTTTTCCATATTTTTCTGAATGTTTTGGAAATAATTTATGGCATAATCCACCAAGTTTTCCAAACCATGTTTCACCTGCTTCATTCTGTCCTCCGTGCCATGTTTTCCCGAAAGTTGCTTTATCTCATCATAGCGCGAAATTCGCTATGAAAGGAAGCTCTGTCAGTCGGTAATGTCCTCCGTAAACTCACTCTCACGCATAAGGTTTTTGATAAATGGTTTTAATGCTTTTTATCAATCGCGGAATAAACATCCTCTTTGGCTGGTTTTACCTTTTGATTTCTTGGTAAATTCTATTCGATGAAGATTTTTCTAACTCGCAAAATGCCATTTTTCCCGAAGTTCGTGCAGTTCTATTTCCAGCTCTTTTCAGAAGAGAAACCGTGTGGTCTGTGTTATTTCAGTATCGAAACCGAAAGGAACATAGGTTTGTCTCCCACGATTACGCAGGCATTCGGCGAAATAGAAACTTCGCAGTCCGTGAAAGCATGTCGGCGTCTATCATCATGTCTGGCGAAACATCATTAGCCAGTAAGATGTTGATTTCACTTCACTCAGAAGTATTGTCTTCATTTTTGATTTTGATTTTGCTCCTTTTCATTAGCCTTTAAAATGCTGTCAATCAGGTCGCCTGTGTTTTTAGAAAAAGGTAACTCGGTGATACATAGAGTGTTTTGTCTCTTTGGATAATTCTAGCCTAGTACTCGATTTTTCCACCTCGTTTTCCATCGCTATAGTTGAAAACATCCAAAAGTCCAGCTGTAAGGAAATCAGGGTAAAGCTGGAAACTTTTTCCTTTTAGATAAAGAATAGAAGCATCCAAGAATTCATTGAAATTGTGAGGCATAATCTTAGTAGAAAGCCCCACACCGATACCTTTCCACGTAGCCTTGTGCAAGGAGCAGTGGAAATTTCACGTAGGAATCTACAGGCTCGTTGTTTCTTCCATCATAGATTTTTACCCATTCCGTAGTTTTAGGGTTAAAAACCACCTCCAAAGGAAAGGCGTGAGCCTCGCCTCGATGTATCTTGCTGCCGCTGCCGAGTCTCCCTGTAGATGTTTCCAGTTTCTGAGTGTCTATCAGAAGTTCTTTTTGGACCAATCTGCACCATGGCATCCGTATGGAGCATCCCCATGCGGGTGGTATTTCATGGTGTTTCCACGATGTTTGCTACCTTGTTGTATCTACCATCTTCCAGCTCGCGCATAGAGTGCATGATACGGCGCTGAACGGGCTTAAAACCATCATAAACGATGGAATGGCACGGTCTAAAATCACATAAGAGGTGTAATCAAGAAACCAATCTTGGTAAAGCCCAGATATAAAGTTTCTTCTTATGTTCGTTTTCTTGCATTTATTTTGTGTTTATCAGTCTGATATTTTGGTCGTTTTAGCTTAGTTTGAGCCACTCAGCTTTTTCTTCATCTAGATTCTCTTTGATCTGGTAGATGACAGTATTTTCTTGTTTTACGCGAATCTTTTTCGTAACTGTTTAGTTTTCCGATGATATATTTTCACCTCTGGGAAAATGATTCTGAGTTCTTTGATGAGCTGTTTGTCATCAAATTTGTATTCATTCAGCTCCGAAGTAGATTTTGGATGATGATATCTTTTCAGAAAAACTTGTTCTGTTGGTTGATTTCAGCTAAAATCTCACTTTTAGATTAGATGAATTATTTTTATCAAGAGTTTTGTATCCTTGATTCTGTAAGTGTCAGAAAGTTTTTGTTGCTGTTTGAATTTCACACTGTCCATTGCTGATTTAGTAAAAACCAATTCTATAGTTTTGGGCGTATCATTTTGATTTATTTTCTTATAAATCACCGTGTGCCCTCTGTCTGTAACCATTTTTGATGAAGTTTTCACATTTTTAGTATATTTATTATCACTAATGAGACGGTAAGCCAAGAAAATACTTGAACAATCATAATAGTAAACAAAATATAAATGGAATATTTTACTTTTCTGTCAAATCTTTTATCCTGAGTAGAAACAGGTTTGTATTTAAGGAATTTAACAATAGTAAATGTAGCAATGGTGATGAAGAAGCAGTTGATAGAATATAAATAAAGTCTAGTACATTTAAAATTAAAAGTCGTCAGCCCAAAACCCGCTGTACAAAGAGGCGGGTATGGGTGTTGTGGCAATAGCTACCCTGTGGATAGGGTCACACGGGTGATAGAAATTATTCCACACCCACTAATGAGCGCAATCAAAACATCATAAATATTAGGTGATGTTCTGGCTGAAAATCTCAGATTGAGCTCTTTTAAAGGGGGCTGAGTAAAGTAAATCGCAGAGACAAAAGGCTTACGATAGTGGCGGGTGAGTAGGTTTTTCCCTGATAGAAGAGTTAAACTCATAAATGGCAGCAACCCCACCCTGCGATAGGTCCCATAAGTGGAGAAATCAGCATGGCGTCGATAATCACAGCTGTAGAATTGACATTCAGACCAATAGATGCAATGAATATAGTATATGCCAAAACCAAAGATTAGCCCTTTGAATGAAATGTTTTAAGACATCTTGAAAACCTTGTCTTGTTTTTCTTCTCCTTCGTGAAGTTAAATAAACTATGTTGTTTCATACATATTTATCGTCGTTATTGGTGTTTTCTTTGTTGGCTTTTATTGTTCGTTAAAGAAAGTTTCAAATCCCTTATTTCACTGTCTGTACAGTAAGAAATGTCGTATTTCAGGATACTTTCGTGTTTTTACTTGTGATTTTTATATATAATCTTTTGAAAATTAATGCATTTACGATTTCAAAGGAAATGAGCTTTATATTTCGAAATTACCTTTGCTTTTCCTAAAAGGAATGATAGAGTGGTCAAAAGTTGAGCGCTTCCATCGCTATCGTATTCAACATCTGGCGACCTCTCAGAAGATAATCACTAACTCCTGCCTCCGATGAGTAAAAGGGATATGCTCGCCATTTTCCAAAACAGGCAGTTTTTATGATATTCAAAAAGTCATTCCTCCACCTATTATTGCAGAAAAAGGGAAAAAGTTAGTAAAAGCGTAGTATAGGTGCTTTTCTGTTGCTTAATTCGATACAAAATAAATTGTGTGATATTAAATTTTTACTCTGTTATTGCTTCTTCTACTACTAAGTTTTTCAAGGATAAAGTTCTGTCTATCAGGCGTATTTTTCCTATAGAACCCAAAAGCTGGTCTATCGGTGTTCTTTTACCCACCACCACAGGCTCATAGGTGATATCTTCCCGATGAAATAAGCTTTAAACTCTTCTGAGAAACCTCCAAAGCCCTTTAAACTCGCACTTCAGTGGTCCTAAATCTTCCAAAGTTTTATCTCGCTCTGCTTCCAGTAGCAGTAGCGGTTTCTTTTTATTTCTTACCCCAAACAAAGGCGTTTGGAGAATATATAGATGTCCATCTCTTAATCACACTCAGGGACTGAAGGAAGAAAGTAATCATCAGAAGTCTAATGTGCATACCATCTACATCGGCATCCGTAGCGATGATGACCTGATTGTATTCAAATCTTCCAGACTTTCCTCAATATTTAGAGCGCTTTGCAAACAGGTTAAACCTCATTTTCACACACATCACTGCTGGTCCGTCCAGCTGAGAGAGCTCCCTTTAGCGAGGCACACAGCCTGAGTTTCCACATTCTCACTCTTTCGTGATAGAGCCAGATGTGAGTCTCCCCTGTTATAAATATTATTATGAGCTTTCCGTCTTTCTGGTTGCTCTTTGGTCGTTGTAATGTTGTCGGCAGTCTCAGTTTTTATTGTGAAGAGAAACTTTTTTTTGTTTTTTCTTTTGCTATAATTTTTGAATTCCCCGAAAGTTCTTTTTTCTTTCCTTTCAGAAATTAATATTTTACGGTGAACAGCATCGGTACTAGGATTTTACATGAAATTGTCCGCTTGTTTTTCATATATAATTATTGACAAAGTTCGGATGGTTTCCAGCTCGTTGCCATTCGCAGTATCCCGTCCCATAGTGGTGGAGCCTAATTTGGTTTTATTCCAGACCAAAAACCGTGATTTCCACATTGATATACACCGCACCGATGATGGATTTTCTAATATCTGGCCTCAAATTTTTTCCCAAAAAACTCTTTGATAGTCTTTACAAAGCCTCCTTAAAGGCATTAAGGTGAGTTCCTCCCTGCGAGGTGGCTTTGTCCATTGACGAATGAAAATAGGTTTCTGACTGGGATTTCATCCGAATGGGTAATGGCTATCTCCATCTTCATCCTTATGTGGATGATAGGGTAGAGGATTCACCGTCTATTTCTCATCCAATAGGTCTTTCAGCCCGTTTTCGTAGATCTGAAAACAGAGTCGTTATAATATATTTTCATCCCAAATTTAGATAAGAGCACTGCGAAGCATACGTACCATATTCATTTCTAAATTTATAATTTATGAAAATAGTGCTGTCAGGAATGAAACTACTTCCGTTCCATTCTTTTCGGTCGTGTCTGTTTCCTCTGTTACTTCCACCAGTTTACCCTCATGAAATTGGGCAGATCTGGTTTTCCCATCTCGCACAGATTTTACTTGAAAAAGTAGAAAAGGAAATTGACCGCCTTTAGTTCCTGCCAACTATCTGTGACCAATGGATTTTTAAAGGCGCCGTCATCGGTTTCCCATCAGTACATTGCAATTATTTTGGAACCACATCTACGATTTTTCCAAAGGAATTCCACGCCCATAATCACGGACAGTGACTTTTCCATCATTGATTTTAAATATCTATCTTCCCAAATTTCATTCGAATTCATCGATAGAGAGTCCAAAACTTTAATAGAATATAAATCCCATCATCCGCCGCAGAGCCGTCTCCCAGTTTACCGATGTACATCCTCGGATTAGTTGGCGCACATACTGCGAGGCTCGAGGGTTCCTGATGTTATCTTCTTGCATAGTTTGTCTGTTGTAGTGTTCATAAAGTTTCCAAAAAAAGTGTAGTTATCAAAGATAATAAAATATGGCTTTAAAGAAAACCACAGGATAAAGAAAAAACCACCCAAAATATTGAGTGGTTTTGTTAGTTTATTTTGCGGAAGTTTGTTCCAGTAGGGTAGAAAGAACATTTTGATAACGCTTATCGATTGATATGAAAGTATCAGGAAGCTGTTCTTTAGCCCATTTTTCCAGCATTTTCGTTTTTCTTCTTGTTGAGAGCCATATTCTTCACTCTTTCAAAATCAGAAAAGGTCTACCTTGTGAGCAGGAATGACATCTTCTATTTTTATGAAAATTACAGCTTTTTCTATTGTGCTCATCCTCGTCACATCTGTGATGTCTCCTTTGTTATAACTCAGATATGGTAAGAGATAGCGGAGAAAAGTTTTATTTTTCCTGCTTGTAGCCTCCATCTTCACCAAGGATTATCCCAGCATTGTATTTTGTGCTTTTGTCATCAGAATATTTCAGCAGCTTCTTTTCGAGCAATTTTTCCGTTTATGATTCTTTTCGGATGTCTTCCCATTTCTTTTTAGCTGCTTCATTTCTTCTGCGTTTGGAGTATTTTTTATAAGAATATGTCTGGCATCGTATATCTTCCCTGATTTTTCACAAGCTGGATGATATGATATCCATATTCTTGTTTCCACAGGGTTCATGATATTTCGCCTTCTTGTAAGTTGAGAGTTGCTGCCTGAAGGGTTTACCATTGTTCCTTTAGAAACATTTTTAAAGTCCGCCATTGGATGCAGAGTTTTCATCCTCAGAGGGATTCCTGGCTTGAGTTTCAAAGTCATCTCCGTTTAGGATATCTTGTTTGATTTTCTTTAATTATTCATAACTTTGTCTGTGCTTGTCGTTAGTTTAGGATACATCACATTTTATGACAAGATGATTTCCTCTTTACCCTGGTAATTGGTATTTGTAAGTGTTAGAAATCCGTTACTTCACTTGCGTGATATCTGCTTTTTCGGTAATTCCCAGCAAATTTACTTTTGCTCATAGTAGCTGTCAGAATCCATTTTCTATCATGTTCTTTCATTTCAGCTGAATTTCGAACTTATATGTGTCCAGCATTGCTTTTTCAGAAGGGAACTGACCAAGAATTTGTTGTATTTATTATTAACCTCGTTTTATTTCCTTGTTTCTGTTCGATTAGAGTATTCTGCATGATATACTAGAAGTCTGTTGTTTAGTGTTTCACAACTTCACAATTCGTCACCAGAAATCTTTCCGCCCATTTGTTTAGCGTGGTTTTCTTTGCTCTGTGATGTCTGGATTCTAGAACAATTTCATTTCCAATCACCGCAGCGATACCATCCACTAGCTGCCCTTTTTCAGCTGTGCATTGGCTTCGAGTGGATATTGTACACCCCAGCAATAATGCCTTTTTTTGATATTTTTTATCATATTTTTACTAAAATTAGTTTACAAAATAAATTTCTTTTGTGAGAAAATCTAAATTTTTTATTATAATTATTTTCTTAAATTTTCAAATTCACCTCAAAAGTGTAAGAGTTCTTGAATTTTGATTCTTTGTTTCAGAATCATAGGAGAGACCTCTAAAAGTCTTTTCTGTTCCAATTTTTCTTACCGTGAAAGAAGCCATCGTGAGCCCACTATCACAGCAGTTTTCATATTTTCAAAGGAAATGCTTTCTTTTGTGGCTGTTAGATGTGCTGCAAATCCTCCCTGCGAAAGTATCTCCGCCCGTAGGGTCAAACCCTCCAAAAGTGCGCGCAGAAGGAAAACTTTCCCTTCACCAGTCAATAAAGCTCCAAAAGCTCACCTTTTTGATGATGACATATTTAGGCCCATTTTATGATTTTTTGAGCTGCTTTTAGGAATTTCTCCTAAGCTGTTGTGCTTCTTCATCATTTGTCGTGATGACATCAGATTTAGTGTAATTGACCTCCACCTGCAAATCCCAAGTGTGGTTCATATCCAAAACTATGTCTAGAATCACTATTAGGGCGGCAAGACATGCCGTTTAAACTGACAGCTGTGTGCTAGGATGAAGATTTCCCAAAGCAGGATGTCATAATGCTCTTACAATGTTCAGAAGTGTCTGGAATTTTTCTAAAACATTCGCCCGTAACCATAGTGTCTCTGAATTCAGTCAAGTTATGGTGCTTTTCCTAGCCCAGAAAAAGTTTTTCATTAGAAAAATTTCTATTCCTTCTATATTTATATTTCTGTCGGTTAACAAATCCAATATTCCTGTGGAAAATCTCCACCAACGACAGAAACTAGGCTGACATTATATTTAAAACGGAAGTGAGCCCTATATGGGGTAGCTGCACCACCTAGATTTTATCTGTTTTTCCGAAAGGGAGCCTAATAGCATCAAAAGTCATGTGTTCCACTAAAAAAAAAAAAAAAAAAGATTCATTTGATTGTAAGTGTATGTATTTTAGTTATTTATGTTTCCAATTGAAGGATTCTATCATGTGCATCAACAAGTCTTTTCTTGATGTATTCGGTCGCAGGTTGCAGAGAATCTGGTCTGGGTTCAGATTTGAAGTATAAATTAGCTGTTACGAAATGACGAGTGCTGTCTGTGATGTAGATTTGGATATTAGATGGCACGTCCTTTCAATTCGTAAAAGTTCTAAAACTCTTTTTTCTGATAAGAAAAAGATTTAGTATCTATTGCAGAAGCTCTGATGGTGGGAGTAATCATTTTTTCTACTTCTTTTTATATGTAGATTAAAATCATTTTGATAGAGCACAGGTTACAAAATATTGGCTCTCATTGTAGGATAAACCACATTGCGCTCAGCAGGCCTGTTTTGCTTGGTGTATTTTTGCAAAGTCTGAATACTCAAATGAAAAAATGAACATTCTGGAAGAAAATGGAATATACTTAGCCTCTGGACACTTAGGTTTCAAGATCTCCCTTTGGTTTGGCTGACACTCACTACGTAACGAAACGAGAAAGTGGGCATAAAGCTTAAAAAATAAATATCTAAACATTCCGCAAAATAAGAATCATATCAAATAAGAAAGAGAAGAAATAAATAAAAGTAATTTTAGATGATTAAAAATAAATAAAGTATAAATTTGTAACTAAATTAAATGTATCAAAGAATGAAGACAGCATCAATTTATCAAGATTTAGAATTTAATGAAAATAAGCCAGCAATAAAGGCGATTTTGGAGACAGATTTCACGAAAGAAACGAATCCTAATGCGAGAAAACCAAGAAAATGAAAGAGCACCAGACACCTTTTTCCCATTGTAGTGGAACTGCTGAGGGAGAAATTATTTTTGGTGTAGAAGGCAGCATTACGAAGTTAAAAAGGAGATTTAGCTGACTTTGTCGAGGTGTTCCGCATAATTCATTGCGAAAAGAAAGCGTTATTCGTTTGACACTTAGTGTTAGATTCATCAAAAAGAGTAGAGGGCGTTGCCGAAAACTTAAATCATGAGCAAAGAACAAAAAATATGAACACCAGCCAAGGTCATTGGATTTTGCAAAATGGGCAAACGAGTACTGCGCCCGTGAGGGAAGGAGCTGGAGTATGAAGATGATAGAGGGGCTGAATATCAGCCCGGAATGATGATGTGGTGGAGTTCGCGCCGTGATTGGGATTTACAGCAGGAATTACACTTGGTAAAACCTAAAAGTTATACAGGCGTAGAACTGAATGAAGAAGCGGCAGGAATTCTCAAAAACAGACTGAAAGGAAAAGGATTTTTAAATTATAATCGAATGCAAGTGGCAATCCACCTTGGAGAGTAATAGTGTGGATAAAGTCTATGGAGGCGATGCTTACAATGCATGTGCAGACCACAGAAAAATCGGAAATCATCCGGAAGCCTCTACCGAATTTGAAACTGGCGGATTCTATGGAATTCATGAGCTTGGGCTGACACCAGATGAGATACCAGCGGATAAAAAGCCGAACCAAAAAGGAATTGGGTGTTGGCACAAGTCAATGCCCGTCCATCAATCCTCGTTTTGAATGGATTTGAACTTTTTAGAAAAGGAAGGCTTTTTCTGTGGTGAAAGTAGAAACCAACCCGATGCATTTATTAGAACCTAAAAGAATAATAGATGATGAAGGATTTTCTCAGGTTCACTGTTCTTTAACATAATGACCAACCCTGCTAAGTTAGAAAGAACTGCGATGAGAAAAAGTCGTGATGTACTAATAAACCCAATGCCGTGGCATTATCGCACAGGGTTAATGAACAAAGTTTATTTTTGTGGCTTTTGTTGTTTTATATATGCTCTGCTTTTATTCAGAGCAGTGAAATCAGTTTTGTTTAGGTTCTTGGTGAATTCATTTCTACGATTTCGCCCCTGATGCATTACGATGATTTTATCAGCTTTTTCAATGGAGAGCTCAGCAAGGATGATGATGGAAGTCCTGTTTTTAGTGATTTTTCCGTCGCTTTTTGAATTAGTTTTTCGGATTCGTGGTCTATGGAAGAAGTCGTTTCATCCAGAATGAGAATTTAGGATTTACTAAATAAGCCCTTAGGAAAGATAGTAACTGTTCCCCAACCCAGTGAAAATGGAAGAACCTCTTTCGCTTACGATGAAATGATATCCATTGGGCAGTTTTTCTATGAAATCATTGACCCTATTTCCTTCCGTTGCCTTTTTTATTTCATCTAATGTGATATTTTTTATTCCTACGGCGTTTTCAGCAATGCTTTCTTGAATAGGAAAACATCTTGCAGAACCACGCCTATTTGGCTTCAAGGTAACGGTATAGTTTCGTAATCGTGATGTCGGTATCATCTATCAAAAATTTGACCCATCGGTAATGTCGTAAAGCCTGTATTAGGCTTTATTATGGTAGATTTTCCTGCCGGTAGCACCCGCATGATGGCCACCGTT